>Ga0129308_1000145_pt1 | contig 124236 bp, 110 predicted proteins | sample L827metagenome_FD_94440 | JGI IMG/M metagenome (GOLD analysis project Ga0129308, IMG submission 94440) | Ring-tailed lemur group fecal microbial communities from Wisconsin, USA - L827 metagenome | ecosystem: Host-associated > Mammals > Digestive system > Large intestine > Fecal | place: USA...
CCTGAGCGGGCATTCTCAGTAACTGCTTAACGTTTTTCGCTGAGAAACATGGTCATGCTTCTCCCTTCGATCTTCGGGGCTTTTTCTACCACTGCAATATCAGTCAGAAGCTCCGCAAAATCATCCAGCACATGTCTGCTGCTTGCCATATGGGCCATTTCTCTTCCACGGAAACGCAGAGTGACTTTTACACGGTCACCTTTGCTGAGGAATTTCCTGGCAGCGTTTACCTTTGTCTTTAAGTCATTCGTATCAATATTAGGAGAGAGACGTACCTCTTTAATGTCGATCGTTTTCTGTTTCTTTTTTGCTTCCTTTTCTTTACGGGAAAGCTCGTAACGGTATTTACCGTAATCGATGATCTTGCACACCGGCGGTTTTGCCTGTGGTGCGATCTTTACCAGATCAAGTCCTGCTTCCTGTGCCTTGAACATGGCTTCTTTGGCAGACATGATTCCAAGCTGAGCTCCGTCTGCTCCGATCAGACGTACTTCTTTGTCTCTGATTTGTTCGTTAATCATTAAATTGCTAATTGTCGTACACCTCCATACCTGTAATGATATACCCTGACTTTATTATTTTATACGAAAAAAAGTGCGGACAAAATCCACACTCAACTATATCCTCTTTCATATTCTCTGTTTCTGAACATGATACATTCGCAGTCCTGTCCTCTTAGCGACTGACAGCCAATGCCGAGACATATAAACCCGAGACACATCCAATGTGCTGAGGTGAGAGTGAACTCTGCTTTGTTTTCTTTACGTACTGTAACAGGATATCATTGTTTTTTTCAAAAGTCAAGCATTTTTTCAGGTATATTTTTTTTAATCCGGGAAATATTATATATCGCAATTATTTATCTAAGGAGGACATGACTATGACAATTCTTAACTGCAGCGCAGTCACCTGTGTTTACAACAAAGACCAGCTCTGTTCCAGAGGAGAGATCGAAGTAACCGGCCCGGAGGCCCGTATTGCAGATGAAACCTGCTGCGGCAGCTTCCGTGACCGCAATGAAGCATCTGTAACAAACAGTACCATGGAATCCTGCGGATGCGAAAAGATCAACATTGACTGCAAAGCACAGGAATGCACCTACAATGAACACTGCCGCTGTACTGCCTCTGCCATTGACATCAATGGAGAAAATGCCAGCACGCAAAAAGATACCTGCTGCGGAACATTTGCCTGCAAATGCTGAGAAAAAGGACACTGCACTGCGCAGTGTCCTTTGTTATTTATCTGTTTTTCAGGAAATCCGGAATCTGAATATCCTTTTTCTGTACTGTACTTGTAGGTACCTTAGATGCGAAAGAAGAATTCATATTCGGAAGGTTGAAGCTCGGCATATTCAGGCCTGCAACAGATGATGAGGTTCCTGCAGCTGCCGGTTTTCTTACAGAAAACGGAGAAGAGGCTGTATTTCTTCCGCCAAAGGAATTTGTTTTTGGCGCTGCATCAGATAAACCTGTTGCAATAACAGTAATTCTTGCATAATCTGCCACAGAATCATCATACATTGCACCAAAGATGATATTTGCTTCCTCACCAGTCAGCTCCTGTACATAGCTTGCTGCATCATTTGCATCCATAAGAGAAATATCTCCGGAAATATTAATGATCACATGAGTTGCACCCTTGATGGTTGTCTCAAGAAGCGGAGAAGAAACAGCCTGCTGAACAGCTTCCATAGCCTTGTCGTCTCCTCTTGCCTCACCGATACCGATATGGGCAATACCCTTATCTGTCATAACTGTCTGAACGTCTGCAAAGTCAAGGTTGATCAGTGCCGGCAGATTGATCAGATCAGTGATGCCCTGAACAGCCTGCTGAAGAACTTCGTCAGCCTTACGAAGCGCCTCTGGCATAGTTGTACGGCGGTCAACGATCTCGAGAAGTTTATCATTAGGGATAACGATCAGAGTATCCACAGACTTCTTCAGGTTCTCGATTCCTGCAAGAGCATTGTTCATACGTGTCTTTGCCTCAAAACGGAAAGGCTTGGTCACAACGCCAACTGTCAGGATTCCCATTTCCTTGGCTGCTGCTGCGATCACAGGTGCTGCACCTGTTCCGGTACCGCCGCCCATTCCGCAGGTAACGAATACCATGTCTGCGCCTTCCATTAACTGTTTTACTTCTTCTATACTTTCCTCAGCGGCCTTCTGACCAACTTCCGGCTGTGCACCTGCACCAAGGCCTTTCGTTATCTTTTCACCAATCTGAAGTACTGTTGGAGCTTTACAGAGAGTTAAGGCCTGCTTGTCAGTATTTACACCTACAAACTCTACCCCTCCGATGGTCTCTTCCACCATTCTGTTTACTGCATTATTTCCAGCTCCGCCCACACCAATAACAATAATCTTGGCAGAGGACTCAGCTTCATTTGACATGATCTCTAACAATGTACTTCCTCCTTTTATTTCACCGATATTTATCGTAATCTACCTGCATATAGTATATCATATAGTTTTTTATAAAATTAATCAACTACTATTTTTGTTTTTTTATACTTTTTTCATGGATTTTCGTCACTGAAAGCATCTCATTCCCACTGACAAGAGCCGTCGGAACCGGCAGTTTAATAACTCTCTTCGGAATATTCTTCCCACTGCTCATAAGATTCTTCTTCATATCCATCCTCTGAATAATCCTCTTCCGTCCCTCCGTCTTCTTCTCCGGAGATATCATCTGCCGCAGCAGGAGCAGGGCCTACATAATTGCCTTCTCTGTCATATTCTCCTGTTCCATTAAATCCGCCTTCTTCATTATAACCGCCTGTCCAGTCACCCATGGCATCTATGCTTTCCTGTGTCGGAGCAGGCCCCACATAATTCCAGTTTGCATCGTACTCTCCAGCTCCTGTGTAGTCGCCTTCTTCATCATATCCGCCCACCCAGTTCTCCAGAGCATAATCAAGAGCCGTCATTGGCTTCGGTCCTACATAACGTCCATTTTCATCGTATTCACCGTCACCGGTATAATCTCCATTTTCGTCATAACCGCCTGTCCAGTTTTCTGCGGTTACCTCCTCGATTTCCGCCTCAAAAGTGATCGTCTTTACTGTGCTGCTGATATTTTCGGCATGAAGCACTCCTTTTTGTCCGGAAAGCTGAGGCAGAATGGCGATCACACGGGTCATTTTATCCTCCAGATTTACATCTTTTCCGAGATTTACTGTAACATCTCCATACAGAAGGCTGATCTCGTAATTCTCATCAAATTCAATATGATCCGGAACACTGTCATTTTTAGAAAAAATAGTGGAAAGTGCTACCGCTGTATTCAGAACCGTATCTTTAATGGGAAGCTTTTCATTTTTGACCACACGATTTACTGCAATCCCGTCAAAAAACGGAACCTTCTCATCTCTGGTCTTCTCTCCCTCAATAAAAATCCCGTTTCTGTCAAAATAAATATAACTGTCCAGATACGGAATACAACCCACAGCCTTCTTTTCTTTCAGACCGATCACAATTGTATTCCGGTTTGATCTGGAAACTGTAAAAGCATCTACAAAAGGGATATCTCCTGTATCTTCTGTGGAATAGAGGAGCGGCGCCAGAATCGAGTTTCCAGACATCGGCCCTCTGAGAATCATGGTCCTGATCTCTTTTTCTGTGTAATGATCACTTGCCATAACTTCCACATTCTTTACCTGATAGTAAGAAAAGAAAAAGATGATCCCGGCAAGAAGGACTGCGCCCAATCCTCCCAGTATCATTTTTTTATGTTTGTGTGTAATGTTTAATTTTTTTCGGTATTTCGATGTTCTCATAAAATGCAGTTCCTGTATCCTCTGTTATCTGACCGCCCAGGGCTGTCAGATCCTTACAAATATGCTGGTATCCCCGACAGATAAAGGAACATCCTTCCACAATGGTTTCTCCTTGTGCAGCCAAAGCCGCTATGAGCAGAGCCGCTCCTCCCCGCAATTCTCTGGCAGTTACTTTGCAGCCTCGAAGAGGAAAACCTCCCTGGATCTTCGCTTCTCTTTCGAAAACAGTGATCCGGGCGCCCATTTTATTTAACTCCTCTGCTGCCCTGAACCGGTCTTCGAAGATATTCTCCCGTATACAGCTTTCACCGGAAACTGTAGCAAGGACTGCCATCAGCGGAGACTGAAGATCTGTTGGAAAACCAGGATAAACTTCCGTTTCCAGATAAGGAACCGGATAAGCCGTTCCCCTTCCGTCAGCTATTAGTTTACCACTCTTTCGGATATATTGTCCACCCATTTTCCTGTACACTTTCAGAAATGCATCCAGTTCCCCTTCCGGAGGATTTTCTATAACGATCCTTCCCCTGGTTGCAGCAGCCGCACAAATATAGGTTCCTGCGACGATCCGATCCGGCGGTACTTCCATATCACCGGCCTTCATTTCCTTTACGCCGGTAATCTCAATACAGCTTTTTCCTTCTCCTCTTATCTCTGCGCCCATCTTCCTGAGATACCGGCACAGCCAGATGATCTCCGGCTCTCTGGCACAATTCAGCAGCCTGGTTTTTCCTTCTGCTGTCACAGCTGCAAGAATCCCCTGCTCTGTTGCACCTACACTTCTTTTTGCAAAGGATACCCGGTTCCCCTTCATCCGTTCACAGGAAGCTTCCAGAAGATGTGCTTCCTCCACAATACAGACTCCAAGCTCCTTCAGCACATGAAGATGTTGATCCACAGGACGCTTACCAATGACACAGCCTCCCGGATATCCTACGGTTCCCTTCCCGTTTCTTGCAAGAAGGACTCCCAAAAGGATCAGGGAAGAGCGCATTTTTCCTGTATTTTCTCCGGAAATCTCTGTTCCGTCTGCATAGCTGCAGTCCAGATACAGATCCTTTCCCTCCCACCAGGTGACTGCGCCCAAAGATCTCAGGATCTCCTCCATACAGAAAACATCTGTAATTGCCGGACAGTCTCTGAGTACGCTGACACCTCTATAAAGAAGCGCAGCAGCCATCATAGGAAGCGCAGCATTTTTGGAGCCCTGTATGGATATGGTACCTCTAAGAGGTCTTCCTCCTGTAATGCGAATTTCCCCCAATCCCTTCACTCCCCAAAAGCCTCTTTATTTATCATATGCCGGTTTTATTTTTCTGTGACAGCTGACGCTGAGCGCCAGCCCCATTTCAGCCAGAAGAAACATAACCGAAGTTCCTCCATAACTGACAAAAGGAAGCGTGATCCCTGTATTCGGAATCGTATTTGTCACAACTGAAATATTCAAGATCACCTGAATTGCCATATGTCCCATAATACCGGCACAGATCAGGGTCCCCTGCAGATCTCTGCTGTGCATGGAAATCACAGAAAGCCTCCACAAAAGCAGCGCAAACACAAAGATAAGGACTGTCGCTCCTGCAAGCCCCAGTTCTTCACAGATAATTGAATAAATCATATCATTTTGTGCTTCAGGTACAAATCCCAGTTTTTGAAGGCTGCTTCCCAACCCTCTCCCAAACAGTCCGCCGCTTCCAATGGCATAAAGTCCCTGAATCGTCTGAAATCCCTTTTCATATTTTTCCGGGTTTCTCCATATGGCAAGCCGCTCCAGCCGGTAGCTTTCTGCCGCCAGAAACACAGCCACAAAACCGATTCCGGCAGCTCCCATTCCAATAAACTGCACATATCCCGGACTGGAAACAAAAATCAATATCACGCCGATCCCCAAAATAATGATAGCGGTACTTAAATTATTGGAACCAACAAGTCCTACGATAGGAAGAAGCGTAGCCATCGTTCTGCACATAAACCAGAAACCCGAAGTCTTTTTCCTGCTTCTGTCAATCTGCCATGCAAGAAAAAGAATAACTGCCAGCTTGGAAAACTCTGATGGCTGAAAAGAAAAAGGCCCCAGAGCCAGCCATCTTTTGGAACCGTTGATTTCTTTTCCGACCAGAAGGACTGCCACACTCATCAAAATAGAAAGAAGATAAACCGCCGGCGCCCATGATACCAGAACATGATAGTCTATCCTGGAAGCTGCATACATAACGCCAAGCCCCAGCGCAGTGGCAAAAAGCTGTTTTTTAAAATAATAGGCAGGATCGTGAAAGCGGACTCTTCCATTATACGAACTGGCGCTGTACAGGATCACCAGTCCAAAAACTGTCAGAAACAGCACCAGCACCAAAAGGAGTACATCCATCTTGCCTGTTCTTTCCTGGATTTCCTTTTGCATAAGCTTACTCCCACAGCCTCATTAATAATGAATATGTTTTTTCTTTTGTCAAAAGAACTGAAAAATGACCGGCAGAATACCGGTCATTTTTTCTGTGATATATAATATAGGGTTTTAACTGACATCTTTGGTTCAAAGATCATTCACGAATTTCTTGAACATATCTCCACGCTGTTCATAATTCTCAAACTGTCCCCAGCTTGCACAGGCCGGAGAAAGAAGAACTGCATCTCCCGGCCGGGCCTTCTCGGCACATACCTTCACAGCTTCTTCCAAATCCTCGCAAAGGATACAGGAGCAAACGTTCAGGCGTTCTGCATCATCTCGTATCTTCTCTTTTGTCTGTCCGATCAGGATCAGGGAGCGGACTTTCCCGTCAAAGCATTTCAGCCATTCATCATAACAGGAACCTTTGTCGTAGCCTCCTGCGATCAGCCAGGTAGGACGATCCATAGCTTGAATTCCTTTAATAGCTGCATCCGGATTCGTTCCCTTGGAATCGTTATAATAAACCACTCCATTTTTTTCTGTTACATATTCGATCCTGTGCTCTACGGCTGTAAACTGACAGATGCTCCTGCGAATACTCTCCACCGGAACTCCTGCATAATAAGCCATTGCAGCAGCTGCCATTACATTTTCATAATTATGTTTTCCAAGAAGCTTCAGTTCTCCTGTCTTTGCCAGAAGAATCTCTTCTTTTTCTGTTTTCAGGATGATCTGGTCTTCATCCAGATAGATTCCCTGATCCAGGATTCGATCACTGGAAAAGTAAACCGTCTTTGGAACAATGTTTTTTCCAAATTCCCTCAGCACCGGATCCTCATAATTCAAAACACATACGTTTTCCGGATTCTGATTTTTTACAATCAGTTCTTTTACCCGGATATATTCCTCCATGGTATGATGACGATTCAGATGATCTTCTGTGATATTCAGGATGGCACTTACCTCCGGAGCAAACCGCTCCACTGTTTCCAGCTGAAAACTGGAAATCTCTGCCACTGTCACAGAATCCTCTTTCATATCCAGTACCTTGGAGGTATATGGAGTTCCGATATTTCCTACAACAAATACTGATTTTTCTGCATCGCTCATAATCTTTCCAAGAAGAGCCGTTGTAGTTGTTTTTCCATTTGTTCCTGTAATTGCAAGAACACGTCCTTTTCCTGTGCGATAGGCCAGTTCCACCTCACCCCACACAGATAATCCCTGCTGATAAAAACTTTTTACCAAAGGAAGATCCGTAGGCACGCCCGGACTCAGGACAACAAGATCCAGATTTTTCTGTACATCCTGCGGAAGCTCTCCTGCATAGACCTCCAGATTTTTGATATTCGGAAGCTTATGTATGACTGCCTCTTTATCCAGATCAGCATTGCCATCATAAATAATCGGATCGGCACCGACCTGTCCAAGCAGTTCTGCAGCTCCAATTCCACTTTTTCCAGAACCGAATACCAGAACTTTTTTTCCTTTTAAATCCATTTGTGTATCCTCCCCGATCATAATGCCATAAACGCGATCAGGCACATAATAGCAGTCACTATGGAAAATACAGCTACCACCCTTGTTTCTGACCATCCGCAAAGCTCAAAATGATGATGGATCGGCGCCATCTTAAAGATTCTTTTTCCATGTGTCGCCTTAAAATATGTTACCTGGATCATAACGGAAAGCACCTCAATAAGATAGATGATTCCCACAAGAAGAATAAACAGCGGCATCTGCAGCACATATGCAGTTCCTGCCACAAATCCTCCAAGAGCCAGAGAACCGGTATCTCCCATAAAGATCTTTGCCGGATACACATTAAACAGCAGAAATCCCATCAATCCGCCTACCACTGCGCAGGTAACAGGTTCTATACCGCTTTTCATACCAATAGATACTACAGTAAAGAATACTGCAACGATCAAAGTAACACTGGACGCCAGTCCATCCAGTCCGTCTGTAAAGTTCACACCGTTAACTGTACCGATCACAGCAATAAACAGAACCGGAACTGCCAGAATACCAAGGTTAAGATAATGACCCGGCCAGAACGGGATCAGCATATTCAGCGAGATATCTGTATAATTAAGAAGGTAGAATACAAAAATCCCGGTTACGATCACCTGGAGCAAAAATTTCTGCCATGGAAGAAGACCATCGGAACGTCTCAGCACTACCTTCAGATAATCGTCAAGAAATCCGATGATTCCGAATCCCAGTGTCAAAAACAGAATCGGTATAATAGAAGGATAATCTTTTACATAAAACAAAGATGTAACCACTGCTGCAATCAGGAAGATAATTCCTCCCATGGTAGGAGTCCCTGCTTTTTTTAAATGAGACTGTACGCCCTCAACTCGTTCTGTCTGTCCCATCTTGAGTTTCCTCAGAAACGGGATGATCACTGGTCCCAGAACCAGACTGATGGCAAAAGAAACCAGAACCGGGATTATAACTTGATAATTCATCCTTACACCTCTTATCATTCTTTCGTTTTTTATGTTTTATTTCATAAACACATATCATAAACAGTATAAAGCTTTTTGAAGAATTTATCAACCGTTACTGTTCACTCCGTTTACATTAACTGTCACCCTCCTGTATCGGCACCGCTGTTTTTTTGATTCCCAGGTAGGGCAGCACATTTTCAAAGATGCTTCTGACTACCGGAGCTGCAATCGTCCCTCCATAATAAATCCCTTTCGGATCATGGATCACGCACAATGCCAGTACCTTAGGATCTTCGGCAGGTGCAAATCCAAGGAAAGAGGAAATATAGCGGTTGGCGCTTCTTGGAAGTGTCTGAGAAGTGGCAGTTTTTCCTCCAATGGAATAACCAGGAACAGACGCATTCCGTCCAGATCCCTGAGAAACCACCGTTTCCAGAATACCTCGGACCTTTTCCGAAACATCCTGAGATATAATTCCGGATCTGGAAGGATATTTCAGTTCCTTTATATATTTTCCATCTTCACTCTGAACTGCCACACCAAAATGAGGGGTGATCCTTTTCCCTCCATTGATCAAAGAACTGACCGTTGCGGCAAGCTGGACAGGTGTGATCTGAAAAGACTGCCCAAAAGACACCGTCGCCAGTTCTACATTTCCCATATTCTCCATCTTGTGCATGATCGTACCTGCTTCTCCAGGAAGGTCGATCCCTGTTTTTTCCATCAGCCCGAACCTGCGGAAATACTCATAATATTTTTCCACTCCCAGCCGGAGGCCCACCTCAATAAAAACAGGGTTGCAGGAATTCTGAGCGCCTTCTACAAAATTCTGAGAACCATGACCTCTTCGGTTTGCACAATGGATCCTTCTGTCATCCACCAGCTTATAACCCGGACAATAAAATCGGTCTTCAAGAGAAACAACTCCTTCCTGAAGTCCCGCTGCCATTGTAATAATCTTAAAGGTAGAACCCGGCTCATAAGTATCATTTAAACAGGGATTTCTCCACATACGGTTTAAAAGCTCCTGGACTTTTTGTGTATTCATGGAGGAGACATCTTCTCCTGTATTCAGTTCAAAGGGGTGGTTCAGATCAAATTCCGGCACATTGACACATGCATAGATTTCTCCATTCTGAGGATTCATCAAAAGAATAGAAACTCTTTCTGCCTGTTTTTCTTCCATTACTTTCAGAGCAGCCTGCTGAACAAATTCCTGAATACTGATGTCCAGACTTAATCTGAGATCCTCTCCGTTTACCGGTTCCACCCGGCTTTCCCCTATCTCATCGATTTCTACTCCCCTTGCATCTGTAGTCGTCAGTATTTTGCCCGGTGTCCCTCTTAAAACCTCCTCATATTCTACTTCCAGTCCTATGATCCCCTGATTGTCTCCTCCGGTAAATCCCAAAACTGTGGATGCCAAAGTATCGTATGGATAATATCTTTTGTGATCTTCATCCACCTTCACTCCTTCCAGCCCTGCTTTTCGTATGGCATCTCCTGTTTCTTTTTCTACATTTGTCCGGATTCTTTCAATAGAAGATACTTTTTCCACTTTTTTTCGGATTTCCCCCTCAGATATCCCCAATTCCGACGAAAGCAGACGGATTACTTTCTCCGGTTCTTTTACCTGACTGTGGATCACAGATACCGTACATACGGTTTTATTATCTGCCAGCACCTTTCCATTGGCGTCCAGGATTCTTCCTCTGGCAGCTTTGATATCCCGTTCTCTTTCATGAAGATCTTCTGCTTTTTCATAATAGTGATCAGAGCGAAATCCCATCAGCCACACAAGTCTTCCCACCAGCCCCAAAAGCATCAGGATACACAAAAGAAAAACTACCCACACCTTCTTTTTATGATATGTCATATTTTTTTTCATAAAAAATCCCCACAGAGATTCTCATAAAAATATATGAGCTGTCTCTGTGGGGTATGTTTCGTTACCTGAAACCATAAGAATAAAAAAATTTATTCCAGTCCGGCTTCCTCATTCGTGATTCCTTCACTTTCCATATTGTTTCCATCAACAGGATCTTCTTCGCCTTCCGGCGGAGCCGGAGCCGCCGGGTTGGACACTGCATCTCCTACCGACTCACCGCTTTCCGAAGACGGAAGCGTTTCTCCAGAAAAGGTTTCCATATTCTGAGATTTGATATACTCACCATTTTCATCTATTTTTCTCTGGCCCTCATCGTTAAGGAGGTATCCTTCCTCGTCTACCCGGTTTCCTTCCATATCGATCAGATTGCCTTCTGCATCTACAAGATTTCCGGCTGCATCTACGCTTCCTCCGGAAATATCCTCCAGAACACCATCAAATCCTTCCCATAATTCTGTTTCCGGAACATTTCCATCTTCTGCCTCATCTGGCTCAATATTCATATAAGGAAGAAGTTCCGACAGGATTCCCTGTGCAATATACTGAGGATATTTACTGTCTGCCTGATTTTCCGCATTCGGTTCGTCTACTACCACATACAAAACAAGCTGGGGTTCTTCCACCGGAGCAAAAGTAATAAAGGATACCAGATACTTACCATTTCCTCGCGGCAGTTTCTCCGCTGTACCTGTCTTACCGCCGGAGCTGTAGCCCTGGACTTTTGACGTACGGCTGGTACCTTCCACAACACTTGCCTCCATATAAGACCGGATATCAGCAGAAATTTCCGAAGAAATGGTCTGTTTCAGAAGAACCGGATCAATATTTTTCACAGTGCTTCCGCTGTTGTCCTGTACTTCTTTTACCAGATGGGGCTGATAATAATAGCCTCCATTGATAACTGAACACATGGCATTGATCTCCTGGATCATGGTACAGGTGATTCCCTGTCCAAATGCAGAACATGCAAGCTCTGTCACACCCATTGTCTCTGAAGTATGGATGATTCCATACCCTTCATTAGGAAGATCGATTCCTGTACGGCTTCCAAAATTAAAAAGACTCTGTGCCTTGATAAATTCATCTGCCCCCATCGCCGCAGCAATGGCCATCATACCGTCATTACAGGAATTTGCGATCACATGTGTCAGATCCTCCTGCCCATGGGCGTCCGGCCACACCGCACATTTAATATATGGGTCTCCATTTGCTCCAAAAGCTTCTCCGCCGTCACACAAGAAGGTATCGGTTTCAGAAATCCCGCCTTTTTCCAAAGCACCCGCTACAACGATCGGTTTGATTACGGAACCCGGTTCATATGCATCTGTGATACAGAAATTGTTCCACATATCATTCAGTGCCTGCACCGTTTCCGCATCATTCATTGCCTTGATCTCTTCCTCGGAATAAACACTGGAAAGATCCCGCGGGTCATTCAGATCGTAACGGTCTCCTGCATCCATAGCAAGAATTTCACCGGTATTGGGATCTTCTATGATAACACCGATATCTTTGGCTCCCATTTTTTTCTTAAATCCATTTACATATTTTTCTACGATCTGCTGTATTCCTACATCGATAGTGGTTACAATATTTTTTCCATCCACTGGTTCAATGATCGTTTGTTCAACATCTGAATCGCTGTTAAAATATCCATACTGACGCCCATCCGCTCCCATAAGTGTACTGTTGTAGTAACTCTCAAGACCGACATCCGCAACATCTCTGGAAAGAGTAAAGCCAATCGTGTCACAGGCAAGACTGTTAAACGGATAGCTTCTGAGATAGTCTTCTTCGAACCAGACACCTTTTACATTGGTCCTTTCTTTTATTTCTGTCTCAGAAAGCCCACTGTCCTCTTCCACAGTACAGTAATTTTCAAATTCCTTTTTCTTATCCATGGAAAGTTTTTTGATCAGAATCTGATACTGACTGTTGCTGGTACTTTGATCTGTAAGAAGCGAACGTACTTTTTCTTCTTCCACACCCAGGATTTTATCCAGGGCACGAATCGTCGGCTCCGCATAATCCTCGTCAGAATTTACTGTCTTACAGTCCAGAATCACATTGTATACCTTATTACTTGTAGCAAGGATATTTCCATTTCTGTCATAAATATTGCCTCGCTTTGCCGGAAGAACATTGCTGGCATATTTCTGCTGAGCCTGGGTCAGTACCTGTTTTTTGTATTTATTTCCGCTGGTCGCATTAATATAGGTAATTCTTCCCAGCAAACAAACTAAAGCCAGCAGCACTGCTCCAAACAGTCCTGCCAGCTTTCCTCTCATCTGATGATTGATTTTTCTCTGTGGTTTTTTTCTCCTCCTGCTGTTTTCCAAATTCTCACCTCTTATTTTTTATCCGGAATGTCCTGATACTGTCTCACATAACTATTGTTTGACATACTGTATGTTTTTTTCTGATCATCTCGTGGATAATTCATTCCCAGGCGGCCGATGGCGATCTTTTTGATCCTGTTCAGATCCACATCTGAATTCACCTGGCTTTCATACGCATCATTTTCTTCCCGAAGCTCACTTAACTCTGATTCAAGAGCTGCGACTGTTTTGATCCTCCCTGTAACATCTGATCTGAGCTGAAGGTAATGTACACAGAAAAACAGGACTGCTACTGAGACCACGGTAAGAAATACAACGTATCCCCGCCCCATGCTCATTGCCTTTCTGCGGTTTCTCAGCGTTGTTCTGCTGACCTCTCTTGCGCGGCCTGACGCTTTTGCAGAAGCTGCACTCCGAGAACTTTTTCTTTTTCTGTTCTGTGCAGGTCTCCCGGAAGAATATCTTCTGTCAGGGACTTCCTGCAGTCTTCTTGCAGCATTTCCATCTACATACACATTCTGAATGTTTCTGGCATTCTCTCTGCTTCTTCTGTCTGTCACTGCTCTGTTTGTCCTGTCCATCATCTATCACTAACTTTCTTTCACTTTCAAAAACAATTGCCTACTGCTCCAGCCTGCGCTCAAAAATACGCAGCTTCGCACTTTTAGATCTGGAATTTTCTTCCAGTTCCTGTTCTCCGGGCAGGATCGGTTTTCGTGTGATCACCTTTCCTTTCGGCTTTTTGCCGCAGACACATACAGGAAAATCCGGAGGGCAGGTACAGGGATTTTCATTTTTGCGGAAAATCGTCTTGACGATCCTGTCTTCCAGAGAATGGAACGTGATCACGCAGATGCGTCCTCCATCTCCCAGAATATCGATCATCCCGTCCAAAGATTCCCTGAGTACATCCAGTTCTCTGTTCAGTTCAATACGAACAGCCTGAAATGTTCTTTTTGCCGGATGACCGCCTGCTGCCTGAATCTTCATAGGTATGGCACGGCGTATGATCTCTGTCAGCTCTCCTGTTGTGTTTATAGGTTTCTCCTGTCTTGCTGCAACAATGTGTTTCGCAATGTTCTTTGCAAATTTATCTTCACCATAATCACGAATGATACGGTACAGTTCTTTTTCTTCGTAACCATTGATGATGTCTGCTGCTGTCCGGCTCTGTCTCTGGTCCATACGCATGTCAAGAGGCGCGTCTACTCTATAAGTGAAGCCGCGCTCTTCATTATCAAGCTGATAGGAGGAAACTCCCAGATCCAGCACTATTCCGTCTACCTGATGGATACCAAGGTTCTTCAATTCATTTACCATGTAACAATAATTGCTGCGAATGATCGTCACTCTGTCTTTATAGGCAGCCAACCTTTCACTCGCAGCAACTATTGCATCCTGGTCCTGATCTATGCCAATAAATCTCCCCTTGGCAGAAAGTCTTCGGCACACTTCTGAGGCATGCCCTGCACCTCCCAGAGTTCCATCCACGTAGATCCCGTCGGGTTTTACCCTTAAACCCTCAATGGTTTCTTCCAGTAATACAGATTTGTGTTTAAATTCCATATCCGTCTCCTGTGTTGGATTTCTTTCCAGCGTAACGCTTAAATGATGATACCCATTTTCCGCATGCCTTCTGCAACGCTTTCCATATCATCATAACAGCAGTTCTCGCTCCACTTTTCTTTGCTCCATATTTCCGCCTTATTCAGGTTTCCGGTAATGACCACTTCTTTTTCCAGACCAGCAAATTCCCGCAGTGCCTGAGGCACAAGAATTCTCCCCTGCTTGTCCAGTTCACACATGATCGCACCTGCAACAAAGAAACGTGCGAAGGTTCTTGCTTCTTTACTTGTAAGTGGTAAGGCTCTTAGCTTTTCTTCAAAGGCTTTCCATTCATCCATAGGATAAACTGAAAGGCAACCATCCAGTCCCTTCGTCAGTACAAACTCCTCTCCCAGAAGTTCTCTGAACTTAGCAGGGATGATCAGACGCCCCTTCGCGTCGATTGTATGGTTGTATTCTCCCATGAACATGTAACTCACCTACTCTCGGAAAGTACGATTCTCCCCTTCGTACTTTTCAGCAGAAATGGACAGGTCTGCCATGTTCCTTCCATTCGCTACCACTTTTCACCACTTTCTACCACTTATGCAACCATTCTACCCTATTTATGTGGAAAATACAAGTGGGAATCTCAGGTTTTTTTAGTTCCATCCCAAAAACAAAGAAGAGGAACCTACTCTCTAACACGGTAAGTTCCCCATCTCTTCTTATAAAATTTCTATTTTTTCTATTAATTTATCAAGCTTTCTGCTCATCTTCAGACACCGGGAAAGATCCTCCCTGTTCTGTATCATTCCGTTGAGTTTCCTGCGGCAATGATGTATCTTCCACTTCAGCTTCTTCTGAATGATCCGCTTTCTCTCCACAGGCTGATTCTGTTTCTGTTTCCGATTTTTCATCTGTTTCTGCATATTCAGAAACCTCGTTTTCTTCGGTTTTTTCTTTCTGGTCTGCCAAATCAGTTTCCAGAAATTCATGAGAAACATCTTCATAAGTCTGGATCTCATCATAGTTCAGACCAGACTTTTTATCACAGGAATCGTAGGCATCTCTTCTGCGCCGTCTGTATTTTTCTCTTTTTTTCGAAAGGATTCTGCGTACTGCTGCCGTGATCCATAAGATCACTGCTGCCACAGCATACAAAGGCGGCAGCACCGGAATCTCTGTACCCGGAATCAGCCATCTGTCCGGACTCAGCCATTCCATCACAGCCATTCCCAGAGAATACCCGGATAGATATCTGAGAAAAATCTCTCCTGCGTATTTTTTTCTGTAGGCATAGGAAAGCAGAATGATAAACAGGAACAGAAACCAGAAGCTTTTATAAAGAAACAGTGGATGAACCTGAATATAAGAAATCCCTTCTGCCTCCGCCAGATGCGACTGCATCAGAGAAGTGATCAGACTTTTATCTACCGCATCCACCGGAATCTGCATCGCAAACAAAGTATCTGTATATTCTCCAAAAGCTTCCCGGCTAAAGAAGTTTCCCCATACTCCTATTATCTGCGCAATCAAAGTTCCCATACTGGCAGTATCTGCCAAACGCATAAAAGACACCTTGCGTATCCGGCAGTATACAGCGCCAAAGAGTATTCCTCCAAGAAGTCCGCCCAAAAAATCCATTCCGCCTCTGGAGATATCCAGAAACTCCGAAACTGTTTTTCCGGAAAACATCTCCCAATGAGTTCCTATATACAGAAGCCGCGCTCCGATCACACCTCCGATCAGAGAGGAAATCATCATCTCCAGACACAGATTGGGATCTTCTTTTTTTCTTTTTGCATGAAGGATCATGTAGATCAGAGCAGCTAACATTCCTGCTGTGATCAGTATTCCATAAAAAGTGATCTCAACTCCAAAAGCAGATACGGAGCGGCCCACATATCTGAAATTTATATCCAGATTTGGAAATCGAATTGATGTATTCATAAAAACACCTTTATCATACATTGAAACGGAACAGGATCACATCGCCATCCTGAACCACATATTCCTTACCTTCCATTCGTACAAGACCTTTTTCTCTGGCTCCTGCATAGGAACCACAGTCCAGAAGATCTTTATAATTTACAACTTCAGCCTTGATAAATCCACGTTCAAAATCTGTATGGATCTTTCCTGCAGCCTGAGGAGCTTTTGTCCCAATTTTAATGGTCCATGCTCTTGTCTCATCTTCTCCAGATGTAAGGAAGCTCATGAGCCCAAGAAGACGATAGCTTGCACGTACCAGCTTCTCAAGACCGGATTCATTCAGTCCCAGATCCTCCAGGAACATTTTTTTCTCATCTTCATCCAGCTGTGAGATTTCTTCTTCAATCTCTGCGCAGATCACAAAGACCTCGCTTTTCTGCTGGCTGGCATACTCTTTCACTGCCTGTACATGAGGATTCGATGCAGCATCATCTGCCAGTTCGTCTTCTGCCACATTCGCAGCATAGATCACCGGTTTCCAGGTAAGGAGATTATAGCTTCCCATCCAGGCTTCCTCATCCTCATTTTCCATCTCCATAGTGATAGCCATTTTTCCATCTTCCAGGTGCGCTTTTACTTTCTGAAGGAAATCCAGCTCTTTTGCAGCCTCTTTATCCATTCTGGCAGTCTTTGTCACCTTGGCGATCCTTCTCTCCAGAATCTCCAGATCGGAAAATGCAAGTTCCAGGTTGATGGTTTCAATATCGCGAAGAGGATCGATGCTTCCATCTACATGGACCACATTCGGGTCCTCAAAGCAGCGAACCACATGAACGATTGCATCCACCTCACGGATATTGGCAAGGAACTGGTTTCCCAGACCCTCTCCCTTAGAGGCTCCCTTTACAAGACCTGCAATATCTACAAACTCAATCACTGCCGGAGTCACTTTTTTTGAATGATAAAAATCTCCCAGAAGCTTCAGTCTCTCATCTGGTACTGTAACGATTCCCACGTTAGGGTCAATCGTACAGAAAGGATAGTTTGCAGACTCTGCTCCTGCCTTTGTCAAAGAATTAAAAAGTGTACTCTTACCCACATTCGGCAGACCTACGATACCTAATTTCATTTTTTCTATTTCCTCCTATAAATCCTGTGCTTTCATCTTTTCTTAATCCGGCTTGTGCTGCAAATCGATACTGATTTCCATATTTTTCACCGGCTGCACATCAGTATTTCTTTCAAAAAAGCTCTGATACAGTATCTTATATTGTACCATAGCATTTTCTCTTTGTGAATATTCAGTTTTTAATTTATAACCTGTCTGTCAGTCTTTTGTCATAAGCATTAAAAGGATTCCTTTATCAAATTCTATGCTGGCTTCTTCTTCCACGATTTCATTGCTGACCGTAAGACCACTGTCCGATGCAGTCAGATAATGGCGATTGAGAGGATACTTGAATCCTTTCAGTGTCAGTCCAGGCACATCTCCATCCAGAGAAAAGAACGATACATATTTGCCAAACTGCTCTGATTTTTTCAGAATTGTTCCGCTTCTGATCAGTTTCATATAATTCCAGGGGTCTACAAGAATGATCTCTGCTCCTTTTTCTGCTCCCAATACCAGAAGACCAAAATTTGCAAGCAGATGATCAATGCGTTTTCCTGTTGCCCCCAGGATAAAAATGCTTTCTGCCCCTCTGTCCATGGCAAAACAGGCAGCAGACTGTGTATCCGAATCATCTTTCTCCGGTTTCAGTCTTAGGATTTCTGTATTTTTCAGTGTATCCAAAAACTTCTGTCCTTCTATGGAAAGGCTGTCAAAATCCCCCACCGCTGCATCCGGAACAAGACCTGTCTTTTCAAAAAACTCCAGTCCTCTGTCCGCTGCGATCATAAAAGGCTCTTTTCTTTTTATTTTTTTCAAAAAATCGAGGGCAAAATCTACATCGATATTGCCCCCGCTTACAATGACTGCATTTTTTATATGCTTCATTCGATATCCTCTTTAATATGCTCCATTCTCTTTTTAATGCTGCGCACATTAGATTTGAGATCTCCGTTGAACACATAGGAACCTGCAACCAGAAGATTTGCCCCGGCCTTCATAACCGTCTCCATTGTCTCATCATTGATTCCGCCGTCCACCTGAACATCTACATCCAGATTTTCTTTTTCGATCAGTTCACGGATCTCACAGATTTTTTCTGTACAGTCGTCAATATACTTCTGTCCTCCAAATCCAGGCTGGACTGTCATGATCAATACCATATCAACGTCACTGAGAAGATGGCTGATGTCATTAACCGGGGTAGCCGGTTTAATAGAAACTCCAACCTTAACGCCTGCATCACGAATCAGTTCAATAGCACGTTCCAGATCTTCACAGGCTTCTGCATGCACTGTGATAGAATCTGCACCGCAATCCACAAAATCCTGAATATAACGTTCCGGCGCTGACACCATAAGATGTACATCAAAAAACATATTGGATTCTTTTCTTATTGAACGGATCACCGGCATTCCAAATGAAATGCTGGGAACAAAATCTCCATCCATTACATCAATATGGAGCCATTTTACTCCTTCTTTCTCCAAAATCTGTATCTGCTGACCCAGCCGATTAAAATCTGCTGACAAAATCGAGGGACACAAATGATAGTCCATGTGATCAATATCTCCTTTTCTCTTTCAATTCTTCATATAAACTTAAGTAATCTTCATATCTTAATCTGCTGATCTCACCGGCTTCAAGAGCTTCCTTTACACAGCATCCCGGTTCATGAATGTGTCTGCATCCCTGAAACCTGCACTGGTCTTCATAGTTCCGAAATTCCGGAAAATAGTCTTTCAGCTCCTGTTCCTCCATATCAGTAAGATACAGAGAAGAAAATCCCGGAGTATCCATAAGATATGTTTGTTCCCCTACAGGAATCACCTGCGAATGTCGGGTTGTGTGTTTTCCACGCTTTAATTTTCTGCTGATCTCTCCCGTTTCCATCTGAACCTCCTGCTGGAGAAGGTTTGTAAGAGATGATTTTCCTACGCCGGAGGGACCGGCAACCACTGTCGTCTTTCCCTTCAGGATATTTCGGATTTCTTCTATCCCCTCTTCGTAGAGAGCGCTGGAAAGGATCACCTGATATCCACATCCTCTGTAGGTGTCATAGAGTTCCCTGACTTCTTCTTCCTCTGCGAGATCTTTTTTGTTAAAACAGATCACCGCAGGGACTCCTGCCTGCTCCATCATGATCAGGAAACGGTCAAGCAGCATAAAATTGGGTTTTGGATCATCCATGGCAAAGATCACAAATGCCTGATCCACATTGGCTACTGCCGGACGGATCAGGGAATTTTTTCTGGGAAGTATCTTCACCAGATTCCCCTCTTTTTTTTCCGGATCCAGCACCGTGATCTCTACATTATCTCCTACCAGCGGTTTTTGATTATCCTTTCGAAAAATCCCCTTGGCTCTGCATTCATAAATTTCTCCGTCTTCTCCATATACATAGTAAAAGCCGGCAATTCCTTTTATGATCTTTCCTTCCATAAATTACTGTGCCTTTTCGAAGGTAAGAGGATAAGAACCAAGCTGCTGATATTCGCCATTGATCATTTCATATACACAAAGAGTTCCTTCTCCTACTCCCGGAACACCTGTGATATCCAGTTTGTATGGGAAGGTAAGCGCCTTTCCATCTGACACGGTGGTTGCCTGTGATACACCGGCATTATCCTGTATCAGTTCCAGACGGAGAACTCCTCCGTTATATCCCTGAGGTGTATTCAGACTCTGTGTACATTTCCATATTTCACCATTTGCAGCCGCCTGCTGCTGGGCTGCACTTGAAGTTCCTTCTGTCTGTGAAGATTCAGGTGTCTCTGCTTCCGGCTCCTGATTTCCACTGCTTATCACAAGACTTACCGGCTCATCCGGATCTGCCGCTTCGTCCGCTGTCAGACTCTGGGAAATTACCTGACCTTCCGGAACATCTGTACTCTGCTCTCTTGTGATCTGGATATCCATCCATTTTCCAAACAAAGTTACAGCCTCTTCTTCTGTCTTTCCTACAACATCCGGAACAAGTGCACTGTCTCCACGGTCAAGTCCGCGGCTGACTGTCATGGTGATTGTATCTCCCGCCTTCACAACTGTGCCTTCTTCCGGGAAGATAGCGATCACATATCCCGGCTCCACTACCGGATAGTCTGTACCGTCATCTTCACTGTATTCTTTCTGTACATTTATACTCAGTCCCTTTTCTTCCAGAGACTTCTGTACCGCGTATGCGGTCTGTCCTTCTGTGGACGGGATCGTAACCTCTTCCTGTCCCTTACTGATATAATATCTTAATGTAGTATAAGCTTCTACTTGAGTTCCTGCCGGAATATCCTGAGAAGAGATTCTGCCTTTTTCCTGTGAGGATGCTTCTTCACCTACCATCTGAGTACCGATCTGAAGCCCGTCCATAAGTGCTTTTGCCTCTTCCTCTGTCTTTCCTACAAGATCCGGAACTGTGACTATAGCATCCTTATTGTCCTCAACCTGCTGTACTTGTCCGTTTTCTTCTTTTTTGTCAAAAAGGCCTGTCTTTTTCACAACAAAGAATATCACAGCTGCAAGCACGACAGCTCCTACAAGGAAACCAAGAATCGTCAGAATCCTGCTCTGGGATCTGCGCTTTTTGTTCTTTCTTGCCCTGGAGGCTGCACGCCGACGCTGATACTCTTCGTCATCGTCGCCGTCATCATAATCTGTCTCGTACTCTTCCTCTTCAAGCTGAGCCACCTCAGGTTTTCTCTGAGAAGAACGATTCTTCTGTGTGTGCTTGATTTCTCCCAGTTCTTCATCAGAGATCACAACTGTCTTTGCATCCGTATCCACATCGCTGTGTTTTACAAAGTCTCCCTGCGGATCGATAAGAGAATGTTTCAGATCAGCGATCACATCCTCCATTCTTTCATACCTGCGTCCGACACTCTTCTGCGTACATTTAAAAATAATCTGTTCCAGGCTATATGGCAGGTTCTCTGTATAAACACTTGGCGGAACCATTTCCTCCTGAAGATGTTTGATCGCAATGGCAACAGTTGTATCACCGTCAAAAGGAACTTTTCCTGTCACCATCTCATACAAGGTGATACCAAGGGAATAGATATCGGACTTTTCGTCACTGTATCCGCCTCGCACCTGTTCCGGAGAACTGTAATGAACAGATCCCATTACATTTGAACTGATCGTATTGGATGAAGCAGCTCTGGCAATGCCAAAATCTGTCACTTTTACTTTTCCGTCTGTTGAAATAATGATATTCTGCGGTTTTACATCGCGATGAACGATCCCGTGATTATGTGCTGCTTCCAGTCCCATAGAAACCTGAATCGCAATGCTGGTTGCTTCTTTTATGGAAAGCTTTCCTTTTTTGGCAATATACTCTTTCAGAGTTATGCCTTCGATCAGCTCCATAACAATGTAATAAACACCCTCATCGTCTCCTACATCAAAAACATTAACGATATTTGGATGTGTCAGTCCGGCCGCCGCCTGTGCCTCACTTCGGAACTTACGGATAAAGGTTTTATCTTCTCTAAATTCCGGTTTCAGAACTTTCACCGCTACAAAACGGTTTAGTTTATGATCTTTTGCTTTGTACACATCGGCCATGCCGCCTGTGCCTATTTTCCCTAAAACCTCATAGCGCTCTGCTATGATCATTCCTGCTTTCAACATTTGTCCACCTCATTTGTGAATGGTTCTACTAATACTACTGCAATATTATCCTTGCCGCCGTTTCGGTTTGCCTCTCCAAGAAGCATTTCCCCCTTTTGCGGCAGCTCTTTTGTTCCATCCAGTATGATTTCCTGGATCTTACTGTCTTCCACCATATTACTAAGACCGTCTGAACACATCAGGATCGTGCTCCCCGGTTCCAGCTTCAGGTCAAAGAAATCAATGTCCACTGTTCTCTCTGCCCCAAGCGCTCTGGTAATGATGTTTTTGTCCGGATGATTTCTGGCCTCTTCTGGTTTGATTTCACCCATCCGAACCATTTCCTGTACCAGAGAATGGTCTTTTGTGATCTGATGGATCTGTCCCTGGATAAGATACAGGCGACTGTCCCCTACATTTGCCACATATGCATAATGTCCTACAATGGTCGCTACTACAATGGTAGTTCCCATTCCTCTGAGGTCTTCCTCCTCCTGCGCACGGGTCAGAATCTCCGTGTTGGCAGTTTCTATGGCATGACGGATCACCTTGACAGGGTTGAAATCTGCATCTTTCCGAATCTCGTTCACTAATATCTGAACTGCATGGGAAGATGCAAAATCTCCCGCGTTATGACCGCCCATTCCATCAGCAACGACAAACAGATTGGGAAGATTTCCTACCGGGTCTTTGGACACGAACACATAATCCTGGTTCATTTTCCGCTTCTGCCCCACATCCGTAGCTGAATATACCCTCATGTCACTTCTCGCTTTCTGTTTTTTCCATATATCTTTTTCTTAGCTGCCCACAGGCACCGTCTATGTCGCTGCCCATTTCTCTTCTAATAGTACCATTAATTCCACATTTTTCAAGATTTATTTTGAAGTTCTCCACCGCCTGACGTGTAGAACGTATAAAAGAACGCTCTTTTACCGGATTTACCGGAATCAGATTCACATGACAGTTCAGGCCTCTCAGCCGCGCCGCAAGTTCCCGGGCATTTTCCGGACTGTCGTTTACACCGGCTACCAGACTATATTCAAACGTGATCCTGCGTCCTGTTTTTTCAAAATAATTCCTGCATGCTTCCAGCAGTTCATCCATACTGTATTTATTTGCAATGGGCATCAGTTCCCGGCGTTTTTCATCATTGGGCGCATGAAGGGATACTGCCAGTGTCATCTGAAATTTTTCCTCTGCAAGCTCATACAGTTTTGGAACCAGTCCACAGGTAGAAACCGTCAGGTTTCTCTGACTGATATGGATTCCTCCCTCTTCCGTAAGGATATGAATAAATCTCAAAAGATTGTCATAATTATCCAAAGGTTCTCCGGAACCCATAACAACTACATTAGAAACCCTCTCCCCTGTGGAGGCCTGGATCCGATATATCTGATCCAGCATCTCAGAGGGCAGAAGATTTCTGGCAAGTCCACCTATGGTAGAAGCACAAAACCTGCAGCCCATACGGCATCCTGCCTGAGAAGAAATACACACAGAATTTCCATGTTTGTATTTCATAAGTACACTTTCTATCATATTGCCATCGCTGAGCTGAAACAGGTACTTTCTGGTGCCGTCTATTTTAGAGATCTGAACATCCACTGTTTCCAGGGCGGTGATGGGATAATCAGCCAGCTTCTCTTTCAGTCCCTTGGGAAGATTTGACATCTCATCCCAGGAAACGGCCAGATGTTCATGGAGCCAGCTGTAAATCTGCTTTGCTCGAAAAGGCTTTTCTCCCAGCTCTGTCATAAGTTCTTTCAGCTCATCTATGGTCATTGATTTGATATCTGTCATCTGTTTACTTCCTTCTGAATCTTGCAATAAAAAATCCATCTGTTCCATGTACACCCGGCAAGAGCTGCAGGTATCCCAAAGCGGTCGTTTCTGATCTCAGTTCCTCCGGAATATATGGATCAATGCTTTCCAGTTTAAAGGGATGATTATTCATAAACCACATCATATTTTCTTCGTTTTCTTCCCTCGCGATCGTACAGGTACTGAAGATCAGCACACCCCTTGGTTTCACATATTCTGCTGCCTTATCCAAAATATTTCTCTGAAGGATCACCAGCTCTTCCTGTTTCTGAGATGTGGATCTGTATTTGATCTCTGGCTTCTTTCCTATCACGCCATAACCGGAACAGGGCACATCTGCCAGAACAATATCCGCCTGACATTCGGAATCCACATCAAAAATCGTCGCGTCCTTCACCCGGGCCTGCACATTAATGGAACCAGTCCTGTGGATGTTTTCTTCAATAAGTCCCACCTTATACTGACTGACATCACGAGCATCCACTGTTCCAAAGCCCTCCATTTTATCACCGATATGAAGGCTTTTTCCTCCTGGTGCCGCACAGAGATCGATCACATAATCGCCTCTGGAAGGAGCTGCAACTTCAGCCACCAGCATGGAGCTTACATCCTGAACAGTAATCTTTCCCTGGATAAAAGCATCCAACGCCAGAATGTGATTAAATCCTGATATTTTTTTTGCATAAGGAAGATAAGGAGCATCTTCTACTTTCACACTCTGAGAACGAAGACTCTCACAAATATCTTCTACCGAATTCAAATATGTACGGCAGCGAACGGTCAATGGTTTTTCCTCCAGAAAATCCTGGAGGATTTTTTCTGTAACTTCCTCTCCATATACCTCCATCCATCGCAAAATCAAAGGTTCCGGCATAGAATATCTCACAGAAAGATGTCTCACCAGATTTGTTTCCCGGGATGGAAGTTCCAGCTGATCCTTATTTCTGGCAATTGCTCTCAGTACGCCGTTCACAAAAGGTTTCAGATTATAAAAGCCCTTCTTTTGGGCCAGTTTCACTGCCTCATTGCATACTGCGCTGTCCGGCACACGATCCATAAATTTCATCTGGTATACCGCACTTCTGAGGATTTCACGGATAGGTGGTTTCATCTTATCCACAGAAATCTTCGAAAAAGAATCGATCATATAATCAATATAGATCCGGTATTCCAAAGTGCCTTCACATACTCTTGTGACAAAAGCGCGTTCCTGCTTTGGCAGAAACTGATATTTTGACAAGGCATTCCGAACAGCAATATGGCTGTGCTCTCCTTCTTCGTTGATCTGGAGAAGTATCTCCAGAATCATTTCTCTTGTGTTGATACCGCTAGTCATCGTTTCTTCTTCCTCCTGCAAGTATCAAAAGTCTCAGAAGCTGCAGAATAGATCCGGCAAGCGCTGCTACATACGTCATCGCTGCCGCTGTCAAAACCTTTCTCGCTCCTTTGTTTTCATTCTCTCCCAGAATTCCTGTGGCTTCCAGCATATGAAGAGCTCTGGATGAAGCATTGATCTCCACAGGGAGCGTTACCAGCTGGAACAGCACCGCCAAAGAAAAAAGAACAATTCCAGCTGTGATCAAAGGTCTTGCGCTCATAACCAGTCCCAGAAAAAAGATCGGCCATGCAAGAGTGCTTCCCAGATTTGCTGCCGGCACAATAGCGCTTCTGATCTCCAGAGGCGCATAATGGATGGCATGCTGAATGGCATGTCCACATTCATGAGCCGCGACTCCAACTGCTGCCAGCGAAGTCTGTCCATAAATATCCTGTGAAAGATTTACTGTTTTTGTCCTTGGGTCATAATGATCTGTAAGACTTCCGCGAACTGCCCGGACCTGGACATCCGTAATCCCGGCAGCCTGAAGTATCCTCCTGGCAGCCTGTTCTCCGGTAAGACCGGAGGCACTTCTGATCGTTCTGTATTTTGCAAATGTACTCTTAAGCTTTGCAGAAGCTGCCAGAGAAAGAATCATGCCCAAAATCAGCAATATATATGTTCTGTCAAAACCATAAAATCCATAACCGTATCTGTACATTCTGTCACTCCTTATGATTTTTCAGCATTGTTCCTGTTTCTATCGGATATCCACGAAGAAAAGCTGCTGCATCCATACGTTTTTTTCCTTCCAGCTGGATTTCTTTCAGCACAAGTCTGTCCTGTCCGCATGCAACATGGATGCCTTCCTTATCTGTGTTCACAATTGTTCCCGGCTCTTCTGATCCGGAAACCTTCTGCTCTACGGCTGCTTTCCACACCTTTAAAGATTTCCCATTAAGGAAAGTATATGCACTTGGCCATGGATCCATACCTCTTATAAGACGTTCCAGTTCTTCTGCATCTTTATGAAAATCAAGAAGTCCCATCTGTTTCGTAATCATTCCGACATATGGTGTAGGGCTTTCCTCTGGCTGCGGTTCATAGACTGCTGTCCGGTCAAAAATAGACGGAAGTGTTTTTACAAGGAGATCTGCTCCCAGATCTGCAAGTCTGTCAAAGAGGCTTCCTCCTGTCTCATCTTCTGCCAGCGGAACAGATGCCTGGGAAATCATATCTCCTGTATCCAGTCCGATTCCCATTTTCATAATGGTAACTCCCGCTTCCTTGTCTCCATTGATCACAGCCTGCTGAATCGGTGCTGCACCTCTGTATTTCGGAAGGAGGGACGCATGAATATTGATACAGCCAAATTCCGGCATATCCAGAATTTCCTTTGGAATGATCTGGCCGAAAGCTGCCACAATAATAATATCCGGTCCAATTTCCTTTAGTGTCTCCACAAATTCCGGTTCTCGTACTTTTTTTGGCTGATAGACCGGAATCCCATGTTTCAGTGCCTCTTCTTTTACCGGTGTAGGAACAAGAGTTTTGCTTCTTCCTTTCGGTTTATCCGGCTGCGTTACTACACCAGCCACCTCATATCCTGATTCTGCCAGCGCTGCAAGAGCCGGAACTGCAAAGTCCGGCGTTCCCATATAAACAATCTTCATTCTTCTCACACCTCGTCATCATCATATACAGTTCTATGAAGTTCTCCCTCCACCAAATCTGTATACATTTTTCCATCCAGATGGTCGATTTCATGGCAGAAAGCTCTTGCAAGCAGTTCTGTCCCTTCATAGATCACTTCTTCCATGTTTTCATCCAGAGCTTTTACTTTTACATAATTCGGTCGAGTTACCTGTCCGGCCATTCCCGGGACACTGAGGCATCCTTCATCCCCTGTCTGCTCTCCGGAAGTTTCCAGGATTTCAGGATTGATCAGTACGATCGGACCGTCACCTACATCGATGGTCACAACTCTTTTTAAAATCCCCACCTGCGGAGCAGCAAGGCCTACTCCCATAGATTCATACATGGTGTCCAGCATGTCAAAAATCAGCGTCCGGATCTTCTGATTCATCTCCGTAACCGGTCTGCTGACTTTTCTTAATACAGGATCTCCCTCAGTTCTTATTGTTCTCAGTGCCATAATCATTTCTCCTTTTCTATATAATCATCATTGGTAATCAAACATTATATATAATTTCCGAAAACCGGAATTAATCTCTATATATTTTTGAATTTTATTTTTTATGTTCATCAGTATGTTTTCTTCTGTATGTTTCATATAAAGGACTTTACGGTATACATCATTTACCTTTCCTACTGCCGCCCACGCCGGCCCAATGATATGAAGGCTGTCTCCGGGGCTTATTCTTTCCACAAATTTCCTGAGAAATTCCATTCCTTTTTCCAGAAGTTCTTCATCCTGCCCACTTGCAAGAATTGAAAGCATATGAGCTGCCGGAGGATAATCCAAAAGCATCCGGTAACTCATCTCTTCCTGATAAAACCGCTGATAATCCTGATCTGCTGCGGCCTGTATACTGTAATGTTCCGGATGATAAGTCTGAATAAACGCCTCACCCGGCTTACGGCCTCTTCCAGATCGTCCCACGGCCTGGGTAAGAAGCTGAAATGTTCTTTCGCCACAGCGATAATCTGCCATGTTCAGCGAAAGATCTGCCGCCACAGCTCCCACCAGAGTTACCTCCGGAAAATCATGGCCTTTTACGATCATCTGTGTTCCTATCAGAATGTCTGCTTCATGAGCTGCAAAAGATGCCAGTATTTCCTCATAGCTTCCTTTTGCTCTGGTTGTATCGTAGTCCATTCTCAGAATCCTGGCTTTTGGAAACTTCTTGCTCAGAACCTGCTCTATCTGCTGCGTCCCTGCCTTGAAGCCTCCAATGTACGGAGATCCGCAGGAAGGACAGATTTCTGCCTTTGGCTGCTGATATCCGCAATAATGACAGATCATCTTTCCATTGTTATGTTCAGAAAGAGCCACATCACAATGGGGACATTTTAGTACCTGTCCGCAGGAACGACAGGATACAAATCCGGCATAACCTCTGCGGTTCAGGAACAGCATGGCCTGTTCTCCGGCTTTCAGCCTTTCCTCTATTGCTTCCTTAAGCGCTCTGCTGAGAATAGAACGATTTCCTGCTTTTAATTCTTCTCTTAGGTCTACGACAGATACATGAGGAAGAGGACGATCTCCAAACCTTGCATTCATTTCCACCAGGGCAAACTCTCCGGATACTGTTTTTGTATAGGCTTCCAGAGACGGGGTTGCAGAGCCAAGCACTACTTTTGCCCCTTCCATAAATGCACGCTGTACCGCTGTTTCACGCGCATGGTATCTGGGACTGCTTTCGCTTTTATAGGTCTGTTCGTGTTCTTCATCAATAATAATAAGCCCCAATCTGGAAAAAGGTGTAAAAAGTGCGGAGCGCGGGCCCACCATGATCTGAATCTCACCTCGCCGCGCTCTTTTGAACTGGTCGTATCGCTCTCCCTGAGAAAGTCTGGAATTTAATACAGAAACCTTATCCCCGAACCATCCGTAAAATCGTCTTACTGTCTGGTAGGTCAGGGCAATTTCCGGAATCAGCATAATCACCTGTCTGCCCTCTGCAATAACCTGTTCGATCAATTTCATATAGACCTGTGTTTTCCCGCTTCCGGTAACGCCATGAAGGACCACTGGACGCGGCACAGGTTTTTCCCATTCCTTCTGGATCTGTTCCAGTGCATTCTGCTGTACAGGAGTAAGCAGGGATCTTTGTTCCCGGGGAATATTGTCTCCATTCACAGATATCCGGTAGATCTCATCCTGTTCTATACGGACAGCTCCCTGTGCGATCAACGGTTTCAATACTGCAGCTGTGATCTTCAGTTCTGCACAGGCCTGTGTGTAATCCAGCACTTCATTCTCCAGCAGCGCACGGATTACTCGTGCTCTAGCCTTGCATCTTCCAGATTCCAAAGCTTCTGCCAGTTCTTCTGCTTTCTTTTTGTCTATGTTCAGGTACAAAAGCCTCTTTTCCTTTGCCCGTACCTTTTCTCTCAGCGGAATGACGGTCTTTAAAGACTGAGCCATAGTGGCTCCGTATCTCTCACTCATCCATGCTGCCAGAGAAACAAGCCGGGTCTCCGTAGTTTCTTCACTGCTTACCAGTCTCAAAAGAGACTTCATCTTGTCCGGAGAGATCTTTGGCTTTTCCGAAAGACCGATCACATACCCCTTTCGTTCACAGTTCCCATTTCCAAAAGGAATGGCCGCAACCATTCCAATGCGGATTTCTCCCTCCAGTTCTTCCGGAACCAGATACTGAAAGCTGCGATCCAGCTTTTCATGGGAGATATCCACGATGATATCCGCATAAATCATGCAAACTCTCTTTCTTCCGTCAATTCTGTCTGTTATCCTCTTCAAGTATTTCTGCGATCAGAACACGCTCATCCATTGGATATTTCTTTCCCTGGATCTCCTGGTAATCTTCATGCCCCTTACCGGCAAGTATAATAATATCTCCCGGTTCGCCATGATGGATCGCATAGGCAATCGCCTCTTTTCTGTCAATGATCTCCACGTATTTCCCTTCTGTGCGGGAAATACCGGTTTTAATATCATCAATGATCGCCTGGGGTTCTTCAAACCTTGGATTGTCTGAAGTGATAATTGTCAGATCTGCAAGTCGTCCGGACACTTCTCCCATTTCATACCGGCGTGATCTGGCTCGATTTCCTCCGCATCCAAAAAGGCATACCAGTCTGTGAGGATGATATTCTCTCAGTGTTGTCAGAAGGCTTTCCAATGCCATTGCATTGTGTGCGTAATCGATCATCAACGTAAACTCATCAGATACTTTGATCGTCTCGATTCTGCCTTTTACTCTGGCAACCTTCAGGGCGCGGATGATATTTTCTTTGGAAACCTGGAAGTGACGGCAGATTGCAATCGCAGTCAGGGAATTATAAATACTGAATTTTCCCGGAATATCTATCTCTACCGGAAACTCCATCAGCCCTTTCAGCTGATAAGAAATACCCAGATATCCTTTTCCGCCTACCATATGGGCATCCTCTGCGCGCAGATCTGCATTTGGAGAAAAACCATAGGTTTCCAGTTGACATGTATGACCTTCAATGATCCTGTCAAAGTGCTCATCATCTCTGTTCACGATTCCCACTCTGCACTGACGCAGGAGCATCGATTTACAGGAAAGATAATGATCAAAATCTCTATGTTCATTAGGTCCGATATGATCCGGCTCAATGTTTGTAAAAATACCATAATCAAAAACAAATCCCTGTGTTCTGTGGAGCATCAGTCCCTGAGAAGAAACCTCCATAACCACACAGTCACAGCCTGCATCTGCCATTCTGCGGAAATATTCCTGTACTACATAGGATTCCGGAGTCGTATTTGCAGCCGGGATCACCTCATCTCCGATAATGGCTTCAATGGTACCGATCAGTCCCACTTTATATCCGGCATTCTCCAGAATAGATTTCACCATATAGGTGGTCGTGGTTTTTCCTTTGGTTCCTGTAATCCCAATGGTTTTCAGCTGCTCCGCCGGATAGCCAAAATATGCGGCAGAAATAAATGCCATTGCGTAGCGGGTATCTTTTACCAGGATCACGGTAACGTCCTCAGGAACCTGGACTTCTTCTTCCACCACAAGTGTCCTGGCACCTCTGGCGATCACATCCGGAATAAATTTATGTCCGTCCACAACAGCTCCGCGGATACAGATGAAAAGAGAATTCTCCTGTACCTTGCGGGAATCATAGACAACGGTACTTACTTCCTGCTCGATACTTCCCTGACAGCAGGTGTATTCTATACGTTCTAACAGTGCTGATACTTTCATTTTTAATCTTCCCTCCAAGAAGCATACGGCTGATTTTCTGCCGATAATTCAAGACTCGCCTGTGAGTCCCGGCATGGGATCCTGCTCCGCTTTCACAGACATACCTCTTCGAATCCCAATGCATTTGATATACTCTTTTATAGAATATCACACACAGGTAGCGTTTTCAATCTTTCGTTTTTATTCCTCTGTGCCGCACCGTTTCCTTTTTATACGTACTGCAGACAAAACACCCATCATTAACAGCGCCAGTCCTGCGTTCTCTTTCATACTCTGACAATCAGATACATCTCCTGTTTTAGGATTTTCAGATATCGGGCGGCTCTGTCCTGTATTACAGATATCTGTTTCCCGCAGACAATTGTCAGGCTCTAATCTCTCTTCTTGCTGTTCTTCTGCCTGTATCTGTAATTCCGCCTGAGATGTAATCACCCTTTCTCCTGTTTCTTTAGAAACAACCTCCACCTCATTGATCAGTTTCTTTTCTGTCAGCTTTTCCGGCAGAACAACGACTGCCTGAAGGCTTATGGATCTTCCCGGATCCAGCCTTCGTATCAGTGCCTTCGTCTTTGTATTGTTTAAGATCACCCCATCCTGCTCCAGAAATACAGCCGTCACCTTTTCCAACTGAAATTTTTCTGTTGTTACAACAGAATGCAGAGTCCGCTCACCTGTATTTCGAATACAGATCCGGAATAAAACACGGTCGCCTGGTACTGCCACTGTACGATCCGCAGTTTTTGTCACCTGGAAATCCACTTTCAAAGGCGTGATCTCTGTTAAAATCTCCGTTTGTCTTATAACAGACAGAGTTTCCTCTGAGACTTCCTCCACCACAGCTTCCCCTTCTGCAGACAATTCTAGCTTCACAGATTTTGTCCAGTCTTCCGGCACAGGTACACCCAGGTAGCAGATTCTTTTTTCTCCGGGCTCCAGCCATCCCAACACTGGTTCCGTCATCTCTTCTCCACTTTCCTTCTCCCAGATTACAGACCAGTCCTCTTCCAGAATTTCAGTAAATCGTATGGATTTAAATGGAAGGTTTCCTGTATTTTCCACCTGAACCTCATACAGAAGCTTTCTTCCTGCTGCCGCAGTATCCGGAACTGCCTCCACTGTCAGCATAAACGAAGCTGTCTCTGTGGGTTCCGATAATTCAGGAAGTTTCCCCGGTTCCTCATCCTCAGTTTCTCCCTGGTCTTCGACATCTCCTTCTGTAGATTCCTCCTGATCTTCGTCATCTCCTTCCATAATCTCTCCCCGGTCTTCGGCATCTCCTTCTGTAGGTTCCTCCTGCTCTCCGGTGTCTCCTTCTGCGATTTCTTCCTGTATCTCTACAGAATCGCCCAAAACTCCTTCATTCTCCAAAAAATCTCCCGTTCCTTCCTGTAATGGTATATCCATGCATTCTTCCTCCACGGACTCTGCTTCCTGTCCTTGGACGTTTTCTTCATATCCCAAATCTACAGAAATAGGATTTTCTTCATTTACCGTCTGTGCCTGAACACTTCCGGATATCAGAACACTTCCGGCAATCATTGCCGCCAGACCGATCCTTTGTATCCTGTGCCATATTCTTTTTTTCATAATATCCGCTCTCTTTCTGCTGCAGTGCTTATCGTTTCCGGAGCACAGATCTTCTGCAGCATATGATCCGCCCCGTTTTTCTCCTGTTTTTCTCCAAGGACAATGGCATCTCCCCTTTCTTTTCTTTTTTGCCGCAGGAAAAAACTCCTGCCAAAGCAGTCATTTAACAGTCATTTATAATAAGGAACTGATTGGAATGTGTGCCGACACGGCACTAAGAAATATACTGCAGACAGCTGTCAAACACCCCCGAAACAGGCATCTGCCGTTACGCACCCGCAGACTGCGGGCTGAATGTTTTTACTGTAACATGGTTTGAAAAAATAAACAATAGACGAGGATAAAAATCCTTTTAATTTAATTTTTCTTTATATTTTTTCTATTTCTTTTAGAAACAGTACACACTTTGCACACAATTCTCCGATATAATATGTTTTGGATAGATGAATAACCACTCTCTATCTCCCCCCTCAAAAAAGTTAAGGAAAACGGCCGTCTGTGAAAACAGGCGGCTTTTCCTTTGCCTCGCCGTTCCAATCAGCAAGTATATATTCCGTTCTGCTTTCGTCCATCGTTTTTTTAATGTGTAAATGCCTTCATCTTTAATCCTCTATTGCAATTCCATCTTCATTCTTTTATAATTAGGGTTATCCAAAACGAAAAAGAAATGAGGAATTCCTATGAGCGAAAAAACTGTAGTAGTTGCATTAGGACACAAGGCACTGGGAACCACCCTGCCGGAACAGAAAATTGCCACCAAGGCAGCGGCAAAAGCGATTGCCGATCTGGTTGAAGACGGCACAAATGTAGTGATCTCCCACAGCAACGGACCTCAGGTAGGTATGATCCACACTGCAATGAATGAATTCGGTAAGGCACATCCGAAATATACGTTTGCCCCTATGTCTGTATGTTCCGCAATGAGCCAGGGATATATCGGCTATGACCTGCAGAATGCGATCCGCGCAGAGCTTCTCTCCCGCGGTATTTATAAACCGGTGGCAACCGTACTTACCCAGGTAGTCATCGATCCCTATGATGACGCTTTTGCAGAACCGGAAAAGATCATCGGCCGTGTACTGACTGCCGAAGAAGCAGAAACAGAAGAAGAAAAAGGAAATTATGTAACAGAAATCTCCGAAGGACAGTTCCGGAGGATCCTGGCTTCTCCGAAGCCTCAGCGTATTGTGGAGCTTGAAACTGTACGCGCACTGACTGCAGCCGGGCAGATCGTAATCGCAGCAGGCGGCGGAGGAATCCCGGTTCTGGAGCAAGGCATTGAGCTTCATGGAGCCAGCGCCATTATCGAAAAAGATCTTGCCAGCGGACTTCTCGCTGAAGAATTAAATGCAGATACTCTTCTCATTCTCACAAGTGTAGAAAAAGTCAGCCTGAACATGGGTACTGAAAAAGAAGAGCTTCTTGGCACCCTGTCAGCAGAAGATGCACATAAATATGTAGAAGCCGGTCAGTTTGCAAAGGGTTCCATGCTCCCCAAAATCGAAGCCGGACTTTCCTTCATTGAAAAAGGCGAAGGCAGACGTGCTATTATCACCGATATTGCTCATGCCGAAGAAGGATATAAAGAAAAAACCGGAACCATCATAAAATAAAAAACAGCTGCTGTAAGAATAAGCAGCCGTAAAACGGAGTACCAAAATGGATTTAAAAAGCAGAACACTGTCAAATTTTGCAGAACTTGTCCGCACAGGCGAATGCAAAAAATACAGAGGACGATTAAAAGTAGGAGTGGATCTTGGAACAGCCAACACAGTCCTTGCTGTAGTGGACACTTCCAACCGCCCCATCGCCGGAATCTCTGCTCCTTCTCATGCAATCCAGGACGGAGTGATCGTCAATTATTATGAGTCTGTACAGCTTGTTTCCAGACTGAAAGAAACTCTGGAAGAAAGACTTGGAACCGAGCTTCCCTATGCTGCAGCAGCCATTCCTCCCGGTGTAAACCAGGGCAGTGTCAAAAGTATCGGCTATGTGCTGGAAGGCGCCGGCTTCGAGGTTACAAATATCGTAGACGAGCCTACCGCAGCATCGGCCGTTCTGAAGATCACCGATGGAGCGGTTGTAGATGTAGGCGGCGGCACTACCGGAATCAGTATTCTGAAAGACGGAAAGGTCATTTATACAGACGATGAGGCCACCGGCGGCACACATATGACCATGACGGTAGCCGGACATTACCGCATTCCCTATGAAGAAGCAGAAGTCCTGAAGACCCAGCCGGATAAGCAGGATGAAATTTTCCCGGTGATCAAAGCCACGGTAGAAAAAATGGCACTGATCACAGAGAAATTCCTGAAGGGCTATGAGGTTCCTGCCGTATATGTAGTCGGCGGTTCCTCCATGTTCCGGGAATTCACTTCTGTATTTGAGAAAAAGCTGAAGCTGCCAGTTTATCAGCCGGTCCATCCGCTTCTGGTAACCCCTCTGGGCATCGCATACTGCTGTCAGCTTCCGGAATTAAAAACAAAATAAACCATCTGAAAAATCCCGGCGGTTTCGCGAAACCTGCCGGGATTTTTGTATTTACATAGATTTTCTTTCTGCGATCTCTGCCATCTTGGCCTCGTTAAGACGTGTATCTCCATGGACACGGCTGTAGGAAAGGTATCCGTTCATACGGTCAATCTTTGTCAGATTGGTAGAACCGCATACCGGACATACATCCATCTCCAGTTCCTCATGGCCACAGTCATCACAGTAAGCCAGAGAAAGGTTTACTCCTTCGTAATATCCCAGATCCATAGCTCTGCGGATCAGTGTGCGGATAGCTTCTTTATTATATCCGATCGGATAGCGGACATACTGGATCTTTCCGCCATTGCAGAGTTCCCAGAAGCGGCCTTCCAGATCCTGTTTCTCGATCGGAGTCACATCCTCTGTTACATGACAGTGGAAGCTGTTGCTTACATAAGGACGATCGGAAACGCCTTCGATAATACCATACATCTTACGGAACTGTTCTACCTGAAGACCGCAGAGACTTTCTGCCGGTGTTCCGTAGATTGCATAGAGGTTTCCATCCTCTTCTTTGAACTGATTTACCTTATTGTTGATATATTTCAGTACTTCAAGAGCAAACTGTCCGTCCTCGCGGATAGATTTGCCATTGTAAAGCTCCTGCAGCTCATTCAGCGCTGTAATTCCAAAAGAAGCAGTCATCGGTTTCAGGATCTTGCCGATCTTTTCATGCGGCTGCAGATGTCCGCCGTAAAATCCTCCCTCACAGTATGCAAGAGGATTGGTAGATGCTCTCATCTGGCCCAGATACTCATAGGTACGAATGTGAAGGTTGCGGATCATTTCCAGATAAAAATCAAGCACTTCATAGAAGTCTCTGCTCTCTGCCCGTGCTTTTGCAAGGATCATCGGAAGATGAAGACTTACAGCGCCCACATTAAAGCGGCCTACAAATACCGGGCTGTCCTTCTCGTCTGCCGGATACATGCCGCCTCTTTCATACCAGGGGCTCAAAAATGCACGGCATCCCATAGGACTGATCACCTTTCCATACTGCTTATACATACTGGCAATATAGCCTTTTCCTGACATAGACAGCCAGTCCGGATACATCGTCTTGGCAGAGCAGTCCACACCTGCCTCAAATACATCCTCACAGCATTGTCCCGGTCCATGGATATTTTCATCATAAAGGAATACAATTTTCGGGAAAAGAACCGGTTTTTTATGGCCGTCCTTGCCCTGTCCGCCTTTGTGTACTTCCAGAAGGGACATATTGCACATTTTTTCAAAACGTCCTGTTCCCAATCCCAGCGTTACCGTCACGAACGGATAATCTCCTCTGGAAGATCCGACTGTATTCAGCTTATACTCAATTCCCTGCCATCCCTGATCAAAATCTCTGCGAACCTTATCCAGCGCATATTCAATTGCTTTCTCTTCCCTTCCGGTCCAGCTCTGATCAGAATATTTCAGGAATTCCTGTACATATTTATCATAACTTTTCTGTGCATAAGGAGCCAGGATCTTATCTACCTCCGGCACTGTAAAACCACCATACTGCTGAGCAGCAGTACTGAGGACAATATCTCCCATAACATCAAAAGCGGTATCCAGGGTTTTTGGTTCATTATACCACACATTTCCCATCTCAAATCCGCCTTTGAGTACAGATGCCACATCAAAAAGGCAGCAATTCATGGTGTCCAGACGGGCAGACTGGTCATGGATATAGATGTAACCATCTTTACATGCCTGAAGCTCGTTGCGGTTCATAAAAAATTTACGGTACAGTTCCTTATTCAGTTCGTTAAAGATCAGACTTCTCTTTGTTGCTACAAGAGCACTGTCTGTATTCGCATTACTCTTGTCACCAATATAGCGGATTGCCTGGCTCTTGGTATACACATCATCCATCATGTGGATAAAATCCAGCTTATAATTACGGTAGTCGCGATAGCTTTTTGCCACTGCCGGATTCACTCTTTCCAGAGCTCCTTCCACGATATTATGCATCTCCTGAATCTGGATCTCGTTTTTACCAAGGGAATCTGCATGTTCCTGCGCAAAACGGCAGATAAAGTCTTTCTCCTCCTGAGAAAATGTATACAGAATCCTTGCGGCAGACTTATTTACCGCAGCTACGATCTTCTGTGGATTAAATTCTTCCTTTGTCCCATCTTTTTTGATCACATAAATCATACCATTTTTCTCCTATTTCATCTCGTAAAAAAATGCACGTCTCTTCCATGTGCATCCCTACGATATTTTCCCCATATCTAGTGTTGCAAAATTGAGTATAACACAATATCCTGTAAAAAGAAAGGGGGAATTTTTACTTTTTTATTCCCCCTCAAAATCCTCAGTCAAGTTCCTGAAAATACATGCTTTTATAAGAATCACCGTTTCCATCCAGTTTCAGGATGTCTCCCTGCGCCAAAAACATCTCCAGCGTATCACCTTCCTTTAATTCAAAGACTTCCGCTTTCTTCTCATCAGATTTTTTATAAATCATTTTGACCTCGTCATTGTCTGTATAGATCCTGTAGTCTCCGGAAGGCAGTTCCATGCCCACCTCTACAGAGCCAAAGCCTGCAACAAGCTCATACACTGTCCTGCCATCCGAACCGGACCAGGAAGAAAAAGAATAGGTATCGTTCTCGTCGTTCCCTCCCGGCTCCCCGATTGTATACACAACGTCCTTTTTCGGAAAATCCTCCAAAGAAGTGGTGTCTGTATAGGTCTCCTCTTCTTTCCATTCAGTCACAAGCTCGCCGGCAGAAGATCCTAAGATGGCCAGAACAACAAGGATCCAAAACAGGACACTTCCCAAAGATTTCTTTTTTTTGCCCTTTGTTTCAACATTCCAGGAACTGTTATTGCTCCTGCCAAATTCTTTCTTATTTTTTGCAGCCGCTTTTTGCTTCTGCTTTGCCTGCTGCAGCGTCTGACCGGATGGCTGTACGATGGTCTTACCTGTCATTTTTCCTGATTTCTTCTGCACATTTTTTTGAACAGCCTGATCCACCGATTGTTTTACCGTATCCCCCAGAGGAACCATCCGCTTCAAAAGCTCCTCCCTCGCTTTGTTTGTAGCATGTTTCTCATGCGTTCTGCGATCCTCGTTCAGATGATACAACAGTTCGTCTTTTCTATAAGGCATTCCACAGTCCCGGCATCTTCCATTCACGATCGGACCGTCACATAACTGACATCTCATACACTCCACCCTCCCTTATATGATTTCTGATTTTATTGTATCGAATATGACAAAATCCCGCAAGTTAAAAATTGCATTAGAAAGTTTTTCCTGATATAATATGGCTTATCGAAAACATTGAGGAGGATTATTATGGAACAATTCAAAATTCCTGCAGGGTATCAGTCAGATCTGAACCTTCATGATACCCAGGTAGCCATCAAGACCGTCAAAGACTTTTTTCAGCAGACTCTTGCTCAGAAACTGAATCTTCTCCGTGTGTCTGCTCCTGTATTTGTATCTCCTTCTTCCGGACTGAACGATAATCTGAATGGTGTAGAGCGTCCGGTAAGCTTTGAGATCAAAGGGATGGATGAAAATGCTGAAATCGTCCACTCTCTTGCCAAATGGAAACGCTATGCGCTTAAAAAATACGGTTTTTCTCACGGTGAAGGACTTTATACCGATATGATCGCCATCCGAAGAGACGAAGATATTGACAATATCCATTCTGTATACGTAGATCAGTGGGACTGGGAAAAGATCATCTCCAAAGAAGAACGTACCATGGAGACTCTGATCAACACCGTCCGCTCTATTTACAGTGTCCTCCGCAAAACAGAAAAATACATGGCTGTCCAGTATGATTATATAGAAGAAATCCTTCCTAAGGAAATTGCTTTTGTATCTACTCAGGAACTGGTAGACATGTATCCGGACTGCACACCTAAGGAAAGAGAATATAAAATCGTTAAGGAAAAAGGCGCTGTTTTCCTTATGCAGGTAGGCAAAGCTCTCACCAATGGAGAACGCCATGACGGACGCGCTCCTGACTATGATGACTGGGAGCTGAACGGAGATATTCTTGTTTACTATCCGGTGCTGGACATTGCTCTGGAGCTTTCTTCCATGGGAATCCGTGTTGACGAAGAAGCCCTGGATGCTCAGCTTACAGAATCCGGATGCGATGACCGCAGAGAACTGGAGTTCCAGAAAGCGATCCTGAACAAAGAACTTCCTTACACCATTGGCGGCGGTATCGGCCAGTCCCGTATCTGTATGTTTTTCCTTCGCAAGGCTCACATCGGAGAGGTTCACGCTTCTCTCTGGCCAAAAGAGATTCTTGCAGAAGCAGAAGCTAACGGCATCAGCCTGCTGTAAATAATTTTTCTGTCCATTCTGTGAACAGTAGCCAAAAACCGCCTGACTCAGGTGGTTTTTTACTGTATATTTCACCAAATTTTAATAATTAACTTATTGACAGCCATGTACCTTCATACTATCATATCAATAGAAAAGCAACACAAAAAAGAGAGAATGTTTGATAGCAGACGTTCTCTTCACTGACAGGAAAGACAGAGGTACACAAAGTGAATATTTTATTTTTTCTGACACCCAAAAGTGAAGTAGCTTATATATTTGAGGATGATACGCTGCGGCAGACCATCGAAAAAATGGAACACAGGAAGTTTTCCTGTATCCCGCTCCTCAGTATAGACGGCCGCTATACAGGTACCATTTCTGAAGGGGATCTTCTCTGGGGACTGAAGCGTCTGAACACCATGGATGTTAAGGAAATGGAAGATATCTCCATTATGGCGATTCCCAGACGGGCCACCTATAAACCGGTGCATGCAGATGCCGATATGGAGGATCTCCTGGATCGTGCCATTAACCAGAATTATGTTCCGGTTGTAGATGACCAGGGATTTTTCATCGGGATCATCACCCGTAAGGAGATTATCAAATACTGTTACAAGGAACTGAAAAAAGCCTATGCTGACCGGGTTCCCCCGGAAGAAAGCCATACAGAAGCCCGTTCCGGCCACTGATGGATTTCTTAGATTTTTATGAACCGGAAAAATTCATACAAAATGTATTCCTTTCCCGGTAAGCAAAAGACCACTGCAACTGATCCGTAAATGCTCTGCGGTTCAGACACAGTGGTCTTTTTTATGGGTTCTTCATATTTTATAAAACTTTGGACAAAAATTCTCTCAGTCTTGGATTTTTCGGATTTGCAAAAAACTCCTGCGGAGTATTTTCTTCCTGAATCTTTCCCTCATCAATGAACATCACACGAGTCGCCACCTCTCTGGCAAATCCCATCTCATGTGTGACCACTATCATGGTCATTCCCGACTGGGCAAGTTCCTTCATGATCTCCAGGACCTCTCCTACCATTTCCGGATCCAGCGCAGAAGTAGGCTCGTCAAACAGCATCACATCCGGATTCATAGCCAAAGCTCTGGCAATAGCGATCCTCTGCTTCTGTCCGCCGGAAAGCTGACTTGGATATGCATCTGCTTTATCCGGAAGGCCAACTCGCTCCAACAGCTCGTCTGCACGTTTGGAAGCTTCTTCTTTTGTCATCAGCCCCAGTTTTTCCGGTGCAAGCATAATATTTTTCTTAATGGTCAGATGTGGGAACAGATTAAACTGCTGAAATACCATACCGATCTTCTGGCGCATTTTATCTACGTTTACAGACTTGTCTGTAATGTCCGTTCCTTCAAACAGGATCTGTCCGCCAGTTGGAGTTTCCAGAAGATTCAGCGAACGAAGAAATGTTGATTTTCCACAGCCGGAAGGTCCGATGATGGCAACCACCTCTCCTTTGCAGATCTGCGTGGAGATTCCATTAAGAACCTGCATTCCATCAAAAGATTTTTTCAGTCCTTTCACATCAAGCAATACTTCACCTTTAGCGTTCACTGTTTCTCAGCCTCCTTTCCAGCTTTCCTACCAGATAAGACAGGAACATAACAAGTACCAGATAAATTGCTGCAACTGCAAGAAGAGGCAGAAGAGCTTCATAAGTCTGGCTTCGGATGATATCTCCGCCTCGAGTCAGGTCAGTGATACCAATATAACCACTGATGGAAGTTTCTTTCATAAGAACGATAAATTCATTGGCAAGAGCCGGAAGCACGTTCTTAAAGGCCTGAGGAAGGATGATCAGAAGCATGGTCTGACGATAATTGAAACCAAGACTTCTTCCTGCCTCAAACTGTCCCTGATCGATGGACATGATACCCGAACGTACAATTTCAGCCACATACGCGGCAGAGTTCAGACCAAAGGCAATTACAGCTGTCACCATTTTCCCCGGATCATGAACCGCAAACACAACATAATACATAATCAGAAGCTGTACCATTGCCGGTGTTCCTCTGATCACAGTCAGATACACCTTACAAATCGCATTGAGGATTTTCATTTTTCCGGTTCTGTCATGAGTGGAACGGATCATGGCAATGATAAATCCAAGAATAATACCGATCAAAACTGCAAATGCCGTAATGATCAACGTAGTCTTCAGACCACTGAAAATAAATTCATAGCGCTTTTCTTCTATGAAATTCAATTGAAATTTTGCAATAAAATCTGCCAAAGCATTCACCACTTTCTCTTTTTTAACCTGTTTTCAGCAGTTCATAACAAATTCCGGGTTCCCATACCGATTGTTTCGATGCCGGGTACCCGGAATAATTTTCCTGTTTTCAGACTATTCTCAGACAGTCATAAACTTTGTTTTATTATTTGCGGACAATGATTACCTGTTTTGCAGTTGTGTAAGCATCTGTAAAGTTTGCACTTGCTTTACGATCTTCTGTTACCGTCATACCAGCTACGCCGATATCTGCCTTACCGGAATCTACTGCGTTTATGATTGCATTAAATTCCATATCCTCAATCTTCAGCTCATATCCCAGCTTATCGCAGACAGCCTGTGCCATATCCACATCAACACCTACGATCTTATCGCCTTCATAGTACTCATATGGAGGGAAGGTCGCATTGGTAGCCATTGTGAGAGTTCCTTTGGAACGATCTACATCTTTTGGAGATTCATAAGGGCAGGTTCCCTTAACGTCATCATCTCCGATATAGTTTTCGTTGATCTGATCCAGAGTTCCGTCCTCTTTCAGTTCTTTAAGAGCTCCGTTGATCGCTTCAGTCAGCTCATCATTGCCCTTCTTTATTGCAATGGCATATTCCTCTGTGGCAAAATCCTCTTCCAGGATTTCCAGATCATCATTGTTCTCAACAAATTTCTCTGCCGGAAGACTGTCGATGATGATGCAGTCGATCTTGCCCTGCTTCAAAGCCATAACGGTATCGTTTGCCTTATTGAAACGCTCAATTGTAGTTCCTTCTTCGTCGCCCTCGTAGTCAGACGCATAGATATCACCGGTAGTTCCCAGCTGAACACCGATTTTTTTGCCCGGAAGGTCATCTACGCCTTCAATTCCACTGTCATTGGCAAAAACGCTTACTCCACCAAGCATAGTTGTTGTCATTGCTGCACAAAGAGCAAGTGCTGCAAATTTTTTCATGTTTTTCATTCTTTTTTCCTCCTTAAACATTATACCACCGTTGGTATATTTATACATTTTCGTTGCATAAAATCTTCAAAATCATGATTCTAATTTTACCATGTTTTTTGGAAAATGCAATAGTTTACTTGCATAATAAAAAAATATTTTCTATAATAAAAATACTTTCATATGCACAAAAAACGATAATTATATGCAAAAATCATTTTTTCAGATCAAAGGAGGACAAATCTATGGGAATGAATCAGACGCCCGCTTCCGAGCGGATTCATATCAGCTTTTTCGGAAAGCGCAATGCCGGAAAATCCAGTGTCATCAATGCGGTTACCGGTCAGGATCTTGCCATTGTTTCCAATGTAAAGGGGACCACCACGGATCCGGTATACAAAACCATGGAGCTGCTGCCGCTTGGGCCGGTAATGGTCATTGATACCCCGGGAATCGACGACGAAGGGGAACTGGGAGCGCTCCGGATCAAAAAAAGCTACCAGGTTCTGAACAAAACGGATATCGCTGTACTTGTGGTGGACAGCACCCTTGGCAAAACGGAGTATGAAGAGGCTCTGATCCGCCGCTTTCAGGAAAAAAACATTCCCTGGCTGCTGGTCTATAATAAGATTGATCTTCTTCCCGAAGAAGCTTCCGCTGCATCCTCCACTCTTCAGACCGACACTGCTTCCAATGAAATCTTCGTCAGTGCAGCCACCGGATCAGGGATACATGAATTAAAGGAAAAAATCGCCTCCCTGAAACCGGAGGATACGCATAAATATCCACTGGTCGGTGATCTTATCAAACCTCTGGATCTGGTGATCCTGGTAGTTCCCATTGACAAGGCCGCTCCAAAAGGCCGGCTGATCCTGCCCCAGCAGCAGACCATCCGTGCCATTCTGGAACGCGGCGCGCTTTCCCTTGTGGTAAGGGACACCGAGTTAAAAGACACACTGGAACATTTTCTATCAAAAGGTGTAAGACCCGGACTTGTCATCACAGACAGTCAGGCTTTTGCCCGGGTTTCCAGGGATACTCCTGCGGATATTGCCCTTACCTCTTTCTCCATCCTGTTTGCAAGATACAAGGGAGATCTTGGTACATCTGTGGAAGGCGCCGCCGCTCTGAAAAACATCCGGAACGGCGATAAAATCCTGATCGCAGAAGGCTGTACCCATCACCGGCAGTGCGACGATATCGGAACCGTAAAGATTCCCGGAATGATCCGGAAATTCACAGGTGCGGATCCGGAGTTCGTCTTTACCTCCGGAACCGAATTTCCAGATGATGTTTCTGATTATAAACTGGTGGTTCACTGCGGAGGGTGTATGCTCAACGAAAGAGAAATGAAATACCGGATTGCATGCTGCCGTGACCAGAATGTCCCCATTACCAATTACGGGATCCTGATTGCTCAGATCACCGGCATTCTGGAAAGAAGCCTTATTCCTTTCCCGGAATTTCGGAATCTGTTATAAAATTTCCGGTTTTTTTATTCTGATTTCACAAAACCATAACATTTTTTCTATATACTGGTAGCGTTATAAAACAAGGGGTGCAAGGCATGGAAATCCCTTTTCCGGCTTTGCAGTGTATAAATAACGAGGAGGAGCTTTATGAAATTTACAAAAATGCAGGGAATCGGAAACGACTATGTCTATGTAGACTGTTTCCAGGAAACCGTAAACAACCCTTCCGCAGTGGCAAAATTTGTCAGCGACCGGCATTTTGGAATCGGTTCAGACGGACTGATCCTGGTAAAGCCGTCTGACGTGGCAGACTGCGAAATGGATATGTATAATCTGGACGGCTCACAGGGTGCCATGTGTGGAAACGGAATCCGCTGTGTAGCAAAATTCGCCTATGATAAAGGCATTGTAAACAAGAAAAACATCAGTGTAGCAACTAAGAGCGGCATCAAATATCTGGATCTTACCGTCAAAAACGGCAAGGTTTCCTCTGTAAAGGTTAATATGGGGTCTCCCATTCTGAATGCAAAAACCATTCCTGTAGTATCCCCCAGGGAGCAGGTGATCAATGAGCCTCTGGATGTAAACGGAGAAACCTACCATATCACCGCTGTTTCCATGGGAAATCCCCACGCCATTGTCTATATGGATGATGTGGATGGTCTGGATATTGCCAGGATCGGTCCTTTGTTTGAAAATCATATTAATTTTCCGGACCGGATCAACACTGAGTTTGTAAAAGTCATTGACCGGCATACCCTTCAGATGCGCGTATGGGAAAGAGGCTCCGGAGAAACTCTTGCCTGCGGAACCGGCGCCTGTGCCGTTGCAGTAGCTTCCACCTTAAACGGTCTGGTAGATGAAGATGTTCCCATCACTGTCAAACTGCTGGGAGGCGATCTGGAGATCCTGTGGAACCGTCAGGAAAATCTGGTCTACATGACCGGTCCGGCCACTACGGTTTTTGAAGGTGAGATTGATCTTTCTTTCCTTGAAAAATAATCAGATTTTTTGTAAAACAAAAAAGCCGAATGGCAGAGAACTTTTCTTCTGTTCCCTGTCCACTCGGCTTTTTTTACTGAAGCAATTCTTTTTCCGTTTTATTTTTCCTGGTTTTCTTCCTGAAATCTCCGATATTCCTCTACCGGCATTTCCATTCCTGTATAAAGCTTATAGGCTGCAGCTCCCTGCCAAAGAAGCATTCCCTTGCCGCCTACAGTTCTGCATCCGGCTTCCTTTGCCTCCCGGAGAAGTCTGGTCTCTTCCGGATTATAAACCACATCAGCCACCACCAGATCCGGACGGAACATGGTTTTATCTGTGATCAATGTGGTGTCCTCATGAGGCTTCATTCCCGCAAGAGTTCCGTTTACAAGAATATCTGCCTTTGCCACTTCTTCCTTCAGCTTCTCCTGATCCTCCAGGCAGAATACCTGTACCTGACAGTCCGGCGCTTCCTTTTTCAGCTTTTCCGCAGTATTTCTTGCCCGCTCAAGAAACGGATCATTCGGGTTAAAGATCGTAATGGAAGCGGCTCCGTCAAGAGCACACTGTACCTGAATGGCTGTAGCTGCTCCTCCCGCGCCGAGAACCACCATTTTTTTGCCCTTTACGTCAACTCCATGTTCTCTTAAATTCTGTACAAATCCGGTTCCGTCTGTGATATGGCCGATCAGCTTTCCGTCCTCGTTGACAATGGTATTGACCGCCCCGATGATCCTTGCTGCCGGAGAAAGCTCATCTACAAGTCTTGCCGCTTCATTTTTGCAGGGCATGGTCACATTGGCTCCTCTCATTTTAAAAAGCCGCATGGCGTCCAGAGCCGCCCCTACCTGATCTTCCTTAATATCAAAAGCCATGTATGCATAGTCCTGGTTGTTATGCTGAAAGCTGAAATTATACATGGCCGGAGAGCCGGAATGACCTACCGGACTGCCAATCAGCATCAAAAGCCCTGTTGTTCCCTTAATCCTGTTTTCCATATTTTTCTCCTCCTGTGACGTCCGTCTCAAAACTTCGCACTTTACAACGTCAAAATTTGTATTCTAATTTTAGCTCAGTTTTCTCTGTTTTACAACAAAAAACTGCCAAACAATTCATCTGACATATTTCAAATCAGTTTTTCAAAATCCCCTGTATCAGCTCTTCACAGATCTGCAGTTCATTCTTGCCATCTGTTTCAATGATAATATCTGCGGCAGCTTCGTATTTCTGGCGACGCTTTTCCATAAGCCCTGCAATAAAATCCACATTTTTGTTTCCTTCCAGAAGCGGCCGGTCATGATTATCCCGCACTCGTTCCAGAATAGTCTCCGGTTTTGCCGTAAGAAGAACGACCTTTCCATTTTTCTTCATTTCTGTCACATTGCGTTCTCTCATGGGCACGCCTCCTCCGCAGGAGATCACCACATTTGTTCTGGACTGCATCTCAATCAGCAGATTGGTTTCCAGATCACGGAAATATTCTTCTCCATATGTCTCAAAAATATCAGAAATACTCATTCCCTGTCTTTCTGAAATAATCTGATCCATTTCTACAACCTCCATGGCAAAAGCCGTTCTTAAATAATCAGAGATTGTACTTTTTCCCGCACCCATAAATCCAATCAGCACAATATTATAATTGAACAGCTTACGGGCCTGGATCTGCTTACTGTTTTGTCTGATCCGGAAGAATACATCCTCCACCTCTTTTTTATGTCGTCTGCCTTCCAGTTTCTTCTCAAGCCAGACTTCCTGCTTCAGCTCCTGTTCCGGCTGAAGAATCGGAATATTTTCAGCCTCTTTACAGGCCATAATATCCTCCACGATACGATTGCGCATAAGGAGCGCATCCAGAATGATCTCATCACATTGTTCCAGATTTTCACGAAGTATCTCTAACTGATCTGACATGTTCTACTTCCTTCCGCATAATAAATTATCCATGTACGTTCTCAGGTTTCACATATAGGACTTTTACAGTATAACATTTTTTCATTACTTTAACAATATAAAGTGCGAAACTCCTTAATTCTACTCTTCTTACCCAATTATTTCCATCACTCTCTCTACTACAAATACCGCTCCGCAGGCAAAAAGCGCCACAGTCAGAAGGCTTTTTTCCCGGTATGCCGCGATCAGTGCAGCCGCCAGCCCGGCCGCGCCGGCGATCATTCCCGAGGACGGCGCTGTCAGGATGGCAGGAAAGGTCATCGCTGCCAGACAGGCATAGGGGACATAATACAAAAAGGATTTCAAAAACGGGCTGGTGATCTCCTTTTTAAAAAGCACCAGCGGAAGCATACGGATCAGATAAGTCACTCCCGCCATTACCAGAATATACATATAAACGTTCCAGTTCATGCGTCTTCCTCCTCTCCGTCCTCTATCGGGCAGAAATATGCAGCCATTCCCGCCACTGCCAGGGTTGTGATAATGATCACAAAGCCTGAAGAGACTTTATTCAAAACCGGTGTGCAGGCGAACAAGGTGCTGACTGCCATCGCTCCCACTACCACCTTCTGGACTGCCCGATGCTTCTTTGCCGGCGGGATGATCACTGCCAGAAACATGCCGTAAATCGCCACGCTCAGCGCACTTGCCAGAAATCCCGGCATGATATTTCCTGCAATGGCTCCTGCCAGAGTACCAAAGGTCCATCCCGGAACAGCCACGCTCATAGCTCCGTAATTATAAAAAGGATTCAGGCGTCCCGGCTGACTGGCGCTGACCCCGAAAATCTCATCCGTCATGCCAAAGGCCACTGCAAATCTGTGCCAGGGAGCCAGATTTCTTTCCAGCTTCTGGGACAGAGAAAACGACATCAGGCTGTAGCGCAGATTAATGATCAGCTGGGTCAGAGCCATTTCCCACAGAGAGCCGCAGGCGATCATAATATCCAGACCTGCAAACTGTCCCGCTGAGGTAAGATTCGTCAGCGATATCAGCGTTGCCTGCCATACAGACAATCCTCCCGAGACCGCCATCATGCCAAAGGTAAAGGACACGGCAAAATATCCCAAAGCAATAGGGACTCCATCATGGAGCCCCCGCATAAACTGCTGTTTATTTATCTTTTGTTCCATAATTCCTGTTCACACTCCTTACTCCGTACCCCATTATACGTTCTTATCCGGGAAATGTAAACAGAAATTTCCCGGCCACTTTTTCATTGCCCGCAGAGGCAAAAACGTGTACAATCATAAAAGGACACTTGTAATTATCTATTTGATCAGGAGGCACATGAGAACGAACAGCCCTGAGTGCAGATCAGGGCTGTTTGCTCATTCAGTCTTTCAGGCTGCTGATAAGAAATTCAAGAAAATCATTTGCCGCCTCTGAAAGCTTCTCACCCTTTCTTTTTACATATCCAAACAGGATCCTTGTTTCTGATGCAGAGCAGGCTTTTCCTTTCGATATCTCCTGCTCCGGCTTTCCTGACAGATACCCGCCGCTGATATTTGCCAGATCTCCTGACTGCAGAAGTCTTTCCATAATGTAATCGCTGTTTGTAGTAATCACGATCTCCGCTTCTGAAGCAGCTCTCCCGTTTGAGTCCACAATATTCCAGTAATTATCAGGAGAAAACTCATCCGGAAATCTCTGGACCAGCTTCATTCCGGAAAAATCAAGGGATCCTTCGGTTTCCGGTTCCCGGCTGCTTCCCCCGCCATAATATATGGTAGCTTCTGTTTCTTTTAAGGGTGTAAATTCCAGATAATTTCTGGAAACATAATACTGGAACGCAGCTGTCTGATTTTTCATAATGTACACAAATCCAATGTCATCCACTCTTTTTCTCACACGCTCTACAATCTCCCTGCAGTCTGCGGAATGAATCTGATAGTGAAGTTCCTCTTCCTGCTTCAGCCTGTAAAATTTAACAAAATAATCCGCAAACCATGAACTGGGATTGCAGGATACGGAAAGAGTCCCGGCCGTCTTCTTTTTATCAGACATCTGGATCTGTTTGAGGTTTTCAAGAACTGAAATTGCATATGGATATATTTTTTCTGCCTCAGGAGTCATCCGGATCCCTTTCGACAGCCGTTCAAAAAGAACCATTCCTGTCTTTTCTTCCATTGCCTTCACAATCTTGCTGACACTGGACTGCGTAGTAAACAGTTTCTCAGCCGCTTTACTGAAGGATCCTGTCTGAGCACAGGCTGCAAAGCACTGTATTTCTTTTGTATCAAGCACCTGTTTCCACCCCCTTTCTCATTCCCTTTTCGATTACAGATTGCTTTCCTTCCGGTTTACATGTTTCCTCATATAATTTCCTATATTCGTCAGGCACAGCAGTGTTCCCACAAGAAAAATCCCGGGAATAAGAATGATCCACCAGGAATTTGTCATCAGCGCTTTTTCAGACAGAGACAGCATGCTTCCCCAGGAAACAATTTCAAGGGGCAGTCCGATTCCCATAAAACTAAGTGTGGACTCTGATATGATCGCACTCCTCACATTCATGATCACCATAAACATAATGGAAGAGACAAAGTTCGGAGCCAGATGTTTCCACAAAATATGAAAAAATCTTCCTCCCATGCATCTTGACGCAATCACATATTCACTGTTTCGTATCTGCCTCACTTCTGTTCGTACCACCTTGGCGATGCTTGTCCAGCCCGTAAGGCCAATAACAATGGAAAGACTGAGTACATTGGCCTTTCCCAGGATTGCCTGGAAAAGAATCACAAGCAAAAGTGAAGGAACACTCAGAAAAATTTCCGTAAAACGCATAAGCAGATTGTCCAGCCACTGAGGCGCCGCGCCGCTGAAGGCTCCGATCACAACTGCCACAACCGTAGAGATCAGGGTAGACAAAGCCCCAATCGTCAGGGATATCCGTCCTCCATACCAGATCATGGAAAAAATATCTCTTCCCATGGTATCTGTTCCGAACAGAAATTCCCCGTCCGGCGTCTTATTATAATTAAGAAGATCCATATAGGAAGGATCTTTTGTCATAACTGCCTCTGCAAAAAAGCATCCGATCAGAATCACCGCCAGGATTCCTGCTGACAGCACTGGTTTCCCCTGATACCATTTTTTCTTTGGAGAAGGCTGCTCTTCCTGTATGTCACGCTGCCCTACAATTTCAAAAGCTGTATCTGTCATAAACCGGTCACCTCCGATGTCTCCACTACTTCATTTGCTTTTACACGGGGATCGATATGTTCGTTGATGGTCTGTGCCAGAATATTACAGAAAATCACAAGGATCCCTGACATCATGCAAAGAAGCATCAGAAGATTGTAATCATGGTATCTGGCGCTCTCATAAGACAATGCTCCGATCCCCGGATAGGAAAACACACTTTCCACAACAAAGGTCCCGCCAAGAACATGAGGTACTGCTATTGCCATAATACTGAGATAGGCAGGCATAACATTTCTCAGACAGTGGCGAAACAGAATTTTTCTCCTGTTCAGCCCCTTGGATTTTGCCAGAAGGACATAATCTGCCCGCACTTCCTCCAGGATCTTATTTCGTATCATATATGCATAATACCAGAGATGCTCCAGAGTCACGATCGTCAGCGGCATAATCAGGTGAATGGCTCGATCCGCAATATCATCTGCCTTTCCGATTGTGTAGGCTCCGCTGCTTGGAAGGATTTTCAGAGTAACGGAAAAGATCAGTATCAGAACAAGCGACAGCCAGAATTCCGGAATACAGCTTGATATGGTTCCAAGCTTACACAGGATCCGATCCGCCCATTTGTCCTCATACCATGCACAGAGCACGCCAAGAAGAAGAGAGCCTGCAAAGATCAGAAGGAATCCAATGCCTCCCAGCAAAAGCGTGTTTACGATTCGTCCGCTGATCACTTCCACAACGTCCTGCTTATATTTAAAGGAAATGCCAAAGTCTCCGTGAAAAGCATTTTTCACCCATTTTTCATACTGGATATAAACGGGCTGATCCAGTCCCAGCTTTTCCATTGCCCACTGCCGTTCCTGAGGGTTCATTTTTTCCGCCCGCTCTCCATAATAGGAGACCAGAGGATCTCCGGGCGCAAGGCGTGCAACATAAAATACTGCCACTGAGAGAACAAACACGCTGAGCAGAAATGCCATGATTTTTTTCCCGCAGTATATCAGCCAGTTACGCTTCTTCACGCATATCCCCTCCTTTTTGCGCTCTCCATACAAAATGACCGGGACAGACCTCCGTAAACCTGCCGTCTCCCAGATCCGCCCCGTCATATACCTGAAGCTTTCTCTGTCGTTCTCTGACCGGATCCGGGATTGGGATTGCAGACAAAAGCGATCTTGTATATCCATGAAGAGGATTTGAAAACAATTCTCCGGCCGGCGCAAGCTCCACCAGTTTTCCATGATACATAACGCCCACCCGGTCGCAGAGATATTCCACCATTGCCAGATCATGCGCAATAAACAGGAAGGTAAATCCATGCTCCTTTTGCAGATGTTTAAAAAGATTGATCACCTGTGCCTGTATCGACACATCCAGAGCTGCAACCGGTTCGTCCGCAACCAGAAATTCCGGTTCCATACTGAGTGCTCTTGCTATGGCGATCCTCTGCCGCTGTCCTCCTGACAATTCGGAAGGATACCGGTCAAGAAAGCTTTGGTCCAGCCCTACATACTTCATCTGAAACTGTGCTTCTGCCCTGTAGCTTCCTCTGGGCGGAGTCATATGGCTGATCTTCATCGGCTCTGCTATGATCTCGGAAGCCTTCATCCTCTGATTCAGGCTGGAGCCGGAATCCTGAAAAATAATCTGTCTTCTTGTCTGAAGCATTTTTTTGTTGGCCCGGAATTGCTTTTTGTCACAAATATCAATCCCATGATACCTGATTGATCCTGACGACGGCTCATAAATGTTCATCAGACATCTGGCCGCAGTTGATTTTCCAGAACCGGATTCTCCTACCAGCCCCAGGATCTCCCCTTTATAAATCTGAAAAGAAATGTTGTCCACTGCACGTATTGCTGTCCTTTTTGTCAATTGAAACTGATGCGTCAGATTCTGCACATCTACAAGTACTTCTCTATCCAAGTTTTGTCCCTCCTGTCGGCGGAATAATCTGAGGTGCCCGTTTATCTAAAAGCCAGGTTGCCGCATAATGCGTGTCTGTGATCCGAAACATCGGGGGCATTTTTTCATAATCAATTCCAAGCGCATACTCATTCCTGCAGGCATATGCATCACCTTTGGGCGGATTGATCAGCGTAGGGGGCATTCCCGGAATCGTATAGAGGCTGTCCTTACCTTTTGAAAAAGCCGGAAGGGAACGCATAAGTCCCCATGTATAAGGATGTCTCGGATCATAGTAGACTTCCTCTGCCGTTCCTGTTTCCACGATCTTTCCTGCATACATCACCGCAACCCGGTCTGCCACCCTTGCCACAACTCCCAGATCATGCGACACCAGGATCGTAGCTGTCCCCAGCTTTTCCTGCACTTCCCGCAAAAGATCCAGGATCTGCGCCTGGATCGTCACATCAAGAGCTGTCGTTGGCTCATCTGCAAATAAAATATCCGGATTTGATGCCAAAGCAATGGCCATTACGCTCCTCTGCCGCATACCTCCGGAAAAATTATATGGATAGAGGTGAAAACGTTCCCGGGGATGATCTATGCCTACCAGTTCCATAAGTTCAATGACTCTCTGATAAACCTGCTCCTTTGTCATCTTTTTTTCATGTACCAGAATTGCCTCTGCGATCTGCTGACCGATCTTTATGGTTGGATTCAGGGATGTCATGGGATCCTGAAAGATCATGGAAAATATGCTTCCTCTGATCTTCTGCATGTCCTGTTCCCTGTAATTTGTAATATCGCATCCCCGGATCAGGATTTTTCCTTCTTTTATCCTGGCGCTTGCCGGCAAAAGTTTCATAATACTTTTGCAAAGCACACTTTTACCACATCCCGACTCCCCCACAATTGCCAGCACCTCTCCCTTTTTCAACGAAAAAGAAACATCCCGGACTGCCTGTACCTCTCCTGCCGGACTGTCAAAGCTGACCGACAGATTTTTTACTTCCAAAAGGTTTTCCATTGTCACTCCTTCTATACCCAAAACAAATAAGGGGCATAAATGCCCCTTATCTGTTCCTGTAAAATCTTATTCTTCGATTGTCCAGTCTGCCACATTCCAGAAGATACCCACTCCGTGATGTCCCATAACGGTATCCGGATCGATTCCCTGAAGGGATGACTCTGCAACGTAATTCGCATCAATATAGCAAATAAAAGCGTAAGCAGGATCCTTAGCCAGTTCCACCTGGAACTTATCATATGCCTCTGCACGTACCTCCGGATCATCTGACTGACGGGCTTCTGTCAGATACTGATCCACCAGTTCATTGGAATAGCTGGAATAATTGGCACCTTTATCCGTACCAAATACTTTATAGGTGTGGTCGTCTGCATCAAAAGGACTTCCCCATCCGATCAGAAATGCCATCTGTCCGCTCCAGTCAGTTTCAGCCGGGATATCAACCGTAACATCCATTCCGATCTGCTGAAGCTGCTGAGCTGCGATCTGAGCCATGTCGATCCGAACCTGGTCGCCAGAGCTGACACTGATCACAAATCCCACTTTTTCTCCGTCGCGGTAGTAGAATCCGTCATCACCCATCTCACATCCTGCCTCTTCCAGAACGGCTTTTGCCTTTTCAGGATCATAATCATAATGCTCTACCTCTTCATTATTATAGGTATTTCTCTGAAGCGGCCCATATGCAGTCATTCCCTGTCCGAGGATCACGGCATCAATGATCGCCTGGCGGTCAAGTCCATAGCACACTGCAGGGATCAGATCTCTGTTCTTCTGCCAGTATTCGTTTCCAAAATTAAACATGATTCCTCTGTAATCTGCTGTTTTCATATCGTAGCAGGTAAATGCCTCATCCTCTGCAAAAGAAGCCGCATCCTTCGGTGTCAGAAGGGCAAGATCCAGTTCTCCGGATTTTAACTGAAGCGCTTTCGCGTTGTCGTCAGGAACGATCTTAAATACAATCGTGTCAATGTTCGGCTCCCCTTTGAAGTAATCTTCATTCTTTGTCAGGGTGATCGCCTGTCCTTCATCCCAGCTTTCCACCTTGTACGGACCTGTACCTACCGGATTGCGGAAGAAGTCAGAGGTCTGCATATCCTCTCCTTCCAGAAGATGTTTTGGAAGAACAGCCATTGTCATGTAGTCGAGAAATGCCACATTCGGAGCCGTCAGCTGAAAGGCTACCGTATCCTCGTCAACCACTGTGATTTCCTCTACGTCATCAAAGTTCGGCGCGTTCTCAGAACCGTTCTCCGGATCCATGATCGCCTCGATGGTAAATTTTACGTCATCTGCCGTAACGTCTTCCCCGTCCTGCCATTTGGCATCCTTTGACAGATGAAAGGTGTAAGTACATGCCGCTTCATCAAACTCCCAGCTTTCCGCAAGACCGGGTACCACCTGATTTTCTCCGTCATGGGCAGTAAGTCCATTAAAAATCAGAATATTGATCTCTCCATGTTCATCCATTGCCGGATTGATTCTTGTATAATCCCCACTGCCGTATATAAGCGTTTCCCCTTTTTCATCTGCAGATACGTAAGACGCAGGAGCGATCGCCAGGGTACACGCCAGAAAAAGCCCGATCATTTTTAAACCTTTGTTTTTCATGGTTTCCTTCTCCTTTTGTTTTGATGTCTTACTTACCTTATCAGAATTCCCTGTACCCAACAAGCTACCGGGGGGGATATTCCGTCATTCCTATTTCGCATGGATATTCATTCCATGCAGGGATGTTTTATTTTTTATGAAAGCTCCTCATCCACATACTTCTGTATATTAGAGGCATTCACGTATTTTTTCAGGTGTTCTCCGTCGGTGATCACCAGGGTCGGCGCCTGCATAATGCCGAACTGTCTTGCCATTTCCGGATTCTTTTCCGCATCAATCACTTCCAGTTCTTCCCCTTCCAGCATCTTCTTTGCCATACGGCAGTTCGGGCAGGTACTGGTCGTAAATAAATACTTGTGCATTTCCAGTGGCTCTACCTTTACATCATCTTTCGTCATGGTCACCATGCTGGTATGGACTTTTTTCAATGTAGAATGGGTGATATCGTATAAAGTCCTGTTTTTATACTCCTGTGCTTTACCGTCATTCCAGTTCTGTACCGGACGATAGTAACCTGTGATCCGGCTGTAAACCTCAGCCTTTTTGCCGCATTTCGGACAGGTAAAATGCTCGCCGCTTAAATATCCATGCTCACTGCACACGGAATAAGTAGGAGAAATGGTATAATACGGAAGCTTATAATTCTCTGCGATCTTACGGACCAGAGAGGCGGCTGCTTTCCAGTCAGGCAGCTTCTCGCCAAGGAAGCCATGGAATACCGTTCCCGAGGTATAAAGGGTCTGCAGCTCATCCTGAATATCCAGAGCGTCAAAAATATCAGAGCTGAACTCCACCGGAAGATGGGAGCTGTTTGTATAATACGGAGTATCCCCCTTGCTTCCTGCTGTCTTAATGTCCGGCCAATGCTTTCTGTCATGCTTGGCAAGACGATAAGCTGTGGATTCTGCCGGAGTTGCCTCCAGGTTAAAAAGCTCACCCTCATACTGCTCCTGATAATCAGAAAGGCGGTTTCTCATATGCTCCAGAACTTCTTTGGTAAACTTCTGGGTACGCTCGTCTGTCATATCACAGCCCAGCCATCTGGCATTGAGACCAGCTTCATTCATTCCCACCAGACCAATGGTGGAAAAATGATTGTTAAAGCTTCCCAGATAACGTTTGGTATAAGGATACAGGCCTTCATCCAGAAGTTTGGAGATCACCTGTCTCTTAATGTGCAGGGATCTGGCTGAAATATCCATCATATGATCCAGTCTCCGGTAAAATTCCTCCGGAGTCTTGGAAAGATAAGCGATACGCGGCATATTGATGGTAACAACGCCTACTGATCCGGTGCTTTCGCCGGAGCCAAAGAAACCGCCGCTCTTTTTGCGAAGTTCCCGGAGATCCAGGCGGAGACGGCAGCACATGCTGCGGATATCACTGGGCTTCATATCGCTGTTGATATAATTGGAAAAATACGGCGTTCCGTATTTCGCTGTCATTTCAAACAAAAGGCGGTTGTTTAATGTATCAGACCAGTCAAAATCTTTTGTGATGGAGTAGGTCGGAATCGGATACTGGAAACCTCTTCCATTGGCATCGCCCTCGATCATAGTCTCAATAAAGGCACGATTGACCATATCCATTTCTTTTTTGCAGTCTTTATATTTAAAGTCCATATTTTTGCCGCCTACAATAGCCGGAAGCTCTGCCAGATCGTCCGGTACGGTCCAGTCCAGAGTGATATTGGAAAACGGTGCCTGAGTTCCCCAGCGGCTTGGTGTGTTTACACCGTAAATAAAGGATTCAATGCATTTTTTTACCTCACGGTAACTTAAATTATCCACTTTGACAAAAGGCGCCAGATACGTATCAAAAGAAGAAAATGCCTGTGCTCCCGCCCATTCATTCTGCATGATTCCCAGGAAATTCACCATCTGGTTGCAGAGTACGCTTAAATGCTTCGCCGGAGCAGAAGTGATCTTGCCCTCAATACCTCCAAGGCCTTCCTGGATCAGCTGCTTTAAAGACCAGCCCGCACAGTAACCGGTAAGCATGGAAAGGTCGTGGATATGGATATCTGCATTTCTGTGTGCCTCTGCGATCTCATTGTCGTAGATTTCGGACAGCCAGTAATTTGCCGTCACCGCACCGGAATTGCTGAGGATCAGTCCGCCAACGGAATAGGTAACTGTGGAATTTTCCTTTACTCTCCAGTCTTCTACCTTGACATAGCTGTTTACGATCTCCTTGTAGTCAAGGATCGTTGATTTCATATTGCGGATCTTTTCTCTCTGCTTCCGGTAAAGAATATAAGCCTTGGCAACATCACTGTAGCCAGCCTGGATCAGAACGTTTTCCACACTGTCCTGAATGTCCTCCACTGTTATCTGATCGTCCAGGATCTTATCCTGAAAGTCCGCAGTCACCCGAAGAGCCAGAAGATCGATCATATCCTGACTGTAATTTTTCTCTTTTGCCTCAAAAGCCTTATTGATCGCTGATGATATTTTTGCCATCTGGAAATCGGCAATCTCTCCGTCTCGTTTAACTACCTGAAACATACTGCTATTTCCTCCCTTACTACACCTCATATGATAAATTGTAAAAAACCGGATCATTATTTTATCCTGTCAGTTGCAAAATGAGCCCTGGCTGTGCCGGTGCTCATCTTTTCGCTGGTAAGTTACATTCTATCAGACTATCTGCTTTCCGTCAACAACTCAGAAAGCATAAAACCACCATATATTGTGTTTCGCTCACAGAAAACACAATATATGATGGTTCATTTTTCTTGTATTTACAGGCGTTTCCGGCATTTCAGCCAACTCGAAAACTGCTGAAAAAAAATTTTTTCCGCCTTTTCATCGCCCGAACATATTTTCTTTTATACTGTTTTTTATTTCCCGGATATACCTGTTTTATCCTTCCGGCATTACTTTTGCAAAAAATTCTACCGGAACTTTTGCCCGGACAAAAATCCCGTTCTCTCTGTACTCCTCAGAAAGAAGCTGTCCATATTCCCGGATGATCTGAATCTTTCCCGCTTCCCGATAAGCATAAAGTTCTTCCAGATATACCTGCTCTTCTGCCAGAAATCCTGACAGAGCCTCTTTCAGTTCACCCAGTCCCCTTCCGGTCTTTGCTGAACATCTTACGATCTGGTCCGCATGGGGATCTCGAAGTTCAGATTCCAGTACAAGATCCTGTTTATTAAACAGAGTGATCACTTTTTTGCCGGCAGCGCCCAGTTCCTGAAGCGTCTTATAGACCACTTCCATCTGCATTTCCGCCTGAGGATTCGACGCATCTACCACATGAATGATATAGTCTGCATATTTTGCCTCTTCCAGCGTACTCTTAAAAGCTTCTACCAGGTGGTGCGGAAGTTTGCGGATAAATCCTACGGTATCTGTCAAAAGAATCTGTTGTCCGTCATCAAGCTCCAAAACTCTTGTCGTTGGATCCAGCGTGGCAAAAAGCTTATCCTCTGCCAGGATCTCCGCACCGGTAAGTGTATTTAAAAGCGTTGACTTTCCGGCATTGGTATAGCCTACGATTGCCGCTGTTTTAAGAGTTCCTCTGGAACGATTGCCCCGGATCAGCTCTCTGTGTTTTTCCACCTGAACAAGTTCTGCCTTCAGCGCGGATATCCTGGTCCGGATCAGTCGTCGGTCTGTCTCCAGTTTCTTTTCTCCCGGACCTCTTGTTCCAATTCCTCCACCCAGTCTGGATAAGGAATCACGAAGTCCCACCAAACGTGCAGAGCGATAGCGCAGCTGTGCAAGTTCTACCTGGATCTTACCTTCACTCGTCACTGCTCTTCCCGCAAAAATATCCAGGATCAGAAGTGTCCGGTCCATGACCTTGCACTCCAGTTCCCGCTCCAGATTATTCATCTGCGAAGGCGAAAGCTCATCGTCACAAATGATCCCGTTGGCATCAAGTGCAGCCAGAAGATTTTTTACCTCCTGGATCTTTCCCCGACCGATATAGGTTCCCGGATGGACAGCCTCCCGGTTTTGGATCACCTTGGCTGCTGTCTCCGCCCCTGCGGTCTGCGCAAGTTCTTCCAGTTCATCCAGAGAAGCTTCCACATCTTCTTCTGCGTCTGTCTGAACACCAATCAGGATCACTCTCTCCTGAATCTCCTTAAAATCATAAAACTGCATATTTATTCTCCGGTTCTGGACTTAAGGAATGCCAGTTCTTTCTGAGCTTCCATATCGTCCGGATACATTTTGATATACTCCTGGGCTTTTGCATATGCGGTAGAAAAATCAAGTTTTTTCTCATAAGCCGCAATCTCATTAAAAAGAAGTTCCTGCATTTCCTCTGTTCCGGCAGCCTCGAGGCCGCTGGAAATATTGGCAAGCGCGCTGTCCGGATCTCCATCTGCCAGATCACAGAGCGCCATGCCGTTATAGCCGGGCGCTTTGCTGCTTTCTTCAAGATTCAGATAATCCTGATACATAGATCTTGCCGCAGCTGTATCTCCCTGAGCAAGACACACCATTCCCAGAAGAAGCTCTGCCGGGGCGCTGCCTTTTTCGGAAGCCTTTGTCAGTTCTTTTTTTGCATTGTCATAATCTTCCATGTAATAATAAATGTGTCCCCGCTCATAATAATCCTGAGCATTCTTAGGCGCATTTTCCAGAACTGCTTCCAGATATCTGGTACCGTCAGCCTCCATATCCCTGGCTTCATATGCCTCGTAAATCTGAAGTGCCATCTCATAATCCGGCTGTTCTCCATATGCCTGCTGAAAATTGGAGGCCGCCTCATCATATCCATCCATGGCAAGAGCCACACTTCCTGTAAGGAAATAAGTGTCTGCATTCATGGAATAATCCGATGCCAGAGTCTGACAGTCTGCCATGGCATCATCCTCAAGTCCTGCCTGCAGTTCTGCTGTGGCACGATAGGAAAGGATATCCTGTCTCAGCGCTTTGCCTGCCTTATCTGTCTCCAGGGCCTGCGTAAAAGCCTCCACGGCTCCTTCCGGGTCTCCCAATCGCAGTCTGGCAATTCCGGCGCCCCGAAGGGCTTCTGTCTTTTTGTAGTCATTAGCTGCCGACATCTCATAGCCTTCCAGTGCTTCCTGATAATTTCCCTGTTCCAGATTTTCCTCTGCCTGTCTGTAAATATTCTTTTTTTCCCCTCCGCAGCCTGCCAGAAGAGTTACTCCCATACATACTGCCAGTATCCGTCCGGTTTTTTTTGTACCCATGTATCTTCCTTATTCTATAATAAGTCCTTCTGCTTCTATTACTTTTACTACATTATCCACATGTTCTGCACAGATGTCCTCGGTTCCTGCCTCTACCATAACACGGATCAAAGGTTCTGTACCACTTTCTCTTACAAGAATACGTCCGTCCGTTCCCAAAGCTCTGGCTGCCGCCTCTACCGCTTCTTTTACACGCGGATTTTCTCTTGCCGCCACTTTATCTGCCACACGGACATTTCTCAGGATCTGAGGATATACCTTCATCTCTTTTGCCAGATCACAAAGTGTTGATTTTTTCTCCACACATGCCTCCATGAGCATCAGAGAAGTCAGGATTCCATCTCCTGTTGCAGCATATTTGCTGAAAATAATATGACCGGACTGTTCTCCTCCGATACTGTAATTATTTTCCAGCATGTTCTCTGCCACATATTTATCGCCGACTGCAGTCTGCTCATAGTCAATTCCTTCTTTTTCCAGAGCTTTATACAGTCCCATATTGGACATAACGGTTGTAACCACTGTATTTCCGTTCAGTCTGCCCTTTTCTTTCATATATTTTCCACAAACATACATGATCTTATCGCCATCGATGATATTTCCTCTGTGATCTACTGCGATACAGCGGTCAGCATCTCCGTCATAGGCAAATCCGATGTCCAGTCCTTTTTCCACAACATATCTCTGAAGCACTTCAATATGAGTCGATCCGCAGTTTGTATTAATGTTGGTTCCATCCGGATCGTTGTTGATCACATAGGTCTTTGCCCGAAGAGCGTCAAAAACACTTTTGGCAATCGCGGAAGAACTTCCGTTGGAACAGTCCAGACCTACACGGATATTTTTAAAATCACGGCATGGAATGGAAATCAGATATCCGATATAACGGTTTCTTCCAGATGCAAAGTCCACAGTTCTTCCAATATCTTCTCCGGTTGCCAGAGGAAGCTCTTCCAGCTTTCCATCCAGATATGCCTCAATCCTTGCCTCAACCTCAGCTTCGATCTTCTGTCCGCTTCCGTTCAGGAGTTTGATTCCGTTGTCTGAAAATGGATTATGGCTTGCAGAGATCATGATTCCACAATCAAAATCTTCTGTACGTACCACATAAGAAACACTTGGTGTCGTTGTAACATGAAGGAGATATGCATCTGCACCAGATGCTGTCAGGCCTGCAACCAGCGCATATTCAAACATATAGCTGCTCCTTCTGGTATCCTTACCGATCACGATCTTTGCCTTATGGTCACGTCCATAGTACCAGCCTACATAACGCCCTACCTTAAAAGCATGATCAACTGTCAGCTGTACATTTGCCTCTCCTCGAAATCCGTCAGTTCCAAAATATTTTCCCATAATAATTCCTCCTTTGCCTGCTCCTGCAGGTGAATACAAACAGCTGTTACATTTATTTATAAAGGTTTTCCGGGTATACCCCGTCCTTTACAAGCTTTTCAAAAGCCGCTGTCACAGAAGCCTTGTCCTCCTGATAAGTAACACCAAACCAGGTATCTTTTGTGTCCAGAACATCTACCTTTGCCTTTCCTGCCTTGATCAGCATGTCGATCATTTCAGGAAGAAGGTATTCCTTTTTTATATCTCCTGGTTTTATCTCACTTAAAAACTTCACAAAGCCTTCTTCCAACACATCCATAAACTGTGGTGTCAGTCCCCACATGTTCATAGATACAAGACTATTCACATCCAGAGGTACTGCCTGACCTTCTTCGCTTCTGGATTCTGCTCCATTTTCTGTTTTATAAATATCATGAGTTTCTGTGACACCTGTCAGAGCACCATTTTCAATATGGCATACGCCTCTGGTAACACTGCCATTATCACTTAAAGTATTTCCAAGACGGAAACCAGCCATACAGATGTGCATGATACCGTCATCCGGCTGATCCTGTACCAGATAGTCATGCACCTTTACATATGCTTCTTTTCCATAGTAATCGTCTGCATTGATGACCATAAATGGCTCGGAAAGTACCTTCTTTGCTGCAAGAACAGCCTGTCCGGTTCCCCACGGTTTTGTTCTGTCGTCCGGTTTCTCAAATCCCTCCGGAAGATCTTCCAACGCCTGGAATGCATATTCTACTTCTGTGATCTTCTCGATCTTATTCCCGATCACAGAACGGAATTCTTCTTCAATATCTTTTCTGATAATGAAAACAACCTTATTAAATCCTGCCTCCAGCGCATCATGGATAGAATAATCCATAATGATCTCACCGTTTGGTCCTACCGGTGCAAGCTGTTTGATTCCTTTGCCAAAACGACTTCCAATTCCTGCTGCCATGATCACAAGTGCTGTTTTTTTCATTTTTCTCCTCCATATTTCATTGTCAGACTTTCTGACAGTTATTCTTCATTTAAGTTTGCAAGTTTTGCAGCCTGGTCTGCCGCGATCAGACTGTCAATGATCTCGCTGAGATCTCCGCCCAGAATGCTGTCCAGGCGATGCAGGGTAAGCTTGATCCGGTGATCTGTCACACGTCCCTGCGGGAAATTATAGGTACGGATCTTTTCAGAACGATCTCCTGTTCCGATCTGACTTCTTCTTGCCTCCGCCTCTGCATCATGCTGCTTGGCAATCTCCATCTCGTAAAGACGGGAACGAAGAACCTTCAAAGCCTTATCTTTATTTTTCAGCTGTGATTTCTCATCCTGACAGGAAATCACGATGCCTGTTGGAATATGAGTCAGACGAACTGCAGAGTCTGTAGTATTGACACACTGGCCCCCGTTTCCGGATGCACGGAATACGTCGAATTTACAGTCATTCATATCCAGGTGGAAATCAATTTCTTCTGCCTCCGGCATAATGGCTACCGTACAGGTAGAGGTATGAATCCTTCCTCCGGATTCTGTCTCCGGCACACGCTGTACACGGTGAACTCCGCTTTCGTATTTCAGGCGGGAGTATGCACCCTGCCCCTGTATCATAAAAGTAACTTCCTTGAAACCGCCGATACCATTTTCATTCAGGCTCATCATCTCCGTTTTCCAGCGAAGGCTTTCTGCATATTTTACATACATACGATAAATCTCCGCCGCAAAAAGAGCTGCTTCATCGCCGCCGGCGCCTGCACGGATCTCCACGATTACGTTTTTGCTGTCATTCGGATCCTTTGGAAGAAGGAGGATTTTGATCTCATGCTCCAGTTCCTCTACTCTTTTCTTTGCATCAGAAAGCTCTTCCTTGAGCATTTCCCGCATTTCTTCATCCTTCTCCTCTTCCAGCATGGAGAGGCTGTCCTGAATCGTCTCTTTATTTTCTTTATATTCTTTATAAGCGTCTACAATAGGCAGCAGATCACTCTGTTCCTTCATAAGCTTCTGGAACCGTTCCTGATTATCCGTAACTCCCGGTTCTCCCAGCTCATTCAGAACCTCATCAAAACGGATCAGAAGATCCTCTAATTTATCAAACATCCTGTTCCTCCTGTTTGTTTTTCTGTCCCAGTACTACCCGATCAAGCCCTGCCAGATCTTTTTTGACTTCAATATGATCAAATCCTGCTTTTTCCATAATTTCAGCCACAGCGCCGCCCTGATCATAACCGATCTCATAAAGAAGCCAGCCGCCGGTTTTCAGATATCTGCCGCATTGGGCTGTGATCCTGCGGTAAAAATACAGTCCATCCTCTTTTCCGTCCAAAGCCATATATGGATCATGAAGACGTACCTCGTCCATCAGTTTCTGTATCTCTTTGGTTGCAATGTACGGCGGATTCGAGATAAGCATATCATACTCTGTCTGTTTTTTGCTACCGTTTTGTATAAAATATTTTCCGGAAAACAGATCGCTTTGCACGAAATGCGCCCGTTCCTTTACCTGAAGGCTGTCTGCATTCCTCTGTGCCACCTTAAGCGTCGGCTCTGAAAGATCTGCGCCAACTCCAGCCGCTTCCGGAATTTCCTTCAGGATACTGAGTAAAATACATCCGGAACCTGTACACATATCAAGAATATATGGGGATTTCTGCTCTTTCAGAAGCAGAAGCGCCTGCTCTACCAGAATCTCTGTATCCTGTCTTGGCACAAGAACGTTCTCATCCACGTAAAAATCATATCCCATAAAACAGGCATTTTTTGTCAAATGCTGAAGAGGAATGTGGACTGCCCGCTTCCGGCACAGCTCCTGATACCGTTTTTCCTGTTCTTCCTCTGCCTGCTCGCTGCTGTGGGCAAAATACCAGGCTCTGTTTCTTCCCGTCACATATTCCAGAAGGAGCCAGGCATCCAGCCTGGCTTCTCCTATCCCTGCCTTTTCCAGCATCAGACTTCCTTCTCTCAGAAGTGCTTCAAGCGTTTTCATTCGTTTCTTCTCCCGGCTCCCAGCCGAATTCCTCTTTTAAATAACTTTTCCAGTCAAAGACTGCTTCTACTGCAGCAATGGCAACTTCCGCCATATCCTCCGTAGGTTCTATTGTAGTCAGTTTCTGCATGGCAAGCCCGGGTTTACTCAGAAAAGAGGCAATTTTGTTATCACTTCTTCCCGCCCACTGGATGATCTCAAAAGAAATTCCGGCTACGATCGGAACCATGAGCAGCCGTCCCAGCAGACGCACCCAGTAAACCGGTACCAGTACAAAGATAAAGTGAAGAAAAATACTGACCAGCATAACCAGAAACAGAAAACTTGTTCCACAGCGTTTATGCTGTCTGGAGCTTTTCATTACATTCTCTACCGTAAGAGGAAGTCCGTTTTCCACACAGTTGATACATTTATGTTCTGCACCATGATACATGAAAGTTCTCTGAATATCTTTCATCCGTGACACCAGAAGCATATAGCCCATAAAAAGGGCAAGCTTTACAAAAGCTTCTGCAATCGTCACAATTACTTCGGATGCTCCAACCTTATTCAGAAGACTTGCAATGGCATAAGGCAGCAGCATGAACGCTGCAATAGACACTACAATGGAAATGGCTACGGTTCCATAAAGAAGCCATTTAAACTGTCTGTCCTCTTTTTCTTTCTTTGCCTGCCGCTGTTCTTCCGTAAGATGCGCATTTTTCGCAGCTTCCTTCTCATCTTCCTCATCCCCTGCCACTTCGGCAGAATACATCAGACACTTCGTTCCGATCACAAGACTGTCCACGAAGCTGACAATGCCCCGGATGATAGGCTTCCGCAGAAAAGCCGCTTTTCCAAATGTACATTTATAATCTTCTACTTTTAATTCTATCTCTCCGTCAGGACGGCGGACACCAATGGAATATTTATCCTTGTGCCGCATCATGATTCCTTCCATGACTGCCTGACCGCCAATATTCGATGATCTGTTCTGCATATAAAATCTCCGTTGTAAAGCAAAGACAGGTTGAGATTTCCCAACCTCAACCTGTACTCACATTTCTCATATTGTTCAATTATTTGTTTAAGCCGTATTTCTTGTTGAACTTGTCGATACGTCCGCGAGCCTGAGCAGCCTTCTGCTGTCCGGTGTAGAACGGATGGCATTTGGAGCAGATCTCCACATGGATATCTTCTTTTGTAGAACCTGTTACAAATGTGTTTCCACAGTTGCAGGTTACAGTTGCCTGATGATAGTTCGGATGGATTCCTTCGCGCATGATTTTCACCTCTCTGTATTTCTTTCTATTATTTTCTATTCGTATTTGATTAGACGAATTTATTATTTTACAGCTCTCTGATTATAACATACCCCTAAAGCAAATGCAAGTCGTTTATAAAAATTTCTGTTTTTTTGCAGTCTGAACAAACTCTCCATTTGTACGGGTGCGTGAAAACATATTCAGGATCTGCTCTACTGCTTCATCTGCCTTCAGACTGTTCAGGGCTTTTCGCATATTATATACTGTTTCCTGTTCTTCCTGGGTAAGAAGAAGATCCTCACGGCGCGTACCGGATTTCTGGATATCAATGGCTGGAAAGACTCGTTTTTCCTGCAGTTTACGGTCAAGAACCAGTTCCATATTTCCAGTTCCTTTAAATTCCTCATAAATCACATCGTCCATCTTGCTTCCTGTATCTACAAGAGCTGTTGCCAGAATGGTCAGGCTTCCGCCCTCTCTCATATTACGTGCCGCACCAAAGAATCGTTTCGGCATATGAAGAGCTGCCGGGTCAAGACCACCGGAAAGAGTTCTTCCACTTGGCGGAACACAAAGATTATATGCCCTTGCCAGTCTGGTAATCGAATCCAGAAGAATGGTAACGTCCTTTTTATGCTCCACCAGACGGCGCGCACGTTCAATGACCATCTCCGATACCCTCTTGTGATGATCCGGAAGCTCGTCGAAGGTAGAATAGATCACTTCTACGTTTGGTCCCTGAATAGCCTCTTTAATATCGGTTACCTCCTCGGGACGTTCATCGATCAGCAAAATGATCAAATGCATATTCGGACTGTTCTTCAGAATTGATTTTGCAACATCCTTCAAAAGCGTTGTCTTACCTGCTTTTGGAGGAGAAACAATCATTCCGCGCTGTCCCTTGCCAATCGGGCTGATCAGGTCTACGATACGCATGGCAACGCTTCCGCCCGGACGTTCCATTTTCAGACGCTCATTTGGAAAGATTGGCGTCATATCCTCAAAATTATAGCGTCTCTGTCTCTCACTGGGATGAAAGCCATTGATAGAAGACACATAAAGCAGCGCACTGAATTTTTCTCCCTGTGTTTTGATACGAATATTTCCCTGCAGGATATCGCCTGTTTTCAAATTAAATCGACGGATCTGTGCCGGAGAAACATAGATATCATTTTCACCGGGAAGATAATTTTCGCATCGGATAAATCCATAACCATCCGGAAGCACTTCCAGAATACCGTTTGCCTTTTCGCCACTGTCAAGCTGTGCAGTATCTGCAGACATTCCATTCTCATCTTCCAGGCTGCTGCTTCGGCGGTTTTCTTCCTGCCAGTTATTCCGTTTGCGGGCATCGTAACTGTTTCGATTTTCCTGCACATAACCATTCTGCCTGTAAGAACGATTCTGGTATCTGGACGGGGCTTCGTCTCGACGCTCCTCTGTTTTCTCTCTGTTATTGTCTGTTTTTTGTTCCGTTTCCGCCTCTTTTTTACGGCTTTCTGTTTCCGCGCTGCCAGCTTCTTTTTCGTCTTCCTGAAGCATGCGCTCAATCAATTCTGGCTTTCTCATGGCAGAGATTCCTCTGAGTCCTCTTGCCTTTGCCAACTCTTTCAATGTAACAAGTGACAATGATTCGTATTTTTCCCTCATAAAAATTCCCTCAGTCTTTTCTTAAAAATAATGTCCATAAAACCCGGACTCACTACATTTTCATCATAAAATTTACGGAATACTCTGTCTGAATCGACACGAACATCAGAATCCGGACTGCCGCATAACAGCTGCAGCAATTCCGGAACCGTCTTTTTCTCGGGATAATTTCCCTGTATATTACAGATTTCTTTAGATTTTTATTTTAACATATTTCTTTTTTCCTGTCCATAAGTGAAACAAACGATACTGCTTATTCCACAGCAGCGAGTCAAGCTTCACCTGAACAGCCTGCCGTATGTTGTCCTCCGGAAATCAGTGGATGATATTTCCAAGAAGTCCGTAAGATACCACATACATGATCACAGTTGCCATCACGATCCCTCCAAGAATGGCCAGGGAGGATTTTTTGATATCGATTTCCAGAAGGGAAGCGATCAGTGAGCCTGTCCATGCTCCGGTTCCCGGAAGAGGAATACCTACAAAAAGCAAAAGGCCCCAGAATTCATATTTTTTGATCTGATCACTTTTTCCCATGGCACGAGTCTCCAGCTTAACGATCAGCTTATGAAAAAGTTTTGTTTTTTTCATAAGTTTAAAGATCTGTCGGATAAACAGGAGAATAAAGGGGATCGGAATAATATTGCCTACAATACAGATGGGGATTGCCGTTGCTGCTGGAATCTTCAGAAGAGAGGCTGCCAGGAGTCCTCCTCTAAGCTCCAGAATCGGGATCATGGAAATGATAAAAACAACCATTTCCGCTGAAATATACTGTGACAGGTTCTCTGTGAACCATTGTACTAAAACTTCCATTAAAACCTCCTGTTAGTAAGTTCTCAAAAACTTATGTATGTTATCCTATTGTTTTCCTTATATCTGTCTCTGCCCCAGATATTCCTTCAGAAATGCGATCAGAGTCTCCATTTCCTGCTGCGTTCCTATCGTGATTCTCAGATGATTGAACGTACGCCCTTTCGGAAAATACCTCACATAAATATGTCGGCTGCGCAGAGCCTGGAATAATTCTTCTGCCGGACAGCTCTCATGAGTGGCAAAAATAAAGTTTGCCATAGAGTCTTCAAAACAGAATCCCAGATCTCTCAGTTCCCTTTTGGTCCATTCTCTTGTTTCTATAATCTTACGACAGGTTTTCTCAAAATATTCCTGATCTTTTACAGAAGCTGCCCCTGCCGCCAGAACCGTTCTGTCCATTGTGTATGAATTAAAGGAATATTTCACATCATTCAGATAACGGATCAGCGCCGGATTTCCAAAAGCCATACCAATACGCATGCCTGCCAGAGATCTGGACTTCGAAAATGTCTGAACCACCAGAAGATTGTCATATTTTTCAATCAGAGGAAGAACCGACTGCGCACCAAAGTCTACATAGGCCTCGTCCACGATCACAACCACATCCCGGTTATGCTCAAGGATCTCCTGAATCTCACAAAGAGGCATTTCTACCCCTGTCGGTGCGTTCGGATTTGGAAAAATGATCCCACCGTTTTCCCTGAAATAATCTTCTTTTCTGATATGAAAATTCGAATCCAGCGCCGGACGCTCATAAGGAATCCGAAAGAGCTCCGCCCATACATCATAAAAAGAATAGGTGATATCCGGAAACAAAATCGGCCGGTCTCCGTTAAAAAATGTCAGGAAGCACATGGCCAGAACATCGTCAGAACCGACGCCCACAAATACCTGGTCCTTTTTTACACCATAAGACTCTGCCACAGCAGTCACAAGCTCATCCGCCGCCGGATCGGGATAAAGTCTCAGCTCCTCTGTATGCAAAGCAGCAAGCGCCTCTCTGACTCCCGGAGCCGGAGGATATGGATTCTCATTGGTATTTAATTTGATCATGTCCGGCTGATTCGGCTGCTCTCCCGGTGTATAGGGAACCACCCGACGGACGTTTTCCTCCCACTTTCTCATAATTTTCTCCTCTTTTTTACCATTTGTTACTGTTCTTTCCACTTACAGTAACTGCCAATTCATATGATATCTGCTATTGTAACCACTCTTTTCTCATTTGTCAAAGCTTTCCTGCGGAGAAATAGATTGTCCAGAATCAAAGAAACCGCCTCCATCCCGGTACATGGGGACGGAAAGCGGTTCATTCTCTATGACTTATATTCAGATTCTTGCCACTCCTGTTTTTCTGGCTGTCTCGGCAACGGCTTTGGCAACGGCCGGACCTACTCTCTTATCAAAAGCCTTCGGAATAATATAATCCTCGGAAAGCTCTTCCTCAGAGATCAGATCTGCGAGAGCCTGTGCTGCTGCAAGCTTCATCTCGTCATTGATGTCGCTGGCTCTTACATCAAATGCTCCGCGGAATACACCCGGGAATGCCAGAACATTGTTGATCTGGTTCGGGAAATCACTTCTTCCTGTGGAAACCACCCTTGCTCCGCCTGCTTTTGCATCATCCGGGAAAATTTCCGGTGTCGGGTTTGCACAGGCAAAAATAACAGCATCCTTTGCCATGGTCTTAACCATATCTGTGGTAACAGCTCCCGGTGCGGAAACGCCGATAAAGACGTCCGCTCCCACCAGTACATCTGCAAGTGATCCGGATTTTTTATCCGGATTTGTTATTTTGCTCATCTCTTCCTTCACCGGATTCATGCCCTCGGTACGGCCCTCATAGATAGCGCCCTTACGGTCGCAGAGTGTGATATTCTTAAATCCTGCAGTCAGAAGCAGTCTTGCAATCGAAATTGCTGCTGCACCTGCTCCGTTCATAATAACACGGACATCCTCTTTCTTCTTTCCTACCACCTTTAATGCATTGGTCAGTCCTGCCAGAGTGATGATGGCAGTTCCGTGCTGATCGTCATGGAAAATCGGGATATCACATTTTTCTTTCAGTTTTTTCTCAATTTCAAAGCATCTCGGAGCAGAAATATCCTCCAGATTGACACCGCCGAAGGAACCGGAGATCAGATAAATGGTATTTACGATCTCGTCTACATCATGGCTCTTGATGCACAGCGGAAACGCATCCACATCACCAAATGCTTTAAAGAGAACACATTTCCCTTCCATTACCGGCATTCCCGCTTCCGGTCCGATATCTCCCAGACCAAGAACGGCAGAACCGTCTGTCACAACAAGACACATATTCCATCTTCTGGTAAGATCATAGGATTTGTTTACATCCTTCTGGATTTCCAGACAGGGCTGTGCAACACCCGGGGTATATGCCAGTGAAAGATCATCCTTGGTTTCTACCGGAACCGTTGTTACAACCTCGATCTTTCCCTTCCATTCTTCATGCAGTCTCAGTGATTCTTTTGCGTAATCCATTTTTTATTCCTCCTTTGGGATTCTTTTTATTTTCCGGCAGAAAAACCGGAAAGTTTAATAGTTTCCTGTAAAAAACCTGCTGTTTTCAGGCAGCTTGTAATCTCTAAAATATTTATAAAAATCCAGCTTCAGATATCCGCACAGATCAGCAAGTTCCACCATCGTATTGTCATTGACCGGGATTCCGTTTTCCCGTCTTTCTTTTTCGGCAAAAATCTCTTTTTCTCCATGGGTATAGATCCGGTCTTTTTCCTCTGCCTTCGGGCTCTCCCGCAGAGCTTCCAGATATTCGGAAAAATGCTTCCGGATAGCTTCCGGATCTCCGAACACAGACGGGTCAATGGCAATAAATCCATGACAGATTCCTGTTTTGTCCGGGAAGGTACAGCAATGATCAGAAGTAACGCCCATGGACAGAATCGAGCTGAAGATCTCGCAGAGCATACCATAGCCGTATCCTTTGTGGCTTCCGGTCACTTCTTCATTTCCGCCCAGCGGCATAATGCCGCCGCCTTTTTTGGCAACGATATTGGCAAGTACGTCCGGCGCATCTGTGCTCGCATGGCCATTTTTGTCAAGAGCCCAGCCTTCCGGAAGCGGCTTGTCCATTTTATTGTACATTTCCAGCTTTCCTCTGGTGACTACCGTAGTGGAACAGTCAAAGAAGAAGGGATACGGATCTGCCGGCATTGCCACTGCGATCGGGTTGGAACCCAGCATCGCCTTTTTGCCAAAGGTCGGTACCATGATCGCTTCGGAATTTGTGCACGCCATACCGATCAGTCCCTCACTGCATGCCATCTTTGCATAATAGCCTGCAATACCGAAATGATTGGATTCCCGGACGCTTACCATTCCGATTCCGGTTTTCTTTGCTTTTTCAATCGCTTTTTTCATGGCAAATACACTAATCAGCTGTCCCATTCCGTTATGTCCGTCGATCACTGCGGAAACCGGTGTTTCAAACACGATCTCCGGTTTTGCCTGAGGATGAATGGTTCCTTTTTCAATACCCTTGTGGTAACGGACCATCCTCTGCATTCCGTGGCTTTCAATGCCGTAAAGATCCGCTGTCAGGAGCACATCCTTGATTTCCCTGCTTTCCTCTTCGTCAAATCCAAACGCTTTAAATACATCTGTGCAGAATTGATTCAGTGTGTCGTATGACCATTTCACATATCCCATAAAATTTTCCTCCCATTCTGGTATTACCAAACATTATTTTGGCTAGACCAATTCTAAATTAAATTATAACATTGGTCTGACCAGACTTCAAGAAAATTATCCTTTTATGGGTATGAAAATTATTGTTCTTCCAGCATTTCCGCCATGTATTCTTCCACTGTCACCATGTGCTCGGACATGCATTTTTCCGCTTCCTGCGGATCGCCTTTGATGATTGCCTCCACAAGCCTGTGATGCTGCTCGTCCACCACCGAGGAGGACTGGTTTTTGCGCATGATATAATCTCTGGTTCCCGAAATGATATTTTCTGTCAGCTTATCTGCTGCGGAAAGTACACTGAAGATCATGGGATTATCTGCGATGCGGGCAATCTTCTGATGAAGCTCCTTGTCCAACTGTCCTCTTTCTTTTTCATCCTCTGCCGCCTCCAGCCTTGCAACGATCATCCAAAGCTCCGCCGCATCCAGAGGTGTGCATTTTCTGGCTGCCAGAATAGCATTCTCTCTTTCCAGCGCGGCACGGAGCTGCTGGTTCTGACGTAAGCGTCCATTATTCAGCTGAAACAGAACAGACAGAGGCCCGATCAGCCAGGTTTCCAGATCCTCTGTGATATAGTTCCCGCCTCCCGGTACGGATTTCAGGATTCCCAGAAGCTCCAGTGCACGAAGCGCCTCTCTGAGGGCGGCTCTGGAAACCCCCATGGTCTCCGCCATGGTCCTCTCGGCAGGCAGCGCTGCTCCCGGCTTCAGTTTTCCGCTCTGTATATTCTCAATAATCTGTTTTAAAATTCCGTTAAACGGTCTCTCTTCCCCTATCTCTTTAAACATATGACTCCTTTTGCTTTTTGTTTCTGGAATATATGCAGACAGAAAAAGACCCGTCTGCATACCTGTATCAAGTATATCATTACGGGCCTTAATAAAGCAAGTATTTAAACTTTTTTGCACTACTGGATCGCTGACTTTTTCACCTGAGCAAGGGCTTTTGCCACTGCTGGAATGGAGATGACAATGATGGTGATCACTGCCTCTGCCAGCAAAAAGCTGTAGTTATAAGCGATCGGATAAACCGCTGTCAGAGCCTTTGGGAAGTTCTCCGGCATGTAGTCCATCCAGTAAAGATAACCGCCCAGCGCATGAAAAGCTCCCCTGGCGATCACTGCCACAATGTAGCCTTTTACCAGGCCATGGCTGCTTTTTGCGAAAAATCCGGCAACACCCAGAGCTGCGAAAGCCAGAACGTAGTCACAGCATACCTGGAAGAAAGAAAGCACATAAGGCTCCTGGATAAACTGCAGGATCCCATAAGCCAGACCTACCATGACTCCTGTTTTCGGTCCGTACCAGTTGGCAGTCAGAACGATAAAGAGCATGCTGCACAGGGTCACGCTTCCACCCCAGGGCATTGTAAAGAGCTTCAGATAAGACGTTACAAAAGCAAGAGCCACCGCCACCGCGCAGAACACCAGCTGCTTGGCAGACATTTTTTTGCTTTCGGAATTCTTTCCCGCAAAAAAGATGGCAAGCCCGAACAGAACAATACCTGCAAGGATACAGATCACATATCCGGCTGTCGTCAGCCCTCCGTCTCCATTGACCATAAACTGAAACATAAAAAAAACCTCCTTCATCTTCGATTGAAGACAAAGGAGATCGAAATCTCGCATTCAGCGCATACCTACGTTGGCATTACCCAAATCAGGTTACGGGTCGAAGTTTCCAACTTCCTCTCAGCCTGTATCACAAGCTCCCCTGTCGACAATCTTTATATGATTTTTCTGCAGGATTTCCTGCAACGGGTCTATTATATACCCCCGATCGACAAAAATCAATGCATTTCTTATAAGGAAATCTCAATTTGAAATTCTCGTTTCAGAATATCCTGAAGTTCCTTTTCCGAAGCTATTTCTGATACAGCTTTTCCATCTTTTCCCCGGAATGTAAACTGACCTCCATCTATGGAGACCGGTCCATAAGGAGTGATCTTCTGGACGATCATCTTATCATAAAACATCGAACCTTTCCGGCACATCGCCTCATTGGCAGGAGCAAAATCCACCGGTGCGCTGGGGATCTCAGATACCATAAAGATCTTTATCGGCTCCTGCTGTCCTTCTTTTTTTGACCGATACCAGAAATTCAGCCACCCAAAACATTCTCGTTCAAAATAAAAGCTCCCGAACTCTGTTTCCGTAACTGCTCCAAGCTCCATCTGTGCCGCCCTGGTACAGGCGATGCCGCCGTATCCTACGTCACAGAAATATTTCTTATCCTCAAAGCATACAACGCTTGCCCTGTGTGTAGGCATGCGAAGCCCGGGGCGTCTCAGTACCCGGCATGCCACCGGATAAGCCTGAAAGCCTATTCCGCGAAGAAGGCCCAGAAGCAGGGCATTTAATTCAAAACAATAACCGCCCCGGTTTCCCAGCACGATCTTCTTATAAATGCTTTCCTGATCTGTCGGAATCAAATCATGGTTTTTCACCAGATCCAGATTTTCAAAAGGAATCTTCTCCAGATGTGTACGAATCAGCTGATCCAGAAACTCCAGAGAAAGATTCTGGGGCCACGAAAGCCCCAGTCTCTTTAAATAAGCAGTACACTGCTCCTTATTCAGCCACTCAAATGTTTCTTCAAGCATATATCTGCTCCTTGTTACGGTCGTTTACATACAGCCAGCTTATGTATCCTTCCTTATGCCGCTTTTTCAGGCAACAAGCTCTTTTGCTCTTTTTGCACAGGAAGCTGCGTCCTCTGTATAAGCATCTGCTCCGATCTCATCTGCAAATGCCTGAGTAATCGGTGCTCCACCAACCATAACCTTGATGTTCTGACGGAAAGAAGACTCGTTCAGAAGAGTCACTGCGTCTCTCAGAGCCGGCATAGTTGTAGTCAGAAGTGCAGAACAGCAAACGATCTTTGTATCCGGGTTTGCCTCACATGCCTCAACAAATTTTTCCTTCGGAACATCAACACCAAGGTCGATTACTTCGAATCCGGCAGACTCAAGCATCATGCTTACTAGGTTCTTTCCGATATCATGAAGGTCACCGGCAACGGTTCCGATGATTACTTTTCCTGCTGCTCCGGCTGCGCCTGTTGCAAGATGTGGTTTCAGAACCTCAACACCTTTTTTCATTGCTCTTGCAGCTACCAGCATCTCCGGTACGAAAATCTCACCATTTTTAAATTTTTCACCTACTGCGTCCATCGCTTTGATCATACCGTCATTTAAGATCTCTGTAGGATCACATCCTGCATCCAGAGCCTCCTGAACTGCTGCTGCGATAAGTTTTGCTTTTCCTTTTTCTACTAATGCATAAACATCCTGAATACCTGCCATTATAAAAACCCTCCTTAAAATATTAAAATATATGTTTTTTAAATTTCTTTTTTATCAAAAACTGTTATTTCTTTGGTCCGAAGATTCCTTCTCGATATGCGCTGATATACTCCATACAGTAATCATCCTGTCCCAGAAGAGCCTCTGTTGCATAGATCACGCCCATCATATCGCGGTTCGTCGGATCCAGGATCGCACTGTCCAGACCAGCGTTCATTGCCAGCACAGTAAATCCGAGATTTACCATTTTTCGAACCGGAAGATTAAAGGAAATGTTGCTGACTGCCGCTGTAATATGAATGCTTGGATACTGTTCACGAATTGTACTGATTACTTCCACATTCATTGCGATTCCGTCTTCTGAGGTGCAAAGCATCTCAACAAGAGGATCGATATGCATACGGCTTGGGCTGATTCCATATTCCTTTGCTTTTGCCATGATTTTGTCAAATACTTTCAGACGATCCTCAGCACATTTTGGAATACCTGTGTCATCAGAAAGAAGACAGATCACTTCCCATTTGGTATCTGCGATCAAAGGAAACAGTACGTCAATCTTATTTCCTTCTCCGGAAACGGAATTGATCAGACCCGGGCGCTTGCAATATGGAAATACCTGAGCCAGCACCTCAGCGCTTGGACTGTCAACAGAAATCGGAAGATCACTGACTTCCTGGATACAGTCGATCATCCATTTCAGAGTTTCTACTTCTTCTTCCTCGGGAACAGATGCACAGCAGTCAATGTAAGTTGCTCCTGCTTCATCCTGCATCCTTGCCCTCTCCTTGATAAACTCTGCATCGCGGCGGGCAATGGCATCTGCTACAACGGGAATAGAGCCATTGATTTTTTCTCCAATAATTATCATGTGTAAATCCCTCCTGCTTATTAACTGCCTTCAGTATACCAGAGTATCTCATTTGCTTCTATTTTCAAAAACGTCTATTTTTCTCCTCATTTTCATACATTTTGTACAAATCACCTGTTCGATTCTTCTTGAATATGGAAATTATATACAGTATAATAAAACACGAAAGGAGAATCTTTATGAAATTAAGCGCACAACTCATCATCTATCATTTACGCCAGACCTTTACTCTGGCCGCATCCTCATGGCTCTCCTGTGAACCTCATCTGGAATACCCGGTTCTGTATCAGGCCCCCCAGCCTCTTGCAGACGGAAAAATATATCTGACAGATGATCCGGATTTTTTGATCCCTTCTCATCATTTGTCCAAAACTCTGGTGATCCTTACCGGAGGATCCCACTATCTTGAGGAAGAAGATTATCCCAATCTGTGCATTTTGCAGGAATCGGTCTCCCCGGCCAAAGTTCTGTCTGTACTGCAGGAAATTTTTCAGAAATACGAAGAATGGAATCAGAAGCTCTTTCATCTGATTCTGGAGCAGACTACTGTACAGCGTCTTCTGGATGCAACAGATATGATCATTCCTAATTCCATTACCATTATCGGTCTGGATTTTACCCTGATTGCATCCAAATCTTCGAACTCCACTGATCTGCAGCTGAAGGACGGGATCTTCGGTTCCACAGAAGAAACCCAGCTTCTTGTCAGTTCCCTGAAGCATGATGTGAATTATACGGAAGCACAATTTCATACAGGATATTTTTATTATCCAGGCAACCATATTGTATCTCCGTCTCTGTGTGTCAATATACAGCGTTCCGGCAAAACAGGATACCGGCTGCTGATCCATCCCGGAGAACTTCCTCTGGATGACACATTTGGTTTTATTGCGGAGCATCTGGCCTCTCTGATCTCTCATGTATTGTCCACAAAATCTGTACCGGAACGAGACGCCTTGTATCCTCTTCACCAGATTTTTCATAATCTGCTGACGAACTCCAGAGCAGACTACGTAGAGATCAGTCATCAGCTTACCGAAAACGGCTGGCTTTCCTCTCACAGCTACCAGTGTATTCTCATTAAAACCGGAATTCTGGACTGGAAAAACCTGACTTTGAAATCCATCTGCAGTTATATCGAAAATTTCATCCCTGCCGCCTGCGCTCTGGAGCATCGCGGAAATGTAGTCGTCTATATCAATCTGGATCTCTGTGAACTTACATTGGATGAGATTACCCAAAAGCTTGCCGGATTTATCCGGGACAGTCTTCTCAACGCCGGATACAGCCGGGTCATGCTGGGGCATTTTAATTTTCAGCGGCAATATGTGCAGGCTTCCATTTCTATCCAGACCGGAACACGCAAAAATCCTACCTCATGGATCCATCATTTTAACGATATTGCCCTGACCTATATCCTGGAACAGATCACTTCCAAGCTTCCGGCCTATATGATCTGCCACGAAAGGCTGCTCCAGCTGAAATACCAGGATGATTCCACAGGCTCTGAGCTTTACGAAACTCTGCGCGCCTATCTTCAGAACCAGCAGAGCGCAACAAAAACGGCTGCGGCACTTTATATTCACCGCAGCACGCTTCTTTATCGTCTGGAAAAAATTGAAAAAATATTGAAAGCCGATCTCAACGATCCCGATGATCAGCTTTACCTGATGCTTTCCTTTTATCTGATGGATCAGGAAGAAAAATCAAAGAAATAACAGGAAGTATACGCAATACTTTCAGGTCCGTAGTAATATTTCATCTGATTTTTTGCACAGATATCGCTGACCAGGATACCATATGCTTCCATGGAGGACACCCGTCGGTCCGGCTGTCTGCAGGGGGAATCCGGATAGGTGCACTCCTTGCAGAGGGTACAGGTTCCGGCTCCCAGCGGCAGAAGCTCCGGACAGACCTCCCGGAGTTTTTCTGCTGTTTCAAGGAAACATTTTTTATGGCGTTCCTCCGCTTCCTTGATGCCTTCCCAATCCATGCTGTCCTCCAGTTCTCCTACCGTTTGTACCAGAATTCCTGTCCGGTAGGAAAGAAGCCTCTTCCGACATTCCTCAAGACTTCCACAGCCAGGAGGGCAGGCCCAGTTTTTACCATACATCCCACAGTTTCCATTCTGGCACATGTCCCTGACTTCGTCCATAAGCTCCACAGTCTCCATGCGAATCTCTCCCATATGGGAAAAACCGGCGTTCTTTATGATCTCTTTTACCTTATCCCAGTCACTCATCATGCATATTCCTCCGGAAATTCCATTTCATCTACATAAACATCCTGAAAGTCCGGATCAAGAGCCAGTTCCACAAATTCTGCCTTCTCAGCCAGAACTTTACTTCTTTCAAACTGCCCTCGATTCAGCGCTGCCATACGCGCACCTTCACCGGCCGCATTTCCAACGGAGGTAATCTTCCCTGCCAGTTCAGGCGGAAGCATTCCAATGGCACAGGCACTTGCCGGATCCAGATAGTTGCCAAAAGCTCCGGCGATCAGCACTCTCTGGATATCTGCCGGCCGGATTCCCTTTCTCTGACAAAGGATCTGGATTCCCGCTGCAATCGCAGCTTTTGCAAGCTGAAGCTCCCGGATATCTCTCTGATTCAGATATACTCTGTCTGTAAAATAGCAGGTTTCCTCCATCCTTCCGGTTTCATCGATCTTTCCTGCTTTTAAAAGGCAGGCTGCCCCGTCCAATAATCCGGAACCGCAAATTCCCGTTGCTTCCCCATCTCCGATCACATGAATTCTGAATTCTCCATTTTCAAGAGAAATGTGATCGATGGCGCCGACACTTCCCCGCATTCCGCAGGTGATCTTGGCACCTTCAAAAGCCGGGCCTGCTGCAGTAGAACAACTGATGATCCCATCCCTGTTTCCAAGGACCAGCTCCCCATTTGTACCAATGTCTACCAGAAGCGTCATTTCTTCGCAGGTGTCCAGATCAGAGGCTACCAGACAGCCTACTGTATCTGCTCCCACAAATCCTCCGATATTCGGCAGCCACCAGAGCTGAGCCCAGGGATGCACATGCAGGTCATAATCAGCAGCTCTGAGTTCCAGCGCTTCTGTCACTTCCGGCGTATAAGGTGCAAGGGCCAGATTTTTGGTGGAGATTTCCAAAAACAAATGATGCATACAGGAATTCCCAACCATAACAATACGAACAATCTCCTCTGAAACTCTTCCAAGCTCTCTGGCAAGTTCTCTGAAAAGTGTATTGATCGTATTCCTGATACAGCCACTTAAAATTTCTGCCCCGTTTGTCAGTGCGTAACTGCATCGATTGACTACATCTGCACCGAACTGACGCTGGGGATTCAGAGCACTTCTGGTCCCGAGCAGTTCTCCTGTTTTTCCATCCATCAGATAAGCCACCACCGAGGTAGAACCTATATCCACAGCCCCGAGAAGAGGATTATCCAGATCGCCCGGCAGATCGCCCGGCAGAAACGCAAGCTGTGCCTGACTGCCTTCCGCAAGGATCTGCGCCTGCTCTGTTTTCTGTTGTCCTGTATAAACTGTCATATCCCTGTCTATCACAGTCTGACATGCCAGCACTTCTTTTCCGTCAATAACCACTTTGCATTTTCCGCATTTTCCTTTTCCTCCGCAAAAAGCATCCGGAGTCAGTCCTGCATCGATCTGTGTCTGAAGGACTGTTTTTCCTGCCTCCACCTGGAGACTTCTATTTTCATCTGCAAATGTAATCCTGTACTTTATCATTTCATCATTTCATCACTTCTCTATTATTTATTATATTTGTCAATTTCATCGTCAATGATCGGGTCAACATGGGAGAACAGGCATCCTGGTCCTCCATAAGTAATACATGGAATAAAGTGTCCGCCCGGAGCGTACTCTTCGCATGCCCTTCTTACTTCTTTGCGAATCTCTTCCTCTGTAGAATCTGCACGGTCTACGATCGAAGCATCAATGCCGCCCATAAGTGTCATTCTTCCTGCAAGCTGTTTCTGAAGTTTCGGAATGTCATTCTGAGGCAGAACACCCTGCCATACATCGATTCCCAGTTCCACCATATCCTCGATGATAGGCTCCATAAAGGAATCTCCATGATGCATGACGATCACGCCTTTTTCTTTCATATATCCATAAGTTTTTGCGTATTGAGGTTTGATAAACTCTCTCCAGGTATCCGGGCTGACAAAAAGCTGATTTTTGGATCCCCAGTCATCATGAGAAAGCATCACATCCGGCTCCAGATTATCAACGATCAGCTTCATATACTGATAGCGGTATTCTCCAATGGCATTGCAAAGATCCATCATATCTTCCGGCTCCAGAAGGAAATTCATCAGCATATCTTCAAAGCCCATAAGGAAGTGAAGTCTTTCAAAAACACCGGTAGGCATAAATGCCATAAAAAGCTTTCCGCTTTCTTTGATCTCCTGAGCCTTTTCCTTAAACGGCGCCCAGAGTGCCGGATCCGAACAGTTTTCCAGAAGTTCCGGCATTTTCAGCTGTTCTTTCCACTGGCAGATATCACTGATCACCTTATTAGAATCCGTTACATGAGGCATAGCTGCCAGCTGATCTGCCGGCCAGAGGATTTCCGTTCCAAACCGATCCTTCAGAGGATCCATCCCTCTGTGGCGGTTGCCTCTGATATAAGAGGATGCCGGGTTCGGCGGATAAAATCCGAGTCCTTCATACTGTTTCAAAAGCCTCTCCGGCTTTCCGTCTTTTTTAATTGTCTCCAGAAAAATTTCTTTAGCAGTCATATTTTCACGCCCCTTCCTTAAAAAATCGCTGTTCCAAAACGTTCTTCATTATATTTATTGATCTCATCAATTACGATCTCCTCTACATGAGGATAAATAGTTCCCGGACCTCCATAGGTAATTCCCGGCCAGTAGCCTTTCAGATGTCCATATTCGTCACAGGCACGTCTTGTTTCTTTGCGGATCTCTTCTTCTGCAGCATCTTCACGGTCAATGACAGAATCAATACCGCCCATAAGCAGCATCCGATCCCCTACTTTTTGAGAAATCGCCTGGATGTTATTTGTATTCAGGACACCCTGCCAGATATCTACGCCAATCTCTGCCATATCTTCTACAATCGGTTCCAGATAAGAATCCGCATGATGCATAACGATCACGCCCTGAGAATGCAGATAATCATACAGTTTTCTGTAAGGTTCTTTAAAGAATTCTCTCCATACTTCCGGAGACATAAAGAGGCTGTCCTTTGCGCCCCAGTCGTCATGAGAAACAATGCAGTCCGGATGCAGATGCTCTACCACCAGTTTCATATAGGTAAGACGATATTCACAGATCACATCGATCAGCTCATGCATTGCCTCTGGCTCCAGAAGAAAATTCATAAGGGTGTCTTCAAAAGTCATCAGCATATGCAGCTGCTCAAAAATACCGGTTCCCATAACCACCATAGTCAGATATTTTTCCTGATCGATCTTGCTCTTTGCCTCCAGTGCATCCTCCCAGCCATCGGAGCATTTTCCCATCAGATCCGGAACTTTGACATATTTCTGCCACTCTGCTACATCTTTAACTACCTGATTTTCTTCTGTCACATAAGGGATCGCCGCCGGAGCGTCCTCCGGGAAAAGGATCAGCGTGCCCCACTGGTCATAAGAATTTGTTCCACGGATACGGTTTCCCCTGATCAGCTTAAAACAGGGATCTCCCGGGATTCCCCGGAACATGGTAAAGGAATTGCACAAACATTCTGGTTTTCCATCTTTTTTTAATGTTTCCAGTAAATTTTGTTTTGGTGTCAGCATAAAAACATCCCCTTTCTATCTGCTGTCCCTTCTCTCTTCCAAAAAAACAGAGAGTCTTAAGTAAAGATTCTGTACAGGCTCTGCCATATGTGCGGCATCCAGCCCTGTGATCTCTTTTATTTTTCGCAATCGATAGAACAAGGTACTCCGCCCCACATAAAGTTCAGAAGATGTTGCCACCGTATTCCTTTCATTCAGAATATAAGTGACAAGAGTCTTATACAGTTCTGTTCCATTGACTGCATCATATTCTTTCAGTTTTATCAGTTCGTAGGCACAAAGCTCGGACGGCTCAAACTCACTGCAGCACAGATCTCCAATATAATCCATGGCAATGTCATTAAAGCTATAAGACCACATCGTATCGTTTTTCTTTTTGCAGTATCTTAAAGCCATAGATGCCTGCCGGCAATAGCAATCCAGCTCTGCCAGATCATGAAACAGATTGCTGAATCCAGCCTTATAAAGTCCATCTCTTAAAATACTGGAAATCTCTGAAGTATAGTGGTCGTTTATATTCAGATTGATAATGATACAGACACAGTTGTCCATGGAGACAGCCTTGCTGCCTGCCACTCTTGCCTCCACATAATTACAAAGACTTGCCGGAGAAGAACCGGGATTTCCCTCCTGGTCTTCCACATCCAGCCGGACACATATATAACGATCCTCTTTTTTCCAGCCGCACTGTACGATACGGCTTGCAATCTCTGAATCAGAGAATTTCTTTCCCTGGATCATTCCCAGAAGCATCACTTCCAGAGCATGCTTGTAGGTATTTTCCATATGTCCCCGTCTTGCAAGCGTCAGGCGAATCAGTTCTGCCAGATATTCTGCCGCTATAAACTGCCCCGGTTTCAGAGAACTGTCCAGTTCACAGATTACCAGCCTTGCCTCATAACCGCCGTACTCATCCCATATATTTACATAAATATCCCGATGGCCCCGAAGCTCTGCGGAAAAAAGATCCGCGCCTTTTGTGGTCAGCGTCTGCAGATACTCCTTGTCCATTTTAAACTCATTCAGTACTTCCAAAGGAGTAATGAGAAGCCCGGTACTTTCATCTTCTTTCCAGTTGATCATCCCTTCTCTCCATACCGGACAGGAGATCACATTCAATCTGGAATCATGTACAAACAAAGGATTTTGAAAATACGCACAGCTTGCTCTGCATAGATCGTCCACACTGCCTTCCCGTATCATAATGTCTTTCAGACTGTCTGCCCAGGAGATATGAAAATGAAAAATATCCTGGCACAGATTCATAAGCTCTATAAGATCTGTTTCTTCGGGAAGCCGAATGATGGAATTTTTCCCATTATCCCACTCTGCCGGAATTCTTCCTGCAGCAATAAGCGCACAGGGGATATCCGGTACGGGCTGCCCTTCCAGCTGGGCTGCCCGCACGATATAAGCATACCGGGAAGTCATCTTACATCCTTTTTGAAAAAAACATACACCTTCCAGCAAAGGGCTGTCTTCTCCGCCGTAAAATTGCATTTCCGAAAATCTGCCTTCCATTCCGTCTGCTGCCATCTGCAGATTCAAATGGAATCTGGTATCCTCATTCATCCGCCTGTCCGCCTTTTCTCTTTATTTATGAACGGGAAGCGATTTCTGCTGCATACTGATCGACTTTTTCTTTTGTCAGCTTAAATCCAAAAATAAGAGCCACAACCGCAATGATAAGAGCAACCGCCGGAATTACCATAAATCCAATGCTGATCGCATTTTTTAATTCCTCTGATGCTGCCGCCGGATCAATATCCGGGCTGAAATTTCCCATTGCCAGACATGCGGAAATAATGATTCCTCTTGTCATAATAGAAACCTTCAGAGGTACATTCTGAAGTCCGCTGATCCAGCCTGCTGCGTTCTTTCCGGTCTTCCATTCACTATATACAATGGTATCACCATAAAGGGCAGGTGTGCAAGCATAAGTGATGCCATATCCGAACATTGCGATGCTCATCAGCACGATAACAACCATTACATTGTTATACATAAAGTAAGAAACGATCAGAAGCACTGCCTGGATAGCCATAACGCCGATGGTAGTGGTTCTTGTTGTAAATTTATTACTGAGAGTCTTGCTTAAATAAGCGCCTACTACACAGAAAATATTGGTTACCAGAATATAAGTGGCAAGCATTTTGCCATTTCCGGCTATGTAAGTAAAGTAATACGTAGCCACGCCCATAAGTACAAAGTTAAACATAAATTTTGCAAGATCTGCAATCAGAAGGGCGATCAGCGGAGGATTCTGCAAAAGTGCACGGATCAGGTCCATTCCACCTGTCTTGTCTTTTGCTGCTTTTTTTCCTGCAGCTGCATCCGGCTGTACCGTTTCATAGCCGTCAAACATCTTGAAGTGTGCATAATACAGAACTGCCATGACGCATCCGAGAACAAACGCTGCTGCGCCATACTGATTCACTTCTCCGATGAATCCGGCTGCCACTGCTGCAAGCCCTGGTCCTATATAAGAGAAAATAACCTTAGACAGGTTTGCCCATGCTGCTCTTGTAGCCGAAAGCTGAGATCTTTCTTCCGGCGTTTTACCGGCCACTGAGATCATGGAAACATTTGCCACATAAGCAAAGTTCCAGGCCACATGACTGGCGATCGCAGCTATGATGATGATCACAGCGGAAACCATTCCGTCACCGATCTTTACAAACTGGAACGCATACAAAAACGGCACCAGCCATGGAATAGCGATCAGCCAGGAACGATAACGTCCCCATTTCATAGGTTTGATACTGTTCAGGATCGCACCGTAGATCCAGGAAAGCAAAGCATCTACGGTACTTGCCGTTGTCGTGATAAAGGTTACCATGGGAAGGCTGAACTTCGCCAGATTGGTAAGGAAAAAGCTGAAATAATAGCTCTCAATGTTAGACATCAGCGTAAATCCACAGTCTCCTACACCGTAAAACTTCTTAAGCGCGCTGCTTAAGCCTTTTTTCTCCTGTTTCTTTTCTGCCATAAAAACTCCCTCCTCTTTTGTTTATTCTTCCGCCAGCTTTATACGGCTGTAACGGTAAAGCTCATGCGCCAAATTTATCTTTCGGTCCGGTTTTTCATCTCTCAGACGGCAGGCAAAGCGTCCGGTCACACCCAGCTCATCTACTCGTTTATGGATATCTGCAACAGCATCCTCATCACTCATATCCGCCGGGATGATATAAAGTGTACACTGTGCCAGATCTTTTCCATATTGATCTATGATCGCTTTTTTATCATTGGAAGAATCCTGTCCTTCCCATGCGTCGAAACCTGCCTCGATGATCAGAGGCATCAGAGATCCGATACATCCACAGGAATGAAGACATATATACATTCCCATATCATGGGCTGCTTTTGTGATCTTCTGGTACTGCGGCAGGAAAAGCTCTTTGTAGATCTGCGGAGAGAAAAATGTGTTGATCTGTGTTCCCATATCGTCATGGAACAGAATCATATCCGCATGATAAACTTCCCTTGCAATTTTGATCAGCTCAATATGCCACTCAGCCAGTTTGTCATAAAACTCTGTCAGCGCCTCCGGCTCCTCCAGAAGATAGCAGAACGTATCTTCAAAGCTGGTCAGGTCTGCCGTTCTTTCAAAGAACCCGTTCACAATGATAAAATAAGTAAGTCTGTCTTCTGAGATCTTTCCTTCATATCTTTCTTTATAATCTTTTTCCCAGTCAATCGCACTGAGATCCGGAAATTCCAGACTTCTCCAGTCAGTGATATCTTCCAGTCTCCTGGTGCCCGGTTTTACCATGGCAGCTTTTGTCAGCGGTTCATATACCCATTCAATGCCAAACCAGTCTTTTCCTCCAAAATTCCTTGCTCTGGCATCATCCATCACAAGAGGCTGAAGTGCATTGTTCTCCAATGTCTGATTCGGTACCCACAGAGGTTTTTCCCCTCTCAGCATACGGAGCATATTTTCTTTTGGAGTAATTGGATAATTATAATTTGGTGCTTCTGTATCCGGTGCGCCGTAAATCCCAAACTGCGTATGTGTACCTGTTGTTTTCAGCTCCTCTTCATTAAAAACAAATCCCATTTTCCCTTCCTTTCTGCAGCAAAAAATCAGCGTTGAAACTGACTGTTCAACTTTTTCTCGTATTCTGTCTTGTTTCCTGCCGAAGTTTTTTGCGCAAGACCTTGTTTATGCAATCTGTTCATTGATATATTTGTTTTCCGCGGATTCATTGTATACAACTGCCATATATCTCGTGTTTTAAATGTATCATACTCACCCTGCAAATACAATCATTAATCGAATCCCCCCTGAAAAATCGACAGAACCGTCAAATGTATATCCGGGTTCGGTTTTTCATATGAACATAGTGTTCAACACATTTCCCAGGACTACGTCCCTGATTCTTTATTTCTTTATATTCAAAAACTCATTACAAAACCTCTACTCATCTCTCATGAAATCTGTTATCATAAATATATAAAGGAGGATCCCCTATATTATCACAGAAGTTGCAGAAAAACACTCCCATCCCCACCATCGCACGAGAACTGGAAACAGACGAAGATACAGTGCTGTCCATCATCGCAGAGCTTCAGACAGTAGAAAAATAAAAATGCCAGAGCATTTTAAAACCAAGAAGCGGCAGCCCAATGTCATTCATATTTGACACTGGGCTGCCGCCTCTTGATTTTTATCTGTTTTCGGCTCACAAACAGCTCGTTTTTACGATGTCTTTTCCGCTTCGGAAACATTTTTTTGTTTCCACTGCCGGTATCTGCGTTTCTCTATTGTTGAAGCAATCGTTTCCAGAATCAGCGCCACTACAATAATCACCACTGCTGCGATCTTTCCGGTAACACTGGTAAAGATCTGTGCCGCACCGCCCACTTTCGGAATAGAACAGGTTACCTTTCCGATAAAATTGTCATATGGTACAGAATTCATGTCTTCCGTCTGATTGGCATCTCCTTTTGTAATAAATTCACCCATGACAATACGATTTTCCACCACACGATGGGTAATGATCGCGTTGGAATCCCGTGCTCCGTAAAAAGCGATCACATCATCTTTTTTCATGTCTTCCGGGGCTTCATTTTTTATATAAACCATACTTCCCACCGGAATAGACGGTTCCATACTTCCGCTGACCACAGAATAAATATGATATCCAAACAGTCTCGGAAGAGTCAGCGGAATGCAGAACACCACCAGCGCTGTCAGCATGATCGTTCCCAGCCATGCACAGATGGAAGCAGCCAGACTCTTTTTATATTTTTTTCTGCTCACCTTGTTATTTCCTTTCCCACTCCTTTTATTTTCCTGTCTTATATCATCGCATATGCGCCTGATTCTGTCAACATCTGTCAAAGCACAGAAAAACCGGAGCCAAAAACGCTTCCGCGCTATCAGCCCCGGCCGGCAGTCCAAAACCATTCCGCTTCTCCAGATCAGTTTCAGACTTTTATGCCTTTTTATGTTTTTTCAGGAACCAGACAAGTACTCCAAGACCTGCCGCTGCAGCGACTGCAATTCCGACGCCAACTGCTACCGGCATACCTTTTTTCACTTCTTCTTTGTCAATTTCCATATTTGCAAGAGGAGTTTCCTCTTCATCCAGATCTACGACATCCGGGTTTGCCTGCGGAACATCATCTTCCTGAATCTCTGTTGTCTCACCGCCGGTTCTGGCCGTTCTGACTGGTTCTTCCGTGTCACCGCCAGCCGGCTCTTCTGTCTGATCTCCGGTTGTATCTGTAGCCGTATCTGTCGTTGTATCCGGTACTTCCGCCGTATCGTTCGTTCCCGCAGTACCTTCTGTACCTGTTGTATCAGTAGTTCCTGTCGTTCCAGTAGTTCCGGTTGTTCCGGTCGTTGGCTCTGTTACGTTTTCTGTCACCGTTTCTGTAATCGTCTGCCCCGGTCTTGTAATCACCTGCGTTTGCCGTGCGGAATAAACAAAGGTAAATACATTTTCTGCCTCATTGGAAGAAAGAGTACGGGTCAGAGCCAGAGCCTGTGGTTCATAATTTTCGATATAAATATGGGCAACCACAGGTTTGTCGCCTACATTTCCATAATACTTGCGGCTTTCTGCAAGAGCTCTTCCATTCTCATCCTGGTAGTTTACGGTGTACCCTACCATGTTTCCCTTCACGCCATAGGCAACTACATAATCTGCATCACCAGTCACCCGGAAGGAGGAAGAAGCAACAGAATTATTATCCCGTCCGCTCTGACGGACACCTTTTACATAATATTTACTGTCAGCAGCCAGATCTACTGCGCCTGCCTGTGGATTAAAAGTTACAATATCCTGGATCTTCAGTCCGCTGACTACGATTTTTCCGGCATCCACCCCAACATGATAGGAAGAACCGGTAGCGGAATTGTTTACTGCCAGTCCCGCTGTACCGGACATGGAAGCCTGATTGCCTGCATCAAAAGTAACCGTATACGTATATTCCTCAGCAGAAGCAACTGCCGGAGAAAGGCTGAGGAGCATTCCGGCTGTACATATGGCTGCCAAAAATTTATTCATCTTCCTCATGACTACCGATCTCCTTTCCTGTGATTCTTTTTATACATCCGGATACCCAGAAACAGAAGCACAAGCCCACTGACAAGAGCGATTCCACAGAATGCAAGAATGTTTGTCGTGTCCCCTGTCCTCGGACTGGTTCTTACTACATTCCTCTGTCTTCTTGTAATTGTGGTATTTTCACCGGTTGTATAACGCACCGGAGTCGTTACTTTTTCCACTGCAAAATTCATCTGCAGCTTGGCCAGTGTATCCTGATATTCATTACCCTGAGTCTCACCGTCAAGTTCAACTGTCAGATGAACGGAACCTGACTGTCCCTGTGACAGTCTGTCCAGATAAAAATAATCCTCCAGAGAATCTGTTGCCTGGTGAAGACCTTCTCCGGCTGCACCGGAGCCTTCTCCGCCTACCGTATCACTGCTGTAAAGAACCGTTGTCTTGTTATCATGATCCACGTAAGTCAGATTATAAATATATGCACCACCTTCTGCGACACTCTGACTTTCCTCAAGACTCTGAATAATCTCATTTGTCATATACCAGTCTGTGTCACCGGAGCCTGAATTCTTCACGCCCACCTGAAGCTCAATACTGTCTCCCGGAAGAAGACTGTAGACCTCAGAATTCATTTCAGATGCATCAAAGTTGCTGTTCATGCTGTCCCCGTCGAACTCTACTGCCCAGTTTTTATTTCCCTGGATATGCTCGGCAAATGCATTCACTCCCGTGCCTGCGGTCATAACTGCTGCTATGACAAGGCACAAAATCTTCTTTTTCATAATTCTGTACCTCCTATCGTAAGCTCAGCGTTCCATTGTCTGACACGTTCACATCCACACCCCAGGCACTCTTGATCGCATCCTGTGCATTGTGCGTCTGAACTGCATCTACTTCCGCTTCCAGATTAAATTTGTACCCGTCATATTCATATATTGTTGTAATAATTTTATTTCCCGCCTCATCTACTGTAGTTTTTTCTGTTACCTTATCTGCAACAGAGCTGTCAATCCTCAGCGTATCGGTAATGGCCGGCGTACTTCCTCCTGCCGGAACGATTCCGGTATAATAAAGAACCGTTCTTTCTGTTGTGGAAGCTTCTTTGTCGATCACCCATCCGTTTCCTTCCAGTATATTCAGATCGATCAGCTTCGGTGAAAGAGTGGTATCTTTATTTCCTGCCGGATCCATCCAGCTTTTATAAAGAATCACTCTTACATAGTTGTCAATGGTACCACTGTTGCTGACGGTAAGTACCTCTTTATATTTCTTTCCCGGTTTCAGCTTTTCCCCATTCAGAGTATTCTCAAAAAGCGGTTCCTGTACAGTGTTCCACTGATCGTTCTTATGATTGTAATCTCTTTTTGCCACAACGCTGCCATTTTCCAGAAGGCTGACACCGATACTTGGCACTTCTACCTCAGCAGAATAGTTCTCACTGTAATAGGTCAGTGCTGCTCTGGTGCTTCCAATCGTACTTCCAGCCAGAAGAACTGCAGATGCTGCAAGAAGGATGAATGGTTTTCTGGAAAAAAAGTTATTCTTTTTCATCATTCACCGCTCCCTTCTCCCTGATAGCTTTCTTCGCTGGAATCTGCGATTCTGGTCCAGTCTGCATATGGATTGCCCTTTTCATCATACAGAACTGCTGTGCACTCCTGGATCACAATAATATTAAAGTCATCTTCACTGTCCATGGTGTCGATTTTCACACGGAAGGTTTCAGAGACACCTCCCGGCGGAATGATCTCACTGCAGTAATAATATCCGTCATCGCCCTGACTCCAGGTTCCGGCTTCATCCGGTGTAAATACCAGCCCCGGCTGATATTTGTCCCCTGCAAAAACCTTCACTCTGACAAAACATTCATAATCTCCTGTATTTTTTACAGAGATTCTTTTTTCCATTCCTACCACTTCCTCCTGGGGAATCACGGTAGTTGAACCAAGGCTGATCGCGGCTCCTCCGGAGGTCGTTGCATATGTTGTAAAATACGCCATTGCACTCCCCACAGACACACCTGCTGTCAGGGTAAGGGCTGCCGCTGCCAGACAAAGCTTTTTATTAAAACTCTTTTTCATTGCGTTTACCCTCCCTTAGTTCTGATCTGCTGAGCTGTCAGTCTGTGGCTGCCAGTCCCAGACTCCTTCTTCATTTGTAAAACGGTTGACAACACTTGCTCCGCCGTTTAACTGTCCATTATATGCATTTCCAAAAGATACGTGAACCGGACTTCCCTCCGCGCCTTCGGTCAGGATCGTTACGGTATGTGACGGTTCTGTGGTAAGCTGATAGCTTGCTCCGCTGTAAACCTCAGTCACAGTCACCTGGGCTCCTGCCGGAAGCTTATCAATGGTCAGGCTTCTGGTTCCGGTACCGTCAAACACAAGAGAAACCACATTGCTGTAAAGAATCTCGTGATCTTTCTCCGCTTCCACCTTAAATACAAATGTTGCCGGTCCTAAAGTTGTGTTATAGGAATTCAGTGTTTTATCAATCACAAGGCTTCCCAGAAGAGATTCCTTTCCCGGTTTCAGTCCGGCTGTCACATCATATACCCACTCATCATTTCCGTCTGTGGAATAATAGTTATTCGGAAGAGAAAGAAGATACGGCGTAAATTTATACTCATACTCCTGAGAACGGATCGTATCTGCTTCTACCAGATACATTCCCACCGCAAGACCTTCGATCTTTCCGGCTCCGTTTTCCAGCGTACCCTCTGCATCCGGTTCTGCCTGAAGCGCTTTCACCGTCTCTGAAGCCTTTTTGCCCATTGCCTCCCAGTCGGCAGCCGTTGTCTCACTGCTGATTCCATCCAGGCCCAAGTCTTCATAGCCTTCCAGAGCTGTATAATCACCCGAAACATCCACTTCTGCCACTCTGTACAGTTTCACAGAAACCGGCAGACTTTTCAGTTCAATAAACTCTTCTTCTATATCACCGTCCAGTACAAATGAAACAGAACATACTCTGTCCGTTTCAATTCCCGAAGCTGCCTGTACTGTTGAACCAACCATCCCGGACAGCATAAAAGTCAGAGCCAGAAGCCATGCACTTCCTTTTTTTATTTTTCCTGCAATCTTCACGTCTTACCCTCCTCCGAAACTTTATTTCATCCCTTTGAGTTATTTTCTGTTCCTGCTTTTTCTTTTAAATAAATATCTCATTAACAGAATAATAAGCAAAGTAACTGATAATCCAAGTATCAGATACAGCATATAATAATTCTGTACTGATTTCAACATCGAATCTACAACGGTAGTCTCCACTTCCTCTTCCCCGTTGTACGGAACCCTGGTTCCTCTGACCAGAAGTCTGTGGCTGTTGACTCCATAAGGCGTACAGGTAAAAAGTGTCACCTGATCTTTTCCCTGCTCTATCTGAAGAGCTTTGTCCAGAGTCTCTCTGTCATCCTTATCTACCATATCCAGGATCTCATCCACCTGATATGCCAGAATCTCATCCAGCACATGGATATAAAACATATCCCCTTTTTTCATCTGGTCGATATCTGTAAAAAGCCTTGCACTGGGAAGTCCCCTGTGCGCTGCCAGAACACTGTGTGTACTTTCTCCCCCTATAGGAAGCTTTGTTCCATTCAGATGACCAACGCCCGTCTGGAGCACATCGTCTGCCGTCCCGTGATAGACAGCCAGTTTAATGTTGATCTTTGGAATAGAAAGATATCCCATCACTCCGTCTCCGGTCACATTGAGTACCTTCCAGTATTCCGTAGTCCTGATATCTTTCTCATCCTCTCCAAAAACATCTCCGTAAAGGTTATTCTGCGTCAAATTGGAATTAAAAGCTTCGGCTTTTTTCCACTCGTCTGTAAAATCTTCCTCTGTCAGATCAGAAACCTGACTTTCATAACTTGAAATCAACTGATTCTGTCTATACGTGTTCCATTGATCCGAAACAGTAGGATAGATCAGAATTCCAAATCCTATAAGAAACAGAATACCGAACAGGATATTTGCAATCTTACGCTTCATGTCCGCTCCTTTTCACTGCTCTCTCTTATGTTTCTTCTGCTTTCTTCTGCTCTTTTTCTCATGAAGGAAAAGAAGGAAGATAAACAAAGCGGTCACCGACAGTCCAACCACTACCCACAAAAGATAACTGGTATGAAGGCTGGTTCCGGTAATCAGAGACTTCGGCGTATCCTCCATCGCCTCCTCTTCGTAAGGCACTCTGTGTCCTCTTACCAGAAGCCGGTGGCTGTTCACTCCATAGGGAGTACAGGTAAGAAGGGTCACCAGATCCTGTCCCTCCTCTACCTCAAGATCTTTGGTATTATCAGGCTCTACAACCGAAATTTTGTCTACTTCATAACAAAGAATATCATCTAATATGTACAGAAGGAAATGATCTCCCTCTTCTAATTTATCAAGGTCAGTAAAAAGCGCTGCGCTTGGAAGACCTCTGTGGGCAGAAATAACAGAATGCATATTCTCACCGCCTGCAGGAAGGGAACTTCCTTCCAGATGACCGGCTGCTTTTTCCAGAACCTCTTCCTTTACCGTATGGTAAATAGGAATCTTAATATCAATTTTCGGAATCTCCACATATCCCATCATTCCATCGCCGTTGAGGTTCAGGCAGGACATGTATGTTTCATCCGGCTCGTCAGAAGCTGCTGCAATTGCAAAAGAATCCGGCAGGATACTGGGAAGAAGCTCCTCATTATATGCTTTCGCCGCATCCCACTGGGATGTATAATCAATCTCTCCTGCTTCTGTTTTCTGTGCCACCTGGGAATCATAGCTGCTGATCAGCTGTTCCTGTCGGTAAGTATTCCACTCATTAGAGATCAATGGATACAGCAGCAAGGACAATCCGGCTAAAAACATTATGCAGATCACGATTTTAGATACGATTTTTTTCATCCGGGCTCTCCTTATTGTTGTATTTTTATTTTGTATAAAATGCCAGGGCGGGCGAGCCGCCCCGGCATTTCTATGTTTGCTTAACTTTAATTCCTATGTTCTTCTGCGTATGAATCAGTTTTCCTCTTTTTTGCGTGTTGAGAAATACAGACCAGCTGCAACGATCATGATCACACAACCGCCGATTGTGAAGATTGTAGTACCGATACCACCGGTGGATGGTAAGGAGGACAATTTAGTATCGATTACATGATCTGAAACCTCAACATTCGCTGTATCACTTGCCTCTACTTCAACAGTCACGCCATCTTCATTGATAGAGTATCCATCAGGTGCAACAGTCTCTTCAAAATGATACTTTCCTTCTGCAAGGTCTTTTACTTTTACTGTACCAGCATTCTCTGCAGTATCTGGTGCAACTTCGATTTCCTCTGTAGCGTTTGCTTCATTTGGTAATGCCTGTCTGTAAATGCCATCAGACTCTTTGATAAATTTCAGTGCAGTTGTGCCAACCGTATTATCTTCTCCAACCGGATAAACTTTGAACTTAGCACCCTCCAATTTTTCATTATCTGTCAGATCATCGTTATTATTATCAGATGCATACTTTGTGATTGTAATATTACCTGTAAATCCCTCTGTTCTTCCAGGTACATAATCTACAGTGTTTGACTCCACACCGGCTTCGTTGTTATATTGACCATCTACTACAGTTGCTGTATATGTTACTGTTACAGTTGCTCCAGCATTTGACTCCTCAATAAAGCTGCTCAGATCTACAACATACTCGCTTGTTTTTCCACCTACTACTGTATTGGTCACCATATCCTCTGTAATAGTTTTTGTAGCTCCTCCAATCGTAACTGTTGGAAGTCCATGAATCAATAATCCTACTGGAGTATCTTTAATCTTAAATGTTGTCAACGCTTCTCCATTAATACTTGTTTTTGCAGGAACCTTTGTAGTTACTGTAAAGGTTACTTCTGATCCAATTCCTACAAATTTATCATCGGCTGTTTTATCTACGCTATATCCTTCTACCTTTGCAACAACATCTGCAGTTTTAGAAGCTAAATATTTCTCATTTTCATCGTATGTATTTGCAACCATTAAGCCGTATGTTCCAGCTGTATCACTAGCCAGGATTACATAAGCTCCGATTGGCAAATTTGTAAATGTATGGTTTGTATCTGTTTCTGTTTCGGTCTGATCTGCCGTTATGCTTTCTGCTGTTGTTTTAAGTAACTCTTTATTAATTGTAAATTCTCCAGTTTTGTTATTCAGTTGAACTGCACTTTGCGCCCATTCAACAATTTTCCATGTTTCATTTCCTGTAGAATCTCTGTCCAGATAAATAATATTATATAATTTCAATGTTGTCTCAACACCTTCTGACAGATTTGAAACTGTAATACTCTGTGCCAGATCCGGATCATTCACCTTAGCTGCAAATGCTGTCGCACTCATAGCTAAAACCATGATCACTGCCATAAGCAGTGCGCTTAATTTTTTAACCATTTTTTTCATAGATTTTTCTCCTTTTCATTTTTTTTGGGGGATGCCCCCCTAATTTTTTAAATTTCATTAGATGAATTGCTGCCACACGTCTGCGTCTCCTCGGTAGGGGAACCGGAGAAAAGCAGCCGTATCACTTAGCTTTTCGGCACCCCCTTATCCTTCATTTTATATAAGATAAACATCGCTGCCATCATAAGGGCAACTCCGCCAATCATATATACGTAGATTCCATTTCCTCCGGTAGACGGAAGGTCGTAAAGTGGTGTATTTGTGAAGTAGAAAGTTGTTATTCCATCTTTCTGTTCAGAAACTAATGGAACATTATCGTAAGTGATTTTTGGGAGTTCATCAGTCAAATCTACAATCCAGCTCTTTTCACTTACCAGGTATCCTGACGGTGCCTTACTTTCTGTTACAGTGTATATTTTACCACCCGGAAGATTTTCCATTTCCTGATCTGAGCTGTCTTTCCATTTCACAATTCCGTTGCTGTCAGAAGTTCCGGCATAGGTAATCCCATCAGCAGATGCTGTAAATATTGCTCCCTGCAGTGTCAGTTTATCTCCACCCACTGCATTGCTTTCACTGATTTTAATTATTTGCCATGGAGCAGTATTTGTAATTGTCCAGTGCCTGCTGCTGTTCTGTACTGTTTCTTCATATTCAACAACATATTTTGTATCTCCAAACATCACTGCTGCGTGTTCATCTATACCAAGATATTCATTTCCATCAATTGTAAAATCTCCCACTCCCTCTGTTCTCTGCAGTTCTCTTACAACATACTGTTCAGAGGTTCCACTCATACCTGTAAAAGTATGTTTCCATTCATTACCAGCATTAAGAAGAATATACTTGTCTTTTACAGGTGTAAGATTCTCTCCCTCTAGCTTATATAATCCAACATATACACCATTGATTCCAGAAGGTACTGATGGTTTCCAGATCTTTTCAACAGAAACCGTTGCTTTGTAACTATTGGTAATAATTACTTTCGCATGCTTCTTTAACTGAATTTCACCTTCATTTCCATCTTTATAAGAATCCGGATTATCTTTATCCTCTGATACTCGGTATATTGGCTGCTCATATTTGTCGGTATCCAGTTCTATTTCCGTCACTTTAAATTTTGTTTCTGACAGGATATTATAAATATTCGCTACCTCATTTTGCTTCAGTTGGATATGTCCATTTGTTGTTTCTTTACGTGTACCATCTGGACTGTCACCTGCAAATACTGTATATGCTCCGCTGTAGGGGTGTAGATTCCCATCTTCTTTTTCAAGTTCTACCAAAATCTCAAACTCTTCTTCCGATGTCTGCCCGGCTGACATCTTCTTTTCAATTTGAAGTGTTCTCAGGTTTTTGGCATTACATGAATTGGTAAATTCTACTGATGGTCTGTTTTCAACAGTATCTTCGGTAGATTTTGCATCATAATATGTCTTCTCATGGTCTCCATAATTTTCAGTGACCATAGTACCATTAACCTCTACATAATCAAATTTGTCTGAGTCTACTTCAACCTCTTTTACATAATAGTTCAGGTTGGCTGGTATCTTATTAAACACCGCTGTTTCTTTCGGTTTCAAATAAAATATTCCCTGCTCATTCATAGTCAGATCATCTGTTGAACCATCTGTCTTTTTCAGCTTTGCCTCGTATTTCTGCAAATCAGCTAATGTTACCTGTCCATAATGCCCTGTACCTTGCCCGTTTGCATTTGCCTCTTCTACATACAACTCAAACCCAAATCGTACATCTCCATATAATACTGGATCTGTTTCCTGTTCAAGCTGCTTTGTAACCTGAATCTGACCATCCGGAATTGTCTGAAGATTAAACTTTACATGGAGATTAGATGCACCTGCTCCTCGTTCCATATAAAACATTTTAAAATTATGTTTTGTGTAATCTTTAAACGTATCTCCCTCAAAATCCTCTACTGATTTTCCAGCATCATTGAACCTCTGTTTAATAGTTGTGCTACGAAATATTGGCTTATTTCCTGTCGTGCAGTCATACCATCCAACTTCTCCGGTACTGAAATCAATATGTCCGGAATGCGCATCGTGGATGCCTCCAATATCCAGGACTAGTACATCATCAATAAATACCCAAAGGTCATCATCACCATTAAATTCATATCGCATAGGAGATGCATTTCCCTTGTGTAATGCCATACCGTCTTTCGGCTGAAGGAAATTCGCAGCCAAATACATGCCAAAATAAAAATCGTTATTACCCTGTGTCTTATACAGCCGATCGTTATATCCTGGTGCCCCAGAATTTAATTTCTGACCATATTCATCATAAAGATTCTTGTTGGTAGAAAATTTTCCCGCCTGTATACGATTGTACGGCATAAAATTTCCTCTTTGGAAGTAATAACTATTTTCATCCGATGGTGTACCTTTTGCATCATATACTGTAAAACTGTTCTTATCTCCCAGATACGCATAATTGTCAAAACTACTGTATTCATAATATCCCGTGCGATCATATGCATCTTTCAGGAAAAGATGATTGACTGTACTTCCTCCTGAAAAGAGACCGGACAGGGACTTCCCAGCTTTAGTAACAGGATATCCGTTCTGTAAAGTTCTTTTCAGAAGATCATATTTAATATTACCGCTTCCATAACCGCTGTCCTCACCCATTCCAATACCATTAGCTGGAGAGTCATAATTAATCATCCTCATGGTAATACCTGTTTCAATGCCATTGTTTATACTATGATCAACTGTATCAACAGTAGGCAATGTGTCTTTTCCATAGACCATATAAACTTCAACTGTCTTACTAGATTCCTCCGGCCATTCTTTCCATCCTCCATTATAATACAACCATGGCTCATCATAATTATCGTTATAGCTTATATTCGTTGCAATTTCTCCATCAAAGCTAATTATATGCGCATCCATAAAACAAAGGTCGTCTTTATTATACTTTTCTCCAATAGCCTGAAGACTTCTCAATTCTCCATCTACATTAGCAAGGTTTCCATTCTCAGTATCTATCTCAATAGATTGATTCTGAACGCCTAAAGATTCTGCAATATTCTCCCCCTTCTCATCCACAAAATTCAAATTTACTTTAGGCCTATTTTTCTTGGTTCCATTTTGTGTCCATATAATAGTATAAGCAGAAAAACTGGTGGTATAAAACTCTGCGCTCTGGATCTCTGAATTTTCTGTTGTCTGTACAGTTGCTGATGCACTTCCTTCAGCTGTCATGTCTACCACATTCTGCACTGCACCGGTTTCGTCCTCTTCCAGATGAAATACGGATACCTCTGTGGTTTCTGCTTTTTCTTCTGTCACGGTTTCCGGGATTGCTGCCTGCTTGTAGTTCATGGAAACCTTAACTTCACCGTTTGGCTCCATCTTGTTTCCTTCCGCATCAAGGAAAGAAATATCGTATGCCAGGAATCCGGCAACCTCTTTTTCCTCTGCTGTAACCTTTTCTTCTACATGCTGTGCAACCTCTTCATACTGTTCCTGAGTTTCTGCATTCTCAGCAGTGATCGGTTTCACGCTTAAGGATGCCCCGTCAGGAATGATTCCTTCTTCTGCAGCGCTTACAGATACTGTGATCTTATCGTCTTCATAAGTAAGCTCATTGACCATTCCCGGTTCTTCCGTAAGATCCACAGCTTCATCGTCTGTCACTTCAAGGGATTCATCCACGATTTTTGCGAAATCACTTCTCACATAAAGTTCTGCAGTCTCTCCTGTTTCCGGATATGTGTACTGGATTTTGTACCACAGGGCATCTTCCATCTGCACATTTTCCAGAAGCGGGAAACGTTCGCCCGTATAGGCAACTGCCGCCACGTTATCAGCTTCTGCATTCGGTTCTGTACGAAGATTTACTTCATCAGAAATAATCTCAATCTCTGTCACTGTTTCCGGAGCAGGTTCCTCTGTTCCCGGTTCTTCCGGACTCGGAGTTGTCTCTTCTGGAGCCGGAGTCGGTTCTTCCGGGATCGGAGTCGGCTCTGCCGGAATTTCCTCTACCGGTTTTGCTTCTTCTGTATAACATCCGTAGATGGTAGATTTTCTTCCTTCAAAAATAACCTTGTCTGTCGTTCCATCTTCTCTGAATGTAATTTCAGAAAGATCATAATCTTCAATGTTCTCAGTGCTCTGTCCTGCTGCCTGAAGACTTTCCAGAACTTCCGCTCTCTGAGGAATCTCTTTCAGTTCATCCCTGTCGCCTTCTACTGAAGGATCCGCCGGGTCAAAATAGAACACGTTCGCTTTCTTTGCATCCGTAACGGTCAGTCCGCTGCCCTCGATTGTAATCACAACCGGCTTCAGAGCATCTGCCTTTTCTCCGTTTACCTTAAACTGTACATTAAAGAAAACGTAAGAGCCAAGCTGCATACCTTCCTGAATGTTTTCGTTCATCATGGATTTGAGATAATTTTCAGAATCTGCATCCAGATAGGAAACTTCCATTGTAACGGAAGAGGTTTCTGCTGCAAATGCGCCTGCAGGAAGCTTCGCGGTAACTCTCTGTACCACATTACCGGCCTCATCCACAAATTCCTGTTTCAGTTCCGTTTCTTCTGAGAAAACCTGACTATCGACATTTGTCGTTCCATCTCCAAAATCTGCAAATGCTTCTTCTTCCACAAAAACATCATCTGAAGGAGTTTCCGGTAAAGGTTCCTCTGCAGTGTTTTCTTCCGGTGTCTCTGGCGCAGATTCCACAGGAGTTTCTGATATCGGATCCACAGGAGCTTCTGTTTCCGTATCAGCTGTCACATCTCCATCTGCAAATGATATTTCCGGTGAAACTTCTGTTTCATCCAAAGACTCTGCTGCTGGTTCTGCTTCTGTGACCACCATAGGCTCTGAGGTAAACGCCTCAGAAGCTTCCGGTATATCCACAAAGATCTCTTCGCCTGCCAAAGCCGATATACTGCTGCTCAATACCATTACCATGCAAAGTACAGCTGCTATTATTCTCTTCTTTCTATTACTTTTCATGGCCTTCTCTCCTCCATTCACATTTTTTATCGTTGATATTGTCTCACTGGACAATCTTTTTTTGAATTTATAGTCATAGTATAAAGGATGTTAGTCACACACTGGTCACAAACATATATATTTTATAAACTTTTTCTGAATAATTTCAAAAAATATGAGATCCCAGGTGCAGAACAGATTATACTGGTTATATTTTTGTGAAAAAAGAAAAGTTTCTTAAAAGCAATAAAGACCGGATTTCAAAAATGAAATCCGGTCTTTATCCGTTACTTAATATCCAGCACCATCATCGGTATTTTTTATAATTTTAACAATGCGGCTGGTTCCCAGACGGTCAGCGCCCAGGCGGATAAACTCTTCCGCATCCTCCAGAGAAGAAATACCACCGGCAGCTTTTACTTTCACTTCCGGTCCCACATGTTTTCTCATCAGTTCCACGTCTGCAAAGGTTGCTCCTGATTTTGAGAATCCTGTAGAGGTTTTGATAAACTCTGCTCCGGCATTTGTAACGATCTCGCACATTTTTATCTTTTCTTCTTCTGTAAGAAGACAGGTCTCGATGATCACTTTAAGGATCTTTCCGCCGCAGGCTTCGTGAATGCTGCGTATCTCATCTTCCAGCTCCTGATATTTCTTATCCTTCAAAAGACCAATATTGATCACCATATCGATTTCTGACGCACCGTTGGCAATGGCATCCTTTGTCTCAAAAACCTTTGTAGCTGTCGTACTGTAGCCGTTTGGAAAACCGATCACTGTACAGATCGGAAGCTTTCCATCTACATAATCCGCACATTGTTTTACATAAGAAGCAGGAATACATGCGGATGCAGTTCCATATTTCATGGCGTCATCCAGAATCTGACGGATTTCCTCCCATGTAGCAGTCTGTGTTAATAAAGTATGATCTACTTTGCTTAAAATTTCTTTTTTATCCATAATTGTCCTTTCTGATAATCTATTTCAGCTTATCCAAAATTGAATGTCCGATCGTGCCCTCCGGCATCTTTACGCCGAAATTATCTGCAATGGTTGCTCCAATGACCGCAAAGGTATCGGTATCTTCCAGTTTTCCGTTTCCTGTCATAGAAGGAGAATATGCCACAAAAGGTACATGCTCTCTGGTATGATCCGTACCCGTATGGGTTGGATCGTTTCCATGGTCTGCAGTGATGATCAGAAGGTCATCCTCCCGAAGCACCTGCAGAAGTTCCCCAAGCTTCTGATCAAATTTTTCCAGTTCCTGTGCATATCCTTCTACATTACGACGATGTCCCCACAAAGCGTCAAAGTCCACCAGATTCGTAAAGCACAATCCTTCAAAATCTCTTCCTGCGATTTCAATGGTCTGTTCCATTCCATGAACAGAGCTTTTGGATTTGTTGGATTCCGTCAGACCTTCTCCGTCAAAAATATCGAAAATCTTTCCAACAGAAATCACGTCGAGTCCCGCTTCTTTTAATGCATCCAGGGCTGTTTTTCCATAAGGCTTCAGAGCATAGTCATGACGATTGGCCGTACGCTTAAATTCACCTTTCTTTTTGCCCACATAAGGTCTTGCAATGACTCTTCCTACCTTCCACTCATCCTTCATGGTCAGTTCTCTGGCAATCTCACAGCAGCGATAAAGTTCCTGAAGCCCAAATGTTTCTTCATTCCCGCAAATCTGGAGAACAGAATCCGCAGATGTGTACACAATCATATGACCTGTTGCAATCTCTTCCTCTGCAAGTTCATCCAGGATTTCTGTTCCACTTGCACTTTTGTTGCCGATGATCACACGACCAGTCCTTGCAGAAAGTTCATCCAAAAGCTCTTTGGGAAATCCGGTATCTGTAAAAGTTTTAAATGGTGTGGTAATATGAAGTCCCATCATCTCCCAGTGACCGGTCATGGTATCCTTGCCTACACTGGCTTCTGACATCTCCATATAATAGCCAAGAGGCTTTTCTGCAGCCGGAACACCTTTCAGCGGATGAAGATTCGCAATCCCCAGTTTCTGAAAATTAGGAATCTGGAAATTTTCTGTTCGTTCTGCAATATGTCCCAGTGTATCTGTTCCTGCATCACCATATTCTGCTGCATCCGGCAGCGAACCGATTCCCATAGAGTCTACAACAATGGTAAAAACACGTTTAAATTTATTCAATGAAATGTATTCCTTCCTATTATAATGTGTATCTCAATATCCAAGATTTTATTTTTCTTTATCTGCACGGATCAGTTTACGGATTGCTTCTACTGCAACCTTGATCGCGGATTCTGTATCATGAACGATAGGATTGTCCAGTCCTGCTGCATTTCTCTCCTGATTTCCCACTACCAGGAAATCGGAACCGCAGCGTACTCTCAAATGGCTTGCTGCAACAAACAATGCAGCCGACTCCATTTCAGATGCTTTACATCCAAGGCGTTTCCAGGCTTCCCATTTATTCAGCAGTTCATAGCTGACCGGCATTCTTTCCGGCTCATGCTGTCCGTAAAAAGCATCTTTGCACTGAACAACACCTGCATGATACGTATATCCCAGTTCTTTTGCTGCTGATACCAGAGCGTTTGTCACATCCAGGTCTGCAACTGCCGGAAATTCGATAGGCGCATATTCTCTGCTGGTTCCCTCCATACGGATCGCACCGGTTGCAACAACAATGTCTCCTCCTTTTACATCCATCTCAATGCCGCCGCAGGTTCCCACACGGATAAAGGTATCTGCTCCGCAAAGTACCAGTTCTTCCATTGCGATAGAGGCAGAAGGACCGCCAATTCCGGTAGAAGTCACACTGACTTTTTCGCCGTCCAGATAACCGGTATAGGTCACATATTCCCGGCTGTCTGCCACCAGCTTTGCATCATCAAAAAATCTTGCGATCTTTTCACAACGTTTAGGATCTCCCGGAAGAATCACATAACGTCCTACATCACCTTTCCGAATCTGTAAATGATACTGCAATCCTGCTTCACCTGAATAATTCTGCATTTTGTTTTCCTCCTTTTATCGGGCCAGATTTTCCGGTCCAAATCCTAATGGCAGCAATTCTGCCAGACTATAGTTCATAATTCCGCCTTGTCCATCTTCCAGAAGGATCCGAAACTCCTCTGGAACGCAAAACTCTCGCATAACCTGACGACATACGCCGCAGGGTGAACAGGTTTCCTTTCCCTCTGTTCCTTCCGGCCCGCCTACAATGGCAATGGCTGCAAATTCTCTTTCTCCTTCCGACACTGCCTTAAAAAATGCAGTCCGTTCTGCACAATTGCTGGGCGTATAGGAAGCATTCTCTATGTTGCATCCCAGATACACGTTTCCCTGTTTTGTCACAAGAGCTGCTCCTACCTGAAATCCGGAATAAGGAGTATAAGCCCGCTTTCTGGCCTCATGCGCCAGATCAAGCAGCTTCTTTTCATTTAGTTTTCCATTCTCCAGAACTTTTTCATCCATTCTTTTTTTCTCCGATCAGACGTATGGTCTCTGTCACCAGTTTCTTAAAGTCTGCCGCCACACGGTCTGCTGTCTCCTGCACCTCTTTATGATCCAGAGGCTGGGCAGACATTCCCGCTGCCATGTTTGTGATACAGGATATTCCACATACATCCATTCCCATATGGTTGGCCGCCATTGCCTCGCAGGCGGTGCTCATGCCTGCTGCGTCTCCTCCCATGGTTCTGCACATCCGAATCTCTGCCGGTGTTTCGTAGTTCGGCCCTGTCAGCTGCATGTATACACCCTGCTGGATGCTTACCTTAACGTTTTTCGCCGCCTCTCTGATGATCTCCCGGAGTTCTTTGTTGTACACTTCGCTCATATCCGGAAATCTTGGTCCCAGCTCTTCCAGGTTCGGCCCGATCAGAGGACTTGGAACAGTCGTTGTGATATGATCTGTGATCATCATCAGATCTCCCGGGCGGAAGTTATAATTCACACCGCCGGCTGCATTTGTCAGAATGATTGTCTTTGCTCCCAGAAGTCCCATCAGTCTGGTAGGAAGAACCACATCCGACATCTCATAGCCTTCATAATAATGGACACGTCCCTGCATAGCTACTACAGGAACATCTTTTACATATCCAAACAGGAATCTTCCCTGATGTCCTGCTACTGTAGATACCGGAAATCCCTCGATCTCCGAATATTCCAGTGTTTCCACAACATCCATCTCCTGCGCATAATCACCCAGACCGGACCCAAGGATCAATGCCACCTCCGGTTTAAATGTAATCCTGCTTTTTACTGCATTGGTACATGTGATCAGTTTCTCGTAAATTCTATTTCCCATATCATCACCTCTCTATTAATGCTGATACCGTTTCATTCATCTTCATATACTGCTCTTTATTAATGCTGAATTTATTTCCTTCTTTTGTGATCCATCCGTTTTCATGGAACTTTTTTACCGCGCGGTTGACTGTCCGGACACAAAGTCCTGTCATTTCTGAAAGCTCCGCTCTGGAAGAGGTCACAAGAAATTCTCCATTTTTTTCATTTTTCTTATAGGAGTCCACCAGGTATAGCGCCAGCCTGTCTGCCCCCTGCAGAAACAAATATGCTCTGCTTTTTCTGTCTGTTTCCAGTAAATAACGTCCTACGGTTTTTGCTTCCCGTTTCAATGCATTGATATCTGTATTTAACCATTTTTCATAACTACACTTTGGAATCTTAATGGCAATACAGGGGGTCACTGTTTCTATCGTGGCCCTGTATGCCGGAAGGTCCAGTACCAGTTCCATACCTCCCATTGCCTCCAGTTCATTGACTCGCATAAAGTCATATACGATTCCATAAACTCTGTAATCTGCTGCCCGGATGATACCTTTGATGATCAGATAAATATATTTCACTGGTTCATTTTCTCTGATAAAAGTATAATCCTTTTCCATCTTAATAATCTGGAAGGAGTCAATGAGCCACATAGGCGCGCCGGCAAAGTATGCTTTTAATTCTTCATATTTTTCTTTTTCTATCTCGCCAAAAACTGATATGGCATCATATAAATAGTCGCTCATGATCTTCCACCTCTTTTAGGAAAACAGGCTGTCCCACCTGTTTGTGCGACAGCCCTTTTTATTATGTCAAACGGATCTTCTTTCCGTTTTCTCTGGTTCCATTACTGGATCAGTTCTACTTTTACGTTATCAGCAGGAACCTCTGTTGCACTTGCTGCAACTGTATCGTTTTCTATCTTGATAGATCCGTCAACCAGACCCTGGAAAAGTTTGTCATAAGTTTCCTGATCAAATTTCTCAAACTTGGAGGTTTCCATCGGCAGTAAGATACCGTTGTCTGCTGCTGTAAGAGTTACAGATTTTCCACCTTCAAATGTTCCGTCATAATAGGATTTTACAGTATTATATACAGAATCGCCAAGGTTCTTCATAGCAGATGTGATAACTGTCTCAGACTCGGAAGACTGGTCAACGTCTACACCGATCACTTTACCGCCGGAGGTCTCTGCTGCTTTCATAACAGAGTTTCCAACCGCACCGCCGCATGCGAAGATCACTTCTGTTCCTTCATTGTACCATGCTGCTGCTTTTGCATTGTTTTCCGGAGTTGCATCAAAGTTTCCTACATAAGTATATTTCATAGATACTTCTTCTACACCAAGCTCTTTTGCAGCTGCATCAGCGCCCTGGATAAATCCATATCCGTAACGGATTACTGCCGGAACTGCGATACCGCCCATGAATCCAAGCTTTGTATAGCCTTCTGCTACTGCTGCATAACCAGCAAGATAACCAGCCTGCTCCTCTGCATAGAAGATAGATTCTACATTTTCCTCAATTCTCTGACCCTCATTCGGATCTGTAGGAGCTGCATCAATGATGATGAATTTTACATCCGGATATTTATCCTGTGCTTCCAGAACCGGATACTCAAACAGGAATCCAGGAGTTACGATAACCTTTGCTCCGCCTTTTACAGCCAGATCGATAGAAGTCAGACATGCAGCATCTGATTTCTCTGCCGGTTTGTAGTATTTGCAGGTAAGATCATTATCCTTTGCATAGGCCTCCAGACCTTCCCAGGATCCCTGGTTAAAGGATTTGTCATCGATCATTCCTACGTCTGTGATCAGTGCAAGCTCATACCCGTCATCTGCATGAACAGTTGCAGCACCGCCCAGAACCATCACGCCAGCCAGTAATAAACTTAATAATTTTTTCATCATGTTTTTGTCCTCCTTTGGATTTTTTATATGTAAATTAATAAGTTTCCATGTAAAAATAAATGTTTATCTGCTTCCTTTGTCATAAGGGATTCCCTCTGCTCTCGGAGCCTGAGAATTCTTGGAAGAGAAGATCAGTACGATCAGAGTCGCAATATACGGAATCGTCTTGTAAATCTCATTCGGGATCGGCAGAGATTTCAGAACCGGAATGGCAGAGTATGCACTTGCCAGTGTTTTCATGATTCCGAAGAAAAATGCTGCCATAAGGATTTTTCCGCTTCTCCACTGTCCAAAGATCAATACGGCAATCGCAAGGAATCCGTATCCGGCTACCGTTGCATTGAAGTTTGTAGAGGTCGGTACTACAAATACCAGACCGCCGATTCCGGCAAGTACACCGGAAATGATAACACCTGCATAACGGATACCTGCTACATTTACACCAACAGAGTCTGCTGCTCCCGGATGTTCTCCACAGGCACGGAGACGAAGACCGAACCTTGTCTTTTTAATGGCAAAAGCTGCCACAAGGAAAATACCAATCCCAATAAAAGTAGTGATATAGCAGTTCTGGAACAGCATGGGACCAATCACCGGAATGCTGCCAAGAACCGGTACCTTTGCAATATAAAAGGTATCTGTAAAAGGAATCTGCTGAGATCCCTGGATCATACGTGCCACATAAATGGCAAATGCCGGAGCAAACATGTTCAGGGCTGTACCACTGATGGTCTGATCTGCTTTCATATTTATGGAAGCAAATGCATGGAGCAGAGAAAAGATTCCGCCTACTGCACCTGCGATCAGAACTGCCAGAATCAACAGAAGCTGTCCGCTGATGCTGTCCTGAAAGATGTTGATAAAGAAAATTCCCACAAAGGCACCCATAACCATGATACCTTCCAGAGCAATGTTGATTACACCGCTTCGCTCAGAATACATAGCGCCGATTGCTACGATCAAAAGAGGGATCGCAAAATACATTGTCTGCTGAATGATAAAATATAATACGCTCATGCCTATGCCTCCTTTCCTTTATCTGTGCCAACTGCTTTTGCTTCTGCTTTTTTTGCCCGTTTCATCTGAATCTTGTGGATCATTGTCTTAAACAGGAGAGACAGAGCGCCGCAGTAAACGATTGCTGCAATAATAATGTCGATCGCTTCTGATACAAAATCAAAAAGCTGCATGTTGTAGCCGCCTACGGTAATATGTCCGATAAAAAGTCCTGAGAACAGGATACCGATCGGATTGGAAAGTCCGAGGAGGGCTACTGAAATTCCTGAAAATCCTTCCGGAGCAATGATATCAAGTACCTGAAGGTATTTTCCGGATCCTGCCAGATATAACAGCGCGCCGCCAAGGCCTGCAAGTGCACCGGAGATCACCATGGAAAGAACAACGTTTCTCTTTTCGTTGATTCCGGCATATTTACTTGCGTGAGGGTTAAGGCCGCATGCCTTTAACTCATATCCGAAGGTCGTCTTGTTCAGAATCACATAGATCAGGATCACGCAGAGTACTGCGATAAAAATTCCAATATTTAAACTTGCGCCTGCAAAAATCTTATCCAGTCCTGCTTTTGGAAGGATCGCACTCTGTGCCACTGCCACCGACTGGTTTTTCAGCGGATCGTAAATATAGTTACGAACCAGAAGATTTACGATATACATTCCGATATAGTTCATCATGATGGCTGAAATAACTTCATTTACATTAAAGAAGGCTTTCAGGATACCCGGAACGCTTCCTACCAGAGCGCCAACCAGGATCGCTGCCAGAAGTGCTACCAGCCAGTGAATGGAAGCCGGAAGGAACGTCCATTTGATTCCCACATATACCGCTGCAAAAGCTCCTGCTGTAAACTGTCCGGAAGCTCCAATGTTGAATAGTCCTGTTTTGAAGGCAAATCCTACGGAAAGACCGGTCATGATGATCGGTGTTGCATAATAGAGAACGTCTCCGACACCTTTCATACCGTCTGTGAATCCGCCTTTTAAGATCATCAGGAATCCATTTACCGCCTGGCTCGGATTACTTACAAGAAGGATGATGAATCCAAACAGCAGACCACAGATGATCGCCAGGATAGAAGAACTGAAATTTACAAATCCTTCTCCTTTAAATATAGATTTACGTTTACTGTTCATTCTTCACACTCCTTTTTGCTCCTGCCATGTAAAGACCAAGTTCCTCCGTTGTGATTTCCTTAGGATTCAGATCCGCTACGATCTCACCTTCGTACATAACCACGATCCGGTCACTTAAATTCATTACCTCATCCAGTTCCAATGATACCAGAAGGACTGCTTTTCCGGCATCTCTCTGAGCCACCAGCTGCTTATGGATATATTCAATCGCTCCTACGTCAAGTCCTCGTACCGGCTGGACTGCAATTACGATTTCCGGATTACGGTCAAGCTCTCGGGCAATGATGGCCTTCTGCTGATTTCCGCCAGACATACCTCTGGCAATACTGGTTTCTCCATGGCTGGAACGGATATCAAATTTTTTGATCAGTTCCTTTGCATATTCACGGATTGCATCAAACTTCAGGAAGCCATGTTTCTGGAAGCGGTCGGTGTAATAAGTCTGAAGTACAAGATTCTCCTGGAGCGTATAATCAAGAACAAGTCCGTCTTTGTGTCGGTCTTCCGGAATATGAGCCATACCGTCCAGACATTTCTGACGGATGCTTTCTTTTGTGATGTCCTTACCGTTTAATAAAATCTGTCCGCTGTCCAGAGGCATCAGACCGGTAATGCCGTATACCAGTTCTGACTGTCCGTTTCCGTCGATTCCTGCCACACAGAGGATCTCGCCTTTGCGGACCTGGAAAGATACATTTTTGACTGCTTCTTTACCGGAAGCTTTGCTTTTGATCGTCAGGTTCTTTACTTCCAGTACTGCATCTCCCGGATTCATCTCACATTTTTCCACGTTCAGGTTTACTTTTCTTCCAACCATCATTTCGGACATCTGTTCCTTTGTGGTATCCGCCACATTGATCGTTCCGATATATTTGCCCTTACGCAGAACACTGCAGCGGTCTGCAACTTCCTTGATCTCATTTAACTTGTGTGTGATAAAAATAATTGATTTTCCTTCTGCCACAAGCTGTTTCATAACTTTCATAAGTTCATGGATCTCCTGCGGTGTCAGGACTGCGGTCGGCTCATCAAAGATCAGGATATCGTTGTCACAGTACAGCATCTTAAGGATCTCTACTCTTTGCTGCATTCCTACGGTAATATCAGAAATGTAAGCATCCGGATCGATTTTGAACTTGTACTTTTCACTGAGTTCCATTACTTTTTTTCTGGCATCTTCCATTTTCAGAACGCCCATGTTTACGGTTTCCCTGCCCAGTACAATACTTTCCAGAACTGTAAAATTATGTACCAGCTTAAAATGCTGATGAACCATTCCAATGCCCAGATCATTGGCATCATTCGGATTGTTGATCTTTACAGTTTTTCCATTGATTTTTATCTCGCCTTCCTCCGGCTGATACAGACCGAAAAGAACACTCATCAAGGTGGACTTGCCAGCTCCGTTTTCCCCCAGCAGAGCGTGGACTTCTCCTTTTTTGACCTGGAGAGTAATGTCATCGTTTGCTTTAAAATCCCCAAATTGTTTTGTAATATGGTTCATTTCGATTACATATTCCACTCACGTACCTCCTTTGCCTATTCCCGTTTGTGCAAAATGTCTTTGTGTTGAGCTTATTATAACTCCTTTTTGTGCAATAAAAAAAGGACTTATGTCCTTTTTTTATTTATGATTGCGTTTTTGTTAATAATCAACTATTTTGGCTCTTTTTTTTGTGCACATTTTTTGTTTTTCCGTGAATTTCAAATATCTCCCCCAATTCTGGACCTTAAAATCTTGCCTTTTCTGCGTTCTTTTTCAAGGTCATGATCTCTTCCCGGGTAAGACCAAGCTGATTTTCGGCAATATCAAATTCTTTTTCCAGAGTGGTTCCGGAAACGGTGGTATTATCTGTATTCAAAGTTACACACAGTCCTTTTTCCAGCATCTTCTTTAACGGGTATTCGCCCTTCACAGCCTTTGTCTGGAAATTACTGGTAGGGCAGACCTCAAGAGGAATCTGTTTCTCTCTGAGATATTCTACCAGCTTTTCATCTTCCAGACAGCGTACCCCATGCCCTATGCGCTGTGCACCAAATCTTAATGCCGTCCAGATACTCTCAGGTCCGTCTGCTTCTCCTGCATGAATGGTAAACGGAACCCCCGCCTCTTTTGCCTTTTGAAAAACATTCTCAAAAGAAGAGGTTGGAAAAAGCGCTTCCGCACCTGCCAGATCAGCTGCCACGACACCTTTTCCCAGATATTCGGATGCCAGTTGAATCGTCTCCAGATTTTCTTTTTCATTATCTTTCATACGCATACAGCACAAAATGACTCTGGCTTCAAAACTCTCATCACAGATCAGGCCCCGCAGTACAGCATCGACTACCTGTCTCTGCGTCAGTCCCTTTTTCGTATGAAGCTGAGGAGCAAACCGAATTTCCACATAGCTCAGTCCCCGCTCTTTCATCTGTTTGCATACATCCTGAGCGGCGTCTGTCAGTCCGTCCTCTGTCTGCATCACAGAACAGGGAAGATCAAATTTTTCCAGGTATTCATTTAAGTCCTGACAATCCACTGGTGCAGTCATGTATTTCACCAGCTCCTTTTCATCCCAGACCGGCAGCTCTATCCCCTGTTTTTTTGCCTGACGGATCACATAAGCGGGTGTCAAAGAGCCATCCAGATGTAAATGAAGATCCATTCCGTTTTTCATAATCAAACCTCCGGATTTTTTATATTTTTATAGTGTTTTAAAAAACCGGATGATCTTCCTGACGAAAAATCATCCGGCCATGTATCTGCCTGTGTTTATTCAATTTTGTTCTGTTTTCTGGAATTTCAATCCACATTCAATTCGTCAATACTATACTGCAAAAGCAGTTTGTTGGTTTTTCCCGACTTGTAAAAGGAATCCTTCAGGCGGTTCACCACCATTTTTGCATCCTCATACTGGCATGCCGGAAGCATAACAAGAAACTGATTGACGCTGTACCTGCAGACAATATCACTGGACCTCAGTCTTTTCAGCAGAGTATCTTCCAGAACTTTCATTCCCTCTCCTATCAGACTGGCATAATCATTCTTATCTTTGGAAACCTGAAAATCAAGATACAGGCTTACCAGGGCCAGATGGACAGAAATGCCCAGACGACTGCTGCTTCTGGATTCCAGAGCATATATCTTACGAAATACACCATATTCACAGAAAAACGCACCGGAAGTTTTTTCTTCCCTCAGTTCTTCCTGGATGATATCAATGTTACTCTCATGATCGTGCTGTATTTTCTGGAGTTCTTCGTAAATCGTCTCCATTTCTCCGGAAGGTCTTACTCCAAGAGAATCATAAAGCAGTTTCACTGTTTCTTTATAATGATCCGATGCTAATTTTTGTTTATTATCAGCAATCATGGCTCTCAGAAGAAAACAATGGATTTCTTCATCCAATGGCTCAATCTGAATTGCCTTTGCACAAATTTCTTCAACATCTGTAAATTGTTTTTCTTTTTCTAACAGAGCTGCCAGCTTTTTGACCATAGTTAGATAGATGGAGTGATAATAAGTAGCTATGGAAATAACCCAATATTCTGATGACAGCTCTGACAGAAACATACCCTGATACAGTTCAACAGCTTTTTTGCCGTTTTCCTGCTGTACTGCCGGATCTTCAGAATTAAAAACCTGCCGACAGCACTCCTCGAATTCTTCTATATCTACATGAACAACAAGTTCCGGGTTTAACTGATAAGCACCACGGCCTGTGATAATATACCTGCCGTCTTCTCCCCAGGTACGATTCATCAGCTTTCGGAGGCGATACATAAGATTCTTCAGCGCTCCTGACGGATTATCACTCTGATCATCCGGCCACAGCACATCGATCAGTTCCTGGGCAGTCATATCTTTTTCTCTGTGGCTTACCATATAAGCCAGAAGACGGGTCAGCATCTCTGACCGCATATTCTCTTTATTCAGCATCCCATTCTCGTTTTCAATCTGGAATTTGCCAAACATTTTGATATTCAATGCAGAATGATTTTCTTTCATTTTTGCTAAATTCTTCTTTTCCATTTACCCCCCCCTAAATTTTTAGGTGGTGGTATGACTTTCAAAGTCATTTCATACAACCACATATATTCTATCTCTTTTTCAAAAATTTCTCAAGAGGATTTTTTTAAATCTTTGTTATTTTATTATAATAAATTCATTTCTTTTGGGTTTTTTTGACAAAAAAAGCATTGATGGCGCTCTATGTACTGCCTCAATGCCTTTTCTTTTTTACCACTGAGGAGAAATCTCCTCTGTCTCTTCCGATGTATCCATCGCAGAATCTATCAATTTGATCAGTTCCAGCGCACTGCGGAAAGGAATCTCCCTTTGAGTCTCCACCCATCTGACGGTCCCCTGCCATGTATGGTTCTGATTATTCTTGATATTTACAATAAAGGTATCCCCTCTGGATGTACTCCTTGTATGCGGCATTCCCATCCTCCTTTCCGGCGCTTATCATTATACGTATTATAAACTTATCTGGTCACACCGCGGTCATACAAAAGGTCTATAAACTCAAGATCACTGTCAAATCTTCCAGTCATCTGTCCCTGAATATCCTTCATAACACCCTGCCAGGAGCTTCGTAAACGTGACACAAAAAAAACGTCTCTGGTCAGGACTTTTCCTTCTTTTTGCCTGATCTCTTCAACGCTGTGATAAATCTTCGGCTCTCCGCAATAAGAAGTGACTTCTTTTTCAGAAATTTCCTTGAAGCTTCTGGATTTCCTGGTTGGCTGAGGTCTGCCGATCTCATCCAGGATACGGTCGATCAAAATCATCAGCTGTGAGCTGTCTGAAAATATCTTTTCCTCTTTTACCGCTATTCCGCTGATCCGTCCGCTGATCTCTCCTCCATCATTACGGAATTCATCTATACATATCCTAAGAGTAGACGACGTATGGTCTGATCTTTCACTCATTGCCCTTCTCCTTTTCCTGCATTCGAAAAAGTTTTTATCTTAAATTTTTCTATATTTACGATTTTATACTATAAATATAAATTTTACAATCCTTTTTATGATTCTTTCGTCTTTTCTCACAAAATTTCTTGTACTGTTTTTTTTACAGTGCTATACTTATCCTATACTTTGAATTACAAGGAGCTTTACATGAAGCGCAGATATTTTCTTTTCTGTATATGGGGAATTCTTTTCTTTCTGTGTTCTGCTGTCCTTTGTGTCCAAACTGCCCGCGCAGAGAAGGATAACGAAGAAACCCGGTCCAGTACACCGCAGGTTCTGATCCCCCAGGCATCCGGAAATTCCATACTGGGTACAGAACCTTTGATCATAGATATCTCTCATATGGATCAGGGTTATATCATGGCAAAATATACCGGCACTGCTGCCAAGGCCAATATCCAGATTACCGGACCGGATCAGATCAATTATAAATATTTTATCCAGCCTTCAGAAACCTATACTACTCTTCCACTTACCAGCGGAGACGGAGATTATCAGATAGAAGGCTACGAAAATATCGTAGATACCAAATACATCTCTCTTTTTAAGGAAACGATCCAGGTAACTCTCGCAGACCAGCTGCTGCCTTTTTTGTATCCCAACCAATATGTAAATTTTACGGAGGATATGAATGCGGTCAAAACCGCTTCGCAGGCAGTCAGTCAATCCAAGGACGATCTGGATGCCGTGGCAGATATCTATCATTATGTGATCGAAAACGTCACCTACGACGATAAAAAAGCCGCTTCCATCCAAAAAGGGTATCTGCCGGACATTGATTCTACTTTGGAAACCGGAACCGGTATCTGCTTTGACTATGCCTCGCTTACAGCAGCTATGCTGCGCTCTCAGGGCATTCCTGCCCGGCTGGAGATCGGCTATTCCGGAGAGGTTTATCATGCCTGGATCAGTGTCTATACAGAAGAAACCGGATGGATCGACAAGATCATCGAATTTTCCGGAGATGCCTGGACACGCATGGATCCTACTTTTGCTTCCGGAAGCGGAAATACAAAAAAAATACTGAAATATATCGGCGATGGTTCCAATTATACCCTTCAGTATACTCGCTGATCAGAAAGGAGAAGTATGAAAAAGTTATCAAATTCGGAATTGACTACCTTTTGCGGGCAGCTTGCCCTGATCCTTCGCTCCGGAATCTCTTCTATCGAGGGACTTTCCATTATGATCGAAGATACACCGGAAGGGGAAGGAAAAAAAATACTGGAAGATCTGCTTCATGAAACAGAACAGACCGGAAGTCTCTATATGGCTCTTGAAGCATCCGGGTGTTTTCCTTCCTATCTGTGCAGCATGGCTGAAATCGGCGAACAGTCCGGCCGTCTGGATGATGTGATGAACAGCCTTGCGGAGCATTACCGGAGAGAAGAAATGCTGGCAAAAAGCATCCGCAGCGCTGTCACCTACCCACTGATCATGCTGGGGATCATGGTGACCATCATACTTGTACTTGTTATAAAAGTCCTTCCTGTTTTTGATCAGGTGTACCGTCAGCTGGGAGCCGGACTGACCGGATTCTCCGGTGCTGTACTGCGTATCGGAAGAGCACTGGGCGATTACAGTATTCTGTTTATCCTGCTTCTTCTGGTTTTTGCGGGACTGTTCTTTTATTTTTCCTGCACACAAAAAGGGCAGGCCAGAATCTCCGGATTCTCCAGACGTTTTTCTGCCGCCAGACAGCTTTCCGAAAAGACCGCATGTTCCCGCTTTGCCAGCGGCATGTATCTTGCCCTGTCAAGCGGACTTGATATCGATCAAAGTCTTGATATGGTGTCCCGTCTCGTGGATCACCCTGTCGTAAGTCCCCGGATCGATCTGATCCGTCAAAGACTTTCCGAGGGAGTCGGTTTTGCCGAGGCCGCTCAGGAAGCTGAGATTTTTTCCGGGCTTTATCTCCGGATGATCCACATCGGCTTCAAAACAGGAGCTATGGATCAGGTTATGAAACAAATTTCTGTACAGTATGACGAAGAAGTGCAGGATCAGCTTGACAGTCTGGTTTCCAAAGTGGAGCCTACCCTGGTCGCAATTCTGTCTGTCACAGTTGGCATGGTTCTTCTTTCTGTAATGCTTCCGCTCATCGGCATCATGTCCAATATCGGATAAACAGGAGGAATATGGTATGAACCGTTTCAAAAAAACATCCTACAGCCCTGTGATCCGGAAACTGCTTGCCGCTGTTTTTTTCTGTCTGATCATCGGACTTTTTCTGGCAGGACTTTCTTCCATTTCCCGGATTACCGCCGGAAATGAAGAGGAAAGCCTGAAAAGATCCATCATCCAAAGTGCTGTCCACTGCTATGCGACACAGGGTTTTTATCCGGACAGCATTGATTATCTGGAAAAATACTACGGAATATCCTATGATAAGGAAAAATATCTGGTCTCTTATGAAGCCATCGGATCCAATATCATGCCGGATATCACTGTTTTTTCTATTGAAAGGAAGAAAGGAGATCACAGATGAAGCTGAAAAAACGCCATATGACAGATCTCTTTTTCACGCTCTCCCTGTTTGGCGTCTTTGCTGTCTGTTCTTTTATCCTGATCCTGATCGGGGTACAGGTGTATCGTTCTTCTGCTGATCAGCTGACATCCACCTACTCTACCCGGACAGCACTTTCCTATACGGCTGAAAAAATCCGGCAGCACGACAGGGAGGGGAGTATCTTTCTTACAAAAATAAATGGAGAAACTGCCCTGGCCATGAAAGACCAGGTCGGAGAAGAGATCTATATCACTTATATCTATCCGGATACGGACAGTCTTTATGAGCTTTCTGTCAGGGAAGGAGCTTCCGTATCTGCCGAGCTTGGAGAAAAGATCCTTGAAGTCAAGGATTTTCACATCACTGACAAGGGAAGAGGATTTCTGGAGATTTCCGCTTCTGACACGGACGGTATCCCGGTCAGCCTTCTGGTTCATCTGAGAAGCGAATCCGATATCGTCTGGGAATAAAGGAAGGACTGCTGTATGAATTCACAAAAAAACACCAGATCCAGTCTGTTTCTTATAGAGCTGATGATTTCTGTTCTGTTCTTTGCTCTGGGAAGCGCGATCTGTATCCAGGTTTTTGTCAAAGCATATACTGTAAATGAAGATGCCAGACGGCTTAGTTTTGCTTCTCTTCAGGTTTCAAGCGCCGCATCTGCCCTGAAATACACCGACGGAAGCACTGCGTCCATGAAAGAATATTTTCCTCTGATCCAGGAAGAAGGTACTGGTTTTGTCCTCTGCTACGACAAAAATTTCAGAGCATGTGAACAGAAGGACTGCTTTTTTGTTCTGCACATGACCCGTCAGCAGGAGGGAAATGCCATCTCCGCCCGGATCTATATGACTGCACCGGATCGAAAAGAGCCGTTATACCAGCTGGAACTGCGTTATCCGGCTGCCAGGACTCTGTCATCCGATACTGAAATTTCCGGAGAAAAGGAAGGTGACCTATCATGAAAGACAACGCTGCCTCTGACCGTTCCTCAGGACGTTCGGTTATCAGCATCGGCACCACTACGATCGTATTGATCTTCGTGCTGCTCTGCCTTTTGACATTTTCTGTTCTGTCTCTGGTCAGTGCCAGAGCAAATATGCGCCTCAGCCAAAAAAGTGTCAACCGTACCACCGCTTATTATGAAGCAGAGAATAAATCCAATGACATTCTGATGCAGGTATCTGATTCCATTGAAAAAAATCTTTCTGTCTCTGACCAGGAAACATTTCTGGAACACATGCACACGGACCTGGATGGTACCTACGGGATCACTTTCCCAAACGACCATACCCTGACCTGGACGGTGCCTCTTTCCCGGAATCAATATCTGAAGGCAGAAGTCCTCCTCTCTTTCCAGCCGTTTTCAGATGGAAATCATTATAAAATCACCTGCTGGAACACAATTACCGATTACGATTGGGGAGCTGACCAGAGTCTTCCGCTTCTGGAAAGCGATGCTCTTCAGGATATGCTTACGGAGGAATGAATATATGAACGCTTTAGAGTTTTTAACACAGACAACAAAAGAAGGAGCATCAGATCTCTTTATTGTTGCAGGTCGTCCCCTTTCTTATAAAAAAGGGGATAGACTGACCCTGGTCAATGAAGAGCGGATGATGCCGGCTCAATGTGAAACAATGATCCGTGAGATTTATGAGCTTGCAGGCCAGAGAGATATCCGGCATTTTCTCTCTTCCGGAGATGACGATTTTTCCTTTGCAGTTCAAGGACTTTCCCGCTACCGGGTAAGCGCCTATATGCAGCGTGGTTCTCTGGCTGCAGTGATCCGCGTCATTTCTTTTGAGCTTCCAGATCCGGCAGTTCTGGGAATTCCTTCCCAGATCATTGAACTTGGAAATCTGAAAAAAGGTCTGGTACTGGTGACCGGTCCGGCGGGAAGTGGTAAATCCACCACACTTGCCTGTATCATCAATGCAATCAATGAACAGTACGAAAAACATATCATTACTCTGGAGGATCCGCTGGAGTTCCTTCACCGTCACAAAAAAAGTATTGTCAGCCAGCGTGAGATCAGTTCCGATACCGAAAGCTATGTAGTCGCACTGCGTTCCTCCTTAAGACAAAGTCCTGATGTGATCCTTCTGGGAGAAATGCGTGATTTCGAAACCATCTCCATTGCCATGACAGCCGCAGAAACCGGACATCTGGTCCTTTCAACCCTGCATACACTGGGCGCTGCCAACACCATTGATCGAATCATTGATGTTTTTCCGCCAAACCAGCAAAGACAGATTTCTGTACAGCTTGCCTCTGTTCTTCAGGCAGTGGTTTCACAGCAGCTGATTCCGTCAGCCGACAGCAGTTCTTCCATGGTTTCCGCATTTGAACTTATGACCACAACTCCTGCGATCAAAAATATGATTCGGGAAAATAAGATTCACCAGATTGACGGACTGATCTATTCATCTTCCGCAGATTCTATGTTTTCCATGGATACCAGTCTTCTCTCTTTATATAAGGCAGGCAGAATCTCTAAAGAAGAAGCTCTTGTCCACGCCTCCAATCCAGAAATGTTAAAAAGGAAGCTCTAAAGCTTCCTTTTTCGTTTTTTTCCAATTTTTCACTCTGGATAATAACTATATTGACTTTTTCCTTTTTTCTTGCTCATATAAAGAGCCGAATCCGCTTTTTTAAGTTCTGTCCTGTAATGAAACGGTCTGTCTGAGATCAAAATAATACCGGCGCTGCAGCTCATAGGAATCTCACTCTTGGCTTCCAGTTTTTCAAAAAGCTCTTTCATTCTCCAATCCAGAATTTCCCGGCTGCTGACTCCTTTTACAAAAACAATAAACTCATCTCCGCCAAGTCGTCCTACGATGTCTTCGCTGCGGAATGTACTTTTTAAAATAGAAGTAAGAGTCTTTAATGCCTCGTCGCCTTTCAGGTGTCCCAATCGATCATTTACGCTTTTGAAATTATCAATATCGATCATGATCAGCGCACCTTCTGCATTCGGAGTCTTTTCCATAAAATTTATGACCTCACTCTCAAAGATGCTTCGATTGTATACATCGGTAAGAGGGTCTCTTTTGGCGGCATATTCCTGTGCGATTTCTCTCTTCTTTTCTCCGTCAATATCCTTCAGATAAAGCAGCGCATACATATTTTCTGAATATCGGTCCTGGAACACATGGATCACCAGCTGCACCCACAGAAGCTCATTATCTATATACCTGCGGAACGAACACTTCTGTGTCGAAATACCCTGTTTATACATTTCCTTCATATATTCTGCATTCAGATATTTCTGACATTCCTGTCGGCTTTCCGGGCTTACCACGGTATTTATGTATTTCTGGAACACATTTACAAAGCTGTCGGCACCTGCGCGGCATTCTGATGCATATTGTTTCCACAGTCCTCCTGCCATCGTAAGGTGTCCGCTTTCTACGTCTACCTCCGCATACGCTACGGTCTCTGAAAGCATAGCTCCATAAAAATCTGTTTTGCGCATATATTCCAGTTCCAGTGCCCTCTGCTGGTCCGCTGGTTCAAGGAGAACAATGACGGTATCTGCGTCCTTTTCCTTTTCGCTTAACTTCCTGGTTTCCAGATTAAACCATTCGTAGCTGCCATTTTTTGTCCGAAGCAGAAATTCCCTGCGAAGGGGCGCGTTAGTCTGTACGTCTGTAAACATTTCCCGAAAGGTATTTACAAAATGCGGGTGTACGATCTGGCTGCGTATCCAGCATTCCGGAAAATTATGTTCCCTTTTTTCTGTACCACTGACCATTTTGCGGTCTGTATGGAAATAGATCGCGTGTTTATTTTCATTATACTCAAACATCTCACTGTTCTGTCCATCCTGAAGAAAATAAATCCTGTCCAGATCACTGATCAGTCTGTGATAGCCTTCCAGACAAAGCATACCGTCTTTATCTTCGGCACGGACTCCCATACACCGGACAGTAACTTCGCCTTTGACCGGATGCTTCCATGTATATTCTACCTGGACGATCCTGCCTGACTGAATAATATTTTCCACTGCCTGATTCACATAATGATAATAGCCTTCATTGATCCTGTTATACCAGTAGGCATAACATTCTTCCGGAGAAAGCGGTTCCGTCAGCCCCATAACCTGATTCATCACTTCATCTGTGTACATTTCATATCTGTTCTTTTCCGGATCGATACAGATCTTCCACAACCCCAGTTTTGTATTTTTCAGTATCTTTCTTCCGGAATGGAACACATCTTCTTTTTTGTCCTGTACATAATATTTCTCTTTCAGCTTTGTTTCTATGGATTCTTCTGCTTCTGTCACATCAATGGCAATATTCAGATGCGCCTGTTTCCCCATCCATGAAATCAGCTTATCCTTCAGAATAAATTCTTTTCCCAGAAAATGATTTTTCTTTGCTCCAACACAAAACTTTTCTTTACTCAGCTGTTCATTGGCGCAGAATCTGCATGGACTGTGGTAACCATAAAGCACCTCGTAACATTTCCGCCCTTTATAGTCATAGACGCCTGTCAGGCTGCTGCCGGTTGGGTTCAGATAATACAATTCATGCGTTTTCGGGTCACTGACACAGATCATATTATCCATTCCCTCCACGATGTTTCCCAGTTCTTCTTTGCGAAGATCTTCTGCCAGTTCTATATTTTCTTTGCAGTCTCTCTGGCGGAAGGATTTTTCTTTTTCCAGGCGCTGCTGATACTCTTTGCACTCTTCGTAAATATAAATCCTCTCAAATTCTTCTTTTTTATAAGGCTTCGCAAAGAAAAACCCCTGCAGCACATCCGGATTTAATTCCTGCAGAGCCAGCAGCTCTTCTTCCGTTTCCACACCCTCACAACACACCTGGATCCGCGCACTGTGAGCCAGTTCGATCATGTTGCTGAGGAGCCGGTAGTTATACGCATTATAGTGAATTCGGCTCACAAAGAAACGATCGATCTTTGTTTCATCTACATCAATACTCTTCAGATAACTGAGACTGGAATATCCTGTTCCAAAGTCATCAATAGCAATCTTGATCCCACAGCGCTTCCATTGGTAAAAAATCTTATTAAAATACGTATAATCCTGGAGCTGTATGCTTTCTGTAATCTCCAGCGTAAGCGCCTCTCCCGGCAGCCCAGTCTGTTTCAGTATATCCAGCACAACATCTGAAATATTTTCCTGCCTCAGCTGTACATAGGAAATATTCACACTGATATGAAAATCCGGAATCTTTTTTCTCCACTCCTGGCACTGTGCAGCCGCTGTCTTCAGGACCCATTCCCCAACCCTGCAGATCATGCCGCTTTGTTCCAGAATAGGTATAAATTCACCCGGTCCCACCATGCCTCTGGATGGAGACTCATAGCGCAAAAGCGCCTCTGCTCCATAAAGGGTAAATACCTGGCTGTCCACCTGCGGCTGATAACAAAGATAAAATCCCTTGCAGTCGTTCTGGACAGATGCTTTCATCTCATCCTGCAGCCAGATCCGGTTCAGGCTGTTCTGATAATCTTCCGACGAAAAAAATACCAGCTTATTCTTTCCATCTTTTTTGGCTCTGTCCAAAGCATTTTCTGCATATTGATACAGCTTGCCTCCATCTGCCTCATATCCGGTTCTATATTCTACTACCCCTGCAGAAATCGTACAGTATTTTGACAGTTCGTTTTTTACACGGTCATAGAATTCCAGCACTGTCTCCCGGATATTTCCAGGAATATTCACAGCAAACCGGTCACCGTCCAGACGGTATAAAGTCATTGTGTTCTCTGCCTGATTTTCCAGTGTATCCGTTATGACCTTCAGAACATGGTTACCAAAGGTTCTTCCATTTTTTACATTGATATTTTTAAAGTTATCAATACCCAGGATCATAAGAAAACCATCTTCTTTTCGCAGACATTTCCCCATGTCTTCCATGAACCGGTCATAGTTCCACAGCCTGGTCAGGCTGTCTACCATACGTCCTACTGCCAGTTCAGAAATACTTCCGATCAAAACAGCCGGATTTCCGTCAGAATCTTTCTGAATGTTTCCTCTGCAATTGATCCATACCCGATTTCCATCCCGGTCTACAAGCCGGTATTCCAGATCATGGCTTTCTTTTTGTCCGTTTTTTATTTCATTTATGTCCTGCTCCAGAAGAGAAACATCCCTGAAATATACCACTTTTGACCATTCTGAAAAAGATATCCCCTTTTCTACATTGGACAGTGGATATTTTTGGCAAATCTTATTTGTAAAGTAAAGCTTCTCATTTGCAAAATCGTAAATGTAAAAATAATCCTCTGTACTTTCATTGAGAAAACACATGGCCTGCAAATAAATTTTCAATTCTTCATCCAGATTCATCTGCTCTTTCCTCTCTCAAATTTCATCTGCACCGACTATTCACAAATCTTGTATCCGTTTTTGGCTCCATGTTTTACCTGATAAAGCGCTTCATCTGCTTTTTGATAAAGTTTTTCGAAATCACAGCCTGGTTCCGATACCAGAAAAACGCCTGCAGATACCGTAATAGATACCTTCTTTTCCTCTTTTCCGTAGATCAGTGTTGTTTTTTTCAAAAGACTGCCGATGTTTCTCTCAACTGCATTTCTGGGTATATTTACAATGAAAACCATAAATTCATCACCGCCAAGACGACACAAAATATCATACTCCCGGAAATGCTGCCGCAAGATCTTTGCTACATCCTGAAGTGCTTCATCTCCCTTTTGATGTCCTAATGTATCATTCAGCTGTTTAAAATTATCCAGATCCAGGATCATGCAGGCGTGTACACTGCCTTCTTTGACCCTGAAATCCTTCAGCACTTCATTGATCTTCTCAATTGCCCGGCTTCTGTTAAACAGCCCGGTAAGCGAATCTCTGTCTGCCTTTTCACGAAGATGCAGGGTTTCTGTGGCATCCTCCAACACTCCGACACACTGGCGCACTTCGCCATCTGCCCCGGAAAGACTGATCAGCTGTATACGAAGGATCATATCCCTACCATCCGGACGTTTTATAGGTAAAAAGAAAACTCTTGTTCCTATATCGTTTTCCATGCTGACAATGATCTTTCGGGCTTCTTCCTTCAGCTTAGTCTCATCCCTCGGAATGTATTTCATAAAATTTTCCGGCAGATTATCGACACGATCCGGGAAAGACAGCCCGAACATATGATTATTCACAAAGTGCAGTTGTTTTGTCTTCATGATATAATTCATGATGATAACACCGGATTTCTCCGAAGCAATCCGAAACAGATTCTCGTCATACATCAGCTGTTCATTAAATTTCTCAATCTGGTGTTTTTCCTGCCAGGAAAAATACACCAGCATACAGCAAAGAAGAAGGACTCCCACAGCTACTCTGAAAATCATCTTGTATACATCATTGCCCAGGATAAAATCCACAGAGTCTGTGATCCTGGATCTGTCCATAACCGTAACCACACACCAGTGGTTCAGTTTCAGGGGTGTAAAGCATACCGTCTCTCTGGAGGTTCCATCCGAAATCTCTATATACACGGGTTCTTCATCTCTTACTTTTTTCTGGATCTCCTGAAGGCTTGTCTGACATTCAACGCGGCTTAAGCCATCAAAAATATTGTCTCTTTTTCCCAGCATACTGGAAGGCTCTTTTACGATATAGGTACCATCCAGATCAATCACCTGAATATACTGTTCTTCATTTTCCAGAATTGTATTTTCGTAAATGCTAAACATCTTCAAATCCGCACATCCATAAAGAACACCTACTGGCTCCTGTTCTTCGATGATCGGTACTGCCATCACGCAGATCATTTCGTTTGTAATATCTGATTTCCGGATTTCCGAGGAAGCCCGGTTCTCTCTCATACAATCCTGAAAATATTTCCTGGAACTGATATCTATGGTCTTTCCATTTGTCACCCGGGCAATTCCCTGTTTATCTGCAAGTCCAAATCTCTGGAACATCAAATCCCGATCACCTGCAAATTTACGCAGCCGATCCAAATTCTCCTCATTTACAAAATCATCGTCCTTGTCCAGAAATTCTGTCAGAGCATATAGGGTATTTACCATTCCTTCCAGATTTTTTTCCACCACGGCACCGCCCTGTTTGGACAGATTCTGCAGGGATGTGACCTGCAATTTATATACTCTTTTCTGAATGTCCTCATTAAATTTTGTCAGGGTAAAACTGATAAAAATCAAAACAGCAGTTGCCAATAAAGCTATATATGCATATTTTTCCCTTTTTTTCATAAGCCTCTCTCCATATGACAAGTAAATATATTTTTATTTTACCATTATACTGCCATTTTCTCCATAAAAATTTTTATTATAATTGACAGGAATAAGGACTCAATTCATACAGCACTGGTAAGAAGTCTTGATACCTTGGCCTTCTCTTTTTCTCCCAGTCCAAATATTTTTCGAATATCTGAATTAGAAATGCCTTCAAAATTGACATATGCCAGACACGCCTGCATATAGCAAGTCCGCATCCAATCTTCTTTCGTAGTTAATTCAAATGGTTGTTGGGATACAATAGATAGGTAACAAATGGTTAAGTATGCACAGAAACGGCAATCCGTTGCCATGTGAGCCGTAAAACGGTTTATAAATGGACAGATTTACTGTTAGCTTATCAGGAATTGTGCGAAAAAGATGGCTATACACGAAGCTATGGAGACTTCAAATGAATTGCGAGGAGGCTGAAGTCAGCTAATCCCCAAAAAAAAAGAGGAAAAGGGAACTAAAACCATATAAGTGTGCGGACTATCCCGGATAATCAGGTTGAGGTCATCCAAAACTATGGGTAGTGTAAAATAGTTTGTGTTTCTGGTAAAAAATGGCTCCTTTTTGGTAAGAATACAGATATGACTATTCTTATCGAAAAGGAGTATTTTTTATGGCAGTTGCAAAGGAACAAATTCGAC
>Ga0129308_1000146_pt1 | contig 123675 bp, 109 predicted proteins | sample L827metagenome_FD_94440 | JGI IMG/M metagenome (GOLD analysis project Ga0129308, IMG submission 94440) | Ring-tailed lemur group fecal microbial communities from Wisconsin, USA - L827 metagenome | ecosystem: Host-associated > Mammals > Digestive system > Large intestine > Fecal | place: USA...
ATGTACACCCCGGTTTCAATGTTTGAAGCGAAGCAAGTTTTGAAACCGGGGTGTTAATATCATATCTAAAATGGATTTCTTAGATTTTTCCAAAATTTCTTATAGGATCAAGTGCTTTTATCTGTGATTGACTTTTCAGACAAGCCTATCGGGCAGCAGTATTATTGTGCCGGCTGTTTCTCTTAAATCTGACGAAAGACTGTCCTAAGCCGTTATCAAAGAAGCAGACCCGCATCCGAGGCGGCGTATGAAGGCTGAGCCTGTTACAACATTTTTGATAAATTTCTATTTGGGGCTTGCATTTTCAAAATTTTTGTTGTAATATAAGCGAAACAAACGAAGGCGTTTGCACAGATGTGCAACGCCTTTTTTTAGTTTAGGAGGAAGAGAGTATGAGTGAAGTAGTAAATATTGAAGAGCTTTTTGGCAGTAAAGTGTTTACAAGGGCAACTATGAAGGAGCGCCTGCCCAAAAATGTGTACAAGGAAGTTACGAAAGTAATCGATCAGGGCGGTGAATTATCACTTGCGGCAGCAGATGTGGTAGCCAAGGCAATGAAGGATTGGGCTGTTGAAAACGGTGCAACCCATTACACCCATTGGTTCCAGCCGCTTACAGGTATTACCGCAGAAAAGCATGATTCCTTTGTTTCTCATCCCGATGAGAACGGAAAAATGATTATGGATTTTTCGGGAAAGGAATTGATTAAGGGTGAGCCTGATGCTTCTTCCTTCCCTTCCGGCGGACTTCGTGCAACCTTTGAAGCAAGAGGATATACAGCATGGGATATTACATCTCCCGCATTTTTGAAGGAGGATGCTACCGGCGTAATTCTCTGCGTTCCCACAGCATTCTGTTCCTATAAGGGCGAAGCTCTTGATAAAAAGACACCTTTGCTTCGTTCCATGGAGGCGGTAAGCGAGCAGGCAGTCCGTATCGTACGTTTATTTGGTAATACAGAGGCTACCAAGGTAGTTGCCAGCGTAGGACCGGAGCAGGAGTATTTTTTGGTAGACAGAGAGAAATATTTAAAGAGACCTGACCTGATCTTCGCAGGACGTACCCTGTTTGGTGCACCGGCACCGAAAGGACAGGAGATGGAGGATCATTATTTTGGAACCATCCGTGAGCGTATCGGCGCATATATGAAGGATCTTAACATAGAGCTGTGGAAGCTGGGCGTTACCGCTAAGACACAGCACAATGAGGTTGCTCCCGCACAGCATGAGCTGGCACCTATTTATGAGACAGCCAATATTGCGGTAGATCACAATCAGCTGGTTATGGAGACCATGAAGAAGGTAGCAGGACGTCATGGACTGACCTGTCTTCTTCACGAGAAGCCTTTTGCAGGTGTCAACGGTTCCGGTAAGCATAACAACTGGTCACTGACTACGGATAACGGAGTAAACCTTCTTGATCCGGGCGATACACCCAATGAAAATATTCAGTTCCTGCTGGTTTTGGCCTGCATCATTAAGGCGGTTGATATTCATGCCGACCTGCTTCGTCAGAGTGCATCGGATGTGGGAAATGATCACAGACTTGGAGCCAATGAGGCGCCTCCGGCTATTATTTCCATTTTCCTTGGAGAGCAGCTTGAGGATGTGGTAAAGCAGCTGGTTGAAACCGGTGAAGCGGATCACGTACTGCAGGGCGGCAAGCTTGCTACAGGTGTATCCACACTTCCCGACTTTGAGAAGGATGCTACCGACAGAAACAGAACATCACCCTTTGCCTTTACAGGTAATAAGTTTGAGTTCCGTATGGTAGGTTCCTCAGACTCTATTGCAAGCCCGAACACCACATTGAATGCCATTGTTGCAGAGGCCTTCTGCGAAGCTGCAGATATTCTGGAAAAAGCAGATGACTTTGATATGGCTGTCCATGATCTGATTAAGGAGTATCTGAGCGAGCATCAGAGAATTGTCTTTAACGGAAACGGATATTCCGATGAATGGGTAGCTGAGGCCGAAAGAAGAGGACTGCCTAACATTAAATCTATGGTAGAGGCGGTTGATACGCTGACAACAGAAAAATCTGTTAAGCTGTTTGAGAAGTTTGGTATCTTTACCAAGGCTGAATTGGAATCCCGCGAGGAAGTTCTTTACGAAACCTACGCTAAGAGTATTAATATAGAAGCATTGACTATGATCGATATGGCATCCAAGCAGTTTATTCCTGCTGTGATTAAGTACAGCAAATCTCTTGCAGATACGGTTTTGGCTGTGAAGGAAGCAGGAGCCGACGCTACCGTTACAGCAGAGCTGTTAAAAGAAGTATCCGAGAAGCTTACCGCTATGAAGGCAGCTCTTGCTAAGCTGAAAGAGGTGGAAGCAAAGGCCGGTGCAATGGAAGATGTAAAAGAGCAGGCATTCTATTATAAGGATGTGGTAAAGACAGCAATGGATGAGCTGCGGACACCTGTAGATGAAGCAGAAATGCTGGTAGATAAGAAGGTATGGCCTGTACCTACTTACGGAGATCTGATTTTTGAAGTATAACATAATAAGTTGTTAACCTCCTTGTTAGCATAGAAAGAGCGCCATGCATGTATGCAGGGCGCTCTTATTTGCAAAGTGCTCGGACAGCAGAAGGAAGCAGCTGTTAATCAACCTTCACTTCCAGATATCCCAAAAGCTTACTCATATCATACTCATTTATGACACCCAGATTAGAGTCATAGAATTTACCGTCATAGTGAACCAGATAGTGACAGTACAGTCCCATCTTTTCCATCATAATGCAGCACTTGGGAAGAGTAGCTTCCTGTCCTTCCGTATATACAATTACATCACTATGGTCAATACCATAATAGTTGAGAGCGGATATGACACGTCCCATCGTTGCCTGCCATTCCCTACAGTCCATAACGCTGATGACCTCTGCAATGGTAATTCCCGCCAGCATAGCCACACAGGTTTGTCCGCATAATCCGTCCTCAGGCTGGATGATCACATCAATATGATCGATCTTGCGAATCGGATGGTTAAAGTCATAGGGACTGTTTTGATTCATTTGAATAATACTGCCGTTAATGTGAAGAAGGATCTTGTGCTCCTGATCAATATTGATATGGGAAACCGCCTCATCATCCAAATGAATTTTGTAGTTGCCCTTATCCTCAGGAAGAAGCTCGCATTCAATAATTTTGTTATCCAAAACAAGGTCTGCTTTAATAATATCTCTCAGCTTGCAAACCTCCCAGACATTGAAAGGAACACGAATGCAGTAAATATCATTCTGTTTTTCGATGTTGCCATTAAAAAAATACCTCATATTACCCTCCTGAACTACGTATATCATGTTTTTCAGTTTCAAGATAACAAATTTTGGTTGAATTGAAAACAGTTTTTTTGATGAAAATATATAAGTATTTAAAAAAAAACAGCATGATAAAAAAGTAACAATTTTTCTGAAAAAAATTTTAAAATTTACTTGTCAAACAGGATATATTCATGTATAATACCAAAAGTGATCAATAAAGGGCTATCGCCAAACGGTAAGGCAACGGACTCTGACTCCGTCATTTCAAGGTTCGAATCCTTGTAGCCCTGCTTGAGAAGCCATGAGTTAATGCTCATGGCTTTTTACGTGTTCAAATATGCTGAAAGTGGCAGGATAGTAAATACAATTAGATAAATTAAATATTAGGATAGATGTTGCTTTTCTGAATTAAATATTGTATGATGAGTTTACATAATAAACATATTATGGTAAATTACTTATGACGTTTATGATATTTAATGGAGGCGTGGTTATGAAAAGGTATAGGATTGCAAAAACAGGTATAGCAATCTGTCTTGTGCTTGGAATGATGATTGTTCCGGGAAATCGGCTTGAGGCACAGGCAGAGGAAAAGGTAATAACGGTAACAGGAACTATTGCGTCGGGAACAACGGCGGAGATTATGCAGCTTTCCACTAAAGAAGGCAAGATGGAAATAAAGCTGGATGACGGAACGGATACCAGTGCCTGCAAAATATTGCTTCCGGGAAATGAAGTCAGTGTTTCTGTCAAACATGGTTCTGATGAATATCTCCACGCAGTTAAAATAACCAGCGAGACGCAGACACCCGGAGTCAGCATTGACTCATCAACAACAGCCGTTGTAACAGGAACAATCGGTGAGAAGACCAAGGATGATGTTTTATATTTTAATACGCCTCAGGGAGAGATGCAGATTAAGCTTGATGCAACTACCAATATCAGCGGATGCTCTGTTCTCGTAGTGGACAAGTCTTACAGCATAACCTGTGCAAGAGGTTCCGATGCCTATATGCATGCCATCAGTATTTCGGATGCAGCAGCGGTAACTACAGCATCAGGGACTTCCACATCAGGACTTACACCGGCACCGGCCAACGCTGTAAATGTTACTACCGTAGCGGTTACAGGAACGGTGGGTGATAGTACCAAGGAGGATCTTCTGTATTTATCCACTAAAGAAGGCATGATGCAGATTGTAATTGACAGCAATACGGATTCCAGAAGCGGTATGGTTTTAACACCCGGAAATAAGCTGACGGCTTACGTGTATCGGGGTTCCGATGCCTATATGCATGCTGCAAGTATTGTGGGGGTTAAGGATGGTTCGGCTGCAGCCTCAATTGATACATCTTCTCCTGCATCTGTTGAAGGAACCGTGGGAAGCAAATCCAACGAAAATGTGCTTTATCTGAAGACTCCTCAGGGAGAAATGGAGCTTAAGCTTGATGCGGTAATGAGCGTCAGCAACTGTAAGGTTTTTGTCAGCGGCAAGAAGCTTACCGTAACCTGCGCAAGAGGCTCCGATGCCTATATGCATGCAATTAATATTACGGGAGCTTAATACATAAACATCATTTAAGATTGTAAGATTCAGCCATGAAATAATGAGCACAATGCGCTTTGTGTGTAAGCACTGATGTACATTTGCCGTTATTTCATGGCTGAACTTTGGTTTCGGGTTAAATTATTTGGCACAAGATACTGTTTCTTTGTGAAAGTTCATGCTATAATCAGTACTATTAGTGCAAAGGAAAGGGAAGCTTCATGTATACTTATCAAAGCAGAATCAGATACAGTGAAACGGATGAGAATGGAAAGCTGCGGCTTCAATCCCTTCTGGATTATTTTCAGGATTGTTCTACGTTTCATTCGGAGGATATTGGGCTGGGACTGGAGTATTGCAGAGAGCACCATGTTGTGTGGGTAATGTCCTCCTGGCAGATTGTGGTGGAGAGATATCCTGCCATGGGGGAAAGGGTGACCATCGGCACTCTGCCCTATGATTTTAAAGGCTTTGTAGGATACAGAAATTTTCTAATGACAGATGAAGCGGGAAATAGGCTGGCTTATGCCAACACGATATGGGGACTTTTAAATGTAGATACGGGCAGGCCTGCTGTTCCTGATGAAAATATGCGTAAAGGATATGTTTTGGAGCCTAAGCTGGATATGGAATATGCCCCGCGAAAAATAAAGATTCCGGATAACGGTGCGGCAGGGGAAATTATTCAAATTAAAAACCATCATTTAGATACCAATCATCATGTGAATAACGGACAGTTTATCAGGATAGCAATGGATGCGTTAGGGCAGAATTATAAGGTCGTTCAGCTTAGAGCAGAATATAAAAAGCAGGTTTTCCTTGGGGAAACGCTTACGCCTTATATTGCCAGGACTAAGGAAGGCAGGAATGTGATTGCTTTAAATAATGCGCAGGGTGATGTGTGCTGCGTTGTGGAGCTTGCGGAGGGTAAAGAGAAGTAAAGTGATAAAATTAGGCAAAAGACAGAATTTAGAAATTGTAAAAAAAGTAGAGTTCGGTGTGTATTTGTCAGATCAGGGAAAAGAGGCGGAAGGCGGAAACGATAAAGAACCCCAAAAGGTTCTTTTGCCTGCCAAGGAAGTGCCTGATGATGCGAATATAGGGGACAGCCTGTCTGTATATATCTATCGGGATTCTAAGGATCGGCTGATTGCCACTACAAGGGAAACTTCACTGGAAGTAGGGCAACTGGCACTGCTTAAGGTGAAGGAAGTAGGGAAAATTGGCGCATTTCTTGAGTGGGAGTTAGAAAAGGATCTGCTTCTCCCCTTTAAGGAACAGACAGTTAAGGTAAGACCCGGTGATGAATGTCTGGTGGCTTTGTATGTAGATAAGAGCGGAAGACTATGCACTACCATGAAAATTTATCCTTATCTTGAGATGAACAGCCCTTATCGGAAGGATGACAAGGTGGAAGGACTGGTTTATGAAATCAGCGGACGGTTCGGTGCTTTTGTGGCAGTGGATAACAGGTACAGCGGGCTGATCCCTGCCAAGGAGCCGGCGCAGGGCATTCAGATAGGAGATAGAGTTCAGGCAAGAGTTGCCGGCGTTTTGGAGGATGGCAAGCTGACCTTGAGTCTTCGGGAGAAGGCATATATCCAGTCCGGCAGGGATGCGGAAAAAATTATGCAGATGCTAAAGGAAGGGGGAGGAAGGCTTCCCTTCAATGATAAAGCGGATCCGGAGCTGATACGTGAAAGGACCGGAATGAGTAAAAATGAGTTTAAGCGTGCTGTGGGCAATTTATATAAGCAGCATCTTATTGTAATTGAACCGGAGGGTATCAGAAGGGTATAGGAGGAACGGAAATGAATGGGAGAAGAGCAAACTGGGTTTTCCTGTTTAGCATAATAAACAGTTTTTTGGTGGCTATTTTGGCTGCGCTTTTGTTTCCCTCGGTGGCTGATAGTCTGGTGGGGAGTAATTTGATAACAGAGCTGGCAGTGGTGCTTCCCGGATTGATTTTTGTCATGGCTTCAAGGGAAAAGCTGTTTAGCTTCCTGGGGTTTCATAAAATGAAGATCGGTTCTGTTTTTATGGTGGGATTGTTTACCTTTTTGTCAGCGCCGCTTATTACGCTTATGAATGTACTTTCACAGATATGGGTGGAAAATGAAACGGTTGCCATGATGGAAAGCTTTGATGTAAGCAATATGCCCTTTTGGGAGATGTTTCTCTCTCTTGCGATTGTTGCGCCCTTGTTTGAAGAGGTGATATGCAGGGGGATTTTTTATCGCTCCTATAGAAGATCGGGAAGTGCCCTTAAGGCAATGTTGCTTTCCGCACTGCTTTTTGCACTTCTTCATATGAATTTTAATCAGGCAGCTTATGCTGTGGTGATGGGTATTATGGCAGTGTTGCTTGTGGAGGCTACGGGAAGCTTGTGGTCATCCATCATTTACCATGGTTTGATTAACGGAAGCTCCTGCATTACCATGTACATGAGCTTAAAGATTAATCCTGAAGTTTTCAGTGAGCCTGCAGAGGTTACGCCTGATCTTTTGATGTATATGATTGGGATATACATAATTTTGACAGCAATTTTTCTTCCCATGGCATTTGCCGTGCTTGCGTGGATAGGAAAGCATGAAGGAAGAGAGGGCGCACTGACCGCAATCTGGAGGGAGCGGAGGTGGAAACCCGAAATGCGAGTGGACAAAAAAGGGAAAATGAAAAAGGATAAGCTCATTACGTTACCTTTGGTAATTGCGCTTATCCTCTGTGTTCTTGCGATGACGGGTATTTTGTTTCAATTTCTCTCCGCTGTGGTATTACCTTGGATCATAAAAAATGCCGGCGCAATGTAAACCCTTAGATATACATGTCAAAATTACTGCCTACCGCCGGATTGACAGACAGCTCCATAGAGCGATCCATCATATTGATCAGGCTTGCACCAGCGTTTTCCGAGTTTTCCAATGCTTTATTAAGGACAGCAATGCCTACTTTGCCGGCAAGGTCCATATTGGCCAGAGCGGTTGATAATTCGGGAATATTCATTTGATCACTCCTTTCGAATAATTTATATTATACAAAAAGTATACCACAGATGGGTAAAAAAGGGAATGCCTGTCTGTGTTTCTTTTGTATAGGTTTACCAGATAAAATACCGGGAAAAAATTCCAAAAAACATTAAAAATACACAAAATGTTCTTAATTAGCGGTAGATTTTTTTGTACAAATATATTAAAATAAAAAAGGTAGTCTTTTGGGGATAGTTTTTTTAGATGGAAAATATTGTTTAAATTGTATAATATTTTTCAAAGGGAGTGGGGATATGATTTCTAATCAGATACTGCAGAATACAATTGATGGGCTGAAGGGCATTGCCAGAGTGGATTTTTGTGTAATGGATACGGATGGGAAGGAAAGTGCTTCCACCGTAGCCAACATGTCGGAATGTGCGCATGAGGCTGTTGAGTTTGGCAAATCTCCTGCGGATTCTCAGGAAATTAAAGGATTTCAGTATTTTAAAATATTTGATGAACAGCAGCTGGAATATATTCTGATAGCAGCCGGCACAGGAGAAGGTGTGTATATGGCAGGGAAAATGGCTGCGTTTCAGATACAGAATCTTTTAGTAGCTTATAAGGAGCGCTTTGATAAGGATAACTTTATCAAAAATCTTCTTCTTGATAATCTGCTCCTTATTGATATATACAGCCGTGCGAAAAAGCTGCACATTCAGACAGATGTAAAGAGAGTGGTTATGATCGTGGAAACTGCGGATGGCCGGGATAATAATGTGCTGGAAGCCATGCGCACCTTCCTTGGCGGCACCAGGGATTTTGTTACGGCTGTGGATGAGAATAACGTGATTGTGGTTAAGGATTTGTCAGAGGCAGAAACCACAGGCGAGATTGAAAAGGCGGCTGCAGGAATTGAAAGCTTCCTTCTGAAAGAAAAGATGTCAGGCATTCATATTGCTTACGGAACGGTGGTAAAGGAAATTAAGGAGGTAAGCCGCTCATACAAGGAAGCAAAGATGGCGATGGATGTAGGCAAGATTTTCTTTGATGAGAGAAACATTATTGCTTACAGTGAACTTGGAATAGGACGTTTAATTTATCAGCTTCCCATTCCGCTGTGTAAAATGTTTATAAAGGAAATTTTCGGCGGTAAAAGTCCTGATGATTTTGATGAGGAGACTCTTACAACAATTAACAAGTTTTTTGAGAACAGCTTAAATGTGTCTGAAACCTCCAGGCAGCTTTTTATACATAGAAATACGCTGGTATACCGTCTGGATAAGCTTCAAAAGAATACGGGACTGGATCTTCGGGTGTTTGAAGATGCCATTACCTTTCGTATAGCATTGATGGTTGTTAAATACATGAATTATATGGAAAGCTTTGAGTACTAAAAGTATGATGTTAACTAATGGACACAGATAAATACAGAGGTGAATGACTTTGGCAAAGAGTGACGTAAAGGGCAGAAGAAAAAAAAGACAGGGTGCAGGAAATGATGAAATCATTACACTGGAAAATGTGAGCAAGGCATATGCCACGGGCGCACCGGCATTAAACGGTGTGGATCTTCATATCAGAAAAGGTGAATTTGTTTTTATTGTAGGTGACAGCGGATCGGGAAAATCCACCATGATCAAGCTGCTTCTTCGGGAGCTGGTTCCTTCAGAGGGAGAGATTAATGTAATGGGTTATGATCTGGTGCGTATACGCCACAGAAAAATCCCCAAATTCAGAAGAAATCTGGGAATCGTATTTCAGGATTTCCGCTTGCTTAAGGACAGAAATGTATATGAAAACGTGGCTTTTGCACAGCGTATTATTCAGGCATCCAACAAGGAGATCAAGCGGAATGTACCCAGTATTCTTGCGACGGTAGGTCTGGCAGGTAAGTATAAGGCAAAGCCAAGACAGCTTTCTGGCGGTGAGCAGCAGAGAGTTGCCATAGCAAGGGCACTTGTGAATCGTCCCAGCATTCTGCTGGCAGATGAGCCTACCGGTAATCTTGATCCCAAAAATTCATGGGAAATTATGAAGCTGCTTGAACAGATCAACGAAAATGGAACAACAGTGCTTGTAGTTACGCACAACAGAGAAATAGTCAATGCAATGCAGAAGAGAGTTGTAACCATGAAGAAAGGCGTCATAGTAAGCGACGAGGAAAAGGGTGGTTATATCGATGAAGATTAATACATTTTTTTATACCATCAAGCAGGGATTTGTTAACATATTCAGAAATAAGTGGTTTTCCCTTGCGTCTATAGCAACCATTGGAGCCTGCCTGTTTTTGTTCGGTCTGTTTTATTCTATTATTATGAATTTTCAGAATATAGTGAAAACAGCTCAGCAGGGTGTATGTGTTACGGTTTTCTTTGATGAAGGAATCAGTCAGGAAAGAATTGAAGAGATTGGTGTGCTGATTGATAAGCGTACGGAAGTATCCAAGAAGGAATTTATCTCTGCCGATGAGGCATGGGAGAGCTTCAAGGAAGATTATCTGCAGGGCTATGAGGACGGTTTTACGGAGAATCCCATTCCGAACTCTGCCAATTATGTCATTTATATGAATGACGTATCTATGCAGCCGGCTCTGGTCATCTATCTGGAAGGGATAGAGGGAGTCAGGGAAGTAAACAAGTCGGAGCTTGTGGCGGTTACCTTAACCGGTGTGAATGCATTGATTGCCTATATTTCTGTGGGAATCATTGTCATTTTGCTTGCGGTATCTATTTTCCTGATCAGCAATACGGTGACAATCGGCATTGCTGTGCGTAAGGAAGAAATTACGATTATGAAGTATATCGGAGCAACGGACTTTTTCGTCAGGTCTCCCTTTGTCATAGAGGGTATGATGATCGGTGTGATCGGTGCACTGATACCGGTGGGAATTATTTTTGTTCTGTATAATAAGGTTATTGAATATATTATGTCGGAGTTTTCCATGTTATCAAAGCTGTTAACCTTCCTTCCGGTGGAGGGTGTTTTTAACACGCTTCTGCCGGTATCCCTGATTATGGGAGTGGGAATTGGCTTTCTTGGAAGTATTACAACAGTCAGAAAACACCTAAGAGTATAGCTTAAGGCAGAGGTTAATATGAAACGATGGAAGAGATTGTTCTGTATCCTGTTGGGGCTTTGTTTAATTCTGGGGACTGCTTCTAAGTATCAGACCACTGCATTTGCCAGTGAGCTTACTAATGACAGCATTAAGGAGAAGGAAGCGGAGATCAGCAAGGCTAAGGAAGAGAAGAAAGAACTGCAGAACGGACTTACAAATGTAAAAGAGATTAAAAAACAGCTTGAGCAGTCTAAGGAGGATCTTGCCGAATACGTGGAGGAGCTGGACGCAAACCTTGTAAGTATTCAGACGAAGATTGACGAGTTGAAGACCCTGATCGGCCAAAAGGAGGAGGAAATCGCCGAAAAAGCTGTGGAGCTTGAAGAAGCTTTGCAGGTTCAGCAGGATCAGTATGAGGCGATGAAAACCAGAATTCAGTTTATGTATGAGAAGGGTGATACGCTGGCTATAGAACTTTTATTCAGTGCTGAAGGCTTCGGAGATATGCTGAATAAAGCGGACTATATTGAAATGCTTTCCGCTTATGACCGCAAGATGCTGGACGAATATGTGGCTCAGGCAGAGTATGTTGCACTCTGCAAAGAGGGATTAGAGGAAGAAAAGGAAGTTCTTGATCAGGCGAAGGCAGCAGTGGAGGAGGAGGAAGCTTCCTTAAATGAGCTGATTGCAGCCAAGGAAAATGAGATTTATAAGGTGTCTACCGACATTCAGGGCAAGGAAGCAGCCATTAAGGAGTATGAGGCTGAGATCGCCGCACAGAATGATACCATTAAGGCGCTGGAGGCAGCTGTTGCGGAGGAAAGAAAGAAGCTTGCTGCGGAGCAGGGACGTAAGTATGACGGTGGGATTTTTACATGGCCTGCACCATCCTTTACCAGAATTTCCGACGATTACGGATACAGAATACATCCCACTCTGGGTATTGAGAAATTCCACAACGGAATTGATATGGCAGCTCCGGGAGGCAGCCCTATCTTAGCTGCTTATGACGGTAAAGTAGTTGCTGCGGATTATAATAGCAGTATGGGCAATTATATTATGATTGATCATGGAGACAGCCTGTATACGATTTACATGCATGCCTCAGCACTTTATGTTTCTAAAGGGGCGGAGGTTTCCAAAGGAGATAAGATTGCAGCTGTGGGAACTACAGGGCGTTCCACGGGAAATCATCTGCATTTTAGTGTGAGATTGAATGGAAATTATGTAAATCCGAGAAATTATTTAGGGTCATAACAGAATGGAGAGATAAGATTGGATAAGTCATCAGAAGAATTTGACGTTACATCTCAGGAAAGCGGGACGGTCAAGGGGAAAAATGAGAAAAAGCAGAACAAGAAAAACTTTCTGCTTGGAATGGTTTTTGGAATACTGATTGTTTCGCTGGTGCTGATAAGCGTATATGCGGGGAAGATGGCATACCATCTGCTTTCGGTCAGAGGAACCGGAGCGCAGAGCGCAGATGGGGAAAGTGTGGTAAGCACCGATACAATTCAAAAGATGAGAACCATAGAGGAAGTAATTGATACCTACTATTATGGAGATGAGGTGACCACGGCAGAGCTTCAGGACGGAGTATATAAAGGAATGATGGAAGCTTTGGGAGATCCTTATTCCGAGTACTATTCCACTGAGGAGCTTGAGGATGTGGTAAACAGCAATCAGGGTATCTCTTATGGAATTGGAGCCTATATTTCCATGAATCAGCAGATGAGCATGGCAATGATCAGCGGAGTCATGGAGGAAAGCCCTGCGCAGGAGGCAGGCCTTCGGGAGGGCGATATTATTTATCAGGTGGAGGGTGAATCCACACAGGGGATGAGCCTTACCAAGGTAGTCAGCCTGGTTAAGGGAAGAGAAGGAACTACAGTTCATTTGACCATTTACCGCGAGGGTGAGGCGGATTATCTGGATTTTGAGATTGTCAGGGCCAAACAAATTGAAACCACCACGGTGGACAGCGGAACTCTGGAAGGGCATGAGGATATTGGATATCTGAGAATTCGGGAATTTGACACGGTTACCGTAGATCAGTATACGGAGGCTATGGCGGTTTTGACAGAACAGGGTATTAAAGGATTGATTTTAGACCTTAGGAGCAATCCGGGAGGTGATCTGTCAGCGGTAGTGGAAATAGCAAGAAAGATTTTGCCGGCGGGCCTAATCGTCTATACGGAGGATAAGGAAGGAAACCGCAAGGAATATACCTGTGATGGGCAGAGAGAGCTTCAGATGCCTTTGGTTGTTTTGGTGAACGGTTATTCTGCAAGTGCTTCTGAAATTCTTGCAGGTGCTATTCAGGATTATAATAAGGGAACCCTGGTAGGAACAACTACTTATGGAAAGGGTATTGTACAGCGGATCCACAGATTGGATGACGGAACAGCGTTAAAGCTTACGGTAAGTGCATATTTTACGCCGTCGGGAAGAAATATCCACGGAATTGGTATTGAGCCTGATATTGAGCTTGAATATGATTATGAGGCATATGACGCTGACGGAACAGACAATCAGGTTGAAAAGGCGTTGGAAATACTGGAAGGGAAAATTGCATAAGGCTTGCTGCATTTGGATATGAGTCGATGCCGAAGGAATAAATTATTACAAGTACAGAACAAAAGTTCGATTTTTGTTCTGTACTTTTTATTTGCGGTCTGCTATAATAACACTCGGACATAGATAGAAGCTTGAATGGAAATGCTTATCGGTATAGAAGGAGGAGCTTTCATGGATCGTTTTAAGCTAGTATCCGAATATCAACCCACCGGCGATCAGCCGCAGGCGATTGCCGAGCTGGTAGAGGGATTTAAAAAGGGTAACCAGTTTCAGACACTGCTTGGGGTTACCGGCTCCGGCAAGACCTTTACTATGGCAAACGTCATTGCGGCATTAAATAAGCCGACCCTGATTATTGCGCACAATAAAACGCTGGCAGGTCAGCTCTATGGGGAGTTTAAGGAATTTTTCCCGGAGAATGCGGTAGAATACTTTGTCAGTTATTACGATTATTATCAGCCGGAGGCTTATGTACCTTCCTCGGATACCTATATTGCCAAGGACTCTTCCGTTAATGATGAAATTGATAAGCTCAGACTGTCTGCTACAGCGTCTCTTTCCGAGAGAAAGGATGTGATTGTGGTAGCCAGTGTGTCCTGTATTTACGGACTGGGAAGCCCGGACGATTATCAGGAGATGATCGTATCCTTAAGGCCGGGGATGACTAAGGATCGTGATCAAGTGCTTCGGGAATTAATAGACATTCAGTATGATCGAAATGATATGGATTTGGATCGAGGCTGTTTTAGGGTGAGAGGAGATGTGGTAGAGGTATATCCCGCAGAGGGCGGGGATTATCTGATCCGCATTGAATTTTTCGGTGATGAAATAGATCGAATTGCACAGACAGATCCGCTGACAGGCCAGGTTCATGCTACGTTAGAGCATGTTGCCATATTTCCGGCTTCTCATTATGTGGTTCCTCAGGAAAAAATAAACGAGGCATGCAAGAACATTGAGGCCGAGCTTGAGGAACGTATTCGTTTTTTTAAAAGTGAGGACAAGCTTTTAGAGGCTCAGAGAATTTCGGAACGGACTAATTTTGATATTGAAATGCTTAGGGAAACTGGTTTTTGCTCCGGGATTGAAAACTATTCCCGGCATTTGGCGGGAATGCCGGCAGGAGCAATGCCCCATACGCTGATGGACTACTTTGGGGATGATTATTTGATTATTATTGATGAATCTCATATGACAATTCCGCAGATTGGGGCAATGTACACCGGAGACCGCTCCCGTAAGACCACGCTGGTAGACTATGGGTTCAGACTTCCGTCCGCATTGGATAACAGACCCCTTTGCTTTGCCGAGTTTGAGCAGCATATTGACCAGATGATGTTTGTATCTGCAACGCCCTCTATCTATGAGCGGGATCATGAACTTTTGCGCACGGAACAGATTATTCGTCCTACCGGGCTTTTGGATCCTGAAATTTCAGTGCGGCCTGTGGAGGGTCAGATTGACGACCTGATATCGGAGATCAATCAGGAAACGCAGAAACACAATAAGGTTCTGGTGACAACCCTTACTAAGCGGATGGCAGAGGATTTGACAGACTACATGAATGATGTGGGAATCAGGGTGAAATATCTCCACTCTGACGTGGATACACTTGAGAGAGCTGAAATTATTCGTGATATGCGGCTGGATGTTTTTGATGTGTTGGTAGGCATCAACCTTTTGCGGGAGGGGCTTGATATTCCGGAAATATCCCTGGTGGCAATTTTGGATGCGGACAAGGAGGGATTTCTCCGTTCCGAAACGTCCTTAATTCAGACCGTGGGTCGTGCGGCACGAAATGTGGAAGGCCATGTAATCATGTATGCGGATCAGATGACGGATTCCATGCGTGCTGCTATTGACGAGACCAACAGGCGCCGCACCATTCAGCAGAGATATAATGAAGAGCATCATATTACGCCTCAGTCCATTAAAAAGGCAGTTCGTGACCTGATCAGCATTTCCAAGGTGATTGCAAAGGAGGAATTGCAATTTGAAAAAGATCCCGAATCAATGAGCAGGGCTGAGCTGGAGAAGCTGATACAGCAGGTGGAGAAACAGATGAAGAAAGCGGCGGCGGATTTGAATTTCGAGGCGGCGGCAGAGCTTCGTGACAAGATGATAGAGCTTAAGAAAAAGCATAAAGAGCTGGAGGATGATGAGCGCAAGGAAAAACGCTGACGGACTTCAGAATATAGGTGCTGCGGGCAGATACGGCACAGAAAGGAAAACGGATATTGAAATGAAATTATCGGATAAGCATGTAGAGGTACCCAGAATACGCCCCAGAGAGTTTATAAAGATCAGAGGCGCCAATGAGCATAACCTTCAGAATTTGGATGTGGACATTCCCAGAAATGAACTGGTGGTTTTAACCGGATTATCCGGTTCGGGAAAATCTTCACTGGCTTTTGATACGATTTATGCGGAGGGTCAGAGGAGATATATGGAATCGCTGTCCTCCTATGCAAGACAGTTCTTAGGGCAGATGGAAAAGCCTAATGTGGAAAAGATAGAAGGATTGTCGCCTGCAATCTCCATTGATCAGAAGTCAACCAACAGAAATCCTCGTTCCACAGTGGGAACCGTGACGGAGATATATGATTACTTCAGACTGCTTTATGCCCGGGTGGGCATTCCCCATTGTCCGGAGTGCGGCAAGGAAATTAAACGCCAGAGCGTAGATCAGATGGTAGATCAGATCATGGAACTTCCCGAAGGAACTAAGCTGCAGATTCTTGCACCGGTGGTTCGGGGCAGAAAGGGAGAACATGCAAAGGTATTTGACCGTGCCAAAAGAAGCGGCTATGTCCGCGTCCGGGTGGATGGAAGTCTTTATGAGCTTACCGAGGAAATCAAGCTGGACAAGAATATTAAGCATAACATTGAGATCGTAGTGGACAGGCTGGTAGTAAAGCCGGGAATTGAGAGAAGACTGACAGATTCTATTGAAAATGTGTTGGAGCTTGCGGAAGGTCTTTTGATGGTGGATGTGATTGACGGGGAAACCATTAATTTCAGCCAAAGCTTTGCCTGTCCTGATTGCGGCGTCAGCATCAGTGAAATAGAGCCCAGAAGCTTTTCCTTCAATAATCCTTTCGGAGCATGTCCGGTGTGCTTTGGGCTGGGCTATAAAATGGAATTCGATCCGGATTTAATGATACCGGATAAGTCCCTTAGCATTAATGAAGGAGCTATTCAGGTTATGGGATGGCAGTCCTGTAACGAGCCGGGCAGCTTTACCAATGCGCTTTTGCAGGCACTTTCCAAAGAGTATAAATTCAGTCTTGACACCCCTGTGGAGGAGCTTCCGGATAAGATTTACCAGATGTTAATTCACGGTACGGATGGCAAAGAGGTGAAGGTACATTATAAGGGGCAGAGAGGCGAGGGAGTTTATCCTGTAGCGTTTGAAGGCCTGATCAGAAATATGGAACGAAAGTACAGGGAAACAGGCTCTGATGTAATCAAGCAGGAATATGAGACCTATATGCGGATTACTCCCTGTAAGGAATGCGGCGGCATGAGACTGAAAAGAGAATCCCTTGCGGTTACCGTATGTGATAAGAATATTCATCAAATTACTTCTATGTCCATCAGGGATCTCTATGCCTTTTTACAGGAAATGAAGCTGACCAATCAGCAGCTGCTGATTGGAAACCAGATATTGAAGGAAATTAATGCAAGGGTAGGTTTCCTGATTGATGTGGGATTGGAATATCTGTCCTTAGCCCGTGCAACGGGCACCCTTTCAGGCGGGGAGGCACAGAGAATCCGTCTTGCTACCCAGATTGGTTCCGGGCTGGTGGGAGTCTGTTATATTTTGGATGAGCCCAGTATCGGTTTGCACCAGAAAGATAATGACAAACTGTTAAATACACTGAAAAATCTTCGCGATCTGGGGAACACCTTAATTGTGGTAGAGCATGATGAGGATACCATGCTGGAAGCAGATTATGTTGTGGATATCGGCCCCGGCGCCGGTTCTCATGGAGGAAAGGTGATTGCCCAGGGAACTGCACAGGAGATCATGAAGGTGGAGGAATCCATTACCGGGCAGTATTTAAGCGGGAAAAAGCAGGTGCCGGTACCGGATGAACGAAGAAAGCCCAAAGGCTGGCTTACCATAAGCGGCGCAAGGGAGAATAATTTAAAAAATATTACTGTAAACGTTCCTATAGGGGTTCTGACCTGTGTTACCGGTGTTTCCGGTTCGGGCAAAAGCTCTCTGGTCAACGAAATCCTTTATAAGCGTCTGGCAAGGGACTTAAACCGGGCAAGAACCATACCCGGAAAGCATAAAAACATTACGGGAATTAAAAAGCTGGACAAGGTGATTGACATTGATCAGTCACCGATAGGAAGAACACCCAGGTCCAATCCTGCAACCTATACGGGAGTATTTGATATGATCAGGGATTTGTTTGCAGGAACGCCTGATGCCAAGGCAAGAGGCTATAAGAAGGGCCGCTTTAGCTTTAATGTAAAAGGCGGGAGATGTGAGGCCTGCGGCGGAGACGGAATTATCAAGATCGAGATGCATTTTCTTCCTGATGTATATGTTCCCTGTGAGGTGTGCGGAGGTAAGCGTTACAACAGGGAGACCCTGGAGGTTAAGTACAAGGGAAAGAACATCTATGATGTGTTGGATATGACTGTAGAAGAAGCGGTTCCGTTTTTCGAAAATCTACCCTCCATCCGACGGAAGATAGAAACCTTAAATGATGTAGGGTTATCCTATGTGAAGCTGGGGCAGCCTTCCACAACTCTCTCCGGCGGTGAAGCGCAGAGAATCAAGCTGGCAGCGGAGCTTAGCAAAAGGAGTACGGGGAACACCATCTATATATTGGATGAACCTACTACAGGGCTTCACTTTGCGGATGTTCATAAGCTGGTAGAAATTCTTCACCGCCTGGCAGACGGCGGCAATACGGTGGTAGTGATCGAGCATAACCTTGATGTGATTAAAACTGCCGATTATATCATCGATATGGGACCGGATGGCGGTGACAGGGGCGGAACCGTTGTAGCCTGCGGCACTCCTGAGGAGATTGCCGAGGTGACGGAATCCTACACGGGACAGTATGTGAAAAAAATGTTGAAAAGGTATAAAGAAAATAAAGAAAAGTACCGATAAATTTATCAAAGCACGGACGCAGCAGTTTGACGGATGGAACCGTTCGGATTTCTGCGTCCTTTTTTGTTAATTTTTTATGAAATCCCTTTGAAAATGTATTTCTATGGGTTATAATAACTTTGTATGTGCTTGATTATTGGAAATTATTATAACAGAAAATAGAAAATTCACAGAAAGGGGTATATGGCAATGCAGTATACGGATATCGGAATCGATTTGGGAACAGCCAGTATTTTGGTCTACATCAGAGGGAGAGGAGTTGTACTTAAGGAGCCCTCGGTTGTAGCTTTTGATAGAGACACCAACAGGATTAAGGCAATCGGGGAGGATGCAAGGCTGATGCTGGGAAGAACTCCCGGAAATATTGTTGCAGTTCGTCCTCTGCGTCAGGGTGTTATTTCCGATTACAGAGTCACAGAGCAGATGATGAAATATTTCATTCAGAAGGCTCTTGGAAAGAGAACCTTTAGAAAGCCCAGAATCGCAGTGTGCGTACCCAGTGGTGTTACAGAGGTAGAAAAGAAGGCAGTTGAGGATGCTACTCTTCAGGCAGGTGCCAGAGAGGTTTCGATTATTGAGGAGCCCATTGCGGCAGCAATCGGAGCGGGAATTGATATTTCCAAGCCCTGCGGTAACATGATCGTAGATATCGGAGGAGGAACCTCGGATATTGCGGTTATTTCCCTTGGAGGAACTGTTGTCAGCGCTTCCATCAAAATTGCGGGAGATGATTTTGATGAGGCTCTTGTAAGATATATGCGTAAGAAGCATAATCTGCTGATCGGAGAAAGAACGGCAGAGGACATTAAGATAAAGATCGGCTCAGCCTTTAAACGTCCTGAGGTGGATTATATGGATGTGAGAGGACGGAATCTGGTTACAGGTCTTCCCAAAACCGTTAAGGTATCTTCTGAGGAAACAGAGGAGGCGCTTAAGGAAACGACAGCTCAGATCATTGAGACCATTCACAGCGTTTTGGAGAAAACACCTCCGGAGCTTGCAGCAGATATTGCCGACAGAGGAATTGTTCTTACCGGAGGCGGAAGTCTTCTTCGCGGGCTGGAGGATTTAATTGCCGAGAAAACGGGAATTAATACTATGACAGCTGAGGATCCTATGACAGCTGTAGCCATCGGCACAGGAAAATACGTGGAATTTCTTGCAGGTTATAAGGAAGATTAGAAAGGTGCTATATGATAAAGGGACTCTATACTGCCTACACAGGCATGATTAATGAACAGCATAGGATGGACGTACTTACCAACAATCTGGCCAATGCGGACACCAATGGTTTTAAAAAGGAAGGTGCCACCAGCCAGACCTTTGATCAGGTTCTTGCGTACAAGATCAAGGATGCATCGGAAGGGTATAATCTTTCCCGAAGGATCGGTATCAACCATCCGGGAGTTAAGATTGGTGAAGGGTACACGGATTTTTCCCAGGGGCCTATTAAGACTACCGGCAACACCTATGATCTGGCTTTGACGGATAAGGGCTTTTTTGCCGTTGAATTTACCAACAAGGCGGGAGAAAGCTCTGTGAAATATACCAGAGACGGTGATTTCACTCTGACCCAGGAGGGACGTCTGGTGACCAGAGATGGTGATGCAGTGCTGGATGAGGACGGGCAGCCCATAGAGATCGATCCGTTGAAGACAGCGGAGATTAACACCTCCGGCCAGATCATACAGGATGGACGGGTAGTAGCTACTATTCAGGTTACTGATTTTGAGGATTATAATTATTTGGAGCGTTACGGAGAAAACTACTTTCAGCCTATAGAAGGCGCAACGCAGACGGATGCACCTGCACAGATTTATTCCGGGTATCTGGAAACCTCCAATATTTCCGTAGTAACTGAAATGGTGAATATGATTACGGTTTCCAGAGCATATGAAAGTAATCAAAAGGTTATTACAACCTTTGACGGTACGCTTGATATTGCAGCAAATCAGCTTGGTAGAATTTAAGGAGGCAGTTTATGGTTAGAAGTTTATGGTCAGCAGCTACTGGTATGAATGCCCAGCAGACTAATGTGGATACAATTGCAAATAATCTTGCCAATGTAAATACGGTGGGATATAAGGCACAGGTTGCCCAGTTTAAATCCCTGCTTTATCAAACACTCCAAACTGCTACCACGACAGCAAATGGAGATCCCAAGCCTACCAGTTCTCAGGTGGGTCTTGGTGTGAGGAACTCTTCCATTAATTCGATTTTCACACAGGGAAGTCTTCTTTCCTCAAACAGTGATACATCATTTGCTATAGAGGGAGAGGGATACTTTGCGATTCAAGGCAGTGACGGCGATACATATTATACCCGTAACGGTGATTTTACCTGGGCGCTTAACGACAGAGGCGGTATGATACTGACCAATCAGGATGGTCTTCCGGTGCTCAGTTCCACAGGCAGGACGATTACCTTAGGTTCCAATTATATTGCCAGCAAAATATCCATCACAGGTGACGGAACGATCTGTTATCCTGATGCTAACAATAATCCTCAGTCTCTTGGAGTTTCCATTGGTCTGTATCAGTTTAACAATCCCGGCGGTTTGGTAAGACATGGGGATACGCTCTGGGAAACCTCAGCGGCAAGCGGAACAGCCTTGAATGAAGCCACCAACAGAAATGTAAGCAGAAGCCGTGTGGTACAGGGATATTTGGAAGGCTCTAACGTACAAGTGGCAGACGAGATGGTAAATCTGATCGTTGCACAGCGTGCCTATGAAATGAATTCAAAGGCGATTACCACTACAGATGAAATGATGCAGACAGCCAACAACCTTAAGAGGTAATATGAATTATGGATATTAATGGAATTTCTTCTTTATATACGGATTATCTGCAAAATCAAAGTACGGCAGAAACGAAATTAAAGGATACTATCAGCAGTACGGGTTATTCGCAGGCAACAGATGATGAACTGCTGGATGCCTGTAAGCAGTTCGAAGCATACTTTTTGGAGCAGGTTTTTAAGGAAATGCAGAAAACAGTGGATTGCCTGACAAGCGATGAGAGCAGTGATCCTAATAATAATCTGGTGGATTATTTTAAGGATACTGCAATTCAGGATCTTGCTGCTACTTCCACAGAGGTTCAGGGACTTGGGCTGGCGCAGACTTTGTATGAACAGATGAAGCGCAATTATGGACTGTAAGCAGGATATGATATTATGAAGTACATATGGGGCTGCCTATGACAGACGGAATACCGTCTTCTTTGGCAGCCCTTTTTATGCGATAGGACAGTACTCAAAATGTAACAGGAGGCAGCATTTGGAAACGGTTAAGGGCTATGTGGATCACATTATTTATCAAAATAAAGAAAACGGTTATGCAGTGATTTCTCTGGAAACAGAGGGCGAGGAATTGATCTGTGTGGGAAATTTCCGTTCCGTGGAGACCGGCGAAACATTGGAGCTTATGGGCAATTATGTGGAGCATCCGCTGTATGGACACCAGCTGAAGGTGGAGAGCAGCAGGGTGACGGTTCCTGATGATGCAGTAAGCATGGAGCGTTACCTCGGATCAGGAGCAATTAAGGGAATTGGCGAAGCCTTAGCTTCCAGAATCGTTAAAAGGTTCGGCAGCGATACTTTTCGTATCATAGAGGAGGAACCGGAAAGACTGGCGGAGATTAAAGGGATCAGCATGCGAAAGGCCCAGGAGATCGGCCAGCAGATGATAGAAAAGAAGGATATGCGTGAAGCTTTTGTGTTTCTGCAGCAGTACGGAATATCCAATGTGCTTGCGGTTAAGATTTACCGTCAATATGGCATGAATCTTTACGGAGTTATGAAGGAAAATCCTTATCGGCTGGCAGAAGATATCGATGGTGTGGGTTTTAAGATAGCTGACGAAATTGCAGCCAAAATCGGTATTCATACGGATTCTGATTACAGAATTAGAAGCGGCATACTTTATGTGCTGCTACAGGCATCGGCGGAGGGGCATGTTTATCTGCCGGATAGGATTCTGTTGGAGCGAACCTCAGAACTTTTGGGGGTAGATGCGAGCGCAATAGCTCCCCAGATACAAAATCTCGCCATGGATAAAAAGCTTGTGATTAAGAGGAAGGATGAGGAAGTAAGAGTCTATGCATTGTCCTACTATTATGCGGAGCTTACCTGCGCAAGTATGCTTCATGATTTGAATGTGAAGCTGGAGGAAGAGCTTTTACCGGCACGGGAGGGCAGAGTGAGGATGCTGCTTAAGTCTCTTGAAAAGGAGCAGGGAATAGAGCTGGATGAATTACAGCAGCAGGCTGTATTGGAAAGCGTTAAATCAGGGTTAATGATCCTTTCGGGAGGACCTGGAACGGGAAAGACTACCACGATCAATACCATTATCCGCTTTTTTGAGATGGAAGGGATGGATATTCTGCTGGCTGCACCTACGGGAAGAGCAGCTAAGAGAATGACCGAAGCCACCGGCTATGAGGCCAGAACCATACACAGAATGCTGGAAATTAACGGGGGACTTGAAGAAGGGCGAAGTGCACAGTTTGAGAGAAATGAAGAAAATCCCCTGGAGGCGGACGTTATTATTATTGATGAGATGTCTATGGTGGATATTCATTTATTCCGTGCACTGCTAAATGCCGTCAGTGTGGGAACCAGACTGATCATGGTCGGGGATGTGGATCAGCTTCCCAGCGTGGGACCGGGGCAGGTTTTGCATGATTTGATAGAAAGCAGGGCTTATCCGGTAGTGATTTTAAAGAAAATATTCCGTCAGGCTGGGGAGAGTGATATTGTAGTTAATGCCCATAAGATTAATAAGGGGCAGGAAATTGAACTGAACAACAAAAGCAGGGACTTTTTCTTCCTGGAAAGAAGTGACGTTAATGTCATTTATAAGCATATGATACAGCTGATCAGGGAAAAGCTGCCTCCTTACGTGGAAACCTCTTCCTGGGATATTCAGGTTCTTACACCCATGAGAAAGGGGAATTTAGGGGCGGTGGTTCTAAATGGGATACTTCAGCAATATCTTAATCCGCCTGATTCTCAAAAAAGAGAATATACTACGGGAGAGAGGCTGTTTAGAGAAGGCGACAAAGTCATGCAGATCAAGAACAACTATCAGATTGAATGGGAAATCTTAAGTAAATATGGAATTCCCATTGATAAGGGGATGGGAATATTCAACGGAGATATGGGTATTGTTAAGGAAATCAATGAAACTGCACAGCTGTTGGTGGTGGAATATGATGAAGGAAGAAGAGTGAGTTATCCTTTTTCACAGGTTGATGAGCTGGAGCTGGCTTATGCGGTTACGATTCACAAGTCCCAGGGGAGTGAGTATCCGGCAGTGATTCTTCCGGTGCTTTCGGGACCTAAAATGCTGTTTAACAGGAACCTGCTTTATACGGCTGTAACCCGTGCCAGAAAATGCGTTACCATATTGGGAAGCAGTCAGACACTTAAAGAGATGATACACAACGAAAGGCAGCACATGCGTTATACCAGCTTGTGTGACCGCATCAGAGAAATAGAGGAAAGCTAGAAGAAAGGCAGGCGGATGAGGATTAGCAAAAATCCACTGGATTATTTATTCCCGGCAAGATGTGTGGTTTGCGACGAGATAAGCGACCTGGCCGGAGAAAGGGTTTGCAGCAGCTGCAAAGGCAGGATTGTTTACATTGGAGAGTCCTGCTGTATGAAGTGCGGCAAACAGCTTCGGAAGGAAGAAAAGGAATATTGTGAGGATTGTGAAAGGACGCACCATCTCTTTGTGCGGGGAATGGCGCTGTACGATTACGGAAGCATGGCAGATTCCTTATTTCGTTTTAAGTACAGGGGACGAATGGAATATGCGGCCTTTTACGGCAGGGATCTTTTCGAAAAGAAGGCAGGGTGGCTTGAATCGATTAAGCCGGATGCGCTGGTGCCGGTTCCTGTCCATGCATCCAGAATGAGGAGCAGGGGATATAATCAGGCGCAGCTGATAGCGAGGGAGCTTTCAAGACATTCGGGGATACCGGTTTTTGACCATTTGATCAAAAGAACCCACCGTACTAAGCCTCTTAAGGGTCTGACTCCCCTGGAAAGGCAAAATAATTTGAAAAGGGCTTTCAAAATCTGCCAAAATGATGTAAAATTAAATACGATTGTTATTGTGGATGATATATACACTACCGGCAGTACAATGGACTCTATGGCCGGGGTTTTGTCGAAGGCGGGTATTTACCAAATTTACTTTTTGACATTGACCATTGGACGTGGCATGTAGAAGCGGGAGGTATTGTTATGAATGTACGAAATTGCAGAAAATGCGGAAGAATTTTTAATTATGTTATGGGACCGATTATGTGTCCCAGATGTAAAGAGGAACAGGAAGCCAAGTTTCAGGAAGTTAAGAAATATGTACAGGATCATCATGGTGCCGATATTGTTGAGGTTTCCAGGGAATGTGATGTAGACCCCGGACAGATCCGCCAATGGATTCGGGAGGAGCGTCTCCAGTTCGCCGATGATTCGCCGATCAGAATTCCCTGCGAAGGATGCGGAGCAATGATCCGTTCGGGGCGTTTTTGTGACAAATGTAAAATGGAAATGACTACGGGCTTTAAGCATGCTATCGGAATGGATAAACCTCAGGAGCCTGTGCAGAAGCCTGTCTCTAAGCGGGAAAGCGATAGAATGCGTTACCTGTAATAATTGTTTTTACAAAGTGACGATTGAAGGGCAGATATATGATAAACGAAGAGAAGGTCATTCTAATGACCAGAATGGCATCCTATGAGGAACATGAAGGTAAAAAGGATATAGCAATTATCCATTATTTTAGAAGTGATTATATCGGATTTCAAATGCTGAAATCGATTATTGCTGTTACAATTTCCTTTTTTGCACTGTTTGGGGTGTATGTATTTTATAATTTTGAGGAATTGATGCAGGAAGTCTATAAGATGGATCTGCTTGATTTCGGTAAAAGCGTCATGATCCTGTATCTATGCGTGGTAGGGGCATATGGAGTTGTTGCCTATGTGGTATTTGCCTGCAGATACAGCAGAGCAAGAAAGAGTTTAAAGCATTACTATGATAATCTCAAAAAATTATCAGGCATGCATAATAAATAATGAGGATAACCGTATGACAAGTTTACTGGTTGTAAAGCAATATATCAAAAATTTTATTAACAAATATGAGGTTTATTTAAAGCCTGTCTTAAAGTTAATTCTGGCATTGACATCACTTTTGATGATTAACAGCAGGGTGGGATATATGCACAGGCTGGACAATATGTCGATTGTGCTGATTATAGCGCTTATGTGTTCCTTTATGCCCATGAATTTTATTATTTTTGTGGCAGCGGCTTTTGTAGTGTTTCACTTTTATGCATTGTCGCTGGAGTGTGCTGTGGTAACACTGGTATTGTTCCTGGTAATGTTTCTTCTTTATTTTAGATTTTCACCAAAGGATACGCTTGTGGTATTGCTTTTGCCGATATGCTTTGTGCTGAAAATCCCTTATGCGGTACCCCTTGCCATGGGGCTTTTGGGAACTCCGGCATCGGCGGTTTCAGTAGGCTGCGGCGTTATGGTTACTTATTTGATCAATTACATAGCTGACAGTGCAACTGCACTTACTGCAATGGAAACGGAAGAAATGACTACGAGATTCAGGCTTGTGATAGACGGACTGATCAATAACAAGGAAATGCTGCTTACAATCGCAGCCTTTGCTGTTACAATCATAATTGTTTACATGATCAGAAGATTATCTATCGATCATGCATGGACCATTGCAATGATTACGGGCGCTATTGCCAATGTGATGATTTTACTGGTTGGAGATCTTTTGTTTGATACGAATGTATCTATTATAGGTATTTTCATTGGAACGATCTTTTCATTGCTGATAGTAAAAATTCTGGAATTTTTTGTTTTCCATTTGGATTACAGCAGAGTGGAAAAGGTTCAGTTTGAGGATGATGAGTACTACTATTATGTGAAGGCTGTACCGAAGATCACGGTGGCAACACCGTCAAGAACGGTTAAGAGAATTAATACTCCCAGAAAAAGAAGCGGCGGGAGCCATTCAAAGCGATAGGGAGGAACGGTGGTTAATATTTTAGTAATGGGGAATAACTAAATGTTGCGTGGCATTGAAATTGTGGAAACATACCTGTCAAGGGTGTCAGGTATCAGATGGGCGGATATCGTGGAGATATTTATTCTCGCTTTTCTGCTTTATCATATTTTAGTGTGGATTAAGAATACAAGAGCATGGTCTCTTTTAAAAGGGATACTTGTTATAGCAGTCTTTATTCTGGTTGCTGCATACTTTGAAATGAATACCATTCTCTGGATTGTCCAAAACATGTTTGGCGTGGCTGTGACGGCAGTGGTGGTCATATTACAGCCGGAGCTGCGTAAAGCGGTGGAGGAGTTGGGAAGAAAAAACATTATTTCTTCCATTGTCCCTTTTGAATTAGGGAAAAATCCGGGAGAAGGAAGATTTTCGGATAAGACAATCAATGAAATTACGAAGGCGTGTGTGGAAATGGGCAAGGTGAAAACCGGTGCCCTTATTGTTGTACAGCAAAATCAGTCTCTGGATGAATATGAAAGAACAGGAATAGACGTGGATGGCATTGTTACAAGCCAGCTGCTGATCAACATTTTTGAACACAATACCCCTCTCCATGACGGTGCGGTTATAATCAGAGGAAACAGAGTAGTGTCAGCGACCTGCTATCTGCCTCTTTCCGATAATATGGCTCTTAGCAAGGAGCTTGGAACCAGACACAGAGCAGGTGTAGGCATTTCAGAGGCTACAGATTCCCTGACGGTGATCGTTTCGGAGGAGACAGGAAAGATCAGCGTGGCATATGGTGGAAGCTTAGAGCGCAATTTAAACGGAGAAACCTTAAAAGAAAGATTAAAAGCAATACAGAATAAGCCGGAGGAAGAAAGCCGGAAGAGAATTCTGTGGAAGGGACGGTCAAAGGGTGAAAAGTAAATTGACACGTAATATCAGCCTGAAACTGGCGTCAGTCTTTCTGGCAGTTATTCTGTGGCTGGTAGTTAACAGTATAAACAATCCGACGGTTCCAAACAGCTATTACAATATACCGGTTGAACTGCTGAATACAGACCTGATTACCGATTCAGGTCAGGTATATGAAGTGCTGGACGGAACGGATGTGATCAGTAAGGTAACAATAAGAGCGCCTCGTTCGGTAATCAGTGAGTTGAAGAATGAAAATATTATTGCCACGGCAGATGTAAATGATATCAGCAGTCTTGATACTATAGCGATTAAATTAACCACAGATCGATCCAATAAGGATATCAGCAGCATTGTGGGAAGCATTGACACCGTGAAGCTTAAAATTGAAAATAAGAAAACAAAGGCTTTGGCTTTGAAAGCTACTACATCAGGACAGATTGCTGATGGATATATAGTAGGTGAGGTTACTCCGGATCAAAACCTGGTGAGAATTTCCGGTCCTGAATCTGTGATTGATCAGATTACCAAAGCCGTGGTGGATGTAGGTATAGATGGAATGACCAGCGATATTGTCACCAATGCTGAGATTAGGCTGTATGATGCGGACGGCAATATGATTACGAATGAGAATATTACGCAAAATATTAAGTCCGTAGGTGTGAAGGTGGCAATCTGGCAGACCGCATCGGTTCCTGTACATTACAGCGTCAGCGGCCAGCCTGCACAGGGGTATCAGGACACCGGAGAGATTGACGGTAATGGAGAAAGCGTTACTGTTGCAGGAAAAGCAAGCGTGCTCAGGAATATTACGGAAATTGTAGTTCCGGCAGAGGTATTGGATATTACCGATCAAGCGGAAGACCTGATAAAGGAGATTGATTTAAAGCAATATTTGCCTGATAATGTATATCTTGCAAATTCGGCGGATGCCCTAAAAACCGTTACTGTTCATATAGAAGCTGAGATGAATAAGAGATTGGAGATCAGGGGCGAAAAGGTTCGTATATCGAATCTTCCTGAAGGATATAATGCCAGTATTTCCGAGCTTGGAGAAAGCTTTATTATAGAAGTGGTAGGGTTATCGAGAGATGTTGCAACCTTGCAGGCTGCTAATATATCGGGAACGGTGGATATTGTAAAATGGATGCAGGAAAGCGGCATGAGCGAGCCACAGCCCGGATATTATACGGTGGAGGTTGATTTCGGACTGCCGGAGGGAGTAGTCTTATCCGAACCGGTTACAGTGACTCTTCACATTTCGGAGCAAGAGCAGGAATAGTCGAAAGGAGCTAAGATAGAATGAGCAGATTATTTGGTACAGATAGTGTAAGAGGTGTGGCAAATGACGAATTGACGCCTCTGTTGGCAATGCAGCTTGGTCAGGCAGGTGCCTATGTACTAACCAGAGAAAATATGCATAAGCCTACTATCATGGTAGGATGTGATACCAGAATATCGGGAGATATGCTTGCCAATGCACTGATGGCAGGCATCTGCTCGGTGGGAGCCAATGCCGTTTATGTAGGTGTGATTCCCACTCCGGCAGTAGCATATCTGACCAGAAAGTATAAAGTAGATGCAGGTGTAGTGATCTCCGCTTCCCATAACCCAGTGGAGTTTAACGGAATTAAGTTTTTTGACGGAAACGGATATAAGCTGCCGGACGCTCTGGAAGATGAGATCGAAAGTATCATAAGAAACGATATGAACGGAATTAAATTTCCCATCGGAGCTAATGTAGGTAAGATCAAGTATCGAACCGATGCCAGAGAGGAATACATTAATCATTCCATCCAATCGGTAAACGTTGATTTGTCAGGACTGAAGATTGTTGTGGATTGTGCAGAAGGTGCATCTTATTATACCTCGGTAGAAGCGCTTAAAGAATTAGGCGGTAATGTTGTGGCAATTCATAATATGCCGGATGGAACTAACATTAATGCCAATTGCGGATCTACTCATATGCAGGAGCTTCAGGCAAGAGTGGTTTATGAGAAGGCTGACATTGGTCTTGCATTTGATGGCGATGCAGACAGATTGCTTGCGGTAGATGAATTGGGAAATATTGTTGACGGTGATCAGATTATGGCTATTGTCGGTACTCATATGAAGGAGAAGGGTGAGCTTACCGGTGATACCATTGTGGCAACGGTTATGAGTAATCTGGGATTTTTCCTGATGGCGGAGAAGAACGGCATTCATATGGAACAGACCAAGGTAGGAGACAGGTATGTTCTGGAGAGAATGAAGGAAATCGGGGCAAGCCTTGGCGGAGAGCAGTCAGGACATATTATATTCCTGAAGGAAAATACTACCGGGGACGGTCTGCTCAGCGCATTGCATCTTTTGAAGGTTATTGTGGAGACTAATAAAAAGCTTTCAGAGCTTGCTAAGGTTATGGAGGTGCTTCCACAGGCACTTGTCAATGCAAAGGTTCCCAACCACAAAAAGGAAAGATATATGGAATATCCTGAAATTGCAGAGGCAATTAAGAAGCTTACCGATAAGTTTGCAGGAGAGGGAAGAGTGCTGATCCGCCCTTCGGGAACAGAGCCTTTGGTACGTGTTATGATTGAAGGTAAGGATCAGAAAATGATTGAAGAAGATGCAAGACAGCTGGCAGAGCTGATTCAGAATATTATGCTTTAGGGCGGAATGATTGGAGGGTTATTGTTATGGTAAGGCAAAAGGTGGTTATTAAAAATCCCACGGGGTTACATTTAAGACCTGCGGGAATATTATGTAAAGAGGCAATGCAGTTTAAGTCATTGATTACATTTACATTCAGGGGTAATACCGCAAATGCAAAAAGTGTGTTAAGCGTACTGGGAGCATGTGTAAAATGCGGTGATGAGATTGAGTTTATCTGCGATGGAGTGGATGAAGCAGAGGCTCTGGAGTCTCTCGTAAAGGCAATAGAAAACGGTTTAGGTGAATAAAGGAAAGGCATGGAATAGTAAAATGCTGAATTATAAACGTTACAGGAAAAATCCGGTGGTTGATTATCCGGAAAGAGAGTGGCCGAATAAGGAAATCGAAAGGGCTCCTATCTGGTGCAGTGTTGACTTGAGGGATGGGAATCAAGCCCTGATCGATCCTATGGTGGTCAGCGAAAAAATTGAAATGTTTCAGTATCTGATTAAGCTGGGATTTAAGGAAATTGAAATTGGCTTCCCGGCAGCGAGTCAGATTGAATTTGACTTCCTGCGTCAGCTGATTGAAAGAAAAATGATCCCTGATGATGTGCGTGTACAGGTGCTTACCCAGTGCCGTGAAGAGCTGATTGACCGTACTTTTGAATCCATTGAAGGCTGCAAGGAGGCAATTGTACATATTTATAATTCTACCTCCACGCTGCAAAGGGATGTGGTATTTGGCATGAGCCGTGAGGAGATTATAGATATTGCCGTAAAGGGTACATTGATGGTGAAGGAACGTGCAAAGAAGTTTCCCGGAAAGATTATTCTGGAATATTCCCCTGAAAGCTTTACGGGTACGGAGCTGGACTTCGCATTGGAAATTTGTACAGCAGTACAGGAGACCTGGGGAGCTACCAGAGAAAATCCTATTATCATTAATCTTCCCTCTACGGTTGAAATGAATACGCCTAATGTATATGCCGATCAGATTGAGTGGATGAATCGACATTTTAAGAATAGGGAGAGCATTATTTTAAGCGTACATCCTCATAATGACCGGGGAACCGGTGTGGCATCTGCGGAGCTTTCCATGCTGGCAGGAGCTGAGAGAGTGGAAGGAACTCTGTTTGGAAACGGGGAGAGAACCGGAAATGTGGATGTGCTGAATATTGCATATAACATGTTCTCACAGGGTATTAATCCGGAGCTTAACATTGAGAAGGTCAATGAAATTATAGAAATATATGAAAGATGCTGCAAGCTGCCTGTTCATCCCAGACATCCTTATGCCGGAAAGCTGGTGTTCACTGCCTTTTCCGGATCTCATCAGGATGCCATTAATAAGGGTGTAAAAGCAATGAAGGAACGTGGCAATGAATTTTGGCAGGTGCCTTATCTTCCCATCGATCCTTCGGATATCGGAAGGGAATACGAACCTATTGTGCGTATTAATTCTCAGTCAGGGAAGGGCGGCGTAGCCTTCATTATGGATACCTATTTCGGCTTCAAGCTGCCGAAGGGAATGCATAAGGAGTTTGCTAATGTGATTCAGGGTATTTCCGAGAAACAGGGAGAGGTTTCTCCTGATGAGATTATGGCAGCCTTTCGTAAGGAATATTTGGATCAGAAGGAGCCCATCCACTTCCGCAGACTGCGGGTAGATGACTTGAGCGGTGAGATCCAGTCTGAATTTGATACCAGAGTCGTAGTGACCTATACGGATGCAGGTGCTGAACGGACCTTTGAGGCTGTGGGAAACGGACCGATTGATGCGGTAAAACGCGGATTACAGCAGGAGCTTGATGCGAACATCAAGGTACTGGATTATGAAGAGCATGCGCTGCAAAGCGGATCAAATTCACAGGCAGCAGCTTATATCCATCTTTTGGATGCGGACAGCGGCAGAGTTACCTATGGTGTAGGAGTCAGCTCAAATATTACCAGAGCTTCTGTAAGAGCTATCTTCTCAGCTGTAAACAGAATGGGACTGGGAGAAAAATAAAAGAGACAGGTAATAGCAAAAAGGATCGGGAAATCTTCCCGATCCTTTTATAATTCATTTTGTTATTTGTGATTGTAAGCTTCAATAACCTTCCCGTCTACCGTAAAGGTATCGCCATCTTCAAGAATACATATCATAGTTTTGCCGGTGTTGAGCTTAATTTCATTTCCTTCATCATCATAGTATCTGGTAGCACTGTAATCAGCGGTTTTTTCCCAAGTTACATGAATGCCTCTGCCATTGGTGAAGAACCATCCGTCACGAGTGGTATCGTGGCACTGGAAGGAAAGATACCCCTTTTCGTCACGAATCTCATAATAAGTATTTTGAATTAGAAGGTTTTTAAAGGTAAGCTGCGTGTTGGTGGCAATATCTATATGCGGACCGCCGCGCTCACCGGATAAATGCTGATATCTGTCATACAGACCGGTTTCATCATTATACTCAAAGTAGCAGTTAGTCAGTGGATAAGCAAGAGACATGTCTACCACCTTTGCGTCAATGGAATCCTCATACTGAGTCAGCATATTGGGATCCTGATCGGATGCAAACAGAAAATGCTGTTCGTCAGAATAATTATCCCGATAGCTGGTTGAGTAATCAGCATTATCAATATAATTTTTGATCAGAGTCGAGTTGGTAAAAGCATTGTCAAAATCGTTTTTGGCAATATCTCGAAAATGGTAGGTTTTAGAGATATCAATATTTAAATTGATATGTTCCGTATCCTTCCGGTTAATCAAATCATCCATGTAAAACGGTCCGCCGTAATGAATGTGAAAGGCATCCCATTCAAAGGACCAATACATGAAATAATCGCGGCTGCTTCTGATGTTTCCGACCTTTTCCAGGTTATCCCAATTTTCCCATATACCCATAAGACGTGTAATACTGGACTCTACATTACACTCATACAAAACATCCGCTGTTGAAATGCCGTATTGGCTGGCTGTCTTCGTATTGGGGATCATGATAGAGACAGGTCGTCGGTTTGCAATTTCCTCATCAACCCACTCGTTGGTTATCCGGCTTCTCACCATTCCGTCCCTGGGCGGAAGATCCGATTGGGGAGCATTGGTGGCTTCCGGCTCTGCATCTTCGCTTTGAACATTCTCTGAAGCCGGTGCAGGAGTTTCTACGGGCTGTAATACAGGCTCCGGTTCTGTTTCCTTTCCACAACCAAACAGTAAAAGCATTGATGATAGGGCTATCAAACCAATTATCTGTAATTTTTTCATGATGATTTCCCTCTTCATATCTTCATGCAATGAAATACTTAGTTAAGAGTGTTTCCGTCAACATCAATTGTATCGCCATCTTTTACAATGCAGATCATAGTTTTTCCGGTGTTAACTTCAACTTCATTTCCGTTATCATCAAAGTACCTGGTAGGCTCATAGTCAGCAGTTTTTTCCCAGGTTACATGGATCGCTTTTCCGTTGGTAAAGTAGTAGCCGTCTCTTGTGGTATCATGTACCTGAAAAGCAAGATACCCCTTTTCGTCACGAACCTCGTGGTAGGTGAACTGAACAAATACATTTTTGAATGCCAGCTGCTGGTTATTGTTTGCAGCGTCTGTATCAGCCTTGCCGTACATGGAACGATAATATAATCCATCCTCTTCATTGTATGTAAATGAAGTTTTGGTAATGGGGTATGCTTTTTTCAGATCAATTTCCTTTGCGCTGACAGCGTCGCTGTAGCTGTCTAAGGTATTAGGCTCGCTTTCTGATGCAAACTTGAAATGATCTGCAACATAGTAATCTTCTCGGTAGGTCTTTGAATAATCAAATTTAGAGATGGCGTTATTAATTCCCTCTGCACTTGCATAAGCATTTTGAGGAGCAGAACGGTCTGTTGCACGGTAAAATGCATTCTCATATAAACCGACCTTTCCGGTGCCGCCATAAGAGCATCCGGTAATGTTGTTGGTGCTTTCCTTTTCAATAATATCATTGATATAGAAAGGACCACCGAAATGAACATAGAGGGAATCCCATTCTAAAGCCCAGTAAACAAAGTAGTCACGGGAGCTTCTAACGTTTCCGATACGGTCTAAATCCTCCCAATCCTTAAAAACAGCCATGCTTCTTGTGATGCCGCCTTCCACAGGGCACTCATAGAGAATGTCTGCTTTGGAAAAATTGTAATGAGGCAGTGCGTTGGAGTCATTAGGGCTCATAACTGCAATCGGTCTTGCGTTTTCAAGATCTCCGTCAATCCATTCGTTGGTAAGGGAACTGCGTACCATTCCTTCCTCTGGGGGAAGATCTGTTTCGTCTTCTGTTTCTTCCTCGGTCTCCGCCTCCTCGGGCTGGGTTTCAACAATAGGTTCAACGATAGGCTGAACTACGGTTTCACTAGCTTCTTCTTCCTTACTGCAGCCGGACAAGATAAGAGCAGAAGATAATGCTACAAGAAAAAGAACTTGTACTCTTTTCATTTATATTTCCTCACTTTCAGTAAACTCAAAAATGGCGGTTTTTATAAAAACCACACGGTAATCATTATAACATATATGGAAGGGTGCGTCACTAGCAATTTGTGTAAAAAGTTATACAAATTTATTAAGAAAATGTTACGATTTATATATAAGAATTTTCATGAAGTTTTTCTAATACTTGTCTAAAACGGATTAAAAGGGTAAAATAATAAACAGACTGATGAAAGGAAGTATTTTGTCCATGAAAAAAATAATTGTGACAGGCTGTAATGGTCAATTGGGGCGTGCAATCAATTTAGAATTGCAGGGAAATCCTGAAATTGAATTTGTAAATACGGACGTGGCAGAGCTGGATATTACCAATATAGACAAGGTGATGGAGCTTGTAAGAGAAGTAAAGCCCTACGCTATCATAAACTGTGCTGCGCATACAGGCGTGGATGCCTGTGAGACTGATGTGGATAATGCGTATCGCATCAATGCAATCGGACCCAGAAATTTAAGTATTGCTGCTGCGCAGACAGGTGCAAAGCTGATGCACATTTCTACCGATTATGTATTTGACGGAAGGGGGACAAGACCCTATCTTGAATTCGACCAGCCTAATCCTCAGGGGATATATGGTGCAACCAAGCTGGCAGGTGAAAACATGGTTAAGGAATTTGCCGACAGATATTTCATATTAAGAACAGCATGGCTGTACGGAGATGGGAAAAACTTTGTAAGAACTATGCTTCGGCTGTCACAGACCAATGACAAGGTAAGAGTGGTGAATGATCAGGTGGGAAGCCCTACCAGCACAAAGGAGCTTGCAGGAGCCATTGCTCATCTGCTTTTTACGGAAAATTACGGGCTGTTTCATGCTACCTGCGAGGGAAACTGCTCCTGGGCGGATTTTACCAGGGAAATATTCAGGCTTGCAGGCAGAAATACTCAGGTAGAAGGCATTACCACCGAAGAGTTCGGAGCTAAGGCGCCCAGACCGGCATATTCCATTTTGGAAAATTATATGTTAAAGCTGACTACGGATTATGTATTTGCAGATTGGCATGACGCAATAGAGGTATACTTGAAAAATGAGCTTTCTTAATGAATTATTACACAATCAGATATTTGTATCTGCAGCGCTGGGCTGGCTGGTGGCACAGGTGTTAAAGACGATTATACACATGATAGTCACAAAACAGTTTGTGGCGGAGAGAATGGTGGGAGGCGGAGGAATGCCAAGCTCCCATTCGTCTACCGTATGTGCGCTGGCTACCGCAGCGGGAATGAAATACGGGGGCGGCAGTTTTGAATTTGCCATATCCATCATGTTTGCCATCATTGTTATGTATGATGCCATGGGCGTGCGCAGGGAGACGGGAATTCAGGGACGAGTGCTGAATGAAATGCTTGAAATTTTCACCAATATGGGAAAAGAAATCAGTGCGGAGGCAAAGCTGAAGGAACTGGTAGGACATACCCCGCTGCAGGTTTTGATGGGAGCAGTTTTGGGAGTTGTTATAGCGGCGATTATGGGAAGTATCATGTGAAATGGTAAGAGGGTGCAATCCTTCTTACCATTTCTTTCTGTATTGGAGCGGGGTCATATTTTCGGCACGCTTAAAAACCTTAATAAAATAACCGGTATCCTGAAAACCACAGTTTAGGGCAATGGTATCAATGGAAGCATCGCTGAAACGAAGCATGGATTTGGCGTGGGAGAGGCGCTGCGAGGTCAGGGCGTTTCCCAGTGTGGTTCCGTATATTTTTTTGTATTCCCGTGACAAGTGATACTTGCTGATAAAAAAGCGCTCCGCTAACTCCTCCAGTGATATTTTTTGATGATAGTTTTCGCTAAGATACTCATGAACCTGACGCAGCTTGTCGGGGATGGTGTACTCTCCTGTTTTCAGGGTTTCATTTTCCGTAAAGCAGGAGGTTATAATATCAGTTATATATTTGCTGGAGGTAAGCTCCATAAGTGGACTTTTGGTCTGCTGGCACAGGTAAAGCTGATCCAGAACGTCAGTAAAGGGGAGAATACTTCTTGGGTGAAAAAGGTATGGATTTTCCCGGGAAAGATAATACTCATAGTAGTAGGAGGCTTCTATTCCGTTAAAGTGAACCCACTTAAGGCTCCATGGATGTGCTGCACTGCTTTCATGTGAATAGGGCTTAGTGCAGTCGATCCACACACAGTCGCCGGAAGAAATCCGGTGGGTATTGCCGCAGTAGGACAAGGTGCCCTGGCCCTCGAGAACCACCAGAAAAAGAAAAGAGCTTAAGTTCTGGCGTTTACTGACATGGGGCTCTAAACTTTGAAGAGTACCCACCTCCTGCACATAGAGGTAATGTTCTCTGGCGTAGGCAGAGGGCGTGGAAAGAATTCGGTTTGAGGATGATTTAGCCATTTGAGGACTCCTTACAGACGATAGCAATATTTTACTATTTTTACGCAATATATTTGATTGCCACAAGTATTATACAATAGTATACTCCCTAATGATACAGCAAAATAAGACAAATTCAAAGGAGATATTTATGCAGAAGACAGCACTTATTACAGGTATTACAGGTCAGGACGGATCCTATCTGGCAGAGTTTCTGCTAGAGCAGGGATATGAGGTACATGGTCTGATACGCAGACACAGTATCAGCAATACTTCTCGTATTGACCATATCCTGCATTCGGATTACAATAAAGTTAAATTTTTCTTACATTATGCGGACACTACCGATTCCAGCAATTTGATGCGGTTGATTTCGGAGATTCGTCCCACAGAGGTGTACAACCTTGCTGCACAGTCTCATGTAGGCGTGTCCTTTGAGGTTCCGGAATATACAGCCGAGGCAACAGGGGTAAGCACCCTCAAGCTTTTGGAGGCAATTCGGGTAAACGGCGGAAATTGCAGATATTATCAGGCATCCACCTCAGAGCTGTTTGGGGGTCTTCCTGAAACAGCACCTCAAAGTGAGGCAACTCCCTTTTACCCCAAGAGTCCTTACGGTGTGGCAAAGCTATATTCTTACTGGATCACGGTGAACTATCGGGAGTCCTATAATCTCTTTGCCTGCAACGGAATCCTCTTTAATCACGAATCACCCAGAAGAGGAGAGAACTTTGTTACCCGAAAGATCACACTAGCAATTGCCAATATTATTGCAGGCAGGCAGGATAAGCTGTCCTTAGGAAATATGAATGCAAAGAGAGACTGGGGCTTTGCGGGAGACTATGTGAAGGGCATGTGGATGATGCTGCAGCAGGACAAGCCGGGAGATTATGTGCTTGCTACCAATGAAACTCATACGGTGAGAGAATTCGTGGAAGCAGCCTTCGGAGAGCTTGGCATTGTTATCAGGTGGGAAGGCACAGGCGTAAACGAAAAGGGATATGATGCGGAAACAGGAAGGCTTCTTGTAGATGTAAATCCTGAGTTTTACCGTCCGGCAGAGGTGGAGTTCCTCTGGGGAAATGCAGCGAAGGCGGAGAGAGAGCTGGGCTGGAAGAGAGAAGTGGACTTCGGCGGACTTGTAGCAATGATGATGGACGAGGATTTAAAGCAGATTGCCAAAATGAGCTGTGAGGAATATAAGAAAAACAGAAGCAAAAATTAGTAAATCTAAAATAATAAAGAGGCAAAATAAATGATTTCTGTGATTTTCATCTGGCTGTATATGATTTTTACCTGTTACGTAATTGGCTTTGCATGTGTCAAAGTCATGTCGGGGAATGCGGTTTTTATGGTCAGAAGAAAAGTGGATTATCTATATGCCGGAATTGGAGCAGTGACGGTTTATGCGCAGGTTTTTAGTATCTTTTGGAAGGTTGGACTTGCTGCAAATTTGATGCTGCTCCTTATCTGTTGCCTTTGCCTGATACTTCTTAGAAAAGATTTTTTAAATCAGCTTCATGGATTTAGATTAACCATAACACCCGGAAAGCTGGCAGTGGCAGTGGTATTGTTTTTGCTGTTTGCGTATGGAACCTCCGGCGGGATCATCCATTATGATACGGGGCTGTATCACGCCCAGAGCATCAGGTGGATTGAAGAGTACGGAGTGGTGCCGGGACTGGGAAACCTACATAGCAGACTGGCATATAACAGTTCGGCATTCTGCCTGTCGGCGCTTTACAGTATGGCATTTTTGGGGGGAAGATCCTTCCACTGCTGTGCGGGGTTTTTGGCTTTTCTGCTGGCACTGGTGTGCCAGGAAGGCTTCAGGCGGGAACGCTTTAAGAGACCCGGGCTGGCGGATATGACTAGAATAATAGGAATCTATTATCTGCTTAATATTTTTGATGAGATGATATCACCGGCATCGGATTATTTTATGGTACTGTTAACCTTCTTTATTTTGATCAGATGGCTGGAGCTTTTGGAGGAGAAAGAAGAATCTTACCTGCCGTACGCAATGCTCTGTGTCATGAGTGTTGTGGTGGTCAGCGTTAAGCTGTCGGGGGCGCTTATTTTACTTTTGGTTTTAAAGCCTGCGGTGATGATGATAAGAAAGAAGCGCATCAAAGATATTTTTCGTTTTTTAGCGATGGGGGTTTTGACCATTGCCCCTTTTCTGATAAGAAATGTAATTTTGTCAGGGTGGCTTGTCTATCCCTTTACATCAATTGATCTGTTTGATTTTGACTTTAAGATACCCAAGGTGATGGCGGATTATGATGCAAAGGAAATACAGGTTTGGGGAAGAGGCTATTCGGATGTAAATCGATATGATGATCCTATAAGCAGCTGGCTGCCGGAATGGGCAGCGGGACTGGATGGGATCAATAAATTGTTTTTGGCGCTTGCAGTAAGCGGTTTGATCTTGTTGGTCTTGTTTGGCCTTTTTGCGCTTTGGAGAAAAAGAAAAGATATGGCAGATTATCTTCATGTGGCCGGTACTTTGGCGGTATGCTTCCTGTTCTGGCTGCTCAGTGCGCCGCTGATTCGGTACGGATGTATTTTTCTCTGGCTTACAGCGGTACTGACATGGGGATATCTTTATTTAAAGCTCAGTCCCCATACGGACAGATTCATAATTTATATGCTGCTTATCTGTGCTTTTGGAGTTTATAAGCTGGGAGCCTTTGGAGGGGAGCTGTATCGTCAGGCTTCACCGGATAATTTGATTTTACAGAAGGATTATGAGAACTATGAGACGGTTTCCTATGAGCTTCATGGTTATACCTTTTATTATCCCAAGCAGGGAGATCAGACAGGATATAAGGATTTTCCTGCCGCTCCTTGGAAAGCGGAGGATATATTCAGAGGCGAGACGATAGAAGAAGGATTTAAGGATGTAATACATTCCTAATTAAAAAGAGTGCAGCGCAGACTGCGCGGAAGGAGAAGAAAATGGAAAAATCAGATAAAATTTATGTGGCAGGCCACAGAGGATTGGTAGGCAGTGCCATTGTCAGAAACCTGAAGGAAAAGGGCTACACCAATATCGTGGGAAGAACCCACAAGGAGCTGGATTTAACCAATCAGGCCATGGTAAGGGAGTTCTTTGAGACGGAAAGGCCGGATGTTGTAGTATTGGCGGCAGCCAAGGTAGGAGGCATCAATGCAAACAATACCACTCCTGCGGATTTTGCTTATGAAAACCTGCAAATTCAATGCAACGTGATTGAATGCTGCCACAAATACCATGTGAAAAAGCTTTTGTTTCTTGGAAGCACCTGTATTTATCCCAAGATGGCGCCTCAGCCTATTCCTGAGGATGCATTGCTGACAGGCCCTCTTGAGGTGACTAATGAAGCTTATGCCATTGCCAAGATTGCCGGACTTGAAATGTGTAAATTCTATAAGAGACAGTACGGAGACGATTTTATCAGCTGTATGCCTACCAATCTGTACGGGCCCCATGATAACTATGATCTGCAGGGCTCCCATGTAATGCCTGCCATGATCCGTAAATTTCATGAGGCAAAGGTAAGCGGCTCACCAACGGTAGAGCTTTGGGGAACAGGAACACCTTTGCGGGAATTTCTTTATGTGGATGATATGGCAGATGCCTGCGTATTTCTTCTGGAAAATTACGACGGTGAGCAGCATGTGAATATCGGAACCGGTAAGGAGGTTACGATTAAGGAGCTGGCTGAAACCGTAAAACGGGTTGTAGGCTTTGAGGGAGAGATCGTCTGGAATAAGGATATGCCCGATGGAACACCCAGAAAGCTTACCAACGTAGATAAGCTGCATGGACTGGGGTGGAAGCATAAGGTAGAGTTGGAGGAAGGCGTTAAGCTGGCTTACCAGTGGTTTAGGGACAATGTGGACACCGCCAGAATGTAAGCCTGCCCGTTCTGCACTTGCCTCCCGCCCTCATAGTCTCTGAATAGAAAAGACTATAAGGCGGGAGGTGAGTACAGCGCAGGCAGTTTACCTTCATTGCTTTTCGATAGCTGCCTTCACAAATCCCTTAAACAGCGGATGCGGCCTGTTAGGTCTGGATTTCAGTTCCGGATGTCCCTGGGTTGCCACAAAGAACGGGTGATCCGGGAGCTCACACATTTCCACGATGCGTCCATCGGGAGAAATACCGGAAAGCTTCATACCGTGCTCAGAAAGAGCAAGGCGGTAATCATTATTTACTTCATAGCGGTGCCTGTGGCGCTCATGGATCGTTTCCTCACCGTACAGCTCATAGGCTTTGGAGGTCTTGTCCAGTACGCAGGGATAAGAGCCGAGTCTTAAGGTACCGCCGATATCTTCCACACCGTTTTGATCGGGCATCAGTGCAATGACGGGATGGGTTGTGGAGGGATCAAGCTCAATGCTGTGTGCATCATTGTAGCCTATTACGTTGCGGGCAAATTCCACAATGGAAAGCTGCATGCCGAGGCATAATCCCAGGAAGGGAACATTGTGCGTTCTGGCATAGCTGATAGCACAGATTTTGCCTTCTATTCCCCGAGGACCAAAGCCTCCCGGAACAAGAATGCCGTCCACATCAGATAAAAGTTCATCTACATTTTCACTGCTTACTGTTTCGGAATCAATCCATTTGATATTTACCGTTACATGATTTGAAATTCCGCCATGCTTTAAGGCTTCCACTACGCTGATATAGGCATCGTGAAGTTGAACATATTTGCCTACCAAGGCAATGGTCACTTCTCCGGTGGGAGTGCGAAGTGACTCAACCATAGCCTTCCAATCAGTCAGGTCAGGTTCAGGACAGTTTAGGTTCAGGCACTCGCAGGCAACCTGAGCCAGATGCTCGTTTTCCATGGCAAGAGGAGCCTCATAAAGATATTCCACATCAAGATTTTGCAGTACATGGTTGTTGGGTACATTACAAAACAGGGCGATCTTGTCTCTGATCCCCTGATCAAGCGGGTGTTCGCTTCTGCATACAAGAATGTCCGGCCAAATTCCCATTCCCTGAAGCTCCTTGACACTTGCCTGTGTGGGCTTGGTTTTCATTTCCTGTGAAGCCTTTAGGTAAGGAATTAGGGTAACATGTATTAAAATGGCATTTTCGTGTCCCACCTCATGCTGAAACTGACGGATAGATTCAAGAAAGGGCTGACTTTCGATATCACCTACAGTTCCTCCTACCTCGATAATGGCAATTCTGGTTTCTTCGTCCGTAAAATTGCGGTAGAAGCGGCTTTTGATCTCGTTGGTGATATGAGGAATGACCTGAACAGTTCCGCCGCCGTAATCGCCCCGGCGCTCTTTCTGCAGGACGGACCAGTAGATTTTACCGGTGGTTACATTGGAGTTTTTGTCCAGATTTTCATCTATAAATCTTTCATAGTGTCCTAAATCAAGATCCGTTTCCGTTCCGTCCTCCGTAACGAAAACTTCACCATGCTGAATGGGGTTCATGGTACCGGGATCAATATTGATATAAGGGTCAAATTTTTGCATGGTAACCTTGTAGCCCCGGGCCTTTAACAAGCGGCCAAGTGAGGCGGCGGTAATCCCTTTTCCTAATCCTGAAACAACTCCACCTGTCACAAATACGTATTTTACTGCCATATTTTTATCCTCTCCCTGAAATAATAAAAAAGACACTGCGAGACTGTCTCGCAGCGCCTTTGCTTTTGATAGAAAAATTTTATCACCGGGCGCTGCTTATTGTCAACATGATAAAAATTTTTTATAAAAAATTGATATTCCTTCATTTCTTTTTTATGGAATAATAAGCAGAGCTGTGCTACAATTAAAATCGATATTTATTTAAAAGGAAAATATAATACTAAAGGAAAGAGAACTGGTTCAAACTATGAGGGTGGGATTTGACAACGAAAAATACTTAAAGATGCAGTCAGAGCATATTGAGGAGAGAATTAATAAGTTCGGCGATAAGCTGTATTTGGAGTTTGGCGGCAAGCTGTTTGATGATTTTCATGCATCAAGAGTGCTGCCCGGATTTGAGCCTGACAGCAAGCTGCGTATGCTGATGAAGCTTTCTGACAGGGCTGAAATTATTATTGTAATAAATGCAGCTGATATTGAAAAGAATAAGGTGCGTGGTGATCTGGGCATTACTTATGATGAGGATGTGCAGAGACTGATGAAGGAATTTGAAAACCGGGGTCTTTATGTGGGGAGTGTGGTGCTTACCCATTATGCAGGACAGGTGGCTGCGGATGCCTTCAAGGAAAAGCTGGAAAAGAAAAATGTAAAGGTGTATCTGCATTATACCATCGAAGGATATCCTTCCAATATTCCGCTGATAGTCAGTGATGAGGGATATGGGAAAAACGAATATATAGAAACAACAAGGCCGTTGGTTGTGGTTACAGCACCGGGGCCGGGAAGCGGCAAAATGGCAACCTGCCTTTCCCAGCTTTATCATGACAATAAACGGGGCATTAAGGCCGGCTATGCCAAGTATGAAACCTTCCCTATTTGGAACATTCCGCTGAAGCATCCGATCAATCTTGCTTATGAGGCGGCAACAGCGGATCTGAATGATATTAACATGATCGATCCTTTTCATTTGGAAGCATATGGAGAAACTACAGTTAATTATAACCGTGATATCGAAATATTCCCTGTGCTGAATGCCATTTTTGAAGGAATTTACGGGGAAAATCCTTATAAATCACCTACAGATATGGGCGTGAATATGGCGGGCAACTGTATTATAGATGATGAGGCCTGCCGGTATGCATCTCATATGGAGATTATCAGACGCTATTATACAGCATTAAACGGCGTGGTAATGGGAAAGGCCAAGGAAAACGAGGTCTATAAGATAGAGCTTTTGATGAAGCAGGCAAAGATCACCACGGATGACCGGAAGGTGACGGTGGCAGCCAAAAAGCGGGAGGAGGAGCTTGGCGTACCTACGGCGGCAATAGAGCTTTCCGACGGGACCATTATTACCTCCAAAACAACGGATCTTTTGGGTGCATCGGCAGCGCTTTTGCTCAATGCTTTAAAATATCTTGGAAATGTGGATCATGATGTGCATTTGATTTCTCCGGAGGCTATAGGACCCATTCAGGAGCTTAAAACTAAATATCTGGGAGGTAAAAATCCCAGACTGCACACCGATGAGGTTTTAATTGCACTTTCCATTTCCGCACTTACCGATGAGAATGCAAGGAAGGCGTTGGAGCAGCTTCCGAAGCTGAAGGGATGTCAGGTACATACCTCGGTGATGCTTTCCAATGTAGATATCAATACATTTAAAAAGCTGGGAATTGATCGTACCAGCGAACCAATAATAAAAGGAAAGAGTAGTTAAATGAGCGAAAACAATCTGAATCAATATGACGGGGGTTTAAGCGGAGGAAACGGTTCCTCCGGCGGCAATGGAAATGGGGGAGCAGGAGGCAGCGGAGGGAACGGAAAGGATCCCAGAAGGCAGAGCATTGTCCTGTTTATCATTGCAGCGCTGATCTCGCTTCTATTGGTCAGCTCCTTTGTGAAGCTGATCACAGGCGATTCTCAACAGGAAATTTCATATAATGAGTTTATCACCATGCTGGAGGAGAAGAAGATCGAGGCCGTTGTTATCGGCACGGACAGAATTTACATTCAGTCAAAGGCGGATCAGGGGGAAAACTCTCCCCTTCTTTACCTGTATGGAATGCGTCCAACGGTATCCTATTATACCGGTAAGATCGAGGATGACGATACCTTAACCGCAAGACTGCTTGAGTATGATGTTGAGGTAAAGGGACAGGTGGCGGACGGTACCAGTGCCGTGATCAGCTTTCTTCTCTCTTATGTGTTCCCCTTCCTTTTGATGTGGGTGCTTTTAAGCTTTTTGTTCCGTAAAATGTCAAAGAGCGGCGGCCCTATGGGCGTAGGAAAGAGCAACGCCAAGGTTTATGTACAGAGGGAGACAGGAATTACCTTTAAGGATGTGGCAGGTGAGGACGAGGCAAAGGAGTCCCTGCAAGAGGTAGTGGATTTCCTGCATAATCCGGGTAAATATGTAAAGATCGGTGCCAAGCTGCCTAAGGGTGCACTTTTAGTAGGGCCTCCTGGAACGGGCAAGACACTGCTTGCGAAAGCGGTTGCAGGTGAAGCGAAGGTTCCCTTTTTCTCACTGTCCGGTTCGGATTTTATTGAATTGTATGTAGGTGTAGGTGCGTCCCGTGTAAGGGATTTGTTTAAGGAAGCCACGAAGAATGCGCCTTGTATTATTTTTATTGATGAGATTGATGCCATCGGAAGAAGCCGTGACAGTAAATACGGCGGTGGAAACGAGGAGAGGGAGCAGACTTTAAATCAGCTGCTTTCGGAGATGGATGGTTTTGACACCTCCAAGGGTATTTTGGTGCTTGGAGCTACCAACCGCCCGGAAATCTTGGATAAAGCGCTGCTTCGTCCGGGGCGTTTTGACAGAAGAATCATCGTAGATAAGCCTGATTTAAAGGGGCGTGTTGAAATTTTAAAGGTTCATGCCAAGGATGTGCATCTTGATGAAAGCGTTGATCTGGATGCTATAGCTCTTGCTACCAGCGGCGCAGTAGGCGCTGATCTGGCTAATATGATTAATGAAGCGGCTATCAATGCCGTGCAGCACGGAAGGGAATACGTAAGCCAAAAGGATTTGTTTGACGCAGTAGAACAGGTTTTGGTGGGCAAGGAAAAGAAGGACCGTATCATGAGTGCAGAGGAGAGGAAGATCGTCTCTTATCATGAGGTAGGTCATGCTCTGATCAGTGCACTTCAAAAGAACTCCGAGCCTGTACAGAAGATTACCATTGTGCCAAGAACAATGGGAGCGTTAGGATATGTCATGCATGTGCCTGAGGAGGAGAAATACCTTCAGACAGAGGCGGAGCTTCACGACAGGCTGGTCAGCTTATTGGGAGGCCGGGCTGCTGAGGAGATTGTATTCGGAAATGTGACCACCGGCGCAGCCAACGATATTGAGCAGGCAACCAATATCGTTACCAATATGGTTACCCGTTTCGGTATGAGCAAGCGCTTTGGATTGATGGGTCTCGCCACGGTAGAAAGCGAATATTTGGGCGGCGGTGCCCGTCTGACCTGCAGTGACAGAACAGCCGCTGATGTAGATACGGAGGTCATGGAAACCTTAAAGCAGTGTTATGAGGAGGCAAAGGAGCTGCTTTCCGGAAACAGAGAGCTTATGGATAAGCTGGCTGCTCATTTGATTGAAAAGGAGACCATCAGCGGTAAAGAATTTATGAAGATTTACCGGGCGGAAAAGGGTATTCCCGAGCCGGAAGAGGAGGAAGATAAGTCTGCCGCTGCCGCAAAGGATGAACAGAAGCCCGAGGAGCCTGTAAAGGAAGAAAAGGAGGATCCCTTCTTTGCAGCTAGGCAGGAGGACAGCTTCTTTCAGTCAGATTACAAGGTTTCCGTAGAGAAGCCTGATAGTAGTACAGAAGCCGATTATACGGAAAAGGCAGACGATGTTGAAGGATCTGCCGTTACAGAAAAATCGGACTGCGCAGAGGAACCTGACCGGAAGCAGGAGGCGGAAGCAAAAGGGCGTTTTTCCAACGCACCGCTGGATTTTAAATAAGTTAGAGAAAGGGCATCATTACTGGGCCTTAAGACTGCCCGTAATGATGCTTTTGTTTGTTTAGAGAATGGTGGAGAGAATGTGATGTTTGATGTTCAGGAGGAATTAAAAAAGCTTCCCAACTGCCCGGGAGTTTATATCATGCATGATGACCAGGACAATATTATTTATGTTGGCAAGGCAATCAATCTACATAATCGTGTCAGGTCATATTTTCGCAAAAATATCGGAAGAGGCCCCCAGATTGATAAAATGGTATCTTTGATCAGCAGGTTTGAATACATTGTCACCGATTCGGAGCTTGAGGCGCTGGTTTTGGAAAACAATCTGATCAAAGAGCATCGTCCTAAGTATAATACCATGCTCAAGGATGATAAGACCTATCCGTATATTAAGGTAACTGTAGGAGAGGATTACCCAAGGGTATTGTTTTCCAGACAGATGAAGAAGGATCATTCCAGATATTTCGGACCTTATACCAGTGCTGGGGCAGTAAAGGATACCATTGAGCTGATTAATAAGCTGTATCAGCTTCGTACCTGCAGCCGAAATTTTGCAAAGGAGGCCGGGAAGGAAAGAGCCTGCCTTAACTATCATATTAAGCAGTGTCTTGCGCCCTGTCAGGGACTTGTTTCTAAGGAGGAATACCGGGAGCAGGTAAAGAAGGCTTTGGACTTTTTGAATGGAAGCTATCAGGATACCTTAAAGGAGCTTGAACGGAAAATGCAGCAGGCTTCGGAAAACCTTGAATTTGAGGAAGCCATTCACTACAGGGATTTATATAACAGTGTGAAGCAGATTGCCACGAAACAGAAGATGGAAGGCAGCGACGGGGAGGATAAGGATATTATTGCGCTGGCGGCAGACGACCAGGATGCGGTAGTCCAAGTTTTCTTTGTAAGAGACGGCAAGCTGATAGGCAGGGAGCACTTCTATATGACGCATGTGTCGGGGATACCCCGGGCGCAGATATTACAGGATTTTGTGAAGCAGTTTTATGGAGGAACACCCTTTATTCCGCGGGAGCTGATGCTTCAGGAAGAGATAGAGGATATGGATGTCATAGAGCAATGGCTTACCAGGCGGAGAGGCAGCAGGGTCTATCTGAAGGTGCCCAGAATCGGTTCCAAGGAAAAGCTGGTGGAGCTGGCTGCGAAAAATGCCATGCTGGTGCTTTCTCAGGATAAGGAACGAATTAAAAGAGAAGAGGGAAGAACCATAGGGGCGGTGAAGGAGATCGCAGGATTGTTGGGATTATCCGAGGTGAATAGGATGGAAGCCTTTGATATATCTAACATCAGCGGTTTTGCCAACGTAGGCTCTATGGTAGTTTATGAGAAGGGAAAGCCTAAGAGAAGTGATTACCGCAAGTTTAAGATCAAAACCGTATCCGGGCCGGATGATTATGCCTGCATGAAGGAGGTTTTGACCAGAAGGTTTGTGCATGGCATGGAGGAGAGAAAGGAGCTTTTGGAAAAGGATTTTGAAAATGATTTGGGGAGCTTTTCCAAATTTCCTGATCTTTTGCTTATGGATGGCGGTAAGGGGCAGGTGAATGTCACTCTCAAGGTGCTTGAGGAATTAAAGCTGTCTATTCCCGTGTGCGGTATGGTGAAGGATGACAACCACAATACCAGAGGGCTGTATTATAATAATGAAGAAATCGAGATTGACAGAGGAAGCGAGGGCTTTAAGCTGATTACCAGAATTCAGGATGAGGCCCACAGATTTGCCATTGAATATCACAGGTCTCTGCGCTCAAAGGCACAGGTTAAGTCTGTTTTGGATGAGATACCGGGAGTGGGTCCCTCAAGAAGAAAGGCCTTGATGCGACGGTTTAAAACTATAGAAGAGGTGAAAAATGCGGATGTGGAGACTCTTGCAGGGCTAGATGAGATACCGGAGTCTGTGGCGAAGGGGATTTATGATTTCTTTCATCCCCTGGATGATAGGCGGTAGGAACCGAAAAATAAATGACAGTAGACTGACTTTGTGTTATAATCAGCGCAGAGGCGAAAGCAGACTTAAAGGTCATGTGAGCCTTTAGTTTTTGGCAAATGTCAAAAGAAAAGAGTAAGGAAAAGGAGCAGGGATATGGCGAGTGTTAAACTGGGAGATATTATTGAAAAGATGAAACTGGAAAATCTGACGCCTGAGATAGATATTTCCAAGATCAAAATCACGCAGCCGGATATTAACAGGCCGGCGCTTCAGATGGCGGGATATTTTGAGCACTTTGAGGCTACCAGGCTACAGATTATCGGGTTTGTTGAATATACCTACATGGAGGGACTTCCTGAGGCAAGAAAAAAGGAAATACTTGAAAGACTGCTGTCCTGTGAGATACCGGCAATTGTTTTCTGCCGCGAGCTGCAGCCGGATGCACTTTTCAGGGAAGTTGCCATTGCTCACGGTGTTCCTCTTTTAATGACCAAGCAGGCGACCTCCGCTTTTACTGCGGAGATCATAAGATGGCTTAATGTAAAGCTGGCTCCCTGCATTTCCGTTCATGGTGTATTGGTGGATGTGTATGGTGAAGGCGTTCTGATTACAGGTGAAAGCGGTATAGGTAAGTCGGAGGCGGCACTGGAACTTATAAGAAGAGGACATCGTCTTGTTACGGATGATGCAGTTGAAATAAGAAAGGTCAGTGATGAAACACTGGTAGGTTCTGCGCCTGATATTACCAAGCATTTTATAGAGCTTCGCGGTATCGGCATTGTGGATGTGAAGACGCTTTACGGTGTATCCAGTGTTAAGGATACCCAGAGTATCGATTTGGTAATCCGTCTGGAGGATTGGGATAAGGAAAAGGAATACGACAGACTCGGGCTTGAAGAGGAATATACAGAATATTTGGGAATTAAGGTGGTTTGTCATAACATTCCTATTCGCCCGGGGCGTAACCTTGCAATTATCTGCGAATCCGCAGCGGTTAATCACCGTCAGAAGAAGATGGGCTACAATGCAGCTCAGGAGCTTTACAGAAGAGTGCAGGCATCCCTTACCAAAAGACGTGATGATGAGGATGAAGATGTCTGATTTTATACAGTGCAATTTTGTATGAATAATTTGGAAGAATAATAATAAAGATAAAGAGAGGGCTGTTTATGAGTCAGTATGTATTTGGAGTTGATATCGGAGGAACTACCGTTAAGCTTGGCTTTTTTGATGTAGAGGGCAATCTTCTTGATAAGTGGGAAATTCCCACCAGAACACAGGAGGGGGGAAGCCATATTCTTCCTGATATTGCGGACAGCATTCAAAAGAAGCTGAATGAAAAGAATATTGCACCTAAGGAGGCTATAGGCGTGGGCGTAGGCGCACCGGGACCTATTGATGCGCAGGGTGTAGTTCACAAGGCAGTTAATCTGGGATGGGGAGTTTTCAGCATTAAGGAAACATTAGAGGATATATTAAAGATGCCGGTGATGGCAGGAAATGATGCTAATGTGGCTGCTCTCGGAGAAATGTGGAAGGGCGGCGGACAGGGAAGCAATGATCTGATCGTGGTAACGCTTGGAACCGGTGTAGGCGGTGGAATTATAATCGGCGGTAAGATGCTTACGGGCGCTACAGGAGCAGGCGGTGAAATCGGACATATTCACGTTGAGGATGGGGAGACTGATAAGTGCGGCTGTGGAAATACAGGCTGTCTTGAGCAGTATGCTTCTGCAACCGGTGTTACAAGGCTTGCAAACAGAAAACTGAAAAACAGCAGTAAGGACAGTGTTCTGCGAAGCGGAGAGGTTTCCGCTAAAACAGTCTTTGATGCAGTTAAGGCAAAGGATGAGCTTGCCATGGAAGTGGCAGAGGAATTTGGAAAATATCTGGGCGAATGCCTTGCAGCGATTGCCTGCGTAGTAAATCCTGAGGCAATTGTAATCGGCGGAGGAGTTTCCAAGGCCGGGGAGATTTTAATAGATTATATTAAGCCGCATTACGAGGAAAAGGTTTTCCATGGCAGCAGGGATGTGAAATTTTCTCTTGCGACTCTGGGAAATGACGCAGGTATTTACGGTGCGGCAAAGCTGGTATTAGACGCTCTTAATTAATCAGAATAGCAGGTGTAGAAGTGGAAAAAATCAGTTCATCTATCTATGAATTTTTGTCTGCATATGTGCCCGAAGAGGATATTCTTCTTGAAGAGCCCATGTGCAGACATACCACGTTTCGGGTGGGGGGAGCTGCGCAATGCTTTGTGCGGATTGGAAGCATGGAACAGCTTAAAAAAATTGTTCCTTATTTACAGCAGGTGGAGGTTCCTTTTTTTATTTTGGGAAACGGAAGCAATCTTCTTGTTGGAGATAAGGGATATTCCGGAATTATTCTGCAGATTGGCGACAAAATGAATGAAATTGCTGTGGAGGATAACCGAATCAGGGTACAGGCGGGGGCATTATTGTCGCAGGTAGCAAGAGCGGCAAAGGAACATGGGCTTACCGGCTTGGAATTTGCTTCGGGTATACCCGGAACCATAGGCGGCGGTGTGGTGATGAATGCCGGAGCTTACGGGGGAGAGATGAAGCAGGTCGTAGAACGGGTCACTGTGATGGATAGGCAGGGAGAGGTTCTGGAGCTTCTGACGGAGGATATGGAATTTGGTTATCGCACCAGCGTAATCAAGAACAGGCCCTTTGTTGTACTTGAGGTGTGTTTGAAGCTTTGCAAAGGAGACAGAGAGGAAATTTCGGCCAAGATGGAGGAGCTTACTCTGAGAAGAAGGGAAAAGCAGCCGCTGGAATTTGCCAGTGCGGGAAGCACCTTCAAAAGACCGGAAGGATATTTTGCAGGAAAGCTGATTATGGATGCGGGACTTAGGGGTTATTCCATTGGAGGAGCCAGAGTTTCCGAAAAGCATTGCGGGTTTGTGGTAAATACAGGAAGGGCAACGGCTGCTGATGTGGCAGAGGTAATACAGGAAGTACGGGACAGGGTTAAGGACAGATTTGGAGTAACACTGGAGCCGGAAGTGATTTTCCTGGGTGATTTTTGAGGAGGAAGGCATGCGCTTTGTTGTGATTACGGGAATGAGCGGCGGTGGCAAAAGTACTGCCCTTAGAATGCTGGAGGATGCGGGTTTTTACTGTGTGGACAATCTTCCGGTTCCCTTAATTGAAAAATTCGTAGAGCTGATTGCAGCACCGGGCGGAGAGGTTACCAAGGTGGCTTTGGGGCTTGATGTGCGTGCGGATCAGGCATTTGCGGATGTACAAAAGATTTTGGAAAAATTGAGAGTCAACGGTTATTCCTTTGAGATTCTTTTCATGGAAGCTAATGACAGAACGCTTCTTAAGCGGTATAAGGAAACAAGGAGGGTTCATCCTTTATCTCCTGACGGCAGAATTGAGGATGGAATTCATAAGGAAAGAGGTATTTTGAAGGACATTAGAAATAAGTCCGACTATGTGATTGATACCTCCAACCTTCTAACCAGAGAATTGAAGGAAGAGCTGGATCGTATTTTTGTGCAGAATGAGGAATACAACAGCCTGATGATTAATGTTCTTTCCTTTGGCTTTAAGTATGGAATTCCGGCAGATGCTGATCTTGTATTTGATGTGAGATTTCTGCCGAATCCCTTTTATATTGATGACCTGAAATATAAGACCGGAAATGATAAAGAGGTTCAGGATTATGTGATGAGCTTTCAGGAGGCACATATTTTTATTGACAAGCTGGCTGATATGATAGAGTTTCTGCTTCCCAATTACGTTAAGGAGGGAAAGTATCAGCTGGTAATCGGAATTGGCTGTACCGGCGGAAAGCATAGAAGCGTGACATTGGCAAATCAGCTGTATGCACGTTTAAAGAATAAGGGTGGTTATGGCCTGAAAATTTCTCATCGTGATGTGGGACAAGGCGTATCATGATGTGGATGATAAGGGTGAGGTAGGAATGTCGTTTTCATCGAATGTAAAGGAAGAACTGGAAAATGTGATGCCCGGCTCCAGGCATTGTCAGATTGCGGAGCTGGCGGCCCTTATTCATTTCGGATGCAGGCTTGCCTGCGGAAAAGACGGCAGGGAAGAAATTACCGTAATTTCAGAAAATTCCTCTGTATCCAGAAAATACTTTACATTATTGAAGAAAACATTTATTATTAATAATATTGCAGACAAAACGCTTCAGGCTGTTAAGATTCTGGATGAAAGCGGGCAAGTGCACCAGCTTTCGGAGGAGGTTAACCCTGTGCTTCTTCGGAACAGCTGCTGCAGGAGGGCTTTTTTGCGGGGCGCTTTTTTATGCCTTGGTTCTATGAGTGATCCAAACAAGGGATATCATTTAGAGTTTGTATGCGAACATGAGCCCTGGGCTTTACAGATAAGACGTATCGCAGGAAGTTTTGATATAGAAGCGAAAATTATTAAACGGAAAAAATATTTTGTGGTATATTTAAAAGAAGGTGCAGGGATAGTTGACCTGCTTAACGTGATGGGTGCCCATCGCGCATTGATGCAGTTGGAAAGCCTTCGGGTGGAAAAGGAGGTCAGAAACTCCATTAACCGACAGGTAAATTGTGAGGCTGCCAATATCACTAAAACAGTGAACGCAGCCAGCAAGCAGATAGAAGATATACTGCGTATCCAAAAGCATTATGGATTGTCCAATCTGCCGGACAACCTTCGCCAAATGGCAGAAGTCAGGCTGAAATACCCGGAAAGCTCTTTGCAGGAGCTGGGCAGCTACCTTAATCCACCGGTGGGGAAATCCGGTGTAAATCATAGATTACGGAAACTCAGTGAATTAGCCGAAAAGATTGAGGCGTAAGGAGGAGAAATTATGATCGAGAAGTCTATTACTATCCAGTTATCAGGGGGACTGGAAGCAAGACCTGTTGCCATGCTCGTACAGGTGGCAAGCCAGCATGAAAGTTCCATTTACATTGAAGCAGAGGGGAAAAAGGTGAATGCAAAGAGCATTATGGGAATGATGAGCCTGGCACTTGGAACAGGAGAAACTGTAAAAGTTATTGCAGATGGCGATGACGAAAAGATGGCATTGAATGATATCGAAGATTATTTAAGCGGAAAAAACAGCAGTGCTGATTAAGTAGATTAAGAGAGCAAAGCAGAAGAGCTTTGCTCTTTTTTGAATAGCGGGAGGAGCTTATGGAAAAAAAGAAAATGCTTTTTATCTATAACCCAAGAGCCGGCAAGGAAAAGATCAGGAACAGGATGCTGGATATTATTGATATTTTTGCAAGAGCGGACTTTGAGGTTACAGTCTCTCCCACTTTGGCAAGAGGGGACGGCATCAGGGCGGTTGCGGAAAGAAAGCCGGATTATTATGATATCATTGCATGCAGCGGAGGCGACGGCACCTTAGACGAGGTGGTAACCGGAATGATGCAGTGTGAAAAAAAGCTTCCCATCGGGTATGTGCCTGCGGGTTCTACCAATGATTTTGCGGGAAGCCTTAAAATTCCTAAAAAAATGACAGAGGCTGCACGGGTAATTGTGGAGGGGAAGGATTTCGCCTGTGATATCGGAAGATTTAATGATGATGTATTTGTATATATTGCAGCGTTTGGAATGTTTACGGATGTGTCCTATGAGACGCCTCAGGATATAAAAAATGTTCTCGGACATATGGCATACATCCTGGAGGGAGTCAAACGGCTCTCCGGCATAAAGTCTTACAGCCTGAAGGTTGAATATGAGGATCAAGTCATAGAAGGAAGCTTTATCTTTGGAATGATCACCAATTCCCTTTCGGTAGGCGGATTTAAAAGGATTACCGGAAAGAACGTGGAGTTAGATGATGGAGAGTTTGAGGTTACGCTGATTAAAATGCCCTCCAATCCTGTGGAATTAAATATCATTATAACGGCGTTGGTGAGCGGAAATATCAATACGGACTTAATGTACTGCTTTAAGGCTTCCTCGCTTAAGATTTCTTCAGAGGAAGAAGTGGCGTGGACACTGGATGGAGAATTTGGCGGGAAGCATCGTGAGGTTGTAATCAATAATTGCAAGCAGGCACTGAAAATTCGTGTGCCGAATGTTACTTAGTGGAGGGAGAAGAATATGAATATATTTAAGGAAATGGTGTTGTCTGTTTACAGCTTTAAAAGCTATAAGGAATTTTTGAAAAATAAAAAAATCAAAGTATTTGGTTTCGGTTTGATGCTGATGCTGCTTTATTTTTTAATAGCCTATGCGGTTCCGTTTGTAGTATCGCAGATCGGGCCCTCCAATCTGACCAAATTAATCGAAGAAGAGGTTCCTGAATTTGAACTGTCAGATGGAACCTTATGGGTGGATGATGTCATTGAATATGAGATGAATGATCAATACATTTACATAGATACCGATCCTTATTATGTTTTTTACGGCGCAGAAGAAATGAAACAGTATCTTGTTGATTACAGGCAGGCTTTTTTGTTGGATTCGGAAAAGATTATTGCCAAAAGTAATGGTGAAGTGGTGGAACTTTATTATGAAGATTTAGGTTGGGAGTTCAGTAAAGAAAAGCTGATTGGCTGGGTGCCTTATATTTATATCTTTATGGCAATGCTTTATGCTTTTGTATTTGTTTGGATAACTGCGCTGTTCTTCTTTGGCGTGCTGTTTGTGGCGCTTTTCGGAATGATCATAGCATCCTGCATGAAGGTTAAGCTTACCTTTGGACAACTGTACCTTTTGGGAATTTACAGCAGAACATTGCCGCTGCTCATAAAGGCAATATTGTCCTTGTTAAATATCAGAGTTCCTTTTACTCTTTCCCTTATCATCAACCTTGGCCTTTCGCTGCTGTATCTCGGGCTGGCGATGCAAAAGATGAAAGAGCAGCTGCCGCAGCAGCCGCTTCAGTGCACCTCTGAAAATGAAAATAACGATCTGACATGGATGCAGTAGAATTTAGAAGTAAATAACGGGCTGCCGCACGAAGTATTGGGTGCGGCAGCCCGTTTTGTTTGGTGATAGAAAATTGCTGCAATTGCAGCGTTGCTTTATGTTATGCTTCCTCCTCAGCCATAGCCTTTTCCTGCATTTCCTGAATAGCGGGATCAAAGGAAAGCATAGGCTTTGCCGTAGGATTTGTCTTAGTGATCTTGCGGTCTGTATAGTTTTTGGTGATAGCAAATACCGTACCGGACAGACACAGTACACCGATCAGGTTGGGGATCGCCATAAGTGCGTTTAAGGTATCCGCAATCGCCCATGCGAGATCAAAGCTCATGGTTGCGCCGAATACAATGCAGACAACAAAGATAATCTTGTAAACAACAGTTGCCTTTGTACCAAATAAGTACTCGCAGGACTTGGTGCCATAAAAGGACCAGCCAAGAACCGTTGTAAACGCAAACAGACAGATTGCAATTGCCACAAAGCCTCCGGCAAGAGAGCCAAGACCCTGTGAAAGGGCTTCACTTACAAGGGATGCACCGGTAGCAGATGTAAGGATTTCTCCTGTTTCCAGATTAACCAGACCGGAGCAAAGTACGGTGAAAGCTGTTAGGGTACATACAATAATGGTGTCGAAAAATACTTCAAAAATTCCCCACATACCCTGTACAATCGGTTCTTTTACGTTGGAAGCAGAGTGTACCATAACGGAGGAGCCAAGGCCGGCTTCGTTGGAGAATACACCGCGCTTGAAGCCCATGGTCATTGCCTGCTTAATCATGATACCGACGGTTGCTCCGGCAATGGGACGAAGTCCGAAAGCGTTAGAGAAGATAGCGCTGAATACTGCCGGAATGGATGTGATATTTAAAATTAATACAATGATGGTTCCAAGTATGTATGCGCATGCCATGAAGGGCACAATCTTTTCTGCCACATTTCCGATTGCTTTGATGCCGCCTAAGATAACGAGAGCGGCAATAACAGCTATAATAATGCCTGTAGCAAGGGGAGGTATTTTAAAGGTATCCTGCAGGGAGCTTGCAATTTCATGTACCTGCGTCATGTTTCCGATACCGAAGGAGGCCAGTACACAGAAGATTGCAAATAAAATTGCCAGAGGCTTTGCCAGAACGCCGATGATCTTTTTCCCTTTCAGTCCGTCCTGCAGATAGTACATTGCACCGCCGGACCATTCGTCCTTAGAATTTTTTCTGCGGTAAAAGATACCCAGAACATTTTCCGAATAGTTGGTCATCATGCCGAAGATTGCGGAAATCCACATCCAGAATACAGCACCTGCACCGCCGGTAATAATAGCACCTGCCACGCCGGCAATGTTGCCTACGCCGATGGTGGCAGCCAGAGCAGTGGAAAGAGCCTGGAATTGGGAAATGGAGGCTTCCCCTTTTTCCGTGTGGGCGGTTACATGCTTCTTTTTAAAGATTGCCAGAAAGGTTTCGTTCATCCAGTGTTTGATTCTTGTAATCTGGAAGAATTTCATACCTACTGTCATGTAGATACCGGTACCGATAATCAGGATCAGCATGGGAATCCCCCATACCACACCGTTTATGGCACTGTTCACTTTTTCGATGGTGTTCATTACATTTTCCATAAATAGTCTCCTTTGTCATAAGAATAAATAGCTGGGAATGAATATAAAAAAAGAATTTACCTTGTAGTAAATCCTCCAAATAAAGTATGTAATTATTCGGGGGAAAAACAACATAACATAACCTAAGATAAATCCCCCGTTGGATATCTTAGATTTGAAGCAGTATTTTCTTTTTATCTAACTATACAGGAAAAGACGTAAAAACACAAGATAAAAATAGAAAAAAGATGTTTTTAACGGTCAAAACAGTGTGAGATAGCGGAAAAATCCCCCCAAAAAGGGAGGATGCCAAGTAAACCTTGTTTACTTGGCATTTATTATGAAAAAGTTATTAATAAATCAATTACTTCAAATTTACTTGTTAATGTTGTATCTTATGATGTTAGTATACGGTACAGAAATGTCTAAAAAATGTTATACTAATTAAGTTTTTTTAAATTAAATATGAACAAAATATGAACGGACTGGTACTCAGGTACCAGTCCGCCTAATGCTTATGCGCTTAGTTAAAATTTTTCCGGTTCAGGATATTCTACCCCGAAGGTTTCTACCGTAACACTGCTGATACGCTGATCCTCCAAGGGTCTGTCTGCATAATCGGTTGCGGTTTCGGCAATTTTATTTACATTTTCCATGCCCTCAATAACCTTTCCGAATGCGGCATATGCGCCGTCTAAATGGGGAGAGGTTTTGTGCATGATAAAAAATTGGGAGCCGGCTGAGTTAGGAGCCATGCTTCTTGCCATTGAGAGAACGCCTTCGGTATGCTTTAAATTATTTTCCACACCGTTTTGGGAAAACTCGCCCTTAATGCTGTATCCGGGACCGCCGCAGCCGGTGCCTTCCGGATCACCGCCCTGAATCATGAAGCCGCGGATAACACGGTGGAAAATAAGGCCGTCATAAAAATTTTTCTGAATAAGACTAATGAAATTGTTTACGGAAATGGGAGCAATATCGGGATAAAGCTCAGCTTTGATAACATCTCCGTTTTCCATGGTAATGGTAACAACAGGATTTTGTGCCATGGTAATACTTCCTTTCTTTTCATTTGATAAACAGCGTATTATAATATCTACAGATAAGCCGTTTGATATTACAATAAACTACTCTTATTTTAATGGAAGAAAATGGAGTTGGCAATGTTAAAATATATTCTGTTTTTATTAGCTGAATACTACGGCATGCTTGATGATGAAGAGAGAGCCGGAATTGTCTCAAGGCTGCAGAGCGTTGGGACAGAAGTCATGTTTCAAAATGTTGATCCGGCGTGTACGGTTTTGATGGAAGGAATTGACCATGCCCATACCCTGATTGTGACGGATAATTCTTCGGTATTTAACCGGCTTCATGGGGAGGGGTATTATGTCATTGCACTCTATCATGAGCAAAACAGGCAGCAGATATTTCAGGATGCCAGATATGCGGTTGAAAATCTTTTTGAGTTAGAGTACCGTTCCTATGAGGAAGCATTTCAAAGACTTGCGGGACTGCCCTGGAGCATTTTAAATACGAAACGACTTAAGGTCAGGGAAAGCACGGTTTCCGATGTGGAAGAATTTTACAGGATCTACAGCGATCCGTCCATTACCTATTATATGGAAGACCTGTTTCCGGAAAAGGAGCAGGAGATTGCTTATATGAAGGCGTATGTGGATCAGATATACGGCTTTTATGGGTATGGTTTATGGACGGTTATCCTGAAGGAAACGGGACAGATTATCGGGCGTGCGGGATTAAGTGTGCGGGAGGGATACGAACTGCCGGAGTTGGGATTTGTCATTGATGTGGGGCATCAGGGGAAGGGATATGCATTTGAGGTCTGTAGCGCCATTCTTGACTATGCAAAGAAGGAACTGGAGTTTGAGGCGGTGCAGGCTCTGGCTGATAAGAATAATGTTGCTTCCGTTCATTTGCTGGAAAAGCTGGGATTTGTTTTTGACCGCAATATTACCATATCTGACCGTCATTATAAGCTTTTTATGAAAAAAATATAAAAAAGGAGTTGACAGACAATAAAGCAGGTGCTATTATCCAATACATAAAGCAAAGGCGCTATGGAATATCCGTAGTGCCTTTATTTTTTCCTTAAGTTAAAGGAAAATAAAATATCAGAAATTGTGGAGCGAAGATGCTTATTTGCCGGTAAAGCAGCTTTAGCTCCACTTTTTATGTGAGGAGGAAAAATTATGACAGAAGAAATTATGAGTGCCGTAAATGGTCAGGTATTTGCAGTCTGGTTCTTAATCGGTGCAGCGTTGGTTTTCTGGATGCAGGCCGGTTTTGCAATGGTAGAAACGGGCTTTACCAGAGCAAAAAATGCAGGTAACATCCTGATGAAAAACCTGATGGACTTTTGTATTGGTACAGTTGTGTTCATTCTGATTGGTTTCAGCTTACTGCTTGGAGAGGATATGGTAGGGCTGATCGGCAAGCCGGGCTTTGATATCTTTACAGCGTATGAAAGCTTTGACTGGTCCAATTTCGTATTTAACTTAGTGTTCTGTGCTACTACCGCAACAATTGTTTCCGGTGCTATGGCTGAGAGAACCAAATTTTTATCCTACTGTATTTATTCCGCAGTAATCTCAGCGCTGATTTATCCCATTGAAGCACACTGGATCTGGGGCGGCGGCTGGCTTTCACAGCTTGGGTTCCATGATTTTGCAGGTTCTTGTGCAATTCATATGGTAGGTGGTATTTCCGCTCTGATCGGTGCAAAGTTACTTGGGCCCCGTATCGGTAAATTCGTAAAGGATAAAGACGGTAAGGTTACTAAGGTCAATGCATTTCCCGGACATAATCTTCCTATTGGTTGTCTGGGTGTGTTTATTCTGTGGCTTGGCTGGTATGGATTTAACGGTGCAGCATGTACCAGTGTTGAGCAGCTTGGTTCTGTTTTCGTAACAACAACAGTTGCTCCTGCGATTGCTACCGTAGTATGTATGATCTTTACATGGTTAAAATATGGTAAGCCTGACGTTTCTATGTGCCTGAATGCATCTCTGGCAGGTTTGGTTGCAATTACAGCACCCTGTGATGTGACTGATGTGACAGGTGCAATTATCATCGGTGCAGTAGCCGGTGTACTGGTAGTATTTGGTGTATGGCTTTTAGATTACAAGCTTCATATTGATGATCCCGTTGGTGCAGTAGCTGTTCACTGTTTAAACGGTGTCTGGGGTACCATTGCAACAGGTCTTTTTGCAACTACCTCTGCTCCCGGAAATGACAGCGTTGTAGGTCTTTTCTATGGCGGCGGTTTTAAGCAGCTGGGAATACAGCTTCTTGGTTTTGCAGCAGTGGCTGCATGGACAGCAGTTACGATTACAATTGCTTTCCTGATTATTAAGGCAACGGCAGGCCTTCGTGTCACCGAAGAGGAAGAGATTGTTGGTCTGGACTCCTGCGAGCATGGTCTTCCTTCAGCATATGCCGGATTTAGCATCATGGATATTTCCAATACAATGACCATGGAAGTAAATGAAAATACAAGTCTTGGCACAGAGGATTATGAGACAGCTTCCGAGACGCAGAAGGCAGCAGCGGTTAAGGTGGTTGAGACTCCTGTTGCAGCTACAGGCATTTATAAGGTGGTCGTGATTGCAAAGCTGGCAAGATACGAGAATTTGAAGAAAGCCATGAACGACCTTGGTGTGACAGGTATGACGGTTACACAGGTTATGGGATGTGGTGTTCAGAAGGGTGCCGGCGAAATGTATCGTGGTGTTGAAATGGATGCAACCTTACTTCCTAAGGTTAAGGTTGAAGTGGTTGTCAGCAAGATCCCTGTTGAGTCTGTTATTGAAGCAGCTAAGAAGGCTCTTTACACCGGTCATATCGGTGATGGAAAGATCTTTGTATACAACGTAGATAAGGTTGTTAAGGTTCGTACAGGCGAAGAAGATTTTGCAGCCTTGCAGGACGTAGAATAAATTGCTTTTATCTAATCCCTTAGTTTTATATATGGCAGATCCCCGGGTGCTTCCACCGCCCGGGGGTTTTGCTGTTTATAGGTGCTTTCTATTGTTCCGGAAAATATAAAATGTTATAATTTAAAAATAAATCATTAAAAAACCAGCAGAGAAAGTGAGGGATTATGTGTTTATTTAAAAGGGAGCTGTTTGTTACATTATCTACAGAACAGAAGTCAAGGGTATTAGATATATTAAGTCAACATCATATTAAATTTTATGTAAGAACAAAGGACAATTTTGACCGTGGCATTTATTCGGAGAGAAGAACTGCAGGCAGCTTCGGTATGGATATGTCGTGCAGGTTTATTTATCATATTTTCGTAGCAAAAAAAGACTATGCAAATGCAAAATTTCTATTAAATCAAAATCAGGTGTATTAAGAAGAATGGAGAGTTGGCTTAAAGCCAACTCTTTTTTGGACTGCAACATTTTGGGCTGCAATAATTTGACGCAGATACGGGTATCATGTAAAATAATATTATTTAAGGGAAAGGTGGAAATTATTATGAACGAACAAAAAGAATTTAAACCGTTTATTCCGGCTGAAAAGAATGTACCGGAGTTTACGGTGACATCTATTGTTATAGGTGTTATCCTTGCTGTTCTGTTTGGCGGAGCTAATGCATATCTCGGTCTGCGTGTAGGTATGACAGTATCGGCTTCCATTCCGGCAGCAGTAATTTCCATGGGAATCATTCGCGTTATTTTGAGAAAGGATTCTATTTTGGAAAACAATATGGTGCAGACAATCGGGTCTGCCGGTGAATCATTGGCAGCGGGAGCGATCTTTACCCTGCCGGTTCTGTTTATGTGGGCAGCGGAAGGGAGTGCGGAGATACCATCACTCCTGGAAATTGCATTGATTACATTATGCGGCGGTGTGTTGGGCGTGCTGTTTATGGTTCCGCTGCGTACTGCACTTATTGTTAAGGAGCATGGAACGCTTCCTTATCCTGAAGGAACCGCTTGTGCAGAGGTACTTCTTGCGGGTGAGGAAGGAGGCTCTCAGGCCGGAACAGTGTTTGCAGGACTTGGAATTGCGGCAGCTTATAAGTTTATTACCGACGGATTAAAGCTGTTTCCGAGTGAGGTTGATTATGAAATTAAGAGCTACAAGGGAGCCGGCGTGGGCGTGGATGTGCTTCCTGCACTTGCAGGCGTAGGCTTTATCTGCGGACCGAAGATTGCTTCCTATATGCTTGCAGGCGGTGTGGTTGCATGGTTTATTCTCATGCCGCTGATTGTGCTGTTCGGAGGAGATGCGGTTATTTATCCTGCAACCGATCCTATCAGCACTATGGGAACAGGAACAATTTGGGGAAGTTACATTAGATATATCGGTGCAGGAGCAGTTCTTGCAGGCGGGGTGATCAGTCTGATTAAGTCATTTCCGCTGATTATCAGGACTTTTCGTGATGCCGTCAAGGGCTTTAGCTTTAAAACAGCAGGAGGAGAAAGAACTGCAAGGGATCTTCCGATGGCATTTGTTGTTCTGGGCATTGGTGTGATTGCAATCTTTATGTGGCTCTTTCCGGCTATTCCGATCAGCTTTCTGGGTGCGATTATCATTATTGTGTTTGGTTTCTTTTTTGCAACTGTATCCTCCAGAATGGTAGGGCTTGTGGGAAGCAGTAATAATCCGGTTTCCGGTATGGCAATTGCCACGCTGCTAGTCGCAACGATTATTTTAAGAGAGACGGGAAGCATTGGGACAAGCGGTATGATAGCTGCTATTACCATCGGTTCCATTATCTGTATTATTGCGGCTATGGCAGGTGATACATCCCAGGATTTAAAGACAGGCTATATTGTAGGTGCAACGCCTGTTAGGCAGCAGGTTGGCGAGCTTGTGGGAGCACTTGTTTCCGCTATTGCCATCGGAGGTGTTCTATATCTTCTGAATGCTGCGTGGGGTTATGGAACGCCGGCACTTCCGGCACCTCAGGCCACCTTGATGAAAATGGTGGTAGAAGGAGTTATGGGCGGTAATCTGCCTTGGACATTGGTATTTGCAGGGGTCGGTATTGCACTTGTGGTAGAAATTTTAGGCATTCCGGTACTTCCTTTTGCGGTAGGACTCTATTTACCCATTCATTTAAGTACGCCTATTATGGCAGGCGGTCTCATAAGATTATATATAGATAAGAAGAAAAAGATCAGTGAGGAGGAGAGAAAGACTAAGGTTGAAAACGGCATTCTTTATTCTTCGGGATTGATTGCAGGCGAAGGCCTTGTGGGAATTCTTCTTGCTGTATTTGCAATTTTGAATATCAAAGGAAAGAGTATTGCAGAGTGGATTGACATTTCCAATGTGCTCAGCCTTGGTAACATAGGCGGCTTGATCTTCTTTGCCCTTCTCATAGCATCTGTTGTATTTTTCATGAACAGGAAAGGAAAGAAGCAGTAGAATGATGGGAAGGAAGCATCAGAATAAAGGCGGGGAAAAGGAAAATTATTTGAATTATGTCCCTAAGCATAACGTACTGTTTCCGTATCGGAAGAAGGAGAACGGAAGAATAGAGGTTGAAGTGTTAAACAGAGGCTTTTCTAACCGGATTGCCCAAATCTTTTTCAAAAGGCCGAAGCGCAGCTATATTGAGCTGGATGATTTTGGAAGCTTTGTCTGGGAGCAGATTGATGGCAGCAGAAGCATTTATGATATTTGCATGCTGATCAGGGAGCGGTTTGGAGAAGAAGCTGAGCCTTTATTTGAACGTGCGTCCGCATTTTTTCGAATATTGAGAAGTAATTCATTTATTATATTTGTAAATAAGCTATAGATTAGTTAAGGAAAGGGAGGCAGAGTATGTATTATAAGCAATATGGTGACACTGATATGTCGGTATCGGCAATCGGCTTTGGATGCATGAGGTATGATGACGAGGATGTAAAGTCGGGTAGGTTGGAAAAATGTGCGGAGGTTGCCTTGTATGCTCACGAGAAGGGAATCAATTACTTCGACACTGCCCCCTTTTACTGCTATGATAAGAGTGAGATTATTACAGGAATGGCGCTTTCGCAGCTGCCCAGAGACAGCTATTATGTTTCCTCCAAGGCAAATCTGGGAACCCTGAACGGGGAAGCGACCAGAGATGCTTTTCGTAAGCGGCTGGAGCTTACCTTGTCTAGATTAAAGGTTGATTATCTGGATTTTTATCATATCTGGTGTATCAAGGATATGGAGAGCTTTGATAAGCATTGTGAGCTTCTTTACGGCTTTTACGAGGAGGCAAAGGCGGAAGGGCTGATAAGAAATATTGTTTTTTCCTCTCATATGCAGGGACAGGAGCTGGAGCAGGCAGTGGCAACAGATCGGTTCAAAGGCATGCTGATAGGCTATAATGCGTTAAACTATAGATTTCGTCAAAGCGGTATTGCGGCTGCGCATGCGAAAGGAATGGGCGTGGTCGTAATGAACCCTCTGGGAGGAGGGCTGATACCTCAGAATCCGGAAAAGTTTAAATATCTGGCGGAAGGGACGAATTTAACCGTACCTCAGGCGGCACTGCGGTTTGTGGCATCCCACAAGGAGATTACCATAACGCTAGCCGGATGCACGCATAAGGAGTATGTTGATGATGCGTGCAGGGCGGTGGAGAACTTGAAGGAGAAGCCGGCCAGTGAAATTTATGCGGAATATGAGAATACGGGAGAGGCAATCAATGATCTCTGCACAGGCTGCGGCTACTGCAATCATTGTCCGATGGGAATTCCGATTCCGAAATATATGGATGCTTATAATATGAAGCTTTTAGGGAACAGCATTCAGGATCGGTTGGATAATCACTGGAGTATTTCTAAGGATATGGCTGCTGCTTGTGTCAGATGTGGTAAATGTGAAGGACTTTGTACCCAGCATCTGCCTATTATGGATAGGCTGAAAGAAATAGCAGCATTGTAATACATAGATATCGTGAGGGGACATAAATTAATGGAAGGTATTTTTTTACAGACGCAGGGTGTAGAGCTTGGTATTTTATATGCGCTGCAGGGCCTGCACAGCAGCTGGCTTGATCCTGTTATGATCTTTTTTACTACTCTGGGGGACAATGGAATTATCTGGATATTGATTGCACTTTTCTGTATTTTTTTTAAAAAGAGCAGAAAATGCGGGGTATTAATGCTGATTACGATGCTTCTCTGCCTGATAGTAGGGAATGGATTTATCAAAAATCTGGTGGCGAGACCCCGGCCTTTTCAATTGCTTGAAGGCGAGATTTCCTTGATTATTCCGCCTCCGTCAGAGTATTCCTTTCCTTCCGGTCATACCATGCATGGCTTTGGTGCTGCAACCATGATCTTCTTACATAATAGGAAAGCAGGGATAGCGGCGCTTTTGGGAGCGGCGGTCATTGCATTTAGCAGGATGTATCTGTTTGTACATTTTCCTACCGATATCATAGGGGGACTGATCGTTGGTGTTTTTGCAGCAGTGCTTGTGTACATAGCTGCGGATAAAGCATTGGCGGGGAAAGAAAATCTTTTTAACAGGTGTTAAGTGGATATTGTTTTTGAAGTATGCTATAATGATTTTGTAGTTTTAATTAGGGGATTGTGTACAAAGGATAACTAGGGGGAAGGTACTTGTGGAATTGTTATATCTAGCAACCCTGTGCGGGTTGCTATTGGTTATGAATTTTGTCGGCGTACGTACTCAAAGGCAAAGAAATCCGTTGGCAAGAGCTCTTAGGCAGCTGATGATTATGGTTACCGTTACAGTGGCTGCCGGTATGCTGCCGGTTTTGATACCGTCAGAGGCTGCGGCATTATTTGTGCAATGCATTCATTATGCGGGTACGGAGTGGCTGCTCATTTTTCTGTTGCGTTTTTTGGAGCAGTATACGGAAGATGTTTGGAGTAAAAAATCAGCAAAAATCATTATCTATTCTTTGGCGGTGGTAAATTCCGTTTCTATGCTGTTAAATGGTGCATTTCATCATGTTGTGACTTGTAGATATGCGGATATCGGAAACGGAGTAATGTGTTATGTGTTTATGACACAGAAACCATGGTACAACCTGCATCTTTGCTTCACTTATGTTCTCGTGGCCTGCAATCTGGGCGTATTAATCAGGCAGTCTGTCATTACAACGAAATTTTATAGAAAGAAATATTCCATTACATTACTTATGCTGGTTATTACGGTTGTTATGGATGGCGTTTGCACGATAATGGATTATCCACTGGATTATTCCCTGTATGCTTACGTAATGCTGGCGATTGCCCTTACATATTATTCAATATACTATGTACCGCAGGGACTGATTACCAAGACCTTGTCCTATGTGGTTGCGGACTCAAGCAATGGGGTTGTGTGTTTTGATGTGATTGGAAAGTGCATATATGCCAATGAGATGGCTATGCGCATTTACGGTAATCCGTCGGAGCTTTCCGCAATGGAGCCGATTTTCAGGAAGGAGCTTGGAGAAAAGGAATTTTCAAATGCCGAGGAGGGTAAATGGGACAGGGAATTTATATTAAATGGCCACACCTTGTACTTTGATATGAATTTCAGCAAGTTATTTGATGAGCAGGAAAATTATATCGGCTGCTACTTTATATTGCATGACAAGACAGAGGATATGGAAAAGCTGGAGCGGGAGCATTATCGTTCCACGCATGATATGCTGACAGGATTGTTCAATCGGGAATATTTTTATGAGTGTGTGAAGAAGAAGCGCAGGGAAATGCCGGATGAAGAATATTATATGACCTGTACAAACATCAAGGATTTTAAGCTGATCAATGATCTGTTTGGAGCCGAAATGGGAGATGCAATACTGATCCGGCTGGCGGAGGTTATGAAAGCGGCTCTGCCCGAGGGAACAGTCTGTGGAAGATTGGAAAGTGATCATTTTGCATTTTGTATACAAAGGGAATTGTTTCAGGAGAGTGCACTAATTGACGGCATAAATGAAGTTGCAAGGATGATACCAAGCAGCGAATATCATATATTGATTCATATTGGTGTGTATGCGGTTCAGAAGGCTGATTATGACGCAGCGGTAATGTGTGACCGGGCCAATATAGCAATCGGTACGGTGAAGGACAGCTATGACTGTGTGACTGCTTATTATGATGAAAGCCTTATGGAACGGGTTATGAGTGAAAAGCGTCTGGTAAGCGAATTTGACTCGGCATTAGCGGGTGGTCAGTTTGTGATGTTTTTGCAGCCCCAGGTTTCAACTGACGGAACGGTATTAGGTGCGGAGGCATTGGTGCGGTGGATGCATCCGCAGCGCGGGATGGTTTCGCCCGGCGAGTTTATTAAAGCGTTTGAGAACGCCGGATTGATTTACCGTCTGGATCAATATATATGGGATTTGGCTGCGCAAAAGCTAAAGGAATGGAAAGCCGGCGGGCATGAAGACCTTCATATTTCAGTAAATATTTCGGCGAAGGATTTTTATTATCTTGATATTTACAGAACTTTCGTGGATTTGGTGGAGAAGTATAATATTCCGCCGGAGAAGCTGAAACTGGAAATTACGGAAACGGCATTGATGATGGATTTGGAAAAGCAGCTGGTGCTGCTTGATAAGTTGCAAAGCTATGGCTTTAATGTGGAGATTGATGATTTCGGAAGCGGTTATTCCTCCCTCAATATGTTGAAGGACATTCATGCTGATGTGTTAAAAATTGATATGGGATTTTTGCGGAAAACACAGGACAATGAGCGTGCGCAAATTATACTGCGTATGATTATTGAGCTTGCAAAGCAGCTTCATATGACTGTTATTACGGAAGGGGTAGAGAGTAAGGCGCAAGTGGACTATCTGACAGAAACAGGCTGCGATATGTTTCAGGGCTTTTATTTTGCAAGGCCGATAGCTGTGCCTGAATTTGAACAGCGGTACATGTAGATGTTCCGTTTGCCGCAACGGGAAATTTATGTTGACAACAGCTTATCTTCGGTGGTAATATTAGCAAAAATTAAGGAGCACGAAATGTATCAGAGCTTACATTCAAAAGAGTATATGTACATGTATTATTACGGACGTATTTGCTTGTAGCGAAAGCGCATCAATGCACAGCTATAAGCGGTAGGTCTTATATGTCTGTGCATAAGAAAGAATGTAGGTTGTGAACATCGGTAATTTAAAGTGGTTCCATAAAGATACATTGGTTATGACTGCACTGGACATATAGACATGTTCAGTGCTTTTTTGTGTATAAAGCTTTGAAACGTGTGGGAAAGGAAGGAATTATGAAAGAGGAACAGGAAATCGAAAACCAGATAGCCATTATGCTGAAGGGGGTAGCCAATCACACGGAGGTATCCGAAATCCGTGAAAAACTGTGGGAAGCAAAAAAAGAGAACCGTCCGCTTAGAATAAAGCTTGGTCTTGACCCGTCTGCACCGGATATTCATATCGGTCATTCCGTGGTTTTAAGAAAAATACGGCAGCTGCAGGAGCTGGGACACATTGCAGTGATTATCATTGGTGATTATACCGGTATGATCGGTGATCCAACGGGAAAGTCCAAAACAAGAAAACAGCTGTCAAGAGAAGATGTGGAGAGAAATGCCAATACCTATATGGAACAAATTTTTAAAATCATTGACAGGGATCGTACGGAGGTACATTACAACAGTGAATGGTTAAGTAAGATGAATTTCGGAGATGTGATTGAGCTGGCATCTAAGTGTACGGTGGCACGAATGCTGGAGAGAGATGATTTTAATAACAGATATACCAATCACCTGCCCTTATCTGTCCATGAATTTTTTTATCCGCTGATGCAGGCATATGATTCCGTTGCGGTAAAGGCTGATATTGAGCTTGGAGGCACGGATCAGACCTTTAATATAACCATGGGGAGAAATATTCAGAGGGATTACGGACAGCAGCCTCAATTAACATTGTTTATGCCCTTACTTGAGGGTATCGACGGGGTTGAAAAAATGAGTAAGAGTCTTGGGAATTATATCGGTATCAGTGAGGAACCGGCTGTGATTTATGAAAAGGTTATGAAAATTCCCGACAATATGATTGTCAAATACTATAATTTATGTACGGATGTTCATCCTGATGAGGTTGCCCGAATTCAGAAAATGCTGGATGAGGGTGCAAATCCCAGGGATGTGAAGATGATGCTGGCTCACGAAATTACAGAGCTGTATACGGGAAAGGAAAATGCCGATCAGGCGCAGCAGCGTTTTGAAACCGTTTTTCAGCAAAACAAGGTTCCGGATGATGCATTAACGATTCTGATTGATCCTGCGTCTCCCCTGCCGCATGGAGAACAGCTGATTGACTTCCTTGTGAATCATAAGCAATATAAATCCAAAAGTGAGATAAGGCGTATTTTCAATCAGGGCGGGGCTAAGCTTGATGAGGAAAAGGTGACTGATGAAAAGAGTGTTGTCATAGGAGAAGGCGTACACATTTTAAAGGTAGGTAAGAAGAATTTTTACAAAGTGCAATTACAGGGCAAATAGTACAAAGTGAAATTTGACAACATAATGCCTTTGTGATAGGCTAATACTAATTATAGGTTAAAAGCGATGACGAAGAGAGTAGGTACAGGAAAGCTTTACAGAGAAGGTTCTCAGGCAGTAAGGGACTGTGGGTTGAGAGGAACCGGGCGGCAATGAACTGAAGATGGCTTCTGAGCAGTGCACCGACCCGTTTTAACGGTTAGATTGCAACAGGTTCCGCCTGTTACAGCGGCAGGGTATACATATCTGTTATGACTTTAGGATATTGTACCCGTTGAGGTTTTCTTTGTGAGAAGGAAATGAAAAGAAGTGGTACCACGGCTTAACGGCTGTCTTCTGTCATGAATGATAGGAGGCAGCTTTTTATTTACGGATGTGAAGAGAAGAAAGGAGTTCTATAAATATGAGTAAAGGAAAATATTACATTACGACGGCTATTGCCTATACTTCGGGCAAGCCTCACATTGGCAACAGCTATGAGATCGTTCTGGCAGACAGTATTGCCAGATTTAAAAGAAAGGACGGCTATGATGTTTATTTTCAAACGGGAACGGATGAGCACGGCCAGAAAATTGAGTTAAAGGCACAGGAAGCAGGCGTTACACCTAAGGAGTATGTGGATAAGGTGGCAGAAACCATCAAGGGCTTGTGGGATTTGATGGATACCTCTTATGATCATTTTATCAGAACAACGGATGATTACCATGAGAAGCAGGTTCAGAAGATTTTTAAGAGGCTGTATGATCAGGGAGATATCTATAAAGGGGCTTATGAAGGTCTCTACTGTACCCCCTGTGAATCCTTCTGGACAGAGTCTCAGCTTGTGGACGGGAAATGTCCCGATTGCGGAAGAGAAGTAAAGCCTGCGAAGGAAGAGGCATACTTTTTCAAAATGAGTAAGTATGCGGATAAGCTGATTGAGCATATTAATACTCATCCGGAGTTTATACAGCCTGTATCCCGTAAGAATGAGATGATGAACAATTTCCTGCTTCCGGGGCTTCAGGATCTGTGTGTTTCCAGAACCTCCTTTAAGTGGGGGATTCCGGTAGACTTTGATGATAAGCATGTGGTTTATGTATGGCTGGATGCGCTGACCAACTATATTACAGGCATTGGCTATGACTGTGATGGAAACAGTTCGGAGCAGTATCAGAAGCTCTGGCCCGCAGACCTTCATTTAATAGGAAAGGATATTATCAGATTCCATACCATTTACTGGCCTATCTTTTTAATGGCGTTAGGTGAGCCTTTGCCGAAGCAGGTATTTGGTCATCCATGGCTTTTGCAGGGTGACGGTAAGATGAGTAAGTCCAAGGGAAATGTAATCTATGCAGATGATCTGGTAGATTTCTTCGGCGTGGATGCGGTTCGTTATTTTGTACTTCACGAGATGCCCTTTGACAATGACGGAACCATTTCCTGGGAGCTTTTAGTGGAAAGGATCAATTCCGATCTTGCCAATACCTTAGGAAATCTGGTGAACAGAACCATCTCCATGAGCAATAAATACTTTGGCGGTGTGGTTGCCGATAAGGGCGTTTGTGAAGCCGTAGATGAGGACTTAAAGGCAGTGGTAACAGGTACCTATGCCAAGATAAGCGCTAAGATGGATGAGCTTCGTGTGGCGGATGCCTTAACAGAAATATTTGCACTGTTTAAACGCTGCAATAAATATATTGATGAGACCGAGCCGTGGGTGCTTGCAAAGGATGAGACAAAGCAGGATCGGCTTTCTACAGTGCTTTATAATCTGGTAGAAAGTATTGTGACCGGTGCATCCTTACTTGAGCCCTTTATGCCTGCTACAGCAGAAAAAATTGCAGCTCAGTTAAATGCAAAGCTCCGCAGCTTTGAGGAATGCGGCACCTTTGGCGGATATCCTTCGGGAAGCAAGGTAACAGATAAGCCTGAGATTTTGTTTGCAAGACTGGATGCCAAGGAAGTCGTGGAAAAGGCAGAGGCAATGTTTGCCCAGAGAAAGGCAGAGGCTGCAGATGCAGGCAGTGACGCCAAGGAGACAGAAGAAGAGGCGGAAGTGATTGATATAGAGCCTAAAGAAGAAATCACCTATGATTTATTTGATAAGCTGCAGTTCCAGGTTGGAGAGATCATTGCCTGTGAGGAGGTGCCGAAATCCAAAAAGCTTCTTTGCTCTAAGGTTCGGATAGGCAGTCAGGTAAAACAGATCGTTTCAGGTATTAAGCAGCATTACAGTGCCCAGGAAATGGTAGGGAAGAAGGTTATGGTGCTGGTTAACCTAAAACCCGCAACGCTGGCAGGCGTACTTTCCGAGGGAATGCTTCTGTGTGCGGAGGACAGTGAGGGGAAACTGGCACTTCTTACACCGGAGAAGGATATGCCTGCAGGAGCAGAAATCTGTTAGGCATTAGGAAGGACGGAGGTTACAATGGTTAAAAAGGAAGAATTTACTTTTGATTCCAGAGATGGAAAAACAAAGCTTCATGCGGTCAGATGGGTGCCGGAGGGAAAGGTGGTCTGCATTCTTCAGATTGTTCATGGAATGGCTGAATACATTGAAAGATATGAGGAACTGGCACAGTATCTTGGGGAGAAGGGGATACTGGTGACAGGAGACGATCATCTGGGACATGGGAAAAGTGTTCCCAAGGACGGCATATACGGGTATTTTTGTGAGCAGGATCCGGCAACGGTAGTGGTACGGGATGTTCATAGATTAAAGAAAATGACACAGGAGGATTATCCCGGTGTCCCTTATGTAATACTGGGACACAGCATGGGCTCCTTTATCCTGCGCAACTATCTGTTTCGCTACGGAACAGGAATTGAAGGAGCGATTATATGCGGAACCGGTTCCAAATCCAAGGCTTTGATAATGGTAAGCCAGGCGCTTGCTGCTGTTTCGGGAGTAATCCATGGGGATGCCTACGTTTCAAAGTTTATTGATAAGCTGGCATTCGGTTCCAGTAATAAGAAAATTGCAAATGCCAGAACCTCTGTGGATTGGTTGTGTACTGATGACAAAGTGGTGGATGCATATATAAAGGATGAGCTGTGCGGCTTTACCTTTACGGTAAACGGTTTTAAGACCCTGTTCCAGCTTTTGAACCGTCTGAACAAAACAGAAAATTTGAACAAGATGCCTAAGGATCTGCCTGTTCATTTCATATCCGGTGATATGGATCCTGTAGGAGATTACGGGGAAGGGGTTAAGAAGGCATATGAAGATTTTCGAAAGGCAGGCATGAAGCGGGTTTCTATGAAGCTTTATCCGGGCGGGAGGCATGAACTTCTCAATGAAACAAATAAGCAGCAGGTCTATGGGGATATTTATCCATGGATCATGGAGCGTGTGAAGGAATATCAGATGTAGATATTCAAGAAGAGGAGAAAATTATGAAGAAGAAAATAATAGTATTACTGGCGTTGGTGTTGACTATAGGATTATATCCGATATCGGCAAAGGCATCCGAAACGGATGCCTCCGGTATTATAGATCAAATCAAACAGCAGCTTGCGGATGTCTTTGAGAACGTAGATAAGGAAACAGCCGGCGAGATTTTTTCCTTTTTGAAGGAACAGGTGGCAGAGGGAAATATTTCTGCTGACGGTGATCTGGGTGAGGTGATTAAAGAGGGCGAAGAAAAATTCGGCGTGGAAATTGATGAGGCGGATGCCCAAAGGCTTGTGGAGACCATGGAGAAGCTGGAAAATATGGGTTTTTCCGCAGAGTATGTGATAGATAAGGCAGAAACGCTGTATGATGAATACGGAGCGGAGTTTGCGGACCATGCCGACGAGCTTGTTAAAGGAGCAGTGAAGAATGCTGCGGAAAATGTGGCCGGAAGCGTATGGCAGAATGTGAAAAATTCGGTGAAAAATTTTTTTAAAGGCTTGTTTAAATGATTGAAGGAAATAAGAATAAAAAACTGATTTCCCAGCAAATAATAAATATAGCATGCGTAAATTATGTTTGCAAAACGGAGGTGTTATATGAAAATTGCATTTTATGGAACGAAACCGTATGACAGAATCTGGTTTGAGCCCATGGGAAAGGAATATGGTTTTGACATCCATTTTATCGAGGCGGCATGTAATCAGGAAACCATATTTATGGCCAGGGGTTATGATGCGATATGTATTTTCGTGAATGATTATGTGAATGCGGAAATGATAGATGCTCTTTACGAAATGAATGTGAAGGCCATTTTGCTTCGTTGTGCGGGATTTAACAATGTTGATGTAAAGGCAGCAGAGGATAAGATAGTGGTACTGCGTGTTCCCAGCTATTCTCCCGAAGCAGTGGCGGAATTTTCCATGGCACTTTTGCTTACGGTGAGCCGTTTGACGCATAAGGCTTATAACAGAACCAGAGATTTCAATATGAGTCTTAACGGTCTTATGGGAATTGATTTGAATGAAAAGACTGCAGGAGTGGTGGGAACAGGAAAGATCGGCCAGTCTATGATACGTATTTTGAATGGATTTCAGATGCATGTACTGTGCTATGATCCGTATCCGGTAGAGGGGCTTGATGCAGAGTATGTGTCCTTGGAGGAGCTTTTTAAGTGCTCCGATATTATATCCCTTCACTGTCCTCTTACAACAGATACCAGATATATGATCAATAAGGATTCCATTGCGCTTATGAAGCAGGGTGTTTTCCTGATTAATACGTCAAGGGGCGGACTGATCGATACGGAAGCGTTGATCAACGCCATGCTGGAAGGCAAATTCGGTGGTGTAGGATTGGACGTGTATGAAGAGGAGGAGGGCGTTTTCTATGAGGACCGCTCCGGAGAGATTATAACGGATGATAATCTGGCGCGCCTTATGACCTTTCCCAATGTATTGGTCACTTCCCACATGGGATTTTTCACGAAGGAGGCCATGCAGGCGATTGCCCATACCACACTTGAGAATGCTTATGCTCTGGAAAACGGGCTTCCGTTGGTAAATCAGGTAGGAAAAGAAGGAGCACGCTAGTTCTTTTACGGTGCACCTGCTGATTGCAAAAACGTATATAATCTGGTATAATTACTATTTAATAGTGATAAGAGGAAGGACGATGGAAAAGTCATTGCCGTACAGAATAGAATTTGCCGGGCAGGATGAGTGGGAAGATGCCATGGGACTGGCATGGAAGACCTTTTTAGAGTTTGAAGCACAGGAATATTCGCCGGAGGGTGTCAGAAGCTTTGAGGATTTTATTACCGACACCGGACTGAAAGGAATGTTCCGCATGGGTACTTATCAGATGATGACAGCCTGGGATGGCATGCGCATGGTGGGGATGATTACGCTTCGAAACCAGATGCATATTTCACTGTTGTTTGTGGACAAGGAGTATCACCGCAGGGGAATAGGAAGCGCACTTATCGGGAAAATGGCCGGCTATGTGAAAAATGAGCTTGGAAAGGAACGGATGACGGTAAATGCATCGCCCTATGGAGTACCCTTTTATCATCAGATAGGATTTCGGGATTTGGGATCGGAGCGGTGTCAGGACGGCATTAAGTATACTCCTATGGAGTACCTGTTATAGAAATGGGTGGAGCTTATGAAATACATTCACAGTAAGGATATTTTTTTACTTATGCGTGATACTCTGAAAATGATAGACCGGCGGGCAATGGATCATGGTTCAAGAGTGGCATATTATTTGTATAAGATGCTGGAATGCAGAGGCGGCTATGAAAAATTTGAGCTGGCGGATTTTGTGTTTCTGGCTTCTCTTCATGATATCGGAGCATATAAGACGGAGAACCTTAAGAACCTGATCGGCTATGAATGCAGAGAGCCTATGCCGCATGCTACATATGGATACCTTGTGTTTAAGCACCTTTCACCCATTAGGGAGCTGGCTGCGGTTATTCTTTATCATCATACGGATTATTTGCAGCTTGAAAAGTTAAACTATGAATATAAGGATATTGCGGCTTTTTTAAGTCTGGCGGAAAAGGTTGACATCTTTTCGGGAGCAATGAAGGATTCCTTTGATATGGGATTATTCCGCAGGCAGTCAGGTACAGTGTTCAGCCCGGAGGCGATTGAGCTTTTTGAAAAGGCCGTACAGACTTATGATATATTAAATAAGGTAAACAGCGGTGAATACAAGACAGAGCTGCTTGAGATCGTTGATTATATGATATTTAACAACGAGGATAAAAAGAAATTCCTGGAAATGCTGATGTACTGTCAGGGCTTTAAAAGCGAAAAATCGGTGGTAGATACCGTTACCTGCATCTGTATTTCTGAAATTCTGGGGCAAAAAATGCACTTGTCGGAATTGGAATTGGAACAGCTGTATTATGGAAGTCTGCTGCATGATATTGGTATGCTGGCAATTCCCCGGGAGATCATTGAGGCACCGAGAAAGCTGACGGCGGATGAGTATGAAAAGGTCAAAATGCATGTGCATTTAGGCGAAAAGATGTTAAACAACCGTATGGCGGAGGAAATCGTAAAAATCGTAGCGGCACATCATGAGCGCTGTGACGGAAGCGGTTATCCCAGACGTCTTCGGGGTACGCAGATGAATCACAGTCAGGAAATCATACAGCTTGCGGATACGGTTACGGCACTTTGGGGGCAGAGAGTTTACAGAGCTTCTCTTGAGAAGAAGGAGGTGCTTTCCCTAATCAGAACCGAAGCGGATGGGGGGAAATATAGTAAGGCAGCGGTTAAAATCTTTTTGGATTCTTATGATGAAATCATGGAAAAGGTAAAGAAGCGTTCCGATGAAATCATGGTTACATACAGAAAGCTAAATCAACAGTATAATCAGGTATCAGGAAGACTGAAGGAAGAGTAAGGTATTTAAATTTTTAATAAAGGAAGAAGAGCAAATGGGAAGACTATTTAATTTGGACAGTCCGTTGATGAATGGATTGGGAAAGATGGCAGACTTGATCTGGCTGAATATTTTAACATTTATCTGCTGCATACCGATCTTTACAATTGGTGCATCCATGACAGCGTTAAACTATGTTGCGCTGAAAATAGTAAGAAATGAAGAAAGCTACATTACAAAGGCCTACTTCAAATCTTTTAAGGAGAATTTTAAGCAGGCAACGATCATCTGGCTGATCATGCTGTTGGCGGTAGTTATTATTATAGTAGATATTCTGATATTTAGATTTTCCAATATTGTTTTTCCATCGTGGATTAAGGTGGCGTTGATTGCAATCGGGGTGTTAGCTGTTTTTGCCACCATGCATGTTTTTCCCGTGCTGGCGAAATTTGACAACACAATTGCAAATACCTTTAAGAATTCCTTTTTTATAGGTATTTTAAGCCTGCCGAAAACGATACTGATGATGATCTGTTGGATCATTCCCGCATTTATTTCAATTTATTTAATACAGGCGTTTCCTATTGTAATTGCCTTTGGAATTTCCGGGCCGGTATTTGTAAGCGCATTGCTTTATAATAAAACTTTTAAACGTTTTGAACCGCAGGAAGAGATTGCGGGTGATGACGAATGGTGTATTTCTCCGGAGGAGGGAGAGGCCGCAGAGCCTCAGGAACAGAACGAGGAAGTAAAGTAAACAGCAGAAACGGGGCGGATTTCATAATATGGGGAGTTTGGGATGAAAGCAAAATACAAAGCGGTAATTTTACGTTGGGTGTTTCCATTGATAGGCTTGCTGCTGGCAGTATTGCTTGTATATTTGGGCACTATCGGTAAGGAAAAGAAAGAAGCAAAGGAAGTTGTTGAAAGCATCATGCTTGATGTAGTAGAAAGGCATGCTGTTATGATTCGCACGGAACTTCTGAATATTCAAAATGCAGGTGAACTTATTGTGCCTTTGATTGAAAAGGAAAACGAGAGGACACCCGGCAAAATATCTCAGTATCTAAAGGCTGTTACAGACAAAACAAATGCCTATGCTGCGGTTTATGTTGACGGACATGGATTGTCAGTTAATCAGGACGGAGAAAGGGTTGACCTTACAGACAAAAGCTGGTTTAGTGAGGAACTGTTTGAAGCGGAAGCACCTCGGTATTTTTACCTGAGTAATGAGGGAACGGAGGAGGAAGAAGTTATTTTAATCCTTATTCCGGATTCGGAGGCTGACGGAGCATTGTACATATGGTATTCAGTGGAGAATTTAAAGAAGCTGATGATTATGAATGAGGACTTTAATCGTCCGGTAATCGGATTGCTGCTGGATATGGAGGGAAATATACTTGCACGTACAGGTGTTAACAGTGATTTCACGAAAGAGGTTAATCTGTGGAGCAATCTGAATGAAGCGGAAAATGAAATTGCCGCAGCAAAATCAGGAATTCAAAAGGGAAGCTCAGGAGCTTTAGAGGCGTCGGCGGGCAATGAAAAGCGCACCTTGGTCTATACGCCTGTCTCTGTAGGAGAATGGTGCTTTATGGCCGGGCTGGATCAGGCATATGTTGACCGGAGAGAAAAGAATTTATGGGAAAACACAAGCAGAGTGCTTGGACTGGTACTTGCAGCTGTAGTTGCTTTTGCAATTTTCTTTGTTGTTACCAACATTTCAGGTAAAATAAAAAATGATGAAAACAGTAAGGTGCTGCAGGAAAAGGCTGATACGGATTTACTTACCGGTCTTAACAACAAGCTTGCCACAGAGCGTAAAATCAAAGAATATATGGAAGAAAAGCCGGATGATCTGGCAATGATGTTTCTCCTTGATATTGATAACTTTAAAAAGATTAACGATACCATGGGACATGCCTTTGGTGATGAGGTGCTGCGGACACTGGGAAAGAAAATCAGTGCAAATTTCCGAATGACTGACATTATAGGTCGGACAGGCGGAGATGAGTTTACTATCTTCTTGAAGGCGCTTAAGGATGACTCGAACACCTTAAGAGAAGCTCAGAAGTTGATTGACTTTTTCCAGAATTTTCAGGTTGGAGAGTACGTGAAGTATTCTGCCACGGCAAGTATCGGAGCGGCAGTATTTCCGGCTCACGGAAAGGATTTTGAAACCTTATACAAAGCTGCGGATCAGGCTCTTTATAAGGCTAAAGAAAGAGGTAAAAACCAGCTGGCATTTTATGATGACAGGGATAGGAAGTAAATATACAAAGTGTCCAGATGTTGTGAGATTTTATTGGTCAAGTTGTCTAAAAAAAACAAAAAAACTAATCTTTATAAGCATTTTTTACAACAGAGAACAAAATCTTTGTGGAATAGTTGTATAGTCAAGAACCTTAATCTCATGTATACTAAACACAGACTTGATCGTGTATTAAATATTTTAAGGAGGCAAATAAAATGGCAAGTTTATCTTTAAAGAATATCTGCAAAGTATATCCTAACGGATTTGAAGCAGTAAAAGATTTCAATCTTGAAATTCAGGATCAGGAGTTCATCATTTTCGTAGGTCCTTCCGGATGTGGTAAGTCTACGACTCTTCGTATGATCGCAGGCTTGGAGGATATCTCTTCTGGTGAACTTAAGATCGGTGACAGAGTAGTTAATGATGTAGAGCCTAAGGACAGAGATATCGCAATGGTATTCCAGAACTACGCTCTGTATCCTCATATGTCAGTATATGATAACATGGCTTTCGGTCTTAAATTAAGAAAAGTACCGAAGGATGAAATTGATAAGATGGTTAAGGAAGCAGCTAAGATCCTTGATCTGACACCCCTCCTTGATCGTAAGCCTAAGGCTTTATCCGGTGGTCAGAGACAGCGTGTTGCTATGGGTCGTGCAATCGTTCGTAATCCTAAGGTATTCCTTATGGATGAGCCTCTTTCCAACTTGGATGCTAAGCTCCGTGTGCAGATGCGTATTGAGATCGCTAAGCTGCATCAGAGATTAGGTACCACCATCATCTATGTAACACATGACCAGACAGAGGCTATGACATTAGGTGATAGAATCGTTGTTATGAAGGACGGTGTTATTCAGCAGGTAGATACACCTCAGAACCTGTATGAGAAGCCCACCAACCTGTTCGTTGCAGGTTTCATGGGATCACCTCAGATGAACTTCCTTGACGCAGTCGTAGAAGTAAGCGGCGAGACAGCAAACCTGAAGGTAGCAGGAAGCAGCATTCCTCTTCCTCCCGCTAAGTCTAAGAAGCTTATTGACGGTGGTTACAACGGAAAGACAGTTACATTCGGTATCCGTCCTGAAGATGTATATGATTCAGAAATGTTTATCGAGACATCTAAGTGTGTATTCGAGTCAACCATCAAGGTTTACGAATTACTTGGTGCAGAAGTTTATCTGTACTTTGATCTGGCTGAGTTCCCGATCACTGCAAGAGTTGACTCTCGTACAACTGCAAGACCTGGTGATACAGTTAAGTTTGCATTTGATGTTGAGAAGATCCATGTATTTGATAAGGAAACCGAGCAGGTTATCACAAACTAGTTTGATAAGGGGGATGCGGATGCATCCCCTTTTTTATGTAATAGGAAAGTGCTCGAAAAGTAGTGAGAAGCCAATAAGAATTTGCAGAGCAAATTCTTGAAGAGTTGGCTGCCGAGCCAACTCTTTTTTTATGTAATAGGAAAGTGTTCCAAAAGTAGTGGGAAATTGCATGCATAAGAAATATTTTTCTGATATAATATTCCTGTACTTTGAAAGGATGTGAAAGAATGATATCTACTCAGGTTTTAACCAATTGTATTGAAGAATTACGATCTATAACCAGAGTTAATCTGGCTGTTTTTGATTTGAATGGAGCAGAGGTGGTATCTACCTTTGAATGTAGTGAACTGTCGGATGGCATGATCAGATCATTTGCAGAATCTCCGGCGGATAGTCAGGTGATCGGAGCGGATCATCTGCTGAAGATCGTGGATGAGGGAGAATTTGTATATATTTTAGTGGCAAGAGGAGCCAGTGATGATGCTTATATGGTGGGAAGAATTGCAGTCTGTCAGATACAGCAGCTTTTGACCGCATATAAAGAGCGCTTTGACCGCAATAATTTCTTTCAAAATCTATTAATGGATAATCTCCTGTTGGTGGATGTATACAACCGTGCCAAGAAGCTTCATATAGAGATTATGGTTCCGAGGGTAGTTTATATCATCGAAACACAGTCAGAGAAGGATAGTGCGGCTACGGAGCTGTTAAAGAGCATGTTTTCATCACAGACAGGCGACTTCATTACAGCTGTAGACGAAAACAATGTTATTTTGATTAAAACCCTTGATCCTAATGACGGGGATACGCAGCTGGAGCAGACAGCCCAGACCATTGTAGATATGATGAGTACGGAAGCCATGCTGAATGTAAGAGTTGCATATGGTACTGTTGTGCAGGAATTGAAGGATGTATCCAAGTCTTACAAGGAAGCAATGATGGCGCTTGATGTGGGAAAGATCTTTTATGTGGAAAAGAAGGTCGATGCGTATGGAAGCCTTGGTATCGGACGCTTGATTTATCAGCTTCCCGTCAATCTCTGCCGGATTTTTATCAGTGAAATTTTTGGAGACAATGATCCCGGTGAATTTGATGAGGAAATTGTCTCTACTGTAAATAAATTCTTCGAAAACAATTTAAATGTGTCGGAGACATCAAGGCAGCTTTTCGTGCATAGAAATACTTTGGTTTATAGAATTGAGAAGCTGGAGAAAAGTACCGGGCTTGATGTTCGTACCTTTGATGATGCATTGACCTTTAAAATTGCCATGATGGTATACAATTATATGAAATATCTGGATCAATAATGCCTGAAATATGCTTTTAATATTAAATAAAGTACTAAACGGCCTTATCCCCGAATACAATAGAATTGTCAGGGGGGATAAGGTTGTTTTTGTATGAGAAAAGAATTCTGTATTTATCATTGTATTGCAACGGAGAGAAGGAAGCCGGGGGCGGTTTTATCAGGTTTGTGGAAAAGACAGGTGAGCTTCGCATGGATATTCAGGTGAAAAAGGATTGCTGCAGGGAGGAAGGAAGCTATCTTCTGTACCTTCTTACCGGTGATGCTGAGCTTTCCCTGGGTGAATTATCGGTACAAGCCGGTGGGATCAATGCCAGCCGCTATTTTAAGACTGATGAAGACAAAATATATATTCAGGGGACAGCCTATGATAAGAGGAATATCTATGGAGTAAGAATTGAAATTAATAAGGAAAGCTGTATTGCCGGTTATCTGAAGGAAAGGCCGGAGGTGAAGCAGGAGGAGGAGCCGCCTATAATGGCAGCCGAGGTGGAGGAAGAAAGCTTTACCGAGGTACGCACCTTTGATAATAAATGGGAGCAGCTTCTAAATGAATATCCCCGGATACATCCCTTTGGAGATGAGAGAACCTTTATTTCCATTGAGCCAAGAGACTTTATTGTTTTAAGCGCCCCCTTTCAAAAGTTGGTAAATAACAGCTTTTTGCTGCATGGATTTTATAATTACCGGTACCTGATATTGGGACCTGATAAGGAATTGGGGGATGGAAGAGGGGAATGCTTTTACCTGGGGGTACCCGGTACCTTTTTTGAAAGAGAAAAAATGGTAGCGGTGATGTTTGGATTTGAAGGATTTGAGTGTGACGGACCGGTAGAGGTGGGGCGGTTTGGATATTATTTGAGAAGAGTTGAGTTGTAGACTTGCGATATATTTGGGGGAAGGTTATAATATTAGCATGGGAGTATAGGAAGGACTACATAGGATGAAGATAGCTGTATTGGTGGCTGGAATGCGTTTTGACAGTCAGCGGAGAATTATCAATGGAATAATGGAAAAGGCTGTTTTGGACGGAACAGATGTCTATATATTCACCTGTGATGCATGGACTTATTCTACATCTTATTACAATAAGGGTGAAGCGGCGATTTTTAAGCTGCCTGATTTTCAGGATTATGATGGGGTGATTCTACACGGAGATACAATTAATGACAAGGATGTCATGAAAAAGGTTGTCAGTGCCATTCAGCGTTCCGGCGTACCCTGCGTCAGTCTGAATCTTAGATTTGGCGGAATGCATTATATTGGCATGGAGAATGCTTTTGGCATTACTGAGATAGTTAATCATCTGATTAAAAAGCACGGAGCAGAGCGGCTTGCATTTATTTCAGGACCAAAGGAAAATGCAGATGCTACGGGGCGGTTGAAGGCATTTAGGCAGGCTATGGCGGACAACGACATGACTGTTTATAAGGAACGGATATATTATGGAGACTATCATCCGGAAAGCGGAAAGGATGCTGTCGCCTATTTTAGTGAGTCCAAATTAAAGTTCCCGGATGCGATTATAGCGGCTAATGATGAAATGGCGCTTGGTGCCTTTTATGAGCTTTTGCAGAGGGGCTATGAGGTTCCGAGGGATGTGCTTCTTACAGGTTATGATCATGCTTTTGCAGGGAAAAATCATTATCCGAAAATCACAAGTGTAAAGCGCCCTGAGCTTGAATTGGGAAGGCGTTCTTATGATATGCTGATGGACTGCATTGCAGGAAAGGAAGTTCAGGAGGAGGATCTTCTTTGTACACCGGTATTTACGGAAAGCTGTGGATGTGATGACAAGGTTGAGGAGGATAGTACAAGCATCAGAAAGCGTTATGTGAAGGAAAAGCTTCATGTTACAACGTATTCCGAAATTATTAAATCATCTTCGGCTGATTTTACCGGAGCAATGACCTATGAAAATATTCTGGAAAAGATTCGCAAATATGTGAAAATGATGGAGATAGAGGAATTCTATCTCTGCATGTGCATAAGGGAAGAGGCTTTTGGCGGAGAGGTAATGTCCAAAATCAATACAGAAGCAAGTATGCCTGATATTACATCCTATTCTGAAGAAATATGTATTCCGATTGTATACAGAGACGGAATCTTTTCCCAGCATGGAAGATTTAAGGCAAAGGAGCTTTTGCCCAAGGAGTATACCGAGGGCGAAAAGGGTGGATTTTATACCGTTATTCCGGTGCATTATCAGGAAAGATGCTATGGATACTGCATTTTGAAAAACAGCAGGCTGATGCTTGACAGTGAACTATTCCATATGTTTATTATGAATATTGATAATGCCCTTGAAAACATTAGAAAGCAGAATATGCTTAATTCAATGGTAGAGCGTCTTAACAGAATGTGGGTGTATGATACGCTGACCGGTATTTTTAACAGAGCCGGTTTCTTTAAGTTTGCTCCGAACGTGATCAATGAGGCCAGACGAAAAGGAAATGATTTATTTGTATTTTTCCTGGACCTGGATGGGCTTAAATCTGTAAACGATAAATATGGGCATGACGAGGGGGATGCGTTTATTAAGGCAATGGCGAATGTGCTGAGCCAGGTTCACCGTCACGGTGAGCTTTTGATGCGTTACGGCGGTGATGAATTTGTGGTTCTTTCTCAGGGCTTTACTCATGAGGATGCCAAAGGTTATATGAAACAGGTAGAGCTTGGGATTGAAAAGTATAATGCGTCATCTAATTATCCCTATACACTGGAAGCAAGTATGGGTTATTCCATTATGGCTCCTACGGAAAACCTGGATTTGGAAGCATTTATCGAGACAGCTGATCAGGAAATGTACAAGTCCAAAAATGAAAAGAAGAGAAAAAGACGTGAAGAGGCAGAGAAGAAGGAGCAGGGAACTAATTAAACCGTGCTCTTCATCCTCAGGGAAACTGCCATGCGTTACCTATACAGCCTGCTAAGATCAGGCACCCTTACGGCACATGGAAAATTCCGCTTAGTGCTGCTTTGTTCCCAACCTGACACGGTTCGCAGATTTCCATTGCGTAAGACCCAATCGTCAAACGCCACTTATACAGGGCAGCCATGACAGCTTCCCTGAATACGAAGCCGCACGGTTTGGTTTATGATGCAGCAGTAAGGCTGCGCACATCTTCTTGTAGTATAGGGGCTTTTGGGCGTTTTGTCAACTGAAATGAAAATGAAAAGGCTGGTCGGTCAGCTTGACATGGGAGGATAGAATTTGCTGATAGTCGGATTAAATAAGACCACGCTGCTTGATTATCCGGGGCGTGTTGCTGCTACCGTTTTTATGGGCGGCTGTAATTTCAGATGTCCCTTTTGTTATAACAGGGAATTGGTTCTTGAGCCAACAGCCGGAGCTTCCTACTCGGAGGAGGAGGTTCTGGCTTTTTTAAAAAAAAGAAAAAACATTTTAAAGGGTGTATGCATAACCGGAGGAGAGCCCACGCTGCAGGCCGATCTTCCCGATTTTGTCAGGAAAATCAGGCAGCTTGGGTATTTGGTTAAGCTGGACACCAACGGTTATAAGCCGGAGATTTTAAAAAAGCTTTTGGACGAGAAATGTCTTGATTATGTGGCTATGGATATCAAAAACTGCCCGGAAAAATATGCTGCTACGGCTGGAATGGATAAAGAGGGAAACAGGTTTGATTTAGGGAAAATCAGGGAATCGGTTTCCATGCTGATAGATGCGAATATTGACAGTGAATTTCGAACCACGGTAGTAAAGGAGCTTCATACTGTGGAGGATATGGTCAAAATAGGAGAATGGATTAAGGGATGTTCGAAATACTATTTGCAGAGGTTTACGGATAGCGGAAGCACCATTGGTAAGGGATATCATGAACCGGATGTAGAGACTATGAAAGAAATGGTGCGGGCCATCGAGTGTATACAGGGAATGGAAGGAAGAACCTTTTTGCGGGGCGTGGATTGATTGCCTGCGGCGGTGAAAGGAAATACATGCTTATGACAGAGTGTGAGAAATACATGAGGGAAGCAATCAGGCAGGCTAAGAAGGCATATGCTTTAGGGGAAGTGCCCATTGGCTGCGTGATTGTATATGAAGGAAAGATTATAGGACGGGGATATAACCGAAGGAATACTGACAAAAACACATTGGCGCATGCGGAGATTACAGCCATCAATAAGGCCAGCAAAAAAATCGGTGACTGGCGTTTGGAGGGGTGTACCCTGTATGTGACGCTGGAGCCCTGTCAGATGTGTGCAGGTGCTATTGTGCAGGCCAGAATTGACGAGGTGGTAATGGGCAGCATGAACCCCAAGGCAGGCTGCGGCGGCTCTATTCTGAATATTTTGGAAATGCCGGAGTTTAACCATCAGGTGAAGGTGACAAGAGGCGTGCTTGAGGAGGAGTGCACACAGCTGCTTACCCGTTTTTTTAAGGAGCTGCGGGTGAGGAATAAGCTGGAAAAGGAAGAGCGAAGGAGCCAAACTGAAGGTGAACTGTAAATAGGACAAACTTTTTATTGTATTTGGCAAAGGATTATGCTATACTACAATTGTTCTATTTAGAAATATTCTAATAAGAACGGAGATGGGAAATTGGAAACAAAGGGCGGTTTTTACATCACACAGATTAAGCAGCTTCAGGATCGTATTTTTGAAAAAATGCTGTTGGAGAATGGAATAGAAATCAGCGGCGGGCAGGGAAGGATTTTATTTGTATTGTGGAAAAAGGATCATCTTACAATCAGTGAAATCAGCAGAGAAACCTCCCTTGCCAAAAATACGGTATCCATAGTAGTTGACGGAATGGTGAATAAGGGGATTTTGGACAGGCGTATTAATCCTGAAAACAGACGTCAGACGATTATATCCCTTACGGAGTATGCCAAATCCATGCAAAGCCAGTATGAGGCTGTTTCACAGCAGATGAATGTCCTTTTTTATGAGGGATTTACGCAGGAAGAACAGAAGGTCTTTGACGGCTATTTGGAACGAGTGCGGAATACGCTGCTGAAGGCTGAGGACGAGAGAAAGTAAAAGCTAAGCCGTGCACAGGAGGGTATATGAAGAACAGGAAACAGATTTTTAATTTTATTGAAAAACAGACCACGGCATTTCTGGCATCCGTGGATGAAGAGGGATTTCCAAATGTGAAAGCAATGTTTGCACCCCGTAAAATTGAGGGCGATTGCTTTTATTTTACTACAAATCTATCTTCCATGCGCTCAGGGCAGTATCAAAAGAATCCGAAGGCAAGTCTTTATTTTTACAGTAAGGGACGCTTCAAATATGAGGGCCTTATGCTGATCGGAACAATGGAGGTTTTGCAGGATGCACAAATAAAGGAGGAAATCTGGCGTACCGGAGATACCATGTATTACAGGGAAGGTGTAACGGATCCGGATTATTGTGTATTAAAGTTCACGGCACTAAAGGGAAGACATTATTGCGGCTTAAAAACGGAAAGCTTTGTTATGGAAGAATTAGAAGGGTAAAATTATGAAGGAGATCAAAAGAAAATCAATGGGAAGCAAGCATTCATTATGCGTACAGCCGACATTTTTAATCGGTACATATGATGAAAACGGTATAGCAAATTTTACCCCCATAACCTGGGTGAGTGTCACTTGTCAGGAGGAAGGGCACTATTTGCTTGTGATCAGTATGTATGGTTCCAAAAAGACAAAGGATAATATCAGTAAAACCAGGAAATTATCGGCCAATCTTGTCAGCACTGACATGCTGCAGCTGGTAGATTATTTCGGAAGCGTTTCGGGAAGAGGCGGAAAAAAGGACGGTGTGGATTACGGGTACAGTGAAGGCGAGGTTGTGTCGGTTCCTACGTTGAATGAAAGTAAATGGGTATATGAGTGTGAAGTGGTGAAAATAGTTCAGACCGGGGAAACGGATACATACTTTTGCGATATTAAAAATGTGCAGGTAGATGCGAGCATTGATATCTCAAAAGGTGTGGATTTGACTCAATTTGATCCGGTGGTGTACTCAGGGCACTATCATTCCGTGGGAAAGCATTTAGGGGAAATCGGCGATTTCTTACACTGTTGACCCCTCATCAACGATATTTTGCAGCCACACGCCGCTTTTTACCATGAAAAATCCAATCGTTACCTTAATGATTTCCGTAAACTGAACAAGGAAAAATACGGTAATAATAGGCAGTGAAGTATGGTTGGCAAGGATGTAGGCAAAGGGAATGATTAAAACCCATGTATATACGCTGTCAAACAGGAAGGTGACGATAGTCTTGCCGCCGGAGCGCAGGGTGAAATAGGAGCAGTGTGAAAAGGCACACAGCGGCATAACAAGCGCCGAAATCAAGATAAAAGTTCGGGCAAGCTCCTTAATACTCTCCTCCGTATTGTAGATAGAAGGGAAGAATCTTCCGACTACCACCATGATTGCAGAAACAACAGCACAGCAGCCTACGCTGAAAAAGATCATCTTGTTATCAGCATCTCTTGCTTCTTCAAGCTTGCCTGCACCAAGACGCTGTCCAACCACAATTGAGATACAACTTCCTAACTGGATATAAACGATGTTGAACAGGTTGGTAATGGTAGAAGAAATATTCTGGGCAGCCACTACCTCAAGGCCTCGTACTGCATAACACTGTACAATCACGGCCATGCCGGAAGCCCACAGCATTTCATTCAGCATCAGAGGAGTTCCCTTGATAAAAATTCCCCTGAAAATATTTCCGGGTATACGGAAACTGTTGAAGGCCCCTACAATGTAGGGGTTTTTGTCTGCGTGCATGTGAGTCCATACCACTACGATAATACATTCCACAAAGCGGGCAATGACCGTAGCAATGGCAGCGCCGGAAACGCCCATAGCGGGTATAACGCCTCCAATGCCGAAAATCAGTATGTAATCCAAAATCAGATTGGTGATTACGGCAACAATACCTGCCAGCATGGGAACAAAGGTCTGACCGGTTTCGCGGATGGAGCTGATGTAGGTCTGGCTCAGGGCAAAGGGAATAAGTCCTGCCATCATAATAGCCAGGTATTCCTTTCCGTATTTCAGTGCAAGGGTAATATCGCCTACGCTTCCGCTGTCACTTAAGTACAGGGAGATAAGCTGAGTGCTGCAAAAGCCGAACAGGCACAGTGCCAGTCCTGCAATCAGTGCACTGGCGTACAGCTTAAAGCGGAAGGCATACTTCTGGCCTTCGTAATCGCCCTTCCCATAAAACTGGGTGCCGAAAATCCCGGCACCGGAAACGCCGCCGAAAATGCAGATGTTAAAAACAAACATCAGCTGGTTGACAATAGCAACACCTGACATCTGCTCCGTACCGATCTGCCCCACCATAATGTTATCCAGAAAGCTGACAAAGCTTGTGATAGCATTTTGAACGATCATGGGGATAGCAAGGTAAAGCACATATTTGTAAAATTGTTTGTCTCCGATAAACTTGGATTTAAATTTTTTCCACATAGTATAAATCTCCTAAAGACATAGAAAAATGCGCCATTGCGCTCCTGCCGGTCAGAATATTGTAATCAATCCATGTGGGAAAGTCAATTCGGAAATGGAAATATACAATTAAGAAATGAAAACTTACGATTAGAGATTACGCAATTCGAATTGATATATAAAAAGTTATGGCTTAAAATTATTTTATAAGTTGAACAGACGGTTTATTTTCACAGGGAGAAAAAACATTATGATTATTCGAAACGGACTGGTATTTGAGCCGGAGGGCAGATTTACCGCAAGGGAAATATATGTGGATCAGAATCACAAAATCTGTGAAAGTCCTCTTCCCGGAGATAATGAGATCATAGATGCGTCGGGGATGTATGTGATCCCCGGGCTTGTGGATATTCATATTCACGGGGCAGTAGGAGCGGATTTTTCAGACGGAGATGCGGAGGGGCTTTTAAGGATTGCCCGATATCTGAAATCCCAGGGTGTCACATCCTTTTGCCCTGCCTCCATGACCTTACCTGAGGAACGATTGGTAAAAAGTTTTTGCATGCTGGAGAAGCTGCCAAATTCAGACGAGATTGCCAGACCTGTGGGAATTAACATGGAGGGCCCTTTTTTGGCTGAGTCAAAAAAGGGAGCGCAAAAAAGCACATACCTAATGGAACCGGATATGGACATGTTCCGTCGTCTGCAGAATGCTTCCGGCGGCAGAATTCGTCTGGTCACTATCGCTCCGGAGCTTGCGGGGGCAACGGAATTTATCAGGGAATTAAAGAATGAGGTAACCGTTTCCTTAGGTCATACATCAGCGGATTACGATCAGGCGGCAGCAGGATTTGAGGCAGGGGCAAGTCATGTGACCCACCTTTTTAATGCCATGGAGCCCTTTTTGCATCGAAATCCGGGACTGATCGGGGCCGCTGCGGAGAGGAAGGATGTTTACGCAGAACTGATTTGCGATGGCATTCATGTGCATCCTTCTGCGGTGCGGTGTGCTTTTGCTTTGTTTGGTGCGGAGCGGATGATTCTCATCAGCGATGCCATGCGGGCAGCCGGAATGGAGGATGGCAGCTATGAGCTTGGGGGACAGCCGGTGAAGAAGAAGGGTGCCTATGCAACTCTTGCGGACGGTACGCTGGCCGGGTCGGTGACCAATCTGGCGGATGGCCTGCGCAATGCCGTGAAGTTTGGCATTCCCCTTGAGGATGCGCTTAAGTCTGTGACCGTCAATCCTGCAAGGAGCATTGGATTGGAAGGACAGATCGGGCAGCTAAGTCCGGGAGCGGAGGCGGATATTGTTTTGATGGACAAGGATATGAATTTCAGGAAGATGATATAAACGATAGCATGACTGAGCCCAAGGGACAGCATGCTGAACCAAAGGACAGCGCAGAAATGGAGGTTACAATGTATTTATTACCACAGCCTGATAAAGTGAGAATGCAGGAGGGGCAGTTTCGCCTGCACTATAATACCCGTATTATTATCGGTACAGGCATGCCGACAGATATGGTTTTGGATGTCTATGAGCATGCAAAGCTGTTGCAGAGGGAGATAGAAGCGGATACAGGATTTGCTTTTGCAATTGGCAGGGAAAGTAAAACCCCGGATACGGGGAATATTGTTTTGATGTACAGTAAGGAAGGGCCTGATGCCGGAGAGATGGCAGAAGAAGCCTATTCTTTGAATATTTGTGACAATGGTGTCGTTATAATGGGATGGACGGCTGCCGGTATTCTCTACGGAGTACAGACTCTGCGGCAGATTATCAGGCAGAGAGGGGCAGTTCTGCCCTGCATGGAAATTGAGGATGCGCCAAAGATTATGCGGCGTGGACTGTCCTATGACGTTACCAGAGGCCGGGTGCCCACTTTGGAGGAACTGAAAAGGCAGGCGGATATTTGCAGCTTTTATAAACTGAATGAGCTGCAATTGTATGTGGAGCATAGCTATCTGTTCCGGGATTTCAGTGAAGTGTGGCGGAATAATACGCCGATGACTGCAGAGGATATTCTGGAACTGGACGGCTATTGCAGGAAGCTGCATATTGATCTGGTGCCTTCTCTGGCAAGCTTCGGGCATATGTATGAGGTGCTGTCCACCAAGACCTATGCACATTTGTGTGAACTGGAGCACTCCGATGAGGGAGAATATTCCTTGATCGGCAGAATGGAGCATCATACGGTAAATGTTTCCAGAAAGGAGAGCTTTGCCATGGTGGCTTCCAGAATTGAAGAATTTATGGGACTTTTCTCTTCCCCATATTTCAATGTCTGCGCCGATGAGACCTTTGATTTATGTAAGGGCAGGAGCAGGGCGCTGGGAGAGGAAAAGGGAGTTAAGAGAGTATATCTTGATTTCCTGAAAAAGCTATGTGATTTGGTAATCAGCAACAATAAAATTCCCATGTTTTGGGGCGATGTGCTTTTGGAAAGCCCGGAGCTGTTTGGTGAGCTTCCCGAAAATGCCGTCTGCCTGAATTGGGAGTACTCACCGCAGGTGACGGAAGATCATGTGAAGCTGCTGACGGAAGCAGGCGTACGAAATCTGTATTTGTGTCCCGGCGTGCAGAGCTGGAACCATCTGATCAATAAACACTCCGAGGCTTATCAGAATATCTCGGGAATGTGTAGGAATGCTCACAAGTATCATGTGAAAGGCGTGTTGAATACGGAATGGGGTGATCTGGGTCACATTGCACATCCTGAATTTTCCACAATCGGACAGATTTACGGTGCGGCATTTTCGTGGAGCAATGTGCCCATGGAGGAGGAAGCCATTAACCGTGCCATATCCGTTTTGCAGTATGGAGACGATACAGGAGAGATCGCAGGCTTGTTTCGTGATCTGGCTGATACGGAGTGTGTCAGCTGGTGGCATGTAGTACAATATAAAGAAAAAAAGCTGTCTGCCCCTGAGGAATGGAAGCCGGAAGGATTGATGGATGTGGGAAAGGCAGAGGAACAATTGCAGAGGAATGAAGAACTTCTGAAACGATTATATGAAAAGCTTGGCGGGATACCTGAGAGCAAAAGAGCGGATGTATGCGCCTATATTCTTATGGGAGAGGGACAAAAGCTTCTGACTATGACGGTAAAAACGTTGTATGACTTTCATTTGGGGCTTTCATTATCCTATGATGTCAAAGAACTTGCGGCAGAACTGGAGAATTGGCTTATGGAATATAAGAAGCTGTGGAGAAGCGCGGCAAAGGAAAGTGAACTGTACCGGATTGTGGAGATTATTTGCTGGTACGCAGACAGGCTAAGGGAAATGGTATAATCTGGACATTTACTGTTTTATTCATTATAATGTGAAAAGGAATGAAGCTGTTTTAAAGCGTTAAAATGGTAATTAGGAACACGTAGGCGATAGAAAGGTGTGATATGGCATGGAAGTTGTATTAAAGAACCTTACGAAAAAATTTCCAAGTCGTGACAGAAAAAACCATGAGGACGTGATTGCTGTCAACGATTTTACTTTTGAAATCCCGGATGGTAAGCTGATAGGTCTTTTAGGACCTTCCGGATGCGGAAAAAGTACGACCCTTAATCTGATAAGCGGTCTGCTAAAGCCTACCAGCGGGAAAATATTCTTCGGGGAGGATGACGTTACCGACCTTCCGCCGGAAAACAGAGGGATCGGTCTGGTATTCCAGAATTATGCACTTTATCCGCATCTGACGGTGAAGCAGAATATTTTATTTCCCCTGCAAAATCTGAAAGGCAAGGACAAGCTGTCCAAGCAGGAAATGCTTGAAAAGGCATATGCAGCGGCAAAGCTGGTTCAGATAGATGAGCTGATGGATCGCAAGCCCGGAGAATTGTCCGGTGGGCAGCAGCAGCGTGTGGCCATTGCCCGTGCTTTGGTGAAAATGCCCCGTGTGCTCCTTTTGGATGAACCCCTTTCCAATCTGGATGCCCGCTTAAGACTCCAGACCAGAGAGGAAATCAGGAGAATTCAGAGAGAAACCCAAATTACCACTATCTTTGTAACCCATGATCAGGAAGAAGCAATGAGCATTTCCGATATGATCGTTGTTATGAAGGAAGGGGTTGTCCAGCAGATCGGCAAGCCGCAGGAGGTTTATGACAGCCCTGCCAATCTGTTTGTAGCCAAATTCCTTGGAACGCCTCCCATTAACGTTTTTGACGGGCAGGTCAGGGATAATAAGCTGTATATAGGAGAAGATGCTGTCCTTGATATCAGGGACGTGGCCGATCAGCAGGTTTATGTGGGCGTCAGGCCGGAAGGCTTTATCCTGCAGGAGGATGGGCCGCTTTGCTGCAGCCTTAACGGTGTGGAGGTAATGGGCCGGGATATCAGCGTTGTCTCTACAAACAAAGCTGCATTAAATTCCACTGTCCGCTCTATTATCGGAACTGAGAATAAGGTGAATACACAGGAGCCACAGGTAAGATTTGTGCTGAAGCCCTCCAAGGTGTTTATCTTCAGCAAAGAGACGGAAGAGAGAATTGATTTTGAAGTTTCTTAAGTGGAGCAGATGGGAGCACTGATATGATTAGGAAAAAAATGATTGGCAGCGGTCTGAAGGGCTGGCTGTACCTTTTACCGGCAATTCTTTTTCTGGGATTTTTTATGATATATCCTTTAATTGATGTTTTCATATATTCTTTTGAGGAAGCATACAATTCTGCATCTCAGACCTATATGGGGGTGGGGCTGTATAACTATTCCTATGTTTTACATGATCCCTACTTTTTGCAGGCGGTCAAAAACACGTTTATACTGGTTATAATTACGGTGCCGCTGTCTACGGGAATTGCACTGCTTATCTCGGTAGGCTTAAGCTCTATCAGACCCCTTAGGAATTTGTTTCAGACAGTTTATTTCCTTCCCTATGTGACCAATACCTTAGCGGTAGGTCTGGTGTTTATGATTCTATTTAAAAAGACGGCGTATACGGATGGTCTGATTAACCTTATTATCAACTGGTTTGGGGGAAGCTCGGTAGATTTTATTGACGGACCCTACTGGGCTAAAATGTTTGTGCTGTGCTTTTATACGATTTGGGTTGTTCTGCCGTTTAAAATTCTGATTTTGACCAGTGCACTTTCCTCTGTCAATCAGGATTATTATAAGGCCGCAAAGGTTGACGGTACGTCAAAGCTTAGAACCTTCATGCGTATTACACTTCCCATGATTTCACCCATGATTTTCTATTTGATTATCACAGGATTTATCGGTGCATTTAAGGCGTACAGTGATGCAGTTGCTCTTTTTGGTACAAATTTAAATGCGGCGGAAATGAACACAATAGTGGGCTATGTTTATGATATGCTGTATGGTGACAGCGGCGGTTATCCCTCGTATGCATCCGCAGCGGCGATTATATTGTTTGCTATTGTGCTTACAATCACATGCATTAATCTATTGATCAGTAAAAAGAATGTTCATTATTAAGGCTGGCGGCATGGAGGATTAAGATGGAAAAGATGATTGATTACAGTAAAATCGAAAAAAATGCCAAGGCCCGCAAAACGGTTATAAATGTAATTACTTATGCACTTTTAATTTTTTGGGCTGTTATTGTACTGTTTCCCTTTTATTGGATGCTTCTCACATCCGTAAAGAGCTATAGTTCATATAATTCGGAATATATTCCGAAGTTTTATACATTATCGCCGACTTTGCAGAATTATGTGGATGCGTTTACCACCGTACCGCTTGGGCGGTATTTTACCAATACGGTTATTTTTACCGTTGTAACCACTGCCATTATGCTGGTGGTGATCACGTTTGCGGCCTTTGCCTTTGCAAGGCTTGATTTTAAAGGAAAGAACATTGCTTTTGTCATTTTCCTTTCGCTGATGATGATCCCCAATGAACTGGTGGTTATTACTAACTTTGTGACGATTACCAATTTGAATCTGCGCAATACGTTTCCGGGGCTGATCTTACCATCTGTTACATCAGTCTTTTATATTTATCTGCTGAAAGAAAATTTTGAGCAGATACCGGACAGCCTGTATTACGCAGCAAAGGTTGACGGCACCTCCGATTTGAAATATCTGCTGAAGGTAATGATCCCCATATCAAAGCCTACCCTTATCACAATTACCATATTGAAGGTAATTGAATGCTGGAATTCCTATGTTTGGCCACGGCTGATCACGGATGATGAGAATTATTATCTGGTCTCAAACGGTATTCAGGAAATCAGGGAAAACGGTTTCGGACGTGAAAATATTCCGGCAATGATGGCGGCTGTAGTGGTCATTTCGGTTCCTTTGATTGTTTTGTTTTTGATCTTTCGCAACAAGGTAATGGAAGGCGTGTCAAGAGGAGGAACAAAGGGATGAGCAGAGCAAAGTTCAGCAGCAGAATTCGCATATTCCTTCTGACGGCATTGGCAGGTGGGTGTTCACTTTTGCTTACCGGGTGTCATGGTTCTAAAGGAATGGACGCTTTTGAGATTCCTGAGGAATTTGATGTATCAAAGGAATATGAAATTACATTCTGGGCCAAAAATGATACCAATAAGACGCAGACTGCAATTTACGAGCAGGCAATTGCGGATTTTGAAGATTTATATCCGAATATTACGGTGAATCTGCGTTTGTATACGGACTACGGGAAAATTTACAATGATGTGATAACGAATATCTCAACGAATACTACGCCTAACGTCTGCATCACATACCCCGATCATATTGCAACATATTTGACGGGAACCAATCTTGTTGTTCCCCTTGAAGAGCTGTTTGCGGATGAAAAATATGGGCTGGCCGGAAGTGAGGTTAAGTTTGACTCACCGGCGATGAATGAAATTATTCCCCAGTTTTTGGAGGAATGCTCATTTGCCGGTCATTATTATGCACTTCCCTATATGCGTTCAACGGAAGCTTGCTATATCAATAAAACCTATGTCGAGGCTTTGGGGTATACCTTGCCGGAGGTTCTTACATGGGATTTTGTCTGGGAGGTTTCCGAGGCAGCAATGGCTCAGGATTCGGAAGGTAATTATTTGGTAAACGGACAGAAAGTACTGATTCCTTTTATTTACAAATCTACTGATAATATGATGATCCAGATGTTAAAGCAAAGGGACGCCGGTTATTCTACTGAGAGCGGGGATATAATGCTCTTTAATGACACGACAAGAGAACTGTTGTTTACGGTGGCGGAGCATGCGGAGAGCGGTGCGTTTTCCACATTTAAAATCTCAAGCTATCCTGCCAATTTTCTGAATGCCGGACAGTGTATCTTTGCAATAGATTCTACAGCCGGAGCAACATGGATGGGAACGAATGCGCCTCTTTTGGATATCAGTGAGGATAAGGTCGTGGAATTTGAAACGGTGGTTATGCCGATCCCTCAATTTGATACGAGTAATCCCAAGATGATATCCCAGGGACCTTCCGTCTGTATTTTCAATAAGAATGATCCTCAGGAGGTTTTGGCTTCCTGGCTGTTTACCCAGTATCTGTTGACCAATGATGTTCAGATTGCATATTCCGAAACGGAAGGGTATGTGCCTGTTACATCCAAAGCGCAGGAGTCAGCTGAATATCAGGATTATTTATCCAGGTGCGGCGAAGACAATGATGCGTATTATGACGTTAAAATCAAAGCGGCAAAGCTGTTGCTTGACAATGTGGATCATACATTTGTTACACCGGTGTTCGGCGGCTCGGCATCTCTTCGTGACGGGGCTGGGCAGCTTATTGAAAATACCGTAAAATCCGTCAGGAGAGGGCAGGAGGTTGACGACAGTTATATCGATAAGCTTTATGATGATATCACCTCCTTATACCGTCTGGATCAGATTGGCGGTCAGAATGCTCAGGCGGTTTTAGGTAAAGCGGATCTGGGAGAGCTTCCGGGAACGTCGGTAATCCTTTTGGTTTCATTGGCGGCTGCATGGGTATTGATTATCCTTTATGTTGTTTTTCAGATGGTAAAAAAGAAGAGAAATCAGTAGAATAAGCAACACTGCTATTGATTTATTAAAATTTTCATGTATAATTATCTAGATGTTTAAAAAGTTTTTTGAATTACATATCTGATTGTAAAGCCGTAAAAGCGGCAGAAGGAGAGGAAAAATGAAAAAGTTTACATCGTTACTGTTGATTTTGGCACTGATGCTGGCATGTGTTGGCTGCGGTTCCAAGGCTTCTGATGATGCGGATGTTAAGTCCGAAGGTGTTATGACCTATGAGGAGTATGTTGCAGCTGCACTTGATACAGAGGTTGTAGTTGAGACCTATGTACAGGCTAAGCAGTCCTGGTGGGATAATCAGGCTACCGTTTATACACAGGATAAGGACGGCGCTTATTTCCTGTATAACATGGCATGCTCTGAGGAGGATTATGCGAAGCTGACTACAGGAACTAAGATCAAGGTTACCGGATACAAATCTGAGTGGGCCGGTGAGGTTGAGATTATTGATGCAACATTTGAAATTGAAGATGGAAGCTATATTGCAGAGGCAGAGGATGTTACTTCAATTCTTGCTTCTGATGATCTGATCAATCACCAGAATAAATTCGTATCCTTTAAGGGTATGACCGTTGAGGCAATTCAGGATGCAGATGGAAATGATGCAACTTTCCTGTATGCATGGGACGGTTCAGGTCAGGATGGAGACGATTTGTATTTCAATGTTTCCTTTGAAGGAAATACTTATACATTTACAGTTGAGTCCTATCTGTGCGATAACACCACTGATGTTTACAATGCTGTAAAGGCTTTAAATGTTGGCGATACAGTTGATATGGAAGGTTTCCTTTACTGGTATGAGGGCGTTAATCCTCACATCACTTCTATAACAGTAAAATAATTGAATCAAAAACAGTGCCCTGAATGTCAGATATCATCTGATGTTCAGGGCATTTTTGTGTAATAAGAAAGTGCCGGGAAAGCAGCGGCTGGTGTCAGGTGGTAGGCTTTCTTAAGGGGCAGTTGGACATACTGATTCGGTTTTTCAGAACATTCAGTCCGCAGTCGTCTAAATAATCCTGCAGGATCGGAAGGGACTGGGTGGAGGTGGGACCTATGATGATTTCGCCGACCAAATCGGACAGATGCATGTTCAGCTTGCCGCACATTCTGTTTAAATCCAAAGGATAATATTTCTTAATTCTTTCCATGGATACATGGTATTTAGGCTCCACGGCAAATTCATTGGAAATGAAAGGGGAAACTACCAATCGAAACTCCCTTTCACTGGAAAAGGAAGGATGCTTAAAGGCAGCTGACTGTACCCAGGCCTCATTCATAAGCTCCTGCAGCCCGGGCATATTTTCGGAAAATCTCTTTGCGTCTTTGATCAGTTGATAAAACTCATCTACAAGGTGGTGCTCACGCATATCTTCCTGATAATATACTTCCTGAAGAGATACGGCTCCGCCTGTCATTTTCTGCATCAGATCCTCATGAAATGCAATACATACCCCCTGACCGAGGTGTCCGTATCTGTCCCACTGGGCAGCATCATCCCTGTATCTTGAAAAGCAGGCGGCATAGGCGGAATAATGAAATTCCTCTGCCAATTCCTTACGGAAAAAGGCTTCTGCCTTGCGCAGCTTTTCATGCTCGTCATCCAGATCTAATTTTTCGATAACTGCCTTACAGATGCCGTTCATAAACAGTCTCATTTCAGAAGCGTCATTCATATTTAAAATATTGTTAAGTCTCAGCTCTGCACACCGGATAATTCCGTCAAAGGCGGCAAAGTCCGTATAATGATACAGCATAAATTACCTCCATAAATCAGATACAAAATACATAAGAGCGGCCCAGGTATAGACTGAATAAAAAATGCCGTCCTGATCCTTTCCTGCTTTTAGAATCTCTTTGGCCTCCTTTAGGGAAAGAAGCTTAAATCCGTCAAAGCACTCACTTCCCACAGCTCCCTTTTGGGAAAGAGATGACAGGTCATTTAAGTTCACAACCGCACAGGCAAGCGCATTGCTTTCATCTGTCATACCCGGGGATGAGAAAAGCAAGGGATTGATGACGGACAGGGAGTCCTTTTCGCTCAACACGATGCCGGTTTCTTCTTCAATCTCTCTTCTGGCAGCGGAAAGAATGGGATCATTGCTGCTTTCATCATCCGGGTCCAATAGGCCGGCGGGAGGGCTTAACAGGAAGTGTCCCGTGGGATAACGGTATTCTCTGGTCATTAACAGCTTCGGCTCCTCATCCTTCACTTGAAGGATCACCACGCATGTCACGGCATCCGGAAGCATTTCGGAAAATTCCTGATCGGATTTGGCTGCCACGATCTGCTCTAAAGATCTTCTGGTTGCATCATAGTAATGTTTTCCTTCCTCGTACTGCAGATCAAAGACTTTTATAAATTTTGATTCAAACAATGATTGTATATTTTCTTTGTTGATAGTTGGTTTCATATTTGTTTCCTTTCGTTTGATTATTATTGTAGTATGAATTTTGGGAATTGGCAATTTTATATTTTGATAGTGTGGTGGCGGAAGTGATTAAATAAAAGAGGTAAATTGAAAGGTTTGTAACATTTGCAGATGAGCAGATTGTTTACCAGAGTATTGATTTCAGTAAATTCATATGATAATATAATAATAAGAGTACATCGGGCATGTAAACCCATATTGGTGTGTTTATTTTTGAAAACATAAGCTACCTGTTATTGGTAGCCGCCAGTATGGTAGTGCCCGTTTTCTATTTGAATAACTAAACTGCAAACATTGGAAACTATTGAAGAGATGAAGAAAATTTCATCTCTTTTATATAAGAACATACATGAAAAAGAATTTTTGACAAAAATGGAATTTATGCTCTTGAAGATGGAGATACGGTAAGATGCGGGTAGCAATTGTAGATGATGAGAAAAGTGAACAGGATTTATTGGAAAAGTACCTTAGAGAATGGGCCGGGCAGAAAAAGCGTTACATAGAAATGATCAAATTTGAAAGCGCCGAAAGCTTCTTGTTTTCGTGGGAGGAAGATAAAAAATACGATCTGCTGCTATTGGATATAGAGATGCGGGAGATAAATGGGCTTGTGCTGGCTGAGAAAATCCGTATGGATGATGAACAAATTCCTATCGTGTTTGTTACAGGCTATGATGAATATATGCAGTATGGTTATGATGTTTCGGCACTTCATTACCTGATTAAGCCGGTGAATAAAACAAAGCTGTTCATGGTATTGGATAAATTGCAGGAAAAGCAGGAAGTGACCGATAAGATATTGATTTCCACATCAGATGGTCAAAGAAGCGTCATGGCAGGTAAGATTATGTATGTGGAGGCATTTGGACACCGGTGTATTTTACATCTGATGAATGAAAATGTTACCATAAAAGAATCCATAGGAGCTTTTGAAAAAATGATAGAGGGAAAAAGCTGCTTTATAAAATGTCACAGAGCGTACATTGTAAATTTGCAGTATGTTTCCAGGGTGCTCAAAACAGATATTGTTTTGGATAATGATGAGAAAGTCCCGGTATCCAGAAATCAACTGAAAAGGGTGCAGGAGGCGTTCATCAGAAATTATGGGATAAACCGGAAAGAGTAAGCGGATGATAATATATTTTTTATTGGTAATTGCGGCAGTTATATTAATTAACATTGCACTGTGGACATTATTTATGCCATGGTATGTAAATCGAAAAATCAGTAGATTTCAAAATGAATTGGTGGACAAGCATTATGATGAAGTGGAAACCATGTATCGAAAGATGCGGGGATGGAGGCATGACTATCATAATCATATACAGGTGTTGAAGGCCCATATGGAGATGAAGCATTATGAGGAAGCTGGGCAGTATCTCGATATGCTGGCAGAAGATTTGCAGTCTGTTGATACCGTTTTAAAAACAGGAAATGTAATGGTAGACGCTATTTTAAACAGCAAGCTGACTATGATCAGGGAAAAAGAGATTGCGGTAGATGCAACTGCGATTGTGCCTCAGGATGTTTCTATTTCGGGCGTGGATTTATCGGTATTGATTGGAAATATGCTTGATAATGCAATGGAAGCCTGTATGCAGATTCCTGAGAAAAATGACAGGTTTATCAGAATATACATAGACATCGTAAAAAAGCATTTTTATATTGCAGTGACCAATTCCATGCAGGGAAAGGCCAGAAAAAACGGATTACAGTATGTTTCGTCCAAGGAAGGTCTTCACGGATTTGGTCTTTTACGAATTGACAGTATTGTTTCCAAATATCATGGATTTATTAACAGACAGGATGAAAATGGGGTGTTTGCTACTGAAGTGATGCTTCCATTAGCATAGCAAAATTACTGTTCGTGCACTGTGGGATACCATTCGTGCACGAATTTATTTTTGCTTAAGGCTTATGTTAAAATGGCAAAAAATGAGGAAAGGATTATACCAATGCCAGGAAATTTGAAATTTCATTTACTCAGTGCCAAAAAGTGGAATTCTAAGCTTTTTTATTTTCAGTTTATTAAGGTTGTGCCGGAGCTTGCCTCAATTTTTCTCGGTGCGCTTTTACCGGCAAAACTTGTGGAGGGATTGGAAAAGCAATGGGACATGGCGCAAATCATAACGCTTGTGTTAGTGCTTACCATTACGATATGGGTTTGTAATTTCATTTACCGCAGTATGTTTGCATATCTTTATCGAAACAGTATGTCTCTTACTATGCATTATGACATGCTGTGCTTCGAAAAGATGATGAAGATTGATTATGACTGTCTCGAAGGAAAGGAGCAGTCCAAAATCATTGGGAATACATGGAATACCCTGCGAAATGAATTTGGCATCCGTAATTCCGTGACAGGATTTTCAGCTTTGATTACTGCAGGGATCGGTACGCTTTGGTATGGTTTTATGCTTGTTAAGGCCGGCCCGTGGATCGTATTGCTTTTGATGGGAACGGGACTTTTAAGCTCATATCTGCTGAAAAAGGTACGGAAGTTTCATACAGAGCACAGCAAAAGGCTCTATGAGAGCACCAGAGAAAGCGCTTATATCAATAGGCAGGCAATGGAAAGAAGTGCAGGAAAGGATATTCGCATTTATCAAATGCAGAATTGGCTGCTTTCCCGTTATCATGGAGCAATCAAAAAGCAGAATAAGATTTATCAGGCAATTCATCAGAAATACTTCGAAAGGACAGTTTTGGAAACTCTGGCGGTTTATGTGACAGAGATACTTACCTGTGGCTATTTTGTTTTCCTTTTGTATCGTGGTGAGCTAACAGTATCCCGGCTTGTTTTTTATATGAACTTAATGCTTGTTTTTTCGGAGCAATTTTCAGGTCTGATTCACGGTATCATGGATTTGAATGTGATCAATACCGCCATAACCAATATCAGAGCATTTCTTGATCTGCCGGAGCAGGAAAGATGGGGAAGCGGGATCGGAAAAGAAAGGCTTGAAAAAATGCTTTCAGACGGAGTAGAAATTACCTTCGATCATGTATCTTTTGGCTATGATGATCAAATGGTATTAGACGATTTTAATCTAACCATTTACCCCAATGAAAAGCTGGCATTAATTGGCTTAAACGGTGCCGGAAAGACCACCGTGGTAAAGCTTTTATGTGGTTTTTACGCTCCGGTAAAGGGAGAGATACGCATCAATGGCATTCCCCAGAATCATTTTAATCGAAGGGAATATGAAAGTCTGGTGTCGGTGTTATTTCAGGATTCCAGTGTGGTGCCACTTTCTCTGGATGAAAATCTGACAGGGGAAAAAGAGGTAAACAGGAAGCGGCTCCTTAAGGCCATGGAATTATCCGATTTTGACAGCAAATATCATAGCCTGGCGGCGAAGGGAAACACATTGCTTGTAAGAGAAGCCAATGAAAATGCCACTGATTTTTCGGGAGGGGAATTCCAAAAATTGTTGTTTGCAAGAGCTTTATATAAGAAGGCACCAATCCTGATTTTAGATGAGCCTACAGCGGCGCTTGATCCCATTGCGGAAGGCAAATTATATGAGAGTTATGCCCAGGCGGCCAAGAACAGAACCTCTCTTTATATTTCTCACCGTTTATCCAGCACAAAGTTTTGTGACCGCATTGTTTTTCTTGAAAATGGCCATATTCAGGAGGAAGGAACCCATGAGGAACTGATGAAAATACAGGGAGGTTATGCCGGATTATTTGCCATGCAGAGCAAATATTATAAGGAAAAGCAGGGAGGTGAGGCAGTATGACAAGAAAGGATTTCTCGAATATATGGTATTTATACAGGGATGTGGCGAAATATGAAAAGGCGACTCTGATCGTTACTACCTTTAGTGCCGTTTTATCTGCTATTGAGTCGTTTGTTGGAATGATTATGCTGGGAAAATTGGTAGATCTCGTTTTGGAACAGGCTTCAATTAAAGAGTTATTTGGCTTTGTGCTTTTCTGCCTGACCCTAAAAGCGGCACTCCGGATCTGCAAGGATAAGTTTACGGAAATATATAATCAAAAGCTTGAAAATCCACATGCATTTGCATCCCATCCATATAATGAGAAGGCGATGACGATGGATTATGAATATCTGGAGGATGCGAAGGTGCAGGAGCTGCGTTTTCGATCCTTCCATAAATCCTATTACGGTGTTGCGGGCTGGCTTTTGGTATGCTATCATGAAATGCTGCAAGCGGTGATGTACATGCTTGCAGCCATAGTGGTAGTAGCTCCGCTTTTCCTTCAGGTTGATAAAAATCATGGCTTTTGGGGAAGCGGATGGGCAGCAGCGGTGTTACTTCTTTTTATTTTGGTGACCAGTCTGGTTACTTATCGGTGCGGGGTGTTTTTCACCAAAGAATCAAATCGCATTTTTAACCTTTATGATGCCCCTTACAATAAAAAGCAGTATTATATGGATTTATTTTCCCGGCACGAAAGGCAGAAGGATATTCGGTTGAATCAGTATAATGAGCTGCTAATGGCAGATGTAGAACGGCTCTTTTCCGACATTAAAGAAAATGAAAACCGGCAGGGGAAGATGATGCTGAAAAGAGAATTTACTGCCCAGTCCGGGGCAGGAATTTATCTGGTGCTCATTTATTTGTTTACGGCAATGAAAGCGTGTATCGGTTTAGTGTCTGTGGGTAATGTGGTTACCTATGTGTCGAGTCTGTCAATTTTTACCTATGGTATTATGCAGTTTACAGGTTTTATGGGACAATCGGTATCCGGTTTGGTTATGTATGCCAATGACTATGTGGACTTTATGACTTTAGAGAAAACCAAATACCCTGGGAAAATTCCCATGGAAAAAAGAAGAGATCATAAATTTCAGGTTGATTTTGAGCATGTGTCTTTTAAGTATCCGGGGAGTGATCATTATGTGATCAAGGACTTAAGCCTTTCCTTTGTTATCGGCGAAAAAATGGCCATTGTGGGGAAGAACGGTTCAGGAAAAACTACTTTTGTTAAGCTGCTGTGCAGACTTTATGATGTGACGGAAGGTTGTATCAAGGTAAACGGCATTGACATACGAAAGTATGATTACAGGGAGTATTGTGGTCTGTTCTCCGTAGTTTTTCAGGATTTTGTTATCTTTTCCCTGCCTCTTGATGAGAATATTGCAGCCTCCGGGGAGGTGGATCAGGAAATGGTATATGATGCACTGTGCAGGGCAGGAATGGAAGAAAGGATCAGCCGGTTGGACTCCTTAGATGTGGCTGTGGGAAAAGATGTAATTGATACGGGAGTGAATTTTTCCGGCGGTGAAAAGCAGAAAATGGCAATTGCCAGAGCCATATACAAAAATGCACCGTTTGTTATCATGGATGAACCTACCGCAGCGCTTGATCCGGTATCGGAGTGTGAGGTCTTTGAAAGCTTTGACAAGATGGTAGGGAAGAAGACTGCCATTTACATTTCTCACAGGCTTGCCTCCTGCCGCTTTTGCGAGGACATTTTAGTGTTTGATAAAGGTCAGGTAGTACAACGGGGAAGTCATCGGGAACTGGAAAATCAGGAGGGCTTGTACCGACAGCTTTGGAATGCCCAGGCCAAGTATTATGTGGAAGAATAAAAGTGAAAAATATTACACCATTTTGAATTTTTAGCATCTGTTATTGGAAAATTGCAGATGCTATTATTTATTTAACAAAAACAACACATATACGTTGGGAGGTAACAGTTATGAAGAAAAAAATAATAGCATCTATATTAGCTGCAGTAATGGCAATAACAATGCTTGCCGGATGTGGCAGCAAGACAGAGCAAACAGGAACGGCAGCTGATCAGGCAGCAGGCGGAGCAGATACGGAAGCATCTTCGGACAGCGCAGAAAAAGTAACCATCAAGCTATTTTCTAATCTTCCTGACCGCAAGAACGGGCAGGGGTTGGTAGAACAGATGATCATTGATGAATATATGGCAGCACATCAGAATGTTACCATTGAAGTGGAAGCGTTGGATGAAGAAGCTTATAAGACAAAATTCAAAGCCTATGCAATGGATGGTATGCCGGATGTAGTAAGTATTTGGGGACAGCCGTCATTCTTAGATGAAGTATTGGAAGCCGGCGTGTTGGCAGAGTTAAATGAAGCGGATTACGCAGATTACGGTTTTATTGCCGGTTCCTTAGAAGGGTTCAAAAAAGACGGTAAATTATATGGACTTCCAAGAAACACAGATATCATGCTTTTCTATTACAATCAGAAAATGTTTGAGGATAATGGCTGGACAGTTCCTACTACATATGAAGAACTGATTGCACTTTGCGAAGAGATTAAAGCAGCCGGAATTACACCGGTAGCAATGGATGGCGGAGACGGCTGGCCGATGGCTTGTTTCTTAACGGATATTCTTGTGAAGGTTGCCGGCACTGATTATGCATCTATCGTAAAAAATGCAGTTGCAACAGGTGATTTCACAGCACCTGAAATGCAGCAGGCAACACAAATTCTTGTAGATTGTGCAGGGGCAGGTATGTTCCAGACAGGTTATGATTCACAGGATTATGGAACAACAATGAACTTATTTACCAATGGCCAGGCGGCTATGTACTGCATGGGAAGCTGGGATTGCTCTATGGCATTAAATGAAGATATCGCTCCGGAAATCAGAGATAATATCCGTGCATTTACAATGCCCGTAGTAGAAGGCGGCAAAGGCGGATCAAATGATATTGCAGCATGGAATGGCGGTGGGTATGCAGTTTCGGCAAACTCTGCCGTAAAGGAAGAAGCAATCAAGTTCCTGAACTATATGTATCAGCCGGATAAGCTTTCTAAATATGGCTGGGAGAATGGTGTAGGTATGTCAGCACAGGATCAGACAGCATATCTGACGGGAAATGAAACAGAACTGCAGAAACAGGTTATGGACATTTTAAAGAATGCTACGAGTGTTTCAGGAACTCCAATCAATGACTGTGGACCGTCCGCATTCAAAACAGCAATTGAGAGTGAAATTCAGGGTGTATCAAACGGATCTACAAGCGTAGAGGACTTCCTTGATACAATTGGGGCTGCATGTAAATAGGTGTAGAACCGGAAGGCAATGATTAAAAGAAGAGGATGTTCCAAAAGAAATATCTTTTGCAACATCCTCGCTATTTATCAAAAAGAAAAGGTATTTGGCTGGAAAGGAGATTCTTATGAAAAAATTATACAGTAATAAGCTGGTTATTTTTTCACTGGTTTTACCGGGGATACTGGTTTTCCTCTTTGCGGTTCTGGCTCCGATCTGCTTGAGTGTTTACTATGGCTTTACAGATTATTCCGGCATGGGAGCAGTAAAGTGGATAGGTCTGGGGAATTATAAAGAGCTGATGGGGGATAAGGCGTTTGGACGTTCTTTGTTAAATTCTTTGCTTCTGGCGATTGGGTTTATTTGTATCCAGCATCCGTTAGCAATGATTGTGGCAGCAGTACTGGATAAATTGCAGGGAAAAGCAGAAGGAATATTCAGATGTATTTATTTTATACCGAATGTTATCTCTGTTGCGGTGATTGCATATTTGTGGAAATTTATTTACAATCCGGATTTTGGTCTTTTGAACAATGTATTAAAGGCTTTCGGATATGATGGAAAAATTAACTGGCTTTCCCAACAAAATGCTATTTGGTCAGTATTACTGGTATTAATTTGGCATGGATTTGGCTGGGGTATGCTGATTTATTATACCGGAATTAAAAATATTGATCCTGTTTTATATGAAGCAGCAAGCATTGATGGAGCCGATTGGTGGACTACATTTTTCAGAATAACCATTCCGCTGATGAAGCCGGTAATACAGATCAATGTGACAATGGCGATTATTTCTGCATTAAAGCAGATGGAAACAGTATATCTGCTGACGAACGGAGGGCCTGCAAACAGTACACAGTTTGCGGCAAACTATCTGTACCAGCAGGCATTTAAAGCATTCCGTTATGGATACGGCAATGCCATCGGCGTTGTATTTATCATAATATGCGTGTGCACAACGGTAATATTAAATACAGTATTCCGTGAAAAGAAGCCGGCATAGGAGAGGGGGAAGCAAAATGACATCGAAATGGCAGAAAATAAAAAAAGTTGTTTTATGGGTAATTCTGATTGCTGTTGCGGTAATTCAGTTATTTCCCTTGATCTGGCTGGTTGATTTTTCTCTTGGCAGCAGTAATGAGATGTTTACCAGTGGTTTATTGATCATTCCGGAAAAAATAAGATGGGATAATTATGTAAAAGCATTTGTAGATGGCAATTTTCTGCATTATCTGCGAAATAGTGTTCTGATTAACACGCTGGCGGTTGTATTAGTAATTACCATTTCTATTATGGCAGCGTATGCTTGTCAGAGGATGAAATGGAAATTAAGTAATTTGGTTAAGACGATACTGCTTTTAGGAATGATGATCCCGATTCATGCAACACTTTTACCCAATTATAAAATTTATAATGCCATCAAAATGACCGACACCATATGGGCACTTCTGATACCGTATGTGGCATTTTCTCTTCCTCAGGGATTGTTTTTGATGACCGGTTTTATTGAGGCAATTCCGGTAGAGCTTGAAGAGGCAGCGGTAATTGACGGATGTGGGATTTATCGTATTTTGGTTCAGGTTATTACTCCGCTTTTAAAACCGTCTATTGCTACCGTTGCAATCATGACATTTTTAAATAACTGGAACGAATTTATGATGGCAAGTACATATTTGAGTTCTCCTACATGGAAGACGCTGCCATTTTCCGTGCTGGAATTTACAGGAGAGTATTCATCTAATTATGCTGTGCAGTTTGCCGTAATGGCGCTTACTGCTGCACCGGCTGTTATTGTTTATATTATCTTAAATAAACATATTACGAAGGGTGTTGCGATGGGTGCCGTAAAAGGGTAATATAAAATTATATATGGGATACGGAGGGGAAAGCAGGCATGATGAAGCGGATTAGGAAATGGGTTACAGGCTTAAGCATTCGGAAAAAACTGGTTTTTTACAGTTATCTGTTTGTTACGCCCATTTTGCTGCTGATCTGTTGCCTGCTTTGCTATCGCAATTATGTGACTGCTGTAGAAAGAGAAGAAAATGCCTGTATCTCCGATGTGAAAAGATTATCAGACAGTATCGTGGAGATTCAGAGAAACATTATTGAGATGGGAACCTACATCAGCATTAATAATGAAATTACTCAGATACTGAAAAGTAATGAACCGGAGAAATTGAATGCGGATGCGCAAATATGGATGCATCAGGCACCTATGCAGATTATTCAGGATATGGTGGCATTGGACGGATATATAAAAACAATTGCGCTTTATCCGGAAAACGGTGTAATACCATATTTAAGATGTATAGATTATTCCGCTTATATAGGAGATATTGAAGAGGTACGGGAACAGGATATTTATAAACTTGCTGCTCAGGAAACCGGGAAGTTTTTATGGCAGAGAATCGGAAAATATGAGTCCGATACCTATCAATTTAACCGAAATGATAAGATTGTGATGTACCGTGTGATTTATGATCTTGCCCGTCAGAAGCGTCTTGGTTATCTGGTGATAGGGGCATCGGCAGAAGTGTTTGACAGTATGTGTCAGAATGCCCTGAATAATGCGGATGAAAGCATTGTGATTATAAGCGAATATGGTGCGGAATTATTAAGATGCGGAACTATCGGGCAGGAAGTCATTTCGGGTATTATGGATCAAAACCTTGTACAAAGCATAGGAAATGACGATGTCGGAATTAGCGAGTATGAGAATTATAAGGTATATTTTTGTAAGGATATGGAAATAGGCACCATAACTTATAAGATTGTTCCTAAGGTCAGTCTTTATGATTTTGTAGATACCATTATTTTAACACCATTGGCATTATTACTGGGGTTTTTAATCGGTTTGTATCCGGTTATGATCCTGCTATCGAATGTGATCACCAAACCATTACATAATCTGAGTCAGGCAATGGAACGCTTTAAAAACGGAGATTTCACACAGAAAATTGAAGTACAGACCAGAGATGAGGTTGGCGAGGTAACGTCTTGCTTTAACAGCATGGTAGATGACATCCGTGATCTGATTGATAAAAATTATGTGCTTGCATTAAAGGAAAAAGAAAGTGAACTGGATATTTTGCAGGCACAGATGAATCCGCATTTCTTATATAACACGCTGGATTCTCTTTATTGGAAAGCAATAGAATCGGACAATGAAGAGATAGGCGAGGATATTCTGTCCTTATCACAGCTGTTCCGTTTTGTTTTAAGCAGAGGAAATGGAATTGTTCCGGTGCGTTTGGAAATGGAGCTGATAGATCGTTATTTGTATATTCAGAAGATACGTTTCGGTAAGAGGCTGGAATATGTGATTGAATTTGAAGAATCGATTTTAGAGGAGGAAATCCCCAAATTGATCTTACAGCCTTTTGTGGAAAATGCGATTGTCCATGGGTTTGAAAAGGGAACAGACGACTACCTTCTTACGATCAGCGGAAAACGGGAAGGAAATTATATGACATTTTCTATTATCGATTCCGGAGTTGGCATGAGCAAAGAGCAGCTTCAGGCTATTTGGGTTAAATCCGAGTCACGTCAATATGCCAGCCAGCGGATCGGAAGATATGCCATCAAAAATGTAAAAGAACGATTAGAACTGATTTATAAAGAAGATTATACACTTCTGGTAGAAAGCAAAGAGGGGCATGGAACTACCGTAAAAATTACCGTTCCGTGCGGTATGAAGGAGATTCGTTCAAATGAGTAGGAAGCTGTTGATTGCGGATGATGAAGATACAATTCGTAATGGGATTGCAAAATATATACAATTACATACGGATCGCTTTGATAAGATTTATCTGGCATCAAACGGAGAAGAAGCAATTGAAATCATACTCCGTGATAAGCCGGATATCATGCTTCTGGATGTGCAGATGCCTAAAAAGGACGGAATCGAAGTGATGCGGGAAGCGGAGCGGGCCGGAGTACTGCCGTATACACTGGTTTTGAGCGGATATGATGAATTTCGTTACTGTCAGCATGCCCTTCGCTTGGGGGCAAAGGATTATCTTTTGAAACCGGTACGTTCCTCGGATATTTTAAACATTGTACAGAATGCGGCGGATGAAGTGTTTGGAAGGGAAGCGGCTCCGTCACAGGATTCCCCGGGAGAAAAAAGACGGCTGGTGGAAATTGCCAAGGAATACATGCAGGAACATTATTATGAAAGAATATCATTGACAGATGTTGCAGATAAGATTGGTGTTACACCGGGGTATCTGTCTACACTTTTTCAAAAGCAGCTGGACAAAGGATTTGTAGATTTTCTTAACGAAATACGGATTGAGAGAGCGTGTGCTTACCTTCAGCAGAATTATCTAAAAACATATGAAATTGCCTATAAGGTAGGTTTCAATGATGAAAAGTATTTTTCAAAGGTATTTAAAAAGGTAAAGGGATGCTCTCCGTCTGAATACAAAAAGACAAATGAGCTATAGCAGAGAGGAGTTTCGGGGCAGCCCGTAAGAATAAATATGAAAATAAAGGTTTATAGTACTACTTATGAAAATAATACAGAGTGCTGTGCAGAAAATGAGCTTGATTTTTTGCCCGATGACGGGGAGGAAAATCAGGTTGTGAATCTTTATCCTGCAATGAAATATCAGACGTTTGAAGGATTTGGCGGTGCACTGACGGAATCGGCGGGATATATTTTCGGGCAGATGAATAAAGACCAGCAGGATGAAATGCTGCAGCAATATTTCGGAGCCGGTCAGATGAAGTACCGGATGGTGCGTATTCCCATTGACAGCTGCGATTTTTCATTAGGGCATTATGAGGCTGTAGAAGATGCAGAGGATAAGGAGTTTGGCGGATTTCAGTTAGAGCGGGTAGAACAAAATATTTTTCCGTTATTAGACAGTGCACAGAAGGTATATGGCGATGATCTGGACATTATGCTTACGCCATGGAGCCCGCCGGCTTATATGAAAACCAATCAGGACAGAAATCATGGAGGCGGGCTGAAGGAGGAATACAAGAAAATCTGGGCGGAATATATCTGCCGTTATATAAAAGAATACAGAGAACGCGGATATAAAGTAAAGCGCATCAGTCTGCAGAATGAGCCGAAAGCGGTACAGAGCTGGGATTCCTGTATTTATACCGCTGTGGAGGAAAAAGAGTTTCTGCGTGATTACATGTGGCCTTCCCTGCAGGAAAACGGACTGACGGATATAGAAGTTTTTATCTGGGATCATAATAAGGAGCGTGCTTTCGAACGTGCATGTACCATTATAGATGAAACGACAGAGCATATGGTTTCGGGAATTGCATTTCACTGGTATAGTGGAGATCATTTTGAAGCGCTGAAAATGATTTCCGAAAAATTTCCCGGTAAAAAGCTGATCCTGTCGGAAGCCTGTATTGAGTATTGTAAATTTGCTGCCGATGACTATCTGAAAAATGCGCAGAAGTATGCACATGATATGATTGGCAATATAAATAATGGAATGACAGGCTTTTATGATTGGAACATTGTTCTGGATGAAGCCGGAGGGCCGAATCATGTGGGAAATTTCTGTGATGCCCCGTTCCTTTTCGATACAAAGAAAAAGGAATTGTTAAAAAGAAATACAGCCAGATATTTATGGCATTTTTCACATTTTATTGAGAACGGTGCCGTTAGAATCGGAACCACATCCTATACGGATCAGGTAGAGGTAACCGCATTCTTAAACCGGGATAATCAAATCTCGGCAGTGCTTTTAAACCGCACGGAAGAGGAGCTTGCTGTTAATATGCGGATGAACGGTAAGATAACGGCGATGCGGCTGCTTCCCAATTCTATTACAACAGCGGTTGTGCCAATGGCATAGGTATGAGGAAAGGCATATTTTTTAGGAGTTTGCAATGCACTTGACATTGCGGACTCCTTTTGTGTCTCTAATACATTTGTTATGACAGAATATTATGCAATTTAACGGCAATTTGTCAGTTGAAATATATTTCCAATCATGCTATTATCAACATAAGTTTTAAATAATTAATAATTTTTTAAGAAGTTTTAGATTTAAGTTATGGAAGGAAATTAACTTAAGGATGCAATATACCTGTGAAACTGCAATAAATCGTCTGCTGAAAAGCTATGCAGTTTATTATAATATTACCATGTTCAATGATGAACGGACTCCAATCACAGCCCGCTGTGATTTTTTTGAGCATTCTCAAAAGTATGTGGTATCTAAAAAGGCTGAGCTGTGGTCAGCAGATGGTGAGGAATTTCTTTATATATTAAACATCCCCCATCTTACAAAAGAGCTTTTTGAAAAATGGCGGGATTATGTGTACGAGGATGGTATGAGCCTAATTCATGTAGGCCCGGGACATATGTACTCGTTTATAACACCGGTCTTTGTCTGTGAAACTTGTGACGAAGATGCAAGAAGGGCACTAAAAAAGTGCCGTATTTACAAAAGTTTTCATTTTTCGCTTCATGGCTGGATGGATTATCATGCGGCAGTAGTAGATTTGAGCAAAAATCGAATAGATGCCAATCGAAGCGGCCATCAGACAGCGAAAATTTTGAAAAAAGTACTATTTTCATAAAAGGAAGGGAGAGAGTTGTATGAATTCATTAGTACTTTTGCTTGTTGCCATAGCTCTTTTGCTTTGTGGATACATCTTCTACGGCAGATGGCTCTGCAAGCAGTGGGGCGTAGGTGAGAGCAAAGAAGAAACACCTGCTCATACTATGGAGGACGGTGTGGATTATGTCCCTGCAAAGGCACCAGTTTTGATGGGACATCATTTTTCTTCAATAGCCGGAGCCGGACCGATAACAGGACCGATTCAGGCAGCCATTTTTGGATGGCTTCCCTGTGCACTCTGGATTATTGTAGGAGGTATTTTCTTTGGCGGCGTACATGACTTTGGTGCATTGATTGCATCTTTACGTCACAACGGACAGTCAATCGGAGAGATTATATCCGCAAATATGAGTCGTCGGGCAAAGAGATTGTTTTTGACATTTGCTTATTTGACCCTGATTTTGGTTATTGCAGCATTTGCTTCTATCGTTGCAACTACCTTTGGTGCAACATTAGACGCAAACGGAGTGGTTGATAAGGTGGCTTCTGCATCCAATGCATCCGTTGCAATGGTATCGCTGCTCTTTATTGTAGTGGCAATTGTTTTTGGTTTTGCCGTATACCGCAGGAATGCACCGATGCTGGTATCAACTGTACTTGGTATTGTAGCAATAATTATCTGTATGGCAATTGGTATGAATTTCCATCCGATCTATCTGACAACAAAGCAGTGGATGATTTTTGTAGGTATTTACATTACTATTGCTTCTGTAACACCGGTTTGGATTTTGCTTCAGCCTCGTGATTACTTAAGCTCATTCTTATTATATGCTATGCTGGCTATTGCTGTTATTGGTGTTATCATTGCACATCCTGCTTTGGATGCGCTTCCGGTAGTTACCGGATTTGCAGTTACCAATAGTGATACAGGTGTTACTAAGTATTTGTTCCCTGTATTATTTACTACGATTGCCTGTGGTGCTATTTCCGGTTTCCATTCATTGGTATCATCCGGTACAACATCCAAGCAGCTGGATAAAGAAACTGATGCAAAGCCCATTGCTTACGGCGGTATGCTGCTTGAATGCGTACTTGCAATACTGACTATTTGCGCGATCAACTATGCAACTAAGATCGGTACTGTAGCAAGTGCTACTGACAAATTTGCAGGTGGTATTGCCGGTATGGTATACAGTGTTATTGGCGGAAATATCAGTGCAGAGGCAGTTCAATCATCTGTTCTTTATACATTACTGGTACTTACATACTCTGCGTTCTGTCTGACATCTCTGGATACGGCAACACGTCTTGCACGTTTCATGTTCCAGGAATTCTGGCTTGAGCCCGGACAGACAGCAAAGGATGTTAAAGAGGGATGGAAAAAGGTTCTTGTAAATCCTTATTTTGCTACGATCTTAACAGTTGTTCTCGGTGTACTTTTAGGTCTTAACGGATATGGTAAAATCTGGGATCTGTTTGGTGCTGCGAACCAGCTTCTTGCAGGTATTGGTCTGCTGGCAGTTGCAACATGGCTTGGTAATATCGGAAAGAACAACAAGATGTTCTTAATTCCGATGGCATTTATGATTGTAGTAACTATTTCTTCATTGGTACTTACAGTAAAGGGCCAGATTGGTGTTATTTCTAAAGGCGGTGCCGATTGGGGACCTTATGCACAGGTAATCTTTGGTGTGCTTTTAATTGCGCTTGCAATTGTATTGGTTATTGAAGGAATTCAAACTCTTAGCAAGCAAAAGAAAAAAACTGCATAAGGGTTTACATTATTAAATATATAAGAGGGTATCCCTAAAGTCATAAAATGGCTTGAAGGATGCCCTTTTTAGTTTTTATTGTAAGCAAATCAAGATTTCGTCCAGGATACTTCCACCTTGATCATCATGTCGATTTTTGAAGTGTTAATATAAATATTTGTGTAAATTGATGTAAATAGTATAATATAATTCATTGATTTTGACATGAATATATAATATGATATGATTGAAACCTTAATATGGGGAAATCCTTTGAAGGAGGATATGATTATGTATAGAAAGATTATAGATTTTTTAGAAGCGTGGAAGAAAAGTAAATATCGTAAACCTCTTATTTTGCAGGGAGCAAGGCAGGTTGGAAAGACTTATTCCATTTTGGAATTTGGGCGCACTCACTATGAGAACGTGGCGTATTTCAACTTTGAAACAAATCCCAGGTTAAGCGTTACCTTTGAGGAAAATATCAGCCCCGATTATCTGATACCGGTTTTATCTCATATGGCAGGCCAGACTATTATTAAAGAAAAAACATTAATTGTATTTGATGAAGTGCAGCTTTGTGAAAGGGCATTGACTTCGTTGAAATATTTTTGTGAGGATGCTCCAGACTATCATATTATAGTTGCAGGAAGTCTGCTCGGCGTTGCGGTGAGCAGGGCAAAATTTTCTTTTCCGGTGGGAAAGGTTGATATGAAAACCTTGTATCCTATGGATATGGAGGAATTTATGCTGGCTCTTGGTGAGGATGATTTGGTGGAGCGGATTAAAAAATGCTTTCAGACAGATATGCCGATGCCTTCTGCTTTGCATGATGCAGCCATGCAGCTCTACCGCCAATACCTTATTGTAGGTGGTATGCCGGAGTGTGTAATGCAGTTCGCCCAGACAAAGGATTATATCCTTATTCGTCACACACAGGACACTATTCTTACAAGCTATCTTAATGATATGAGTAAATATAACAGTTTAAATGAAATCAAGAAAACAAGGCTTACCTATGACAATATTACTGTTCAGCTGTCAAAGAAAAATACACGCTTTCAATATAAATTGATTAAAAAAGGCGGACGAGCTTCGGAATTTGAAAATGCTATTGAATGGCTCTGCCTGTCCGGTATTGTATCACGTATTTATAAGGTGGAGCAAATTAAAAAGCCTCTTGAAAATTATCGGGATATTGATGCGTTCAAAATCTATGTATCGGACTTGGGACTTTTGTGTGCCAAGAAAGATCTTGCGGCAAATGATATTTTCTATGAGACTCCTGAAATTAATGACTTTAAGGGCGGTATGGCAGAAAACTATGTCAATGTGCAGCTTTCCATTAACGGATATAACACATATTATTGGGAGTCTGCACGGGGGGCGGAGGTTGATTTTGTTATTCAGCGTGGCAGTCATCTTATCCCCGTTGAGGTCAAGTCCGCCGATAACACCAAGGCCAAGAGCTTAAAGGTCTATATGGAAACCTATAAGCCTGATTATGCCATCAAGCTTTCTGCAAAAAACTTCAGTTTTGAGGATGGGAAAAAGACGGTTCCCCTTTATGCGGCATTCTGTATCTGAAACATAAATGAGAGAGCTCCGTGTTATTTAAGGAGAACTTGATTATAGCATTTGCAGGGAACAAAAAGTCCTCAAGCAAATAATGCTTGAGGACAATATATTAGCGGAGACGGAGGGATTCGAACCCTCGTGCCCCGGAGGGCTAACGCATTTCGAGTGCGCCCCGTTATGACCGCTTCGATACGTCTCCGAATACTTCCCTATTATACTGTTTTCGGATTTACAAGTCAATCGTTTAAAATAAGAGATACATTATATTGGTTATAGATGAAAATTCGGAGTAAAAGGTTGTAGATAACTTTTAAATTAGGTATAATGAAAAGGTATTTGAGTTTAAAACGGAGTTTATTACAATGAATCAAGGAGGAAAGTGAAAGTGAAGAGAATTGGTATGTTAACCAGTGGTGGTGACTGTCAGGCCTTAAACGCAGCTATGAGAGGCGTGGTTAAGTGTCTTGTAAACAGCAAAGAGGATGTTGAGATATATGGCTTTCTGGATGGGTATAAGGGTCTGATTTACGGAAATTTCCGTATGCTTACCGGCAGTGATTTTTCAGGTATCCTTACAAAGGGCGGCACTATTCTCGGAAGCTCCCGTACTCCTTTTAAAACGATTAAGGATCCTGATGAAAACGGACTTGATAAGGTTGAGGCGATGAAGCAGAACTATTACAAGCTTCGTTTGGATTGTCTGGTTATTTTGGGCGGAAACGGTACCCATAAGACGGCCAATCTCTTAAGAGAAGAGGGATTAAACGTAATTACTCTTCCTAAAACCATTGATAACGATCTGTGGGGAACGGACATGACCTTTGGCTTCCAGAGTGCAGTGAATATTGCTACAGACGCTATTGATTGTATTCATACTACAGCTGCTTCCCACGGAAGAGTGTTTATTGTGGAGGTTATGGGGCACAAGGTCGGCTGGCTTACCTTAAATGCAGGTATGGCGGGCGGCGCGGATATCATTTTGATTCCTGAGATACCTTACGATATTAAAAGAGTAGTTGAGAAGATTGAAGAGAGAAATAATAACGGCAGCAGATTTACCATTCTGGCTGTGGCAGAGGGAGCAATTTCCAAGGAGGATGCTAAGCTCTCCAAGAAGGAATATAAAGAAAAAATGAAGAATTATAAGTTCCCCTCCGTTTCCTACGAACTGGCACAGCAGATACAGGAAATGACGGGACATGAGGTGAGAGTTACCGTTCCCGGACATACCCAAAGAGGTGGCAGCCCCTGCCCTTATGACAGAGTTTTTGCAAGCCGTTTAGGTGCAGAGGCAGGCAGTCTGATCCTGAAGGGGGAATATGGCTTTATGGTAGGCTATAGAAACCGTGAGGTGGTTAAGGTACCCTTGGAGGAAGTTGCAGGAAAGCTGAAAATGATTGCACCTGATGCTTCTATAGTAAAGGAAGCAAAATTACTGGGAATTAGTTTTGGTGATTAACGAGGTGCGTGAACAGCACCATGGAAGGATAGATTTAACATGTCATATACAGCCCTTTACAGGAAATTCCGACCTGCTGCATTTGAAGATGTGAAGGGACAGGATCATATTGTTACAACGCTGAGAAATCAGATTAAGGCTGAAAGAATTGGTCATGCCTATCTTTTTTGCGGAACGAGAGGGACAGGAAAGACTTCTGTTGCCAAGATTTTCGCCAGAGCGGTTAATTGTGAAAACCCAAAGGAAGGAAGTCCCTGTGGGGAATGCTCTATCTGCAAGGCAATTGCAGCCGGAGCCAGCATGAACGTGATTGAGATTGATGCTGCATCTAACAACGGTGTTGACAATATCCGTGAGATCGTAGATGAGGTGTCGTATTCTCCGGCAGAGGGAAAATATAAGGTTTATATTATTGATGAGGTTCATATGTTATCCATAGGGGCGTTCAACGCACTCCTTAAAACCTTAGAGGAGCCGCCTTCCTATGTGATTTTTATTCTGGCAACTACAGAGGTGCATAAGATACCTATTACAATTCTTTCCAGATGCCAGAGATACGATTTTAGAAGAATTACGATTGATGTATTGGCTGACCGTTTGAAGGAGCTGACCAACAAGGAACAGATTCAGATAGAGGATAAGGCTGTCAGGTATATAGCTAAGACGGCGGACGGCGCCATGAGAGATGCCTTAAGTCTCCTGGATCAGTGTATTGCTTTTCATTTTGGACAGGAGCTTACTTATGACAAGGTGCTGGATGTGCTGGGCGCAGTGGACACGGAGGTGTTCAGCAGGCTGCTTAGGATAGTTCTTGACGGAAATGTAACAGGCGCTATTGGCCTTTTGGAAGAGATTGTGATGCAGGGCAGAGAACTGACACAGTTTATTGCAGACTTTGCATGGTATTTGCGAAATCTTCTTTTGGTGAAAACTGCTGATGGAATTGAAGATATTATTGATGTGTCAACGGAAAATCTGGCACGCTTAAAGGAAGAGGCACAGATGGCGGAAAATGACGTGATTATGCGTTATATTCGCATAATATCGGAGCTGTCAGGGCAGATACGCTATGCCACCCAGAAGAGAATTTTGGTGGAAATGGGCCTGATCAAGCTATGCAGACCTTCTATGGAGACGGATACGCAGTCTCTTACGGACAGGATCAGGCAGATAGAGGATAAGCTTCAGAATGGCGTGTTTACGGCTGTGCCTACAGCGGAAAGCTATATCAGCCCGGCTGCTGCTTCGGAGCCGGTAGCACAGGCTCCTCTTCCGGCTGCAATTCCGGCAGATGTGGAGCAGGCGGTAAGTAAATGGGGAGCTATTGTAGGTCAGGCACCTATGCCTATGAAGGCTTATTTGAAGACAGCATATCCCAGTTTGGCCGGGGACGGAAGTATGCTGGTGGTGGTGGAGGATGGACTTCCATCTGATTATTTTAAGGATGCTTCTCGCCGTGAAGAACTGGAACGAATGATTTCCGGCTTGGCAGGAAAGGAAATTAAGGTTACAATACAAGGGACTCAGCAAGGTCGCAACCCAAGAGATACCTACCCTGATTTGACGCAGGTGGTCAGTCAGGTAATTAATATGGAAATAGAAGAAATGGAGGACTGACATGGCAAAACGTGGAGGATTTCCGGGAGGTATGCCCGGCAATATGAACAATCTGATGAAGCAGGCCCAGAGAATGCAGCGTCAGATGGAGGAAAACCAAAAGGAACTGGAGACCAAGGAGTTTACTGCGAAAGCCGGCGGCGGTGCGGTTGAGGTTACCGTTACAGGCAAAAAGGAAGTGACTAAAGTAAAACTTTCTCAGGAGGTTGTAGATCCTGATGATATTGAAATGCTGGAGGATCTGGTGATGGCAGCCACCAATGAAGCGCTTCGCATGGCAGAGGAAGCAAACTCAGAGGCAATGAATAAAATGGCCGGCGGTTTAGGATTGGGAGGAGGACTTCCCTTCTAATGGATCTGTACAGCGGTCATATCAACAAATTAATAAATGAGTTGGCAGGACTTCCGGGGATCGGATCTAAGTCAGCGCAAAGACTGGCTTTTCATTTAATTAATATGCCGAAGGATAAGGTAAACAGACTTGCAAAGACGATTTTGGAAGCAAAGGAAAATGTCCGCTATTGCAGAGAATGCTTTACCTTGACTGATAATGAGATATGTCCGGTCTGCGCAAATGAAAAGCGGGATCATAGCACGATCATGGTGGTGGAAAATTCCAGGGATCTTGCGGCATATGAAAAAACAGGTAAGTACGAGGGTGTCTATCATGTACTTCATGGTGCGATTTCTCCTATGTTGGGGATAGGACCTTCGGATATCCGTTTGAAAGAACTGATTTCCCGGCTTGAAGGAAATGTTTCAGAGGTTATTATTGCGACGAACTCCAGCTTAGAGGGAGAGACTACTGCAATGTACATCAGTAAACTGATAAAGCCTACAGGGATTAAAGTGACGAGAATTGCCAGCGGCGTACCGGTAGGAGGAGATTTGGAATATATAGATGAAGTAACTCTTCTGCGTGCGCTGGAGGGCAGAACGGAAATATAAGATAGTGATTACAAATATGACGGGGTGTATAAGATGAGAAAAGAACTATTTGGAAAAACAAGTGAAGGAAAAGAAGTTTACAGATATTGGATTGAAAATTCTAAGGGGATGAAGGCCGGTGTTATTAATTTCGGAGCTATTCTTGTGAACCTGATTGTGCCTGACCAAAATGGAAAATCCGACGACGTGGTGTTGGGGTATGATACGCTGGAGCCTTATCTTACCAATGGAAGCTTTTTTGGAGCTACAGTAGGTCCCAATGCCAACCGTATAGGCGGGGCAGCTTTTGAGCTTGACGGAGTCAGATATCAGCTTGATGTAAATGACGGAGTGAATAATCTTCACAGCCATATGGAAAAGGGATATCATAAGTGGCTGTGGAATGTTTCAGAGGATAAGGACAGCGTTGTTTTTTCTATTGAGGATGAGGACGGAAACATGGGATTTCCGGGAAATAAAAAGATCAGCGTGACCTATACCGTAACGGAGGATAACGAGTTAAAAATCCATTATCAGGCCGGCAGTGATAAAAACACCATTATCAATATGACAAATCATTCATACTTTAATCTGGCCGGACATGGAAGCGGAAAGATTTATGATCATGTGCTTACGCTGAATGCATCTTCCTATACACCTATTGTACCCGGAGCTATCCCTACCGGTGAAATTGCTGATGTGGCCGGAACACCTTTTGATTTTCGCTCGGGCAAGAGAGTAGGTCAGGAGATTGATGCAGATAACGAACAGCTGAAAATGACAAAGGGCTATGATCATAACTGGGTAATTGATGGAGCCGACGGTTCTTTACGAAAATTTGCCAGTGTTACGGAGCCGGTATCGGGACGTACGATGGAAGCGTATACTGATTTGCCGGGTGTACAGTTTTATGCAGGAAACAGTATTTCGGAGCATGTTGGAAAGGATGGGGTAACCTATGGAGCCAGAAGCGGTCTTTGTCTGGAAACCCAGTATTACCCCGATACAGCGAATAAGCCGCAGTTTCCTTCCGCAGTTTTCGGACCTGACAGGAAATATGACAGTGTTACCATTTATAAGTTTATTTAAGCTAAAGTATTTTGGAATAAGGGAAGATATGAGAGCGCCTCATATCTTTTTCCATATCATTTTTTGAGCGTTATTTGACGACGGATAACAGGCCTGTTTCTACTCCGTTTATGTTAGACTGAAAAAAATAGCAGAACTGGAGGAACAGGAATGAAGCTGCCGGAAGTCGTAAGAAGGATCGGTCATGCAGACGGAGCGGTCCGCGTTTATGTAGAAGACTATGTGTATACATACCTGGAAGAACTTCGAAAGAGAAAAGATATTTTACCGCTTAGGGCGGCGCTTTTCGGACATGTAATTCACAAGGACAGTTTGTGTTACTATTTGGTCTACGGGGCGTGCTGTGTGGTAGAGGAGCTTGAATACGGTCAAAGCGAGGAGCAGATCAGGGAAAGTTTTTTTGAAGACCTTGATTTGATTGGATACGTTAATATCAGTAGGGACAAGCGGATTATGGCGGAGAAAGGTGATGGCTACTTTGTTTTTTATGAGGCGAATGAAGCCATGAAAACTTATTTGCTATACTGCTACCAGCGTGAAAAAAGAAAAAGCAATCCAAGGCAGGAGTCTGCGGCGGCAGCAGCACATGGAAAGCGTTATTGGGGAAAAAAGAAAGAACTGCTTGCAAATGCTGTTAAACAGATACTGTGTGTGATTTGCATTCTGCTTCTGGCAACTGCTGTCAGTACAATCGGTGATTATGAGAAAATACATGGATTTGTGGAAATGACAGACAGGGCAGTGTGGATGATAGAGGCCGGGAGATAGTCAGTACGGACGAAGAAAGAGGCATAGTTATCAATATGGTAAATATACGGGATTATTTGAAGGAAAAAGAAAAAAGGCAGAATGTGTCAAAGAGCGTTAGCTACAAAGAAAAAATCCGAAGCCACAAGCTGGCAATTTTCTACAGGATTGTTCTTGGGATATTACTTGTCACCGCCATTGTTGTATTTTTGTTTATTCAATGGAGGGATAAGGTTTTTGCAGAAAGTGAAATTACCGGTACGGCACCCGTTACCATTGTTCAGGGGGCGACGGTAGAAAACCTGGGAGGAAATCTTCTTATATATAGTAAGGATGGAGCCAGCTGTTTAGATCAAAAGGGAAATGCAGTATGGAACAGAACCTATGAGATGCAGAATCCCAGAATATCTATCTGCGGGCAGATGACAGCCATCGGAGACTATAATGGCCGTTCCATCTATGTTATGGATAAATATGGAGAAAAGGGAGTTGTTAATACAAATCTTCCGATAAGAGATTTTTGCGTTTCTGAAAATGGCGTTGTGGCGGCAGTTCTGGATGATACGGATGTAATCCGCATTAACGTATATAACGGAAATGAGAATACGGAGGAGCCAATTGCTTACGGCAAGGCCACCATGGATAAAAGTGGTTATCCCGTCAGTATCTCTTTGACGCCAAATGGAAAGATCATGGCAGTATCATATCTTTATGTGGACAGCGGAAGCATGAAATCTTCTGTTGCATTTTACAATTTTGGAGAAGTCGGTCAAAACGAGACTGATAATTATGTCAGCGGATATGATTATCTAAACACGGTAGTGCCCTATGTGCGCTTTATGGACAATGATTCTGCATTTGCAGTTTCTGACGACAGAATCGTATTTTTTTCCGGGGCAGAAAGGCCTACCAACGTAGCATCTAATTTGTTAGAGGAAGAAATACAAAGCATCTATTACAATGAAAGTTATGTGGGACTGGTCTTCAACGATCAAAGCGGTGAATCCGCGTATCGATTGGATGTATATAACAGCGCAGGAAGCAAGGCCGGCTCCCTGTTTTTTGATCTTGAATATACGGATATTGTTTTTAATAAGGACCAGATTATTATTTACGGTGATACGGAGTGTCAGATCAGCAATATTAACGGGGTGAATAAATTTTTGGGGAGCTTTGAAAAGAGTACTGCCCTGCTGATACCTACCTCCTCCGTATATAAATATGTTGCAGTAACCTCTGACTCTATAGATACGATTGAATTAAAATAGGATAAGATAAAGAGAATGTACTATATAGCACTTTTAATTATTGCATTAATTTTCATATGGAGAATTGCAGCTGGCTTCCACAAAGGAATGATCCAGGAGATTATCTCTCTGGTTGCCATGGCAGTGGCCGGAGTTTGTATTGTTCTCATATTGGGGGCAATCGGTAATTATCTAAATAGGGAAATCGGACAGATGATACAGCTTATTGCGATCCTGTTTGTAATTTGTCTGGTATACCGTCTTGTAAATGTTCTGTTTACTTCCCTGGAGCTGGTATCCAAGCTTCCGATTATTAAGGGGGTGGACAAGCTATTGGGTGCTGTTATCGGCTGCGTGGAGGCTGCCTTGATAGTAGCAATATTGGTATATTTTCTCAAAAACTGGGGATTATCTGTTCTTACATAATTGAATGAAGCGGCTTGGCTCCATTTAAGAGATGAAGTCTGGAATGTAATAAAAAGCGAACTGCGAAAGAGGCACCGGATATGAAGCAGACTCCGGGCAGGGATGAATTTACTTTTGCAAATGAGAAATGGATAAAAACGGATAAAAATTTAAAAATATGTGTTGACAACAGTAGGTTCATCTGATATTATATGAAAGTCGCACGTCGGAAGATATTTCGAGAGTGAGACAAACAAGAACCTTGACAAATAAACAGCAATGCAACCCTGAAAATTCAAAGAGAATATTTCAGAGCAGACGAAAAGTCTGAAGCGAAAAGAACCTAAAACAGTAAAGAGCGAACCAAAGGAAGAA
>Ga0129308_1000148_pt1 | contig 122853 bp, 115 predicted proteins | sample L827metagenome_FD_94440 | JGI IMG/M metagenome (GOLD analysis project Ga0129308, IMG submission 94440) | Ring-tailed lemur group fecal microbial communities from Wisconsin, USA - L827 metagenome | ecosystem: Host-associated > Mammals > Digestive system > Large intestine > Fecal | place: USA...
CATGAGCATGTGGCAATCCAGATTAACGATACACACCCGTCTATGGTGATACCGGAATTGATCCGGCTTCTTGTGAAGAAGCATATTGATTTTAACGAAGCGATTGAGATCGTTGAGAAGACCTGTGCATATACGAACCACACGATTCTTGCTGAGGCACTGGAAAAATGGCCGCTGGAATATCTGGAACAGGTGGCACCGCAGATCATTCCGATCATCAAAGATTTGGATGCGAGAATCAAAGGTAAGTACAAAGATCCGAAAGTGCAGATTATCGATGAAGATGGAAGAGTGCATATGGCACACATGGATATCCATTTCGGATACAGTGTAAACGGTGTAGCTTATCTTCATACAGAGATTCTCAAAAATGAAGAGCTAAAACCGTTCTATGATATTTACCCGGAGAAATTCAATAATAAGACGAATGGAATCACGTTCAGAAGATGGCTTCTGCATTGCAATCATGAGCTGGTGGCATGGCTTGACGGACTGATCGGAACCGGTTACCGAAAGGATGCGTCGGAACTTGAAAAGCTGCTGGAATATGCGGATGATGATATGGCTCTTAAGGAACTGCTGGATGTGAAACAGAAGAAGAAAGAGGATTTGGCGGCATACCTCAAGGAGACGCAGGGACTTGCGATTAATCCTGACTCTATCTTTGATATTCAGGTAAAACGTCTCCATGAGTACAAACGTCAGCAGATGAATGCGCTTTATGTGATCTGCAAATATCTGGAGATTAAAGGCGGTAAGAAACCGGAAAAACCAATTACTGTTCTTTTTGGAGCAAAAGCGGCGCCGGCCTATATCATTGCAAAAGACATTATTCATCTGATTTTATGTCTGCAGGAACTGATTAAGAATGACCCGGAGGTTGCCCCCTATCTGAATGTGGTGATGGTGGAGAATTATAATGTGACTCTGGCAGAAAAACTGATTCCGGCCTGTGATATTTCCGAGCAGATCTCGCTGGCATCTAAGGAAGCAAGCGGAACCGGAAATATGAAGTTCATGCTGAACGGTGCGGTAACTCTGGGAACCGAGGATGGAGCTAATGTGGAGATTCATCAGCTTGTTGGAGACGAGAATATCTATATCTTCGGTAAATCCAGTGAAGAGGTTATCGAACATTACCGGAAGATGGATTACAGTGCGGTTGATTTCTATATCGGAGATGAAGAAATCCGCAGACTGGTTGATTTTATCATCAGTCCGGAGCTTTTGAGAATCGGAGACAAATATCTGCTTTTAGAGCTCCACGCAGAGCTAATCCGCAAGGATTGGTTTATGACTCTTTTGGATGTGAAAGAATATATCGCAAAGAAAGAAGAGGCACTTGCTGATTATACGGATCGCATGGGCTGGGCGAGAAAGATGCTGGTAAATATTGCAAAAGCAGGATTTTTCTCCTCTGACAGAACCATTACGGAGTATAATAGAGATATCTGGAAGCTTACAATGTAAATTATGCAGTGTAGATGGGATATAGCCGATAAGTAAAATTTAATAGATCGATGTAAGGGTGAACAAGACGAGTATGAGATAAGCAGGAAATGCCTGCGATATCGAATACTCGTCTTGTTTTTGAATTGCCATATATACCTCAGTGAAGGGTAAATGGACCTTCATCCCGGTGGTGATATCTGAATAAAGAGTTGGATGCTCTCTTATCCCGGAAAATATAGGTGGCCAGTATTACGGTCTCTGACCAAGTCCGCCTTCTAATGTCAGGGTCTCGCCTGTCATATATTTGAAATCAGGATTGGCAAGCTGTACACATACCCGCCCGATCTCAAGTTCTGCATCGCCGAAATGTCCTGCCGGCGGAGTGTGTACGTTCGCTTTAAATGCATCCGGATAAGCCTGTTCAAATTTCTCAAGCTGGGCAGTCCATGCAAGCGGGCATACGATGTTGACATTGATGCCGTCAGCAGCCCATTCGGTAGCGGCTACACGGGTAAGTCCGCGGATTCCTTCCTTTGCAGCGGCATATGCGCACTGACCAAAGTTGCCGAAGAGTCCGGCACCGGAAGCAAAGTTGACAACGGAACCCTTGGTCTCTTTCAGATACGGATAGCATGCTTTCATATAATAGAAGGCAGCATACAAGCCGGAATAAAGTGCCAGGTTAAACTGTTCTGTCGTGTGGTCTGCCAAGGTTACGCCGGAAGCGGAAGCCTGTGCGTTGTTGATCAGTACATCGATGCGTCCAAAGGTATCGATCGCCTGTTTTACTACATTTTGAACTACGGTTTCGTTATCAGCACCGGCATTTACATCTGCCTGTACGGTGAGAACCTTGATTCCGTAACGGTTTTCCAATTCTTCTTTTGCATCGGCGAGTTTCTGGACATTCCGTCCGGTGATCACCAGATTTGCGCCTTCTTTTGCGTATGCAGTGGCGATGCCGTACCCGATCGAACCGCATCTTCCATCACTTAATACGGCGCGTCCCGCTCCTGTGATGATCGCTGTTTTTCCTGTCAAAAATCCCATAATTTTCAACCTCCTTTAAGAATGATTCAAGTACAACTACATATAGAGTTTATGTGTAATGTTATCACTAATAAGAAGATTTTTCAAGGAAAAATTAGGAGTAATTCCTTGTCAAAACGAGGGATAGTTCCATAACATTCTCTTAAAAACAGATTGCACTCTAATTTTTTGTGCTTTTCCGTATTAAAGGGTTGAAAGTCGCGAAAAAATGCGATATTATTATGAATAACAGATTTTTAAGACTGGCACGTATGTCGCGAGCAAAAAATGATATATATGGAAGGAATGAATAGAATGAATCTGAAAATCGGAGTTATTAAAGGGGACGGAATCGGACCGGAGATTGTGACGGAGGCCATGAAAGTTCTGGACAAAGCCGGAGAGATTTACGGATTTACCTGTTCCTATGAGCAGCTGCTGTTGGGAGGCGCATCCATTGATGTACACGGAATTCCTTTGACAGATGAGACGGTAGAGAAGGCAAAAGCGTGTGATGCCGTACTGATGGGGTCTATCGGAGGGGATGCAAAGACTTCACCGTGGTATAAGCTGGAACCGTCTAAACGTCCGGAGGCCGGGCTTCTTAAGATAAGGAAAGAGTTAAATCTTTTTGCAAACCTGCGCCCGGCGATTTTGTATGAGGAGCTTGCAGGCGCGTGTCCGCTGAAAGAAGAGATCACGGCAGGCGGATTTGATCTGATGATCATGCGTGAACTGACTGGCGGTCTTTATTTCGGTGAGAGAAAGACAGTGGAAGAAAATGGCGTATTGACCGCTTATGATTCCCTTACATATAATGAAAACGAGATTCGCAGAATCGCGGTGCGGGCATTTGACATTGCTATGAAGAGACGGAAGAAAGTAATCAGTGTAGATAAAGCAAATGTGCTGGACTCCTCAAGACTTTGGAGAAAAGTTGTGGAAGAGGTGGCAAAGGATTACCCGGAAGTGACTCTGGAGCATATGCTGGTTGACAATTGTGCAATGCAGCTTGTAAAAGATCCGAAACAGTTTGACGTGATTCTGACAGAAAATATGTTTGGCGATATCCTTTCTGATGAGGCAAGTATGGTAACCGGATCGATCGGAATGCTTGCCAGCGCCAGCTTAAATGAGACAAAATTCGGCCTTTATGAGCCAAGCGGCGGTTCTGCACCGGATATTGCAGGGCAGGGGATCGCGAATCCGATCGCGACGATCCTTTCTGCAGCTATGATGCTGCGGTTCAGTCTGGATCAGGATCAGGCGGCGGATGCCATTGAGCGTGCGGTATCACGGGTGTTGAAGGATGGATACAGAACCGGAGATATCATGTCCGAGGGATGTAAGAAAGTGGGAACTGCTCAGATGGGTGATCTGATCTGTGAGCGGATTTCTTAATGATATTTGAGTATGGAGGATAAAAGGATGAAAAGTGATAATGTAAAAAAGGGGATGCAGCAGGCACCTCATCGTTCCTTATTTAATGCACTGGGACTGACGAAGGAGGAATTAGAACGTCCGTTAGTCGGTATCGTAAGCTCTTATAATGAGATCGTTCCGGGGCATATGAACCTGGATAAGATTGTAAATGCAGTAAAAACGGGCGTTGCCATGGCAGGAGGAACTCCAATCGTATTTCCGGCGATCGCAGTGTGTGACGGTATCGCTATGGGCCATATTGGCATGAAGTATTCCCTGGTAACCCGTGATCTGATCGCAGATTCTACAGAAGCAATGGCTCTTGCACATCAGTTTGATGCCCTGGTTATGGTTCCGAACTGTGACAAAAACGTGCCGGGACTACTGATGGCAGCGGCAAGAATCAATGTGCCGACGATATTTGTCAGCGGAGGCCCGATGCTCGCAGGACATGTAAAGGGACAAAAACGCAGTCTTTCCAGTATGTTTGAGGCTGTCGGTTCTTATGCGGCAGGCACGATGACAGAAGAAGATGTATGTGAATTTGAGAATAAGGTATGCCCGACCTGCGGCTCTTGTTCAGGAATGTATACCGCAAACAGTATGAACTGCCTGACTGAGGTTCTGGGTATGGGACTTCAGGGCAATGGTACAATTCCGGCTGTTTATTCTGAGAGAATCCGCCTTGCAAAACATGCAGGTATGCAGGTTATGGAGCTTTACAGGAAGAATATCCGACCGAGAGATATTATGACGAAAGAGGCAATTTTAAATGCGCTGACCGTGGACATGGCACTGGGATGCTCTACCAATAGTATGCTTCATCTCCCGGCGATCGCTCATGAAGTGGGCATGGATTTTGAAATCGATTTTGCCAACGGAATCAGTGAAAAAACACCGAACCTGTGCCATCTTGCGCCGGCAGGCCCGACCTATATGGAAGACCTGAATGAAGCCGGCGGTGTTTATGCGGTTATGAATGAATTGAATAAGAAGGGCCTGCTTAATACAGAGTGCATGACTGTAACCGGTCAGACGGTGGGCGAGAACATTACAGGCTGCGTAAACCGGAATCCGGAAGTAATCCGTCCGATTGAGAACCCGTATAGTGAGACCGGCGGACTTGCAGTCCTGAAAGGAAATATTGCTCCGGACGGCAGCGTTGTAAAGCGTTCCGCAGTGGTTCCGGAGATGCTGGTACACGAAGGACCGGCAAGAGTATTTGAGTGTGAAGACGACGCGATTCAGGCGATCAAAGGTGGCAAGATCAACCCGGGTGATGTGGTTGTGATCCGTTATGTGGGACCGAAGGGCGGTCCGGGTATGCCGGAGATGCTCAATCCGACCTCTGCGATCGCAGGTATGGGACTTGGCTCTTCCGTAGCGCTCATCACAGACGGACGTTTCAGCGGCGCATCAAGAGGCGCATCCATCGGTCATGTCTCACCGGAGGCAGCGGTAGGCGGACCGGTTGCACTCATCGAAGAAGGCGATATCATTCAGATCGACATCCCGAATCTGTCGCTGAACGCTAAGATTTCTGAGGAAGAGTTGGCGGCCAGAAAAGCAAAATGGCAGCCGAGAGACCCGGAGGTTACGACCGGATATCTTGCGAGATATGCATCCATGGTAACCAGCGGGAACAGAGGAGCGGTTCTGGAGATCCCGCGTTAGGTTCACCGGGCTAGATTATTACATATAAAGGGGAATGTACGATGCAGTTAAATGGAGCAGAGATACTGATAGAATGTTTAAAAGAGCAGGGCGTGGATACGATTTTTGGTTATCCGGGCGGAGCGATTTTGAATGTATATGATGAATTATATAAGCATAGGGATGAAATAACCCATATCCTGACCTCTCATGAACAGGGGGCATCTCATGCGGCAGACGGATATGCCCGTGCAACCGGCAAAGTTGGTGTGTGCTTTGCAACCAGCGGACCGGGAGCAACGAATCTGGTGACAGGGATCGCCACCGCATTTATGGATTCGATACCGATGGTAGCGATTACATGTAACGTAGGCGTACCGCTTCTTGGAAAAGACAGCTTTCAGGAGATTGATATTACCGGAATTACAATGCCGATCACGAAATACAATTTTATAGTGAAGGATGTAAAGCAGCTGGCGGAAACGATCCGCCGGGCGTTTACCATAGCAAGATCAGGCAGGCCCGGTCCGGTGCTGATCGATATTCCGAAGGATGTTACGGCCAATAAGGCAGATTATAAACCGGTGAAAATAGAACCGGTCAAGAAATATAGTAAAGAAATCTGTATGAATGACGTGGAAAATGCGGTAAAGATGATCAAAAAAGCGAAACGTCCGTATGTTTTTGTGGGCGGAGGCGCAGTGTTATCCGATGCCAGTGAAGAATTGCGGGAATTTGTACGGAAAGTGCATGCGCCCGTCTGTGATACTCTGATGGGCAAGGGTGCATATCCGGGCACCGATGAACTTTATACCGGTATGCTGGGAATGCACGGAACCAAGACATCCAATTTCGGTGTCAGTGGATGTGACCTTCTGGTGGTGATCGGTGCAAGATTTTCTGATCGTGTGGTGGGAAATGCAAAGAAATTTGCCAGCCATGCAAAGATTCTGCAGATTGACATCGATGTGGCAGAGATGAATAAGAATGTGATCATCGATGCCAGTGTAGTGGGGGATATCAAAGAAGTACTGACGGTTCTGAATCAGCAGCTTCCGCAGCTGAACCATGATGAGTGGGTACAGACGATTCAGGAATACAAACAGAAATATCCTTTGACGTATCATCCGGAGCTCCTTACCGGCCCTTATGTGGTGGAGGAAATTTACCGTCAGACGAAGGGCGATGCCCTGATCGTTACCGAGGTGGGACAGCACCAGATGTGGGCAGCACAGTATTACAAGTTCACGAAACCGAGAACTCTCCTTACGTCAGGAGGACTTGGAACGATGGGCTACGGTCTGGGCGCTTCTCTGGGAGCAAAGATGGGATGCCCGGATAAGAAAGTCATAAACATTGCCGGAGACGGCTGTTTCCGTATGAACATGAACGAGATTGCTACGGCTGTACGTCATAATATTTCGATTATTCAGGTTGTGATCAATAACCATGTATTGGGAATGGTACGCCAATGGCAGAACCTGTTTTATGGGCAGCGTTATTCGGCAACCGTGCTGAATGATGCGGTGGATTTCGTGAAGCTGGCGGAAGCGATGGGCGCAAAGGCAGTCCGTGCGACGACCAGAGAAGAATTCGCAGAGGCGTTCCAAACGGCGCTTTCCTGCGAAGGTCCCATCGTAATCGACTGTCAGATCGACAGTGACGATAAGGTATGGCCGATGGTGGCGCCGGGCGCTGCGATCAGCGAAGCCTTTGATGAAGGGGATCTGCAGGCAAAGGCACAGGAACAGTAACTTTTAGGAAGCTAAGGAATGGAGGAAATTATGAAGAGAGTTTACAATTTTTCAGCGGGACCGGCGGTATTGCCGGAAGAGGTGCTCCGTGAGGCAGCAGAAGAAATGCTGGACTATAAGGGAACCGGCATGTCTGTCATGGAGATGAGCCACCGTTCGAAAGCATTTGAGGAAATTATTAATGATGCGGAAAAAGACCTGCGTGATCTGATGAACATACCGGATAATTACAAGGTACTGTTTCTGCAGGGTGGAGCGAGCCAGCAGTTTGCTATGATTCCCATGAACCTGATGAAGAACAAGGTTGCAGATTATATCGTAACCGGACAGTGGGCTAAAAAAGCAGCGGCTGAAGCATCTAAATACGGGAAGGTCAATAAAATTGCATCTTCTGAGGATAAGACATTTTCCTACATTCCGGACTGCTCAGATCTGCCGATTGATGAGGATGCGGATTATGTTTATATCTGTGAGAACAACACGATCTACGGAACAAAATATAAAGAACTGCCAAACACCAAAGGAAAGCTTCTGGTTGCCGATGTTTCTTCCTGCTTCCTGTCAGAGCCGGTTGATGTGACAAAATATGGCGTGATCTACGGCGGTGTTCAGAAGAATATCGGACCGGCGGGAACGGTGATCGTGATTATAAGAGAAGATCTGATCACGGAGGAGGTTCTTCCGGGAACTCCGACCATGCTGCAGTATAAGACACATGCCGACGCAAAGTCTCTTTACAATACACCGCCGGCATACGGTATCTACATCTGTGGCAAAGTATTTAAGTGGCTGAAGAAAATGGGCGGTCTGGAAGTGATGAAAGAGCGCAATGAGAAGAAAGCAAAGCTTCTGTATGATTTCCTCGATGAGAGTAAGCTCTTTAAGGGAACCGTTGAGAAGAAGGACCGTTCTCTTATGAATGTGCCGTTCGTTACAGGAAGCGATGAGTTGGATGCGAAGTTTGTAAAAGAGGCAAAAGCGGCAGGACTCGAGAATTTGAAAGGGCATCGGACTGTTGGTGGAATGCGTGCAAGCATTTACAACGCAATGCCTTATGAAGGGGTAGAAGCGCTGGTAGCATTTATGAAAAAGTTTGAAGAGGAGAATCTGTAATGATGCATAAATATTATTGTTTAAATCCTATTTCTCCAGCAGGGCTTGAGTATTTTACCGATGAGTATGTTCCGGCAAGCGATGCCAAGGGGGCAGACGCGGTACTGGTAAGAAGCGCGTCCATGCATGAGATGGAATTTGATAAGAGCTTAAAAGCCATAGCCCGTGCAGGCGCAGGCGTCAATAACATTCCGCTTGATAAGTGTGCAGAGCAGGGAATCGTAGTATTTAATACACCGGGGGCTAATGCAAACGGGGTAAAGGAACTGGTGCTCGCAGGTATGCTGCTGGCATCTCGTGATATTATCGGCGGAATTAACTGGGTACAGGAAAATGAAGAAGACGGCAACATTGCAAAAGATGCAGAAAAGGCCAAAAAAGCATTTGCCGGCTGTGAGATAGAAGGAAAGAAATTGGGCGTGATCGGTCTGGGTGCGATCGGTGTGCTGGTGGCAAATGCGGCCACGAACCTGGGGATGGAAGTGTATGGGTATGATCCGTATGTCTCTGTAGATTCTGCCTGGAGACTGTCCAGAAGCATCCGTCATGCAAAGAGCGTAGATGAGATTTACCGGGAATGCGATTATATTACCATTCATGTTCCGGCTCTGGAAGATACGAAGGGCATGATAAACAAGAATGCCATTGATCTGATGAAAGATGGAGTTGTGGTCCTGAATTTCGCGAGAGATGTGCTGGTGAACAGTGAAGCAATCGTGGATGCCCTGGTAAGCGGCAAGGTGAAGCGCTATGTGACGGATTTCCCCACACCGGAGATCGCAGGTGTGAAGAATGCGATTGTAATCCCACACCTCGGGGCGTCTACAGAGGAGTCTGAGGACAATTGTGCGAAGATGGCAGTAAAAGAGCTAAAGGATTTCCTGGAGAACGGAAATATTAAGAATTCAGTAAACTATCCGGCATGTGACATGGGCGTGCGTAATAAGACAAGGATCACGATTCTACATAAGAATATCCCGAACATGATCGGTCAGTTTACGGCACTTCTTGCAAAAGACAGCGTAAATATCGCAGACATGACCAATAAGAGCCGTGGCGCATATGCGTATACGATGATTGATGTAGATTCTGCAGTAGACGCAGAAGTGGCAGAAGGGCTGGAAGCAATCGAAGGGGTACTTCGGGTAAGAGTGATCGGCTAAGTTTTAAAAAAGAAAAAGAGTGATTGGGAGCAGAAAACGCAGATATGTCGTTTCGGCTCCCTTTTTTGTCGCAAGGCAGATAAAGTGAAGACTGGCGGGGAGTGATAAAAAGGACTAATCTTGACAGTATGAGTTTCATTAAAAAGGCTAATTCTGACCTTCAATGAAAGGTATTTCAAATGTTACAAAATTGTCTTAATATTTTAATAGAACTTAAGAAATTCTTCCATTGTATACGCGGGAAAATTCGCTTATAATGTATCTGATAACATGATTATACTGCAAGATATAGTACAGGGGAAATACAAATGAATAAGAGTGAGATGAGGCAGGCTCAGGCGAGAGCCAGGGCGAGGCGCAGAAGAAATAGAAGAAGGAGGAACCGGATCTCGGGTTCCAGCATTTTAAGTGTGCTGGGGCTTTGTTTCATCATTACACTGTTGCTCAGCAATGCGGCGGCGGCAGGTGAGAGCAACGAGATACCGATTGTTTTGAAAACAGAGAGCATCTCCATTGTTCAGGGGGAAGAGCGTCCAGCACTTGCGGCGAAGGCAACCTGCAAAGGGGATGTAAATCAGAAATTGAATGAAGAAACAGGGTATACGGTGCAGAACCTGTTGGATGAATTGAACCAGGGGATCGGATATTCGCTGGAATGTGAAGGAGACGGGACGCAGGAAGGCGATTTCCCGGTCAAAGCAGAACTGACCAGTGAGATGACAACTCCGCTTTATACGGAGTGGTTTGGTAAAGTCAGGATTGATATAAAAGAAGGAAAACTGGAGGTCAAGAATAAATATGGCGAGTGGGACGGAAAGAAGTTCAAACGTTGGGACGGCAGCTATGTAGAGAATGATTTTATTACATATCGCGGAAAAACCTATTATTTCGGCGAAAAGGGAGAACGGCTTACCGGCTGGCAGGAGATTAACAGTGGTAAGTATTTCTTTAGCAAGAAGGGAGTCATGAAAACAGGCTGGATGGAGACGGATGACGGGAAATATTATTTTAATGAGGACGGAACCATGCATCTGGGTTGGCTGGCAGTCGATGAAACGAAGTATTATTTTGGCAAAGACGGCAAAATGCTTACCGGTGAGCAGAAGATTGGTTCCAGAGCTGCGGTGTTTGCCAAAGATGGAAAGCTGGAATCTATCGAGAGTGGAGTAGATCCGAACAAGCCAATGATGGCGCTGACTTTTGATGACGGACCAGGAGCGAGGACCATGGAGCTGCTGGAAGTATTGGAACAGTATGATGCACATGCGACTTTCTTTATGCAGGGAAAGAATGTACCGAACTATGGTGATGCCGTAAAGAAGATGCTGGAAATCGGATGTGAGTTGGGGAACCATTCCTATGATCATCCGCAGCTTACCAAGCTGGACCCAAGTGGGATTCAGCGTCAAATCGGAGATACAAATAATCTGATTGCTAAGGAAGCGGGGCAGCCGGCTACGGTTATGCGTCCACCGTATGGTGCGATCAATGACACGGTTAAGGCGAACGTGGGACTGCCGATGATTTTGTGGTCGGTGGATACGCTGGACTGGAAGACCAGGAATGTACAGTCGACCATTGATGCGGTTATGGCTTCCGGGGATGGAGATATTGTCCTGATGCATGATATTCATACCCAGAGTGTGGACGCGGCAATTCAGTTGATCCCGATGTTAATTGAGAAGGGATATCAGCTTGTGACGGTTAGTGAGATGGCAGAGGCAAGAGGAATTACCATGGAAAATGGAGGGAAATATTCCCAGTTCTGGAAAGAATAAAGAAAAGAAGGAAAAGAAGAAATGCAGCCGGCCACATGGTCGGCTGTGCAGTTTAGAAACCAGTATGAAGATAGTAAAAAATCGGGCTGGATTTTTTATGCAAGATGTGCTATGATAAAGGGCATGGTAACGCTTCACAGTCATAAAGTGCAATAAAAATAATGGCAGCCATTTTAAAGCGGTGGCTTAGGAGACTGGAAGCGTATGTCCAAGGGATGCGGCAGAAATGGAGGAGAAGAATTATGGCATATGAGATAACCGGACATACTGTACTTACCGGACTGTTAGGAAGTCCGGTGGAACATAGCATTTCACCGATGATGCATAATGAGGCGTTTCGTCAGCTTGGGCTGGACTATGCGTATCTGGCGTTTGACGTGGGTACGGATACGCTGGAAAAAGCAGTGGAAGGACTAAAGGTGATGGGAGCAAGAGGCTTCAATCTGACCATGCCCGATAAGAATCTGGTGTGTTCCCTTGTGGATAAGCTCTCACCGGCAGCGGAGATTGGTGGTGCGGCGAATACGGTTGTCAATGACAACGGAGTACTGACCGGATATACGACGGATGGAATTGGATTTATGCGTTCTGTTGAGGAAGCGGGACAAAACATCCTTGGAAAGAAGATGACTTTGCTTGGAGCAGGCGGGGCGGCAGCGGCAATATTGATTCAGGCGGCACTGGACGGAGTGAAGGAGATTACGGTGTTCAATATCCGCGATGATTTCTTCACACGTGCAGAAGGGATTATGGAGAAGTTGAGGGAGAAAACGGACTGCATATTGAACCTCTATGATTTTTCCAATCCTGAGTTACTGAAGAAAGAGATCGCCGAAAGTGCGATTCTGGTGAACGGAACCACGGTAGGTATGGCGCCAAATACGGATCGGTGTATTATCCAGGACGACAGTGTGTTCCACAAGGATCTGTTTGTATTTGACGTGATCTATAATCCGGAGGAGACTTTGCTCCTTAAGAAGGCAAAAGCAGCGGGCTGCCAGACGGCGAACGGACTGTATATGCTGTTATATCAGGGGGCGGCGTCATTTGAACTCTGGACAGGGCAGAAGATGCCGGTAGATATCATTAAAGAGAAATATTTTAAAAGGTAATAAGGTTAAAATTGTGAATTGACAAATTCTATGAATTTGTGTATCATAATTTATAGATTAAAAATTATATATTCTACTATTGAAATACGATGAAAAGAAGTAGTAAGTATAATGAATTGGTCCAGAGAGTCCTTGGTTGGTGAGATGAGGATGCAAGGAGTTATATTGAATTCCTCTTGGAGTAGAGTGCTGAATATCCTGGATTAGTAGGCATTTCCGGCAGCAACCGTTATCTGCAAGGGTATAACCGGAGACGGCGTACCTGATGAGGCAATTACCGTGAGGTATTTGTAAATTGAGGTGGAACCACGAAGTATATATTACTCTCGTCCTCTGCATATGCAGAAGGCGGGAGTTTTTTCGGTGTCAGATATTATTGAAGGTCTGACGTAGTGTTTATCTTGGCACCGTTAGAGCATGTTTCCCGCAGGGAATTGATTTTTGAGTATGAAATAGTAGAGGAAAGGACAAAAATTATGATTATCGTATTAAAACCAAGAACAAGTGAGGAAAATCTGAATCGTGTAGTAGGAATGGTTCATGCAAAGGGACTGGAAACACACATTGTGCGTGGAGAAGGGCTGACGATCATTGGGTGTATCGGTGATACGGTTCGTGTTGACCCGAGGCTGTTTGAAGTGGATAAAAGTGTAGAGAAGGTTATGCATGTACAGGAGCCATATAAACTGGCGAACCGTGCGTTCCACCCAGAGGATACCATTGTGGATGTGTCTGGTGTGAAAGTAGGCGGCGGGCACATGGCACTGATCGCAGGCCCCTGCTCTGTGGAGAGTGAGGAGCAGGTGATCGAAATTGCCAAAGCAGCAAAGGAATCAGGGGCGAATATGCTGAGAGGTGGTGCGTTTAAGCCGAGGACCAGCCCATATTCCTTCCAGGGAATGGGGCTTGCAGGACTGGATATTCTCTGCAAGGCAAAAGAAGAGACCGGACTTCCGATCGTCACTGAGTTGATGTCTGCTGAATATCTGGATGTTTTTGACGAAAAGGTAGACCTGATTCAGATTGGTGCCAGAAATATGCAGAATTTTGATTTGCTGAAACAGTTAGGCAAAACAAAACGCCCGATTCTGTTAAAACGCGGATTGAATGCAACCTATGAAGAGTGGATCATGTCTGCCGAATATATTATGTCTTCCGGAAATGAAAATGTAATCCTCTGTGAGCGCGGTGTGCGTACTTTTGAGAGCTACACCAGGAATACACTGGATCTGCAGGCAATTCCGGTAATCCGGAGACTGAGTCATCTACCGATTATCGTAGACCCCAGTCATGCAGGAGGAAAATGGTGGCTGGTAGAACCGATGGCAAAAGCATCAGTAGCAGCAGGGGCAGACGGCTTGATGATCGAGGTGCACAATAATCCGGAATGTGCGCTCTGTGACGGAGGTCAGTCTCTGAAACCGGCAAAATATGACAGACTGCTGAAGGAGATTTCACAGATCGCCAAAGCTGTCGGAAAAGAAATGTAGAATGCATCTATCCGGCGGGAGGAAGAGAACATGAGAATGTATGTGGATTTAAAAGAACACGGATACCCGATTTATATCGAGCGGGGGATACTAAACCAGGCCGCGGAGCGGATCGCTGAGGTATATCAGGGAAAGAAAATCATGATTATTTCGGATGACAGTGTATTTTCATATTATGGAGAACGCTTGAAAAATATATTGTCCGTGAAATATGAATGCTATGAAACCATTATCCATCACGGCGAACCGTCCAAAAGCTTTCAGACGCTTCCGGGAGTATACAGTTCTCTGCTTGCGGCAAAAATCACCAGAACAGATTTAATCGTCGCACTGGGTGGCGGTGTGGTTGGAGATCTGGCAGGATTTGTAGCTGCAACATTTCTGAGAGGTATCAAGTTCGTACAGATTCCAACCTCGATTCTGGCACAGGTGGATTCTTCTGTGGGCGGTAAAGTAGCAGTAGATCTTCCACAGGGGAAAAACCTGGTGGGAGCGTTCTATCAGCCGGTGATGGTACTCATTGATCCGGATGTGCTGGATACACTGCCAAAGCGCTATGTGACGGACGGCTTGGGGGAAGTGATCAAATATGGGTGCATCAAGGATGCCAAATTGTTTGATGATCTGGAGAGATACGGTTCCTACGAGAACCTGAAAGAGCACATGACCGAGGTGATCGCAACCTGCGTAGATATCAAACGCAGAGTGGTAGAAGAGGATGAGTTTGACATGGGCGAAAGGATTCTTCTGAATTTCGGTCATACTCTGGCACATACGATTGAACAGTATTACCATTATGAGCGGGAGAGTCACGGGGAGGCGGTTGCCATAGGAATGTATCAGATTACACAGCTTGCTGAAGAGAGGGGACTTACAAAGACCGGAGAGGCAAAGCGGATCCAGAAGGTACTTAAGATGTACGGACTTCCGGTGCAGGCAGAGCTGCCGCTTAAATCCCTGACCGAGGCGATGAAGCTGGATAAGAAAACACTGAATAATCAGTTAAAGGTGGTACTGCTTCATGAGATAGGGGATGCTTATGCATATCCGACAGACATCTCGTTTTTCTCAGATGAAAGAATGGTCTGATATCGGATAGAACACAGGATATAAGAAAAGCTGGCTTAATTGTCAGCTTTTCTTGATTCCAGTAATTCATGGATCTTATCAGTCGGGTTCAGTACGGCACTGATGGAAATGTTGTGGTTTAGTGAATCAATGATCAGTGCCAGGAATTTGCTCATATCGGCTTTGACAAAATAAGGTTTATCATATAATTCCGGCGGAAGGTAAGTAAGGTTTGTAGTGATCAGTTTATCCAGATAGCCCTTCTCGTAATATTCGTCAAAAATCTGAAGTCCGTTGGTAAACAATCCAAAGGTCGCGCAGACGAATACGCGCGCAGCCCCCCGTTTCTTGATCTGGCGGGTAACATCCAGCATACTTTCTCCCGAAGAAATCATGTCATCGACGATGATCACCGTCTTCCCATGAACATCATCTCCCAGAAATTCATGTGCAACGATAGGATTACGTCCGTTTACTATGGTGGAGTAATCGCGGCGTTTGTAGAACATGCCCATATCCACGCCAAGAACGTTGGAAAAATACACGGCACGCTGCATCGCTCCCTCATCCGGGCTGATGATCATCAAATGATCCTTATCCACGATTAGATCAGGTACCTGCCTGAACAATGCTTTCATAAACTGATAGGACGGCATGAAATTGTCGAAGCCTTTCAGTGGAATCGCATTCTGTACCCTGGGGTCATGGGCATCAAAGGTGATAATGTTGGACACACCCATGCTGACCAGTTCTTCCAATGCCAGAGAGCAGTCAAGAGATTCCCGTTTGGTACGCTTGTGTTGGCGGCTTTCGTAAAGGAACGGCATGATTACATTGATACGGTGCGCCTTGCCGGTGGTCGCGGAGATGATCCGTTTCAGATTCTGAAAATGATCGTCTGGTGACATATGATTCAGATGACCATTCACTGTGTAGGTCAGGCTGTAATTACATACGTCAACGATCAAAAATAAATCCTTTCCGCGGATGCTTTCCCCAATGACACCTTTGGCTTCACCACTTCCGAAACGTGGGCAGGTGCCTTCTACCAGATAGGTATCTGCCTCGTAAGAGGCGTAAAGATCCGGGTCGAGAAATTCCTGAAGGGAATTCTTACGGAATGATACGATGTACTTATCAACCTGCTCAGCGAGAGGTTCACATCCGGGAACTGCGATGATCTTAAGCGGTGCGGACGGCAAAGATTTCTCTAAAAATTCAATATTTGTCATATTCTCCTCCTGAAAACAGAATGTCGAAAGCAGCCTGCCTGGTTTTCGACATTCTTTATGTTTTCTTTATACCATTATTTCATGCTCATGGCAAGAAAGAGTCTGTAAAAAATTGCATTTTTTAAAGAAATCTAGTATGATAGGAGAGTAAAAGAAAATGGGGGAGCTTAAGTTTTATGAAGCATGAGCACAAAATACGTGAAGTAGAGGAGGGCAGCATCGCCTGGGAGATGGGAATTGAGCCTGGAGATACGCTGCTTTCGATTAATGGACAGACGATAGAAGATGTTTTTGACTACCACTATTACGTAAATGACGAGGAACTTCTGGTTCTTATCGAGAAGCCGGACGGGGAAGAATGGGAACTGGAGATAGAGAAAGAGTATGAGGAAGATTTAGGAATTGAGTTCGAGCAAGGCTTGATGGATGAATACCGCTCTTGCCGGAATAAGTGCATGTTTTGTTTTATTGATCAAATGCCGAAGGGAATGCGGGAGACCTTGTATTTCAAGGATGACGATTCCAGGCTCTCTTTTTTACAGGGAAACTATGTAACTTTAACGAATATGAGTGATCATGATATCCAGAGAATTGTCCGCTATCATCTGGAGCCGATCAACATATCGATCCACACCACGAACCCACAGCTCAGATGCCGGATGCTGCACAACCGGTTTGCAGGGGATGCATTAAGGAAAGTTCAGACACTGTATGAAGGCGGGATCACCATGAATGGGCAGATTGTGCTCTGTAAGGGAATCAATGACGGCGAGGAGCTGGAGAGAAGTATCCGGGATATGAGCGGATGGCTGCCGAATCTGCAGAGCGTTTCTGTGGTTCCGGTGGGACTTACCAAGTACCGGGACGGGCTTGCACCACTGGAATCATTTGAGAAGGAAGATGCCCTGGAGGTCTTGGAGATCATCCACAGATGGCAGAAGAAATTCTATGCGGAGTATGGAACGCATTTTATTCATGCAGGAGATGAGTGGTATATTCTGGCAGAGCAGGAGGTGCCTGAAGAAGAACGCTATGACGGATATCTGCAGCTTGAAAATGGTGTGGGAATGATTCGCCTTTTGCTGAATGAATTTGAGGAGGAGTATGAGAGACTTGCAGGAGATGACAGAAAGGTACACATTTCCATGGCGACAGGGAAACTGATGTATCCTTATTTGGACAGGCTGCTCGGCAGGCTGCGCGGGAAATACCCGTATCTTCAGACAGAGCTTTATGCGATCCGCAATGATTTTTTCGGCGAGAAGATCACGGTGTCCGGGCTGATCACGGGACAGGATCTCATCGCACAGCTTAAGGGGCAGGAACTGGGTGAGATGCTACTTCTGCCCTGTAATATGCTCCGAAGCGGTGAGGATGTATTTCTGGATGATCTGACCGTAAGCCAGGTAGAAGAGGAACTGGGTGTGCAGATCAAAATCACGGGATCGAGCGGCAAAGATTTTATTTGCGCTGTACTCAAGGATGACTTATAATAGGATATCAGAGTCAAATGGTCATGAGTTTAATAAATGGAGGATTATGTATATGAGTAAACCGGTAGTTGCCATTGTGGGGAGGCCGAACGTAGGAAAATCTACGCTCTTTAACGCACTGGCAGGAGAGAAGATCGCAATCGTAAAGGATACGCCGGGGGTGACCCGGGACCGTATTTACGCGGAAGTAAGCTGGCTTGACAAAGAGTTTACCCTGATTGACACGGGAGGAATCGAGCCGGACAGCAATGACATTATTTTATCTCAGATGAGAGAACAGGCACAGATTGCCATTGATACAGCAGATGTGATTTTGTTTATGACAGATGTAAAGCAGGGACTGGTGGATTCGGATTCTAAAGTGGCGGACATGCTGAGGAGATCCCACAAACCGGTGATCCTGGTGGTAAATAAGGTGGATAACTATCAGAAGCTGATGCCGGATGTGTATGAATTTTACAATCTGGGAATCGGAGAGCCCTTCCCGATCTCAGCGGCAGAACGCATCGGAATCGGAGACATGCTGGATCAGGTTCTGGCATATTTCCCGGAAGGAGCGGGAGAAGCGGAGGAAGATGACAGACCGAGGATCGCGATAGTAGGAAAGCCCAATGTGGGAAAATCTTCTATTATCAATAAGCTGATCGGAGAGGACCGTGTGATCGTATCTGATATCGCGGGTACTACCAGGGATGCCATCGATACGGATATCGTCCACAACGGAAAGGAATATGTATTTATTGATACTGCGGGACTTCGTCGGAAAAATAAGATTAAAGAGGAACTGGAAAGATACAGTATTATTCGTACCGTTACGGCAGTAGAGCGTGCCGATGTAGTGCTGATCGTGATTGATGCGGTGGAGGGCGTGACCGAGCAGGATGCGAAGATCGCGGGAATTGCGCATGATCGTGGAAAAGGCGTGATCATCGTCGTGAATAAGTGGGATGCCATTGAAAAGAATGATAAGACGGTGAAGGAGTACGAGCATCAGGTACGGTTGATTTTATCATTTATGCCATATGCGGAAATCATGTATGTGTCTGCGAAGACCGGACAGCGGCTGGTGAAGTTGTTTGACATGATCGATATGGTGATTGAGAATCAGAACCTGCGGGTGGCAACGGGGGTACTCAATGAGATTATGACCGAGGCCGTGGCGATGCAGCAGCCGCCGTCAGATAAGGGCAAACGGCTGAAGCTCTACTATATTACACAGGTTTCGGTGAAACCACCCACATTTGTGATATTTGTAAATGATAAGGAATTGATGCATTTCTCGTATACCAGATATTTGGAAAACAAGATCAGGGAGGCATTTGGATTTAAGGGAACCTCGCTTAAGTTCTTTATCCGGGAGAGAAAGGAGAAGGATAAATAAAATGGAACGGCTGATATGTTTAGGGATTGGATATGTGTTGGGGCTGATTCAGACAGGATACATTTACGGGAAGATGAAAGGGATTGATATCCGTCAGTACGGCAGTGGAAATGCCGGTTCGACCAATGTGCTTCGGACCATGGGAATCAAGGCAGGGCTGATCACATTTCTGGGCGATTCCCTGAAATGTGTGGCGGCTGTGCTGATCGCGAGGGGAATCTTTGGGATGCGCTGCCCGGATATGCTTCCCCTTTTGTCTATGTATGCAGGATTTGGAGCAGTGCTGGGGCACAATTATCCGTTCTATCTTAAGTTTAAGGGCGGGAAAGGAATTGCGGTGACGGCAGGTATGATCTTAATGACAGACTGGAAACTGGCAGCTTTATGCCTTCTGGTGTTTATTACGATCGTGGCAATCTGTAGATATGTATCGCTGGGATCTATGGTCATTTCCGTGATCTTTTTAGCCGGACTGGTGGTGGAAGGACAGCTTGGATGGTTCGGTGTAAGCCAGAATTACTTATTTGAGATGTATGCGATCGGACTGTTGTTTACGGCATCCGCATTTTTCAAACATCGGGCGAACATTAAACGGCTTCAGAGTGGAACAGAGAATAAGATTAAGTTCAGTAAAAAAGGAGACATGAAATAGTGCAGATTGGAATTATGGGTGCAGGAAGCTGGGGAACGGCTCTTGGCATCTTACTTGATAAGAATGGACATGAGGTGACAATCTGGTCATTTAAACCGGAAGAAGCAGAATTGCTGGAAAAGATGAGGGTGAATGAGAGTAAACTACCGGGGATTGTATTGCCGGAGAGAATACATTTTACCGGTAAGATGGAGGAGGTCATCTGCGGGAAGGATGTGGTGATCCTTGCCGTGCCCTCTACTGCTATCCGTATGACAGTGCGTAAGATGAAGCCGTATGTGGCCCAAGGGCAGATTCTGGTAAATGTGGCCAAAGGAATTGAAGAAAGTACGCTTATGACTATTTCCCAGCAGATTGAGGAAGAGCTTCCGGAAGCGAATGTGGCGGTACTTTCCGGGCCCAGCCATGCGGAGGAGGTCAGCAGAGGCATGCCGACGACGGTGGTAGTCGGAGCAAAAAACAGGAGAACGGCGGAATATTTGCAGCAGATTTTTATGAGCGAAGCATTCCGTGTGTATACAAGTCCTGACATCCAGGGGATTGAACTTGGAGGTGCACTGAAAAATGTCATTGCATTGGCGGCCGGAACGGCGGATGGACTGGGTTACGGTGATAATACCAAGGCGGCTCTCATCACAAGGGGAATCGCGGAGATTACCCGCCTCGGAATGAAAATGGGCGGGAAAGCGGAGTCTTTCTCGGGGCTTACAGGAATCGGTGATTTGATTGTAACCTGTGCCAGTGTCCATAGCCGTAATCGGAAAGCAGGATACCTGATCGGCCAAGGAATGACCATGCAGGAAGCGATGGATGAGGTAAAAATGGTGGTGGAAGGTGTGCATTCGGCGAAGGCTGCGCTGAAATTGTCCAGAAAATATGATGTGTCCATGCCGATTGTGGAGGCAGTAAATCAGGTGCTGTTTGAGGATAAGAAGGCAGGGGATGCGGTAAGGGAGCTTATGCTTCGGGTTGGAAGGACAGAGAATTCGGCATTGCCCTGGGAAGAGTAGTTCACAAATAATAAAGCTCACATATATTGAAAATGTTTAGTATATTTTAAGGAAATCTTTTGAATTGTTCTATGGAAAAAATAAGAGGTGAGGGGTATACTATTTGCATAGACAAGAAGCAGTGTGAAAATAAAAATAGTAAGCGGTTAAAGGATACATGCTGACTATTTCATGCGTCGTACATAATTGCCCCGGCATGGGGAATAGCGTACTTACAGCTATAAAATGGCAACAGGCTGCAACAGTCCTGATTGCCATTTTTTAATCGGAGGAATATGATGGCATATAGAAATACGAAAGGTAACGAAGAAGAATGGATGGAGGAGCGCATTCCTATTATACGCGTGAAACCTTCCCCGTTTCAGGGGCTTAATGAAGAACAGGTGAGGGAGCGCCATGAAAGCGGCTGGGGAAATGTGGAGGTTGCACCCCCGGATCTCACGACGAGGGAGATCATTCATAAGAATGTATTTACTTATTTTAACTTGATATTTTTGATCCTTGCCGTGCTCCTATGTGTGGCCGGATCTTTTCGGAACCTGACATTTCTTCCGGTTATTATCAGCAATACCTTGATTGGAATTATTCAGGAAATCCGTGCAAAGAAGGTGCTGGAAAAACTGACTATGCTGAATGCGCCTCATGCAGATGTCGTGCGCAGCGGTAAAATCATGCGCGTGGAGGCCACAGATTTGGTGATTGATGATATTGTGATTTTCCATTCCGGCAATCAGATTTGTGCCGATGCGATGGTGGAAGACGGAGAAGTCCAGGTAAATGAATCGCTTCTGACCGGTGAGCCGGACGAGATTACCAAACGTAAGGGGGATACCCTGATGTCCGGTAGCTTTGTAGTGTCCGGTAAGTGCCGGGCACGCCTGACTGAGGTGGGAGCGGATTCCTATATTTCCAAACTGACGTTGGAGGCAAAAGCGATGCAGCAGGGAGAGCAGTCGGAAATGATCCGCTCGCTTGACCGGCTGGTGAGGGCTGTGGGGATTGGACTGATACCGATTGGGATTCTGTTGTTTGTGCAGAGCTTCTGGTTTAACGGCGAAGGATTCCGCCAAAGTATAGTTTCCATGGTGGCGGCAGTGATCGGTATGATTCCGGAGGGCCTGTACTTGCTGGCAAGTGTTGCGCTGGTGGTTAGTACGATGCGGTTGGCATCAAAGAAGGTGTTGCTGCATGATATGAAAAGTATTGAAACATTGGCGCGGGTGGATGTGCTTTGTGTGGATAAGACAGGAACCATTACTGAGGAAGGTATGGAAGTGAAGAAGGTGGTGAAGGCGAAGGCATATGACTCTGAGACGCTGCCGCCTATAAAAACGCTGATTGGTGACTTTGCGCATGCCATGGACGGAGATAATGGGACGATGCGTGCGATAAAAGAGTATTTCAAAGATCACACGAATGCAGTGGCTGCCAAAGTGATACCGTTCAGCTCATCTGTGAAGTACAGCGGAGTGATATTTGCGGAAGATTCTTATGTGATGGGAGCACCAGAATTTGTACTGCGGGAAGATTATCCGAAGTATCAGGGGAAGGTGGAGCTTCTTACCTCGCGAGGTTACCGGGTACTGGTATTTGGCAAATATGACGGGGAACCGGACGGGAAGCCGCTTACCGGGAAGGTAACACCTTATGCTTATGTTCTGCTGGTGAATAAAGTGAGGAAGGAGGCGCCGGCCACATTTAAGTATTTTGAGGAGCAGGGTGTAGAGATTAAAGTTATTTCCGGAGATAATCCGCTTACGGTTTCTGAGACGGCAAAACAGGCCGGTATCCGCGGAGCTGCTAAATTTGTAGATGCGGGCACTTTGAAAACGGAAGAAGACATAGAAAAAGCAGTGGAGGAATATACAGTATTCGGGCGTGTCGTACCGGAACAGAAACGACAGTTTGTCCAGGCTCTCAAGAAAAAAGGCCATACAGTGGCCATGACAGGAGACGGAGTCAATGATGTACTGGCACTGAAGGATGCGGATTGCTCGGTGGCAATGGCGTCGGGAAGTGATGCGGCAGTTCAGGCATCTCAGGTGGTCCTGCTGGAATCAGACTTCTCACGGATGCCTGAGGTGGTGATGGAAGGGCGCAGAGTCGTGAATAATATCCAGCGCTCAGCGAGCTTGTTCCTGGTAAAAAATATTTTCTCATTCCTGCTTTCTATCTATGCGGTAGTGTTTATGATCACTTATCCGCTGGAACCGTCCCAGGTGTCGCTGATCGCTATGTTTACGATCGGTATTCCAGCATTTTTCCTGGCACTGCAGCCGAATAAGGAGAGGATACAGGGCCATTTTCTCACCAATGTGTTTTTGAAGGCACTGCCGGCGGGGCTTACGGATGTGGTGGCAGTAGGTGCACTGGTGAGCTTTGCGGAGGTATTCGATGTAGCCCCGGGTGATGTGGCTACGGCGTCGACGATGCTTCTTGCGATTGTCGGTTTTATGATTCTGTTTAAGATCTGTAAGCCTATGAATGCGTTGAGGGTGACTGTGTGGATCGGATGTGTTATCGGGCTTCTCGGATGCAGTATCTTCCTGCCGGATCTGTTTGCGATTAAAGGTATGTCAAAAGAGTGTATTATGCTGTTTGTAGTATTTTCAATCGCGACAGAGCCAGTACTCAGATATCTGACCAGGTTTGTCGAGGTGATGCGGGAATGGTATTGGAAGAAAAAAGAAAGAAACGGGCAGCAGAAAACAAGACCTGTACGGAAGGGAATCAGTCTTAGGTATAGGCGATAGAATTATAGTCGTTTTGGATGAAACAAGGAGACAGGAGGAATCTCTCGATTATGAGAGATTCCTCCTGCCAGGTTAAAGTGGAACCTCTTTCCCGAGAGACGCATAGGTGAAAATTCCTTCTGCCAGTACCTTGTTGTCCTGATCCATGACAGAGATATTATACACAAGTACACGTTTGCCCGCTTTTAGTTCCCGGGCGACGGCCGTGAGGCGGGTGGAATTGATTCCGGGTCTCAAGTAATGAAAGCTGGCATCCAGAGTGGTTACGAGATAGCCGTGAGAGCACGCAGCAGCACCGCCAACTACATCAGCGATGGTGTAGAGGCATCCTCCATGGACGGAGCCGATTGGGTTCATGGAATGTTCGGTAACCGGCATCGAAGCTTCGGCATAGCCCAGCTTAATATCGGTGACGGTCAGATTCATGGTTTTGGCAAATGCATTTCCAAAGTTACGGAAATTCTTTAGTTTTTCAAAATCCATTGGTGTGATTCCTTTCAAAAATGAATGATTTTGAGAGAGAATTCTGTTTTAAAATTCCTGATAATGGATAAAAACAGATTCGTTTATCAGGACGAAAGAATCCTGATTAAGTGCTCACATTATACTTCAAATGGCGGTGACAGTCAATAAGGCTCCGGAGATCAGTTAAAATGGATTTCCAATCTGGTAGAAAGCCGTATTCATAAGGCATATCGTGCGATTGAAAGAATATGTAATTCGAAAGGAAGTAAAGAAATTTCCCAGGTCTAAATAAGTCATTTGAAGCATACATTGTATCAGCCAGTTAAAGGGGGACATCGTATGAATACATTTGACTTATACAAGGACATCGAGACAAGGACAGGCGGGGAGATCTACATTGGGATCGTGGGGCCGGTGCGGACGGGGAAATCTACATTTATCAAACGGTTTATGAATCTTATGGTATTGCCGCAGATGGAGGATGAGCATGCTAAAAAGCGGGCACAGGATGAACTGCCCCAATCGGCATCGGGAAAAACCATCATGACCACTGAGCCCAAATTTGTGCCGAAGGAGGCCGCGAAGATTGATCTGGCGGAGGATGTAAGCGCAAAGGTGCGTCTGATCGACTGTGTGGGATATATGGTGGAGGGAGCTGCGGGCCATACGGAAAATGATGTGGAGCGGCAGGTGAAGACGCCATGGTTTGACTATGAAATCCCATTTACAAAGGCGGCAAGTATCGGAACACAGAAGGTAATTCACGATCATTCTACCATAGGGATTGTGATTACCGCAGATGGAAGCTTTGGCGAGATTCCCCGGGAGAACTACAAACCGGCGGAAGAAAGGACGATTCAGGAGCTCAAAAACATCGGGAAACCGTTTATTGTGCTGGTAAATACGCAGAAGCCATACGGAGAAGAAGCGAAGAAGACTGCATCCGAGATTGAAGAGAAACATGGAGTGATTGCGATGACGGTAAACTGTGAACAGCTCCGGGAGGAAGATATTCATCGGATCATGGAACAGATATTATTTGCCTTTCCGGTATCGGAGATGCGGTTTTTTATCCCAAAATGGGCGGAAATGCTGCCGCGTGATCATAAGGTTAAGGCGGAGCTGCTTTCCTATGTGAAAGAGATTCTGGGAAATGTAAATGAAATACGGGATGTCCAGCAGGTGATAAGAACACCGGAAAGTCCATACATAACTGATGTAAAGACAGAAGAGATATCGATGGATACTGGGTGCATTTCTGTGGATATTCGTGTGGACGATGCATATTATTATGAGACATTGAGCGAATTGACGGGAACCAGGATTGGCGATGAATATGATCTGATCGGTACGATGAAAGAATTGGCGGCTCTGAGGGCAGAGTATGAGAGTGTGAAGGATGCTATGGATGCGGTGAAGGCAAAAGGCTATGGTGTGGTCAGTCCAAGCAGAGATGAGATTCGTCTGGATGAGCCGGTAGTCATTAAGCAGGGCAGTAAATTTGGGGTCAAGATTCACTCGGAGGCGCCGTCTATTCACATGATTCGGGCGAATATTGAGACGGAGATTGCCCCGATCGTGGGAAATGAGCAGCAGGCAAATGACTTGATTCAGTATATCAAGGAGGCGGATCAGTCAACGGATGGCGTATGGGGGACGAATATTTTCGGAAAATCCATTGAAGAATTGGTGATGGACGGCATGAGAAATAAGATTACTATGATCAATGATGAGAGTCAGGTAAAATTACAGGATACGATGCAGAAAATCGTGAATGACAGTAATGGAGGAATGGTTTGTATCATTATTTAACCTGTGATCAAAAGAAGGAACGTTTTTTCGCTTTATACATAAGATAAAATAAAAAAGAGGTTTCTGCCATGAATGGAGTGTTATGGGCATCGTGCGGTACCGGGTTTGCGTTTTTTATGACGTCGCTTGGTGCTGCCACGGTGTTTTTATTTGGGCATGTAAGTCGGCGCAGATGTGGGGAGGATAGTGGGGTAACAAGTGGTGTGCTGGGAGGAAGTATGCAGCGAGTTTTTATGGGATTTGCAGCAGGAGTGATGATTGCAGCCTCCATCTGGTCGCTGCTTCTGCCGGCGATGGATGAGGCAAAAAAGCAGGGAGATTTGGGAGTGATCCCTGCGGCGGGAGGATTTATCATCGGTGTGGCCTTTCTGATTATTCTTGATAAAAAGGTTCGCATGCTATATAAAAAGAAGGAGATGCTTTCAGCCTGCGGCTCCAGAAAAACCACGCTTTTAATCTCGGCTGTTACCATTCACAATATCCCGGAAGGTATGGCAGTCGGCCTGGCATTCGCTCTGGCAGCCCAGTATCAGAATGAGGCGATGCTCTATGCCTCAGCCATGGCGCTTGCAATTGGAATCGGTGTTCAAAACTTTCCCGAAGGAGCAGCCGTATCGCTGCCGCTTCTGCAGGAAGACTTCTCGCCGCGAAAGGCATTTCTGGTGGGAACTTTATCCGGAATTGTAGAACCGATATTCGGAATCGGAGCTGTCTTCATGGCGGGTAACATAAGACCCTACATGCCATGGCTCCTCTCTTTTGCCGCAGGAGCCATGATGTACGTAGTAGCCAAAGAACTAATCCCCACCTCAGCATCAGAGGACGACGACAAAGGAAGCATTGCGGTAATGGGAGGCTTCCTTTTAATGATGGTTTTAGATGTAGCACTTGGGTAAACGGCAAAAATGTGGTATAATGTCGAAGACATGGTATACTGTCCACGTAGGCTATGAGCAGTGCCAAAGTGCAGACGAATTATTTCTTCTGCACTTTGATAGGGCGAAGGTTGGCATTACTTACATGAAAGGGGAGTAAATGATGGAAAAACAATACGATATGCTAATGAAGTGTTATGAATATTGCCGGCAGATTACGGATTTTGTGCCCGAGATCGCACTGGTATTGGGAAGCGGCCTGGGAGATTTCGCAGATGCGATAGAGAAAGTTTGTGAGATTCCTTACCGGGATATCCCGGGATTTCCGGTGTCTACGGTTGCCGGACATGACGGAAGATACATTTTCGGATACCTGGAAGGGATTCCTTTGGTACTGATGAAGGGAAGAGTACATTATTATGAAGGATATACTATGGATGAGGTTGTAAGGCCAATCCGCCTGATGAAACTTTTGGGAGCAAAGATTCTGTTTTTGACGAATGCGTCAGGCGGTCTGAACGAGAGCTTTACAGCGGGAGATTTTATGATGCTGACAGACCAGATCTCCCAGTTTGTGCCCTCGCCGCTTAGGGGAAAGAATATAGAAGAGCTGGGAACTCGTTTCCCGGATATGAGTGAGATTTATGACCGGGATTTGCGGGAAATCCTGCGTGGGGCGGCTAAGGAAGAGGGGATTGACATGAAAGAGGGTATTTACATCCAGTTTCCGGGACCAAACTTTGAATCTCCGGCAGAGGTGCGCATGGCACAGTTTTTGGGTGCGGATGCTGTCGGTATGAGCACGGCCTGCGAGGCGGTGGCGGCAAATCATATGGGTATGCGTATCTGCGGGATTTCCTGTGTGGTTAATATGGGCTGCGGTATTCAGAAAACTCCGCTGAACCATGAAGAGGTGCAGGAGATGGGCAAAAAGAAAGGCCGGGACTTTAAACGCCTGGTAAGAAGAGCGATTCTTAATATGGGAAGTAAGACAGGAAAGGCCATTGATTAAGAAAACAATAAGGCAAATCATATTGCGCAAATATTTCAGGGTGTGGTATACTCATATTTACATCGAAAGAGAAAGGACGATTATCCATGAAAGCAGCAATTTTACCAGTGGATACATTAATATACAGAAAATTGAAGGAAGATACTTGTACTCCTATCGTGAAGAGGATGCTGAGTCAGGTGAGCTTTAAGGTGGAACTGATTCAGCCGGTTCCGAATGATAAAGAGGTGCTTCGCAAGGTAATGGCGCGGATCGCGGATTCCGGTGCAGCGGATTTAATACTTACGATCGGCGGTATCGGATGCCGTGAGGAGGACTGGGCACCCGAGGCGACTAAGGCGGTGGTGGACAAAGAGATTCCGGGGATGGGAGAGGCGATGCGCCTTTATATGATCCGTACCAGAAAGCGGGCTATGCTGACCCGTGCGACAGCGGGAATCCGGGGCAATACGCTGATCGTGAATCTTCCGGGGACTCCCAAGGTGATGAAGGAATGCCTGGAGTATATTATGCCCGAGATTGTGTACACGACAGAAGTTGTGCTGGGCGAGCACGATGATATCAAAGAGTAGTAGGATAGATGTCAGAGCATCTGCGGGATTGCAGATGGGCAGAATGGAAGAGATATATGAAGGTTACCTATATTTTTCACAGCAGTTTTGCCGTTGAACTCGAGCGGCATGTGTTGATTTTTGATTATTATACCGGAGAGATTCCAGTATTCAATCCGGAAAAACAGTTACTTGTTTTTGCAAGTCATTTCCATCCGGATCATTATAATAAGAAGATATTGGACTGGGAGCAGGAATACCCGAATGTGAAATATGTGTTTTCAAAAGATATTCCAATTCGCAGGGAAGAGCGGGATGAGAGTATGTTCTTCATGAAAAAGCGAGATGTGTTGGAAATTGCGGGATGCCATATAAGAACTCTTCGTTCCAACGATGAGGGTGTTGCATATCTGGTACAGGTGCCTGATGGAAAAGACGGGCAAAAGACGATCTATCACGCGGGTGATTTGAACTGGTGGTACTGGGAAGGTGAGCCGGAAGAAGAGAACCGGAAACTGACGCAGGAGTTTAAAACAGAATTAGAGTCGCTTAAAGGCGTGAAGATTGATCTGGCATTTCTTCCGCTTGATCCCCGGCAGGAGGTGCAGTATTTTTGGGGATTTGACTGGTTCATGCGGCAGGTTGGAGCGAAATGTGCCGTGCCTATGCATATGTGGGGCCAGTATGATGTTTGCAAGCGGCTGCTTGGACAAGAGGAATCAGAACCGTACCGGGAGAAGATCCAGGTGATTTGCCAAAAAGGAGACAGTTTTCTGGTCGGAGAGGACATATAGGGAAAACAGTATCGGAAAGAAGACAGGATAAAGGGGAATAATAAATGAAGGTGAAGATTTACACAGACGGGGCAGCCCGGGGGAATCCGGATGGGCCGGGAGGATATGGCACCGTGTTGGAATATGTGGATTCCAAAGGAGATTTGCACACGAAGGAATTATCCCAAGGGTATGTGAGAACGACGAACAACCGTATGGAGTTGATGGCAGTGATCGCAGGTCTGGAAGCGTTGAATCGTCCGTGCCAGGTAGAGTTGTACTCTGATTCTCAGTATGTGGTGAATGCGTTTAATCAGCATTGGCTGGATAGTTGGATGAAAAAGGGCTGGAAGCGCGGGAAGAATGAACCGGTCAAGAATGTGGATCTATGGAAGCGTCTGCTTGCGGCGAAGGAGAAGCACCAGGTACAGTTTATCTGGGTGAAAGGTCATGCCGGGCACCCGCAGAATGAAAGATGTGATACACTGGCAACAAAAGCTGCAGATGGAAATGCTCTGATTGTAGATGAAGGGCTGGAGACATAAGAGGTACTGAGAACAAAGTTAAAAGTAACACAAGAATTGAATGGGAGGCTGTGACATTTCGATGTTGCAATCTCCCTCTAATTATGTTAGAGTGTTTAAAGCAAGTAAGACAAACGTTCGCGGCTGCAGGTGCCGAAAGGCCGCAGGTGAGGAAAGTCCGGGCTCCATAGGGCAGGATGCCGGATAACGTCCGGTGGAGGTGACTCCAAGGCCAGTGCAACAGAAATAAACCGCCTGTGCGTTAGGCGCAGGTAAGGGTGGAAAGGCAGTTTAAGAGACTACCGCCCCTGTGGTAACACAGGGGGCAGATGTAAACCCCATTCGGAGCAAGACCAGAAGGAGACCGGCGTGCTGATATGTGTATGTCTGCGGTAAGAAGAGAGTGCAGGCATAGACATATCAGCGCGCAAGTGGCGGCCCGTCACGTCTCAGGTAGGTCGCTGGAACCTGCTGGCGACAGCAGGTCTGGATAGATGAACGTTCACGACATAACCCGGCTTATCGTCTTGCTTGCTTTTTTGTTTTTTGGGGATATTGGGAAGGAAAGTAGGATAGAAAAAGGGAGGCATCTTGATGATGCCTCCGATATTTTTAGGAGTTAGTGACGGCCGTATTTTTCTTCGCAGTATTTGCAGCGGTATACCTCGTTTTCTTCGTCGGTGAGGACGAAGACGTGGTCGAGCTCCTGCTCGATGGAGGTGATGCAGCGGGGGTTTTTGCATTTGATTACGTTTTTGATCTCTTTGGGTAAGCGTAATTTACGTTTGTCCACTATGGTCTCGTTTTCAATGATGTTCACGGTGATGTTGTGGTCAATGAAACCGAGGATATCAAGGTCGATGATGTCGATGGGACATTCGATCTTGATGATGTCTTTTTTGCCCATTTTATTGCTGCGGGCGTTTTTGATGATGGCTACGCAGCAGTCCAGTTTATCAAGGCGAAGGTATTTGTAGATGTCCATGCTCTTGCCGGCCTGGATGTGGTCGAGAACGAAGCCTTCGCTGATCTGTCCTATGTTTAATCGGTTTTCTACCATGATTGTTTTCCTCCTGATTCTTTTCTTAGTTGCCAGGTATACTTAAGCGGCAGTTAGGCAGATGTCATTACATCTATTCCACATGGATGCCGAGCAGTGTAAGGATAAGTGCCATACGGATGTAGACGCCATATTGAACCTGTTTAAAATAAACGGCTCTTGGGTCATCGTCCACTTCGACGGAAATCTCATTGACACGGGGAAGGGGATGGAGTACCAGCATGTCTTGTGGAGCCAGTTCCATTTTCTTCTTGTCCAGAATGTAGAAATCTTTCATGCGGACATAGTCTTCTTCGTTGAAGAAACGTTCTTTTTGTACACGAGTCATGTAGAGGAGATCCAGGGTGGGAAGGGCATCTTCCAGGCGGACTACTTCGGTATATGGAATATGCTGTTTGTCCAGAACATCCTTGCGGACATAGCCCGGCAGCCGTAGCTCTTCCGGAGAAATCAGTACAAATTCAATATCTTCATAACGTACCAGGGCGTTGATCAAAGAGTGCACGGTGCGGCCAAATTTTAAATCACCGCAGAGCCCGATTTTCAAGTGGTTCAAGCGCCCTTTTAAAGAGCGGATGGTAAGCAAATCGGTTAGAGTCTGGGTAGGATGCTGGTGCCCGCCGTCTCCGGCATTGATCACCGGGATGGTGGCATGCTGGCTGGCTACCATAGGTGCACCTTCCTTGGGGTGGCGCATGGCACAGATGTCAGCATAGCAGGAAATCATTCGAATGGTATCGGATACGCTTTCGCCTTTGGCCGCAGAACTGGATGCAGCGGAGGAGAAGCCCATAATGCTTCCGCCAAGATTTAACATAGCAGCTTCATGGCTGAGGCGTGTACGTGTACTGGGCTCATAGAACAATGTGGCCAGCTTCTTCCCCTCACATGCATGAGCATATTTTTCCGGATGAGCTTCAATATCACCGGCCAGATCCATAAGCTGTTCCAGTTCTTCCACGGAAAAATCCAAAGGATTCATTAAGTGTCTCATAAAAAGAAACCTCCCTTATCTTGGTAAAGTATTTAGTCATTTCATTTAGTTTTTCCTATTAATCATATACTAAATCCAGTCTCATTTCAACCAGGTTTTTTTCTCTGTTTTACGGTTTGCGGAGTTTTTCAAAATGATAAGGGAAAGAGGTATGGATTTTGTGTGAAAAATGTATTATACTGTTTTGAGAATTCATGTGATATCAGGGGTACGAAGTACGGAGAAATCCGCAGGTATCAAAGGAGAAATACTTTTTGACCCCGATGTCTTAATATTATACCAGAGGAGAAAGTGCATGCAGAGGTTAGAGACATTAGAAGAGATGAGAGAGAAATTAGATGAGATTGACAGCCAGATTTGTACGCTTTATGAGGAACGTATGCAGGTCTGTTCTCAGGTGGCGGATTATAAGATTAAGAATGGACGACAGGTGCTGGACCGCACCCGTGAAAATGCTAAGCTTTCTGTAGTGGAGTCGAAGGCTTCTACAGAGTTTAATAAAAAGGGAATCCGGGAGCTTTTTGAACTTTTGATGTCTGTCAGCAGAAAATTACAGTATCAGCGGCTGGCGGAAGAGGGAGCATTCGGCAGGCTGCCTTTTATCAGGATAAATGAGTTGGATACCACAGGAGTGCGCGTGGTATTTCAGGGGGTAGAAGGTGCGCATAGCCAGGCGGCGATGAAGAAATACTTCGGAGATAAGGTAAATAGTTTTCATGTTGCTACTTTCCGGGAGGCAATGGTGGCGATTGAAGAGGGAACGGCCGATTATGCAGTACTTCCTATTGAGAACTCTTCAGCAGGGTCAGTGGATCAGATGTATGATCTGTTAGTGGAATTTGAGAATTATATCGTAGGAGAGACCTATCTTCCCATCGAACAGATGCTGGCAGGACTTCCGGGTACGAAGCTTACGCAGATTCAAAGAGTATATTCGCACCCCCAGGCACTTATGCAGAGTGCTAAGTTTTTGGATTCGCATGGAAGCTGGCAGCAGATCAGCGTGGCAAATACGGCGGTTGCGGCGAAGAAAGTAGTGGAGGATAACGATCCTGCGCAGGCTGCGGTCTGCAGTGAATATGCGGCAGAATATTATGGACTTGAGATTTTGGAGAGGAAGATCAACTTCGAGGCGGATAATGCGACGAGATTTATTGTGATCACGAATCAGAAAGTATTTCTGGAAAAGGCGTCCAAAATCAGCATTTGCTTTGAAGTACCTCATGAGAGCGGCTCTTTGTATCATTTGCTGTCTCATTTTATATATAATAATCTGAACATGACTAAGATTGAGTCTCGTCCTGTGGAGGGGAGAAGCTTTGAGTATCGTTTCTTTGTGGATTTCGATGGGAATCTGGCGGATGCGGCGGTGAAGAATGCGATTCGGGGATTGCGGGAAGAGGCACTGAACCTGAAGATACTTGGAAATTATTAAAGTCACCTTAAGTCGGATGGGCGGCCGAGGCAATAGGTAGCTACCGCTTACACACTACTATTTTGCGAAGCGTGTTACTGAAGACGGAGTGAACAGTAACAATAGATAAAACGAACAGGAGCGAAGCTGAGAATGAGAACGAATGAATTGATTCTTTATAAGTACATGGAGCATGAAGAACTGCTCAAGGATATGACTTTTTTGATTGAAAATGCAGATAATGAATACTATAATAAGGAAGATTTAAAAGGCCTTTTATTTGAATCGTTAAATGAGATGATTGAGCTGGCGAGCAGTTATGGATTTGAGGGAAATCTCTGGCATAATTTTCTCACGTTCCTGCTGGCAAACAGTGAAAATGCTTACAGTACGGCATGCGAGGTTGTAGGTGAGGTGGAAGGAAGTATCAATCAGGCAGCGCTTCATGACCTGGAGATTTTTAAAGAACTTTTTGACTGCGATCTTCATGAGATGGAGGAGAAGATCGGGGTAAGCTGTATGTATATGATTGAGGAGTATCATCACACCAATGGGCATGGGAAAGTGTTTAACAAGCGGATTCGTGACCGGATCTGTGACTTGAGCAGGGCACTCGGAGGGGCAAAGGATGCTGCAGAGTTTAAGAAAATTGTGACCGCATTTTATAAAGAATTCGGTGTCGGCAAGCTGGGGCTTCATAAAGCATTCCGCGTAGACCATGACGAAAACGGCGTACAGATCGTCCCGATCACGAATATTGCTCATGTACATCTCGATGATCTGGTGGGATATGAGATGGCAAAGAAGAAGCTCATTGATAATACGGAAGCTTTTGTAAACGGCAAAAAGGCGAACAACTGCCTCCTTTTTGGTGATGCGGGAACTGGAAAATCTTCCTCAATTAAGGCAATATTGAATCAGTATTATGACCGGGGCCTTAGAATGATCGAAGTGTACAAGCATCAGTTCCAGGATTTGAATGATGTGATCGCCCAGGTAAAGAACCGGAATTATAAATTTATCATCTACATGGATGATTTGTCTTTTGAGGAATTTGAAATTGAATATAAATATCTAAAAGCAGTGATCGAAGGCGGGCTGGAAAAGAAACCGGACAATATCCTAATCTATGCGACTTCGAACCGCCGTCATCTGGTGCGAGAGACCTTTAGGGATAAGGCGGACCGGGATGAAGAGCTGCACACAAATGATACGGTACAGGAAAAGCTGTCGCTTGTGGGCCGTTTCGGTGTGACGATTTACTTCGGAAAACCGGATAAGAAGGAATTCCAGAAGATCGTGAAAGCGCTCGCTGTAAGAAATGACGTAAATATGCCGGAGGAGGAGCTTCTTCTGGAAGCCAATAAATGGGAGCTCAGTCATGGCGGTTTAAGTGGAAGGACGGCACAGCAGTTTATTGATTACCTTTTGGGACAGCAGTAAAATAGCTTTGAGAATTTTTTTCAAATAGCATTGACAAGAATGCGTGCAGCCGATATAATAGCAACGAATCGATAAGGGAGTAGTTGGCGCGTGGCGTAGTTTTGTCAACATACTGGCGGCTTGGCCGTCTGGCATTACTTTAAATAATGAGACTTATCCGTGGCGATGCTACGGGTAGGTCTTTTTTGGTTGCCGGGTATCTGTGTGACAGTTCGGTGGCCGTTTACCCTGACGTATGGAATTTTTTGGAAGTAGGAAAAGGGAAGGAGATTTTTCGAAAAATGAGAGCGGTGGAGTTATTTCTAATTGCAGTGGGGCTTTCCATGGATGCATTTGCTGTATCAATTTGTAAAGGGCTGGCGATGAAGAAATGTACCTGGAGGAAGGCTGTACTTGCGGGAGTCTGGTTTGGCGGGTTTCAGGCGCTTATGCCGGCTGCCGGATATTTGCTGGGGGTGCAATTTCAGAATGTGATCACATCGATTGATCATTGGATCGCGTTTGTGCTTTTGGGGCTGATCGGAGGGAATATGGTCAGAGAAGCACTTCAACCGGAAGAATGCTGTGGGGAAGCGGACGAGAGTATGGATGTAAAGACGATGTTTGCGCTGGCTGTTGCAACCAGTATAGATGCGCTGGCGGTCGGTGTGACCTTTGCATTTCTGCGTGTGAGCATCGTGCCTGCGGTATCGTTTATCGGGGTTACAACCTTTGTGATCTCCTGTGCGGGGGTAAAGATCGGAAATATTTTCGGCTCGAAATATAGAAATAAGGCAGAATTTGCCGGAGGGATTATATTGATTTTGATGGGAACGAAGATTCTTCTGGAGCATTTGGGAATTCTTCCGTTTTAGCGGTTGGCATTTGTAGGATTCGGGAAAAACACCGGTTGCACTTTGAATAGGGAATTGGTATACTTAAAGGCAGTTGGAAATTGGCGGAAGTATATTTTGAACGGGAGATTAGCAGTATGAAATGGAATAAATTCAGATTAAAGACGACCACCGAGGCAGAAGAGATTGTGAGCAGTATGCTGATGGATCTGGGAATTCAGGGAATTGAGATTGAGGACAAAATTCCTATGAGCCAGGCGGAAAAAGAGCAGATGTTTGTGGATATCCTGCCGGAGGTAGATGTGGATGACGGCGTGGCTTATATCAGTTTTTATCTGGAAGAGGAAGAAGATAAGGAAACCGTGCTTGCCGCGGTGCGCCGCGAGCTGGAAGATATGCGTTCTTATGTGGAAGTGGGAAGCGCAGAGATTGAACTGTCCCAGACAGAGGATGTGGACTGGGTCAACAACTGGAAGCAATATTTTCATCAGTTCTACGTGGACGATATCCTGATCATTCCTTCCTGGGAGGAAGTAAAGCCGGAGGATGAAGGCAAGATGATCGTGCATATCGATCCCGGTACGGCGTTTGGAACGGGAATGCATGAGACGACTCAGCTTTGTATCCGTCAGATCCGCAAGTTTGTATCGCCGGATACCACTATTTTGGATGTAGGCTGCGGAAGTGGAATCCTTGGAATGCTGGCACTTATGTTTGGGGCGAAGTATTCGGTGGGAACGGATCTTGATCCCTGCGCAATCGATGCGACGTATGAGAACATGGAGGTCAACGGAATCGGAGAAGAACGCTATGAAGTGATGATCGGAAATATCATTGACGATAAAGAAGTGCAGGATAAAGTCGGATATGGGAAGTATGACATCGTGGTTGCCAATATCCTGGCAGATGTACTGGTTCCTCTTACTCCTGTGATTGTAAATCAGTTGAAAACAGGCGGAATTTACATTACCAGTGGTATTATCGATGATAAAGAAGAGACGGTAGTAACTGCAGTGAAGGCAGCAGGCCTTACTGTGCTGGAAGTAAATTACCAGGGAGAATGGGTATCTGTAACCGCAAGGAAGGATTTTTAGGGAGAAAGCGGGATAAACGATGCCGGTAGGATGCCGATAGAAAATCAGGCATTGATCAGAGGAGAGGACAATGTATCATTTTTTTGTAACGCCTTCCCAGGTGAAGGAACATACAATTTATATAGAAGGTTCTGATGTAAATCATATGAAGAATGTGCTTCGGCTTCATATCGGGGAACAGGTGGAGATAAGTGACGGGAATAATCTGAAGTATCTCTGCCGGGTGTCAGCGTATGAGGATGAAAGTGCCGTGCTTGAAATTCTTGAAATGAAAGATGCGGATACAGAACTGAGCTCCCGGCTCTACCTGTTTCAGGGACTTCCCAAAGGGGACAAGATGGAGCTGATCGTGCAGAAGGCTGTCGAACTTGGCGTATGTGAGGTGATCCCGGTAGCAATGAAACGTTCCGTGGTCAGGCTGGATGAGAAGAAGGCGACAAAGAAGGTACAGCGGTGGAACAGTATTTCCGAAAGCGCCGCAAAACAGGCAGGCAGGAGCCGGATTCCAGTGGTGACAAAGGTTCTGACTTATAAAGAGGCCTTGAAAAAGGCGGAGGAACTGGATGTTGTTCTGCTTCCTTATGAGTTGGCAGAAGGGATGGAAGGGACAAGAGCCATCATCCGTTCTATAGAAAAAGGGCAGTCCGTAGGGATTTTTATCGGCCCTGAAGGCGGATTCGAGAAAGAAGAAGTGGATGCGGCCAAAGAGGCAGGCGCCAAAGTGATCACTTTGGGAAGAAGAATTCTCCGGACGGAGACGGCTGGATTTACCGTGCTTTCCATTCTGATGTTTGAACTGGAAGACTGAGGAAGTAAGCAGAAGGAGACGTTAAGATCTGCAGCGTTGTAAGTAACAGTTGTAATATTACTCCCGGTATTATCAAAGAAAAACAAAAGGAATCTGCAGCGGTCATACGGGATAGATTGATTTGGCAGAAAATGCCATGTGGCATAAGATATATTGAGAAACTATTTTAGGAGACGTATAGAAATGGAAGTTTATCTTGATAATTCAGCGACAACCAAAGCATATGAGAGTGTTCGCGATATAGTTGGAAAAGTGATGTGTGAGGACTATGGCAATCCTTCTTCCATGCATACAAAGGGAGTGGAGGCAGAACGGTATGTCCGGGATGCCAGAGAGACTTTGGCGAAGATTTTGAAGGTACAGGAAAAAGAGATTTATTTTACCTCGGGAGGGACGGAGAGTGATAACCTTGCATTGATCGGCGGAGCACGGGCGAATCACCGTGCGGGCAAACACCTGATCACCACGTCGATTGAGCATCCGGCTATTCTGAATACAATGAAATATCTGGAGGAAGAAGAGGGATACCGAGTTACCTATCTTCCCGTGGATGAGTACGGAAGAGCACGTCTGGATGCGCTGAAAGAAGCGCTTTCACCCGACACGATCTTGGTATCCATGATGTATGTCAACAATGAGGTGGGGGCTGTCCAGCCGGTCGCTGAGGCTGCGAGTATCATTAAAGCCTATAATCGGAACATTTTGTTTCATGTAGATGCGGTCCAGGGGTTTGGAAAGTATCGGATTTACCCCAGAAAGATGGGAATCGATATGCTGTCGGTCAGCGGGCATAAGATTCACGGACCGAAAGGGATCGGTTTCCTTTATATTAATGAAAGAGTGAAAATAAAACCGATCGTATTCGGAGGAGAACAGCAGAAAAACATACGTTCCGGTACGGAGAATGTGCCGGGAATCGCGGGAATCGCGCAGGCGGCAAGAGAGATCTATGACAGACTGGATGAAAAAGTGGAGAAGATGCGCAGACTGAAGCAGCGTTTCATTGACGGAGTGATGCGGATCGACCATACCACCGTGCACGGACTGTGCGACGAGACCAGTGCCCCTCACATTATCAGCGTAGGAATCGCCGGTATCCGAAGCGAGGTGCTCCTGCATGCGCTGGAAGAAAAGGGAATCTATGTGTCATCCGGTTCAGCCTGTTCGTCCAATCACCCGGCGGTCAGCGGAGTTTTGAAAGGAATCGGGGCGAAGAAGGAATATCTGGATGCGACTTTGCGATTTAGTATGTCGGAATTTACAACGGAAGAAGAGATTGACTATACGCTGCAAACATTATATAATTGTGTACCAATGTTGAGAAAATACACGCGCCATTAGGAGGAAGTAATGAAATTTCAAACGTATTTGATAAAATATGGAGAGATCGGAATTAAAGGAAAGAACCGGTATCTCTTTGAGGATGCACTGGTGAGACAGGTGAGATTCTCGTTAAGGGATGTGGACGGTGAGTTTAAGGTCTACAAAGCCCAGGGAAGAGTTTATGTAGACTGTAGCGGGGAGTATGACAATGACGAGGTGACGCAGGCGCTTCAGACCGTATTCGGAATTGTGGGAATCTGCCCTGTGGTCCGTAGAGAAGATAAAGGCTTTGAGGAACTGAAAAAAGATGTGATCGCTTATATGGATGAGGTATATCCGGATAAGCACCTGACCTTTAAGGTGGATTCACGCAGAGCCAAAAAGACCTATTCGAAGAAATCTATGGAGATCAATGCCGAGCTTGGCGAGGCAATTCTCGATGCATTCCCGGAGATTCGAGTGGATGTGCATGGGCCGGACGTACTGCTCCATGTAGAGGTGCGCGAGGACATCTATATTTATTCGGAAATCATTCCGGGACCGGGAGGAATGCCTATCGGAACCAATGGAAAGGCGATGCTTCTGCTTTCGGGAGGAATCGACAGCCCGGTTGCAGGCTATATGATCGCAAAGCGCGGGGTAGGGCTTTGCGCCACCTATTTTCATGCGCCGCCGTATACCAGTGAAAGGGCAAAGCAGAAGGTGATCGATCTGGCAAAACAGGTGTCCAGATATACGGGACCGATTAGGCTGCACATCGTCAATTTTACGGACATTCAGTTGGAAATCTATGAGAAATGCCCGCATGACGAGTTGACGATCATTATGCGCCGCTATATGATGCGGATCGCGGAGGAGTTTGCTGCCCAGGATGACTGCCTGGGACTGATTACTGGTGAGAGTATCGGACAGGTGGCAAGCCAGACGATGCAGAGCCTTGCGGCGACCAACGATGTATGTACTCTGCCGGTTTATCGTCCGCTGATCGGATTTGACAAGCAGGAGATTGTAGAGGTATCTGAAAAGATTGGTACCTATGAGACTTCAATCCTTCCGTTTGAGGATTGCTGTACGATTTTTGTGGCGAAGCATCCGGTTACAAGACCGGATATCGGAGTGATCCGTAAATCAGAAGAAAAACTGAAAGATACGATTGATGCGTTATATCAGCGCGCAGTGGAGACGGCGGAGACGATGGTGGTTTCCGTACATGGCTAAGAGGCAATCGAATGAAAGAGAATTTCGGCGGCGGAAAGGAAGATACCCTGGTTTTTGGGGGATGATCGGACAGAGCTTTGAAGGCTTGTCATTTGTGTAAGAGGGAGTAAGAAAAAAGTGGGAATGCATCAGCTTGCATTCCCACTCTGGATTACCTTATAAAGGTTCACTGGCTCTGGTGGCCGATTATACTAAGTAAGGATTCAGGATTCCGATGATTTTCTCGGCATCCTCGTCTTCAGCATGGATATTCAGGTCAATCGGCTTGGAGAGATCCAGGCTGAAGATACCCATGATAGATTTAGCATCGATAACATATCTGCCGGAAACCAGATCAAAGTCAGTATCGAATTTTGTTATCTCATTTACAAAAGATTTTACTTTGTCGATTGAATTTAAAGAAATTTGTACAGTTTTCATATTATAAAGTCCTCCTTAAATGGTATTGTCGCTGCCTACTGTTATATTACTGGGTAAGGTAAAAAATGTCAAGGAAGAAACCGTGAGATACTGTTAAATTTTTGTGAATAGAAGACTTACTAAAGACAGTCTGGGCGCGGCAGTGCTATGTGTCCGGGGAAGAAAAAACTAGACATAGAAGGAAAATATTGGAAGAATAAGAGGTGGAATGATGGCGAGAAAAGCCGCACTACATAATCTGGGATGTAAAGTAAATGCTTATGAGACGGAGGCTATGCAGGAGCTGTTGGAAGAGGGTGGATACGAGATCGTTCCGTTTAGCGAGAGGGCGGATGTCTATGTGATCAATACTTGTTCCGTCACCAATATGGCGGATAGAAAATCACGCCAGATGCTCCACAGGGCTAAGAAAAAGAATCCGGAGGCAGTGATCGTAGCGGCCGGATGTTATGTGCAGGCTCTTGTTGACGGCGGCGGACAGGATGAGAATATTGACATTATCATTGGGAATAATAAGAAAAAAGACTTGGTAAGGATTCTGGAGGAGTATTTTGCAAAAGAGCACACCGGGCAGGTTCAGGAGCTGATCGATATCGGACACACGCATGAGTATGAAGAACTCCGGCTGTCCCGCACGGCAGAGCATACCAGGGCATATCTGAAGGTACAGGATGGCTGCAACCAGTTTTGTACGTACTGTATTATTCCCTATGCGAGAGGACGCGTACGCAGCCGGAAGAAGCAGGATGTAGTTGCGGAAGTAACAGAGCTTGCGGGAAGTGGTTATCGGGAGGTGGTGCTGACGGGGATTCACCTGAGTTCTTATGGTGTGGATTTTGCCGACGGAGAAAAAGAGAATCTGTTGACTTTGATTCAGGCAGTCCATGCGGTAGAAGGAATCGAGAGAATCCGTCTTGGTTCACTGGAGCCGGGAATCATCACGGAAGAATTTGCCGCCGCGCTCTCTAAGATGCCGAAGGTGTGCCCGCACTTTCATCTGTCCCTGCAAAGTGGATGTGATGCCACATTAAAAAGAATGAACAGAAAATACAGTTCCGATGAGTATTATGATAAATGCCGGATTCTCCGCAAGTATTTTGTGAATCCGGCGCTGACGACGGATGTGATCGTCGGATTTCCGAAGGAAACAGAGGAAGAGTTTAAGATATCACGTGAGTTCGTGGACAAGGTATACTTTTATGAGACTCATATTTTCAAATATTCCCGCAGAAAAGGGACGAAAGCAGCGGTGATGGACGGTCAGGTACCGGAGGAAGTAAAGACATTAAGAAGCAATGAACTTCTCCTTCTGGACCAGAAACGGCGGGAAGAATATGAGAGCTCCTGGATGGGGAAAAAGGTGGAGGTGCTTTTTGAAGAGGTGATTTCGCGTGATGGCAGGGAATATATTACAGGACATACAAGGGAATATCTCAGGATTGCTGTCCCGTGTGAAGGAAAAGAGCAGTATAATTGGACAGGCCAAATAAAAGAAATAGAGATTGTGGATAATTCACAATTTATACATTGAACTTTTAGATAGATTGTATTAGAATAGGTAGTGAAGTATTGGAGGTCGTAAGATGAAGGATTTAACGAGTACACAATTTTTCCAGGTAGAGACTGCACCGCAGATTCAGGCAAAGGATATTCTGGAGATTGTCTATACAGCTCTGGCGGAGAAGGGATATAACCCGGTAAACCAGATTGTAGGATATATCATGTCAGGAGATCCTACATACATCACAAGCTACAATGGAGCGAGAAGCCTTGTCATGAAGGTGGAGCGTGATGAGATTGTGGAAGAACTTCTCAAAGCGTATATCAGAAACGAATTGTAGGAACTATAGTGAGTATGAGAATATTGGGACTGGACTACGGCACGAAGACGGTGGGAGTGGCGGTCAGTGATCCGCTGGGCATCACCGCACAGGCCGTTGAGACAATCGAACGTAAATCTGAGAACAAGCTTCGCCGGACGCTGGCACGGATAGAAGAGCTGGCCGGAGAATATGAGGTGGAGAAGTTTGTGCTTGGATTTCCGAAACATATGAATAATGATATCGGAGAACGGGCAGAGAAAGCATTGGAGTTTGGTGAGATGCTTCGTCGGCGGACCGGCCTTGAGGTCGTGATGTGGGACGAGCGTCTTACTACTGTATCAGCGGAGCGGACATTAATTGAATCAGGAGTAAGAAGAGAGAACCGTAAGCAGTATGTGGATCAGATTGCGGCTGTTTTTATATTGCAAGGATATCTGGATTCACTGGTGCGGGAATAATTCTACAGTTTGACCGGCAAAAATAAGAGTACGGTTAATTTGGTTTGACGCATGTGAAGAGTTTTGCATTTGCAGGCGGTATTCTTTTTGTGCTTCTATTGTGCTGTTTTGGATGGAATGGTGGACCGCAGGATAAGAGGTGGAGTATGAGTAGTGAAAAATTGACATTCACATATGAAGAAAATGGGGAACAGGTAGAATTTTATGTTCTGGAACAGACCAGAGTACACGGGGAGAACTATATTCTGGTCGCAGATTCCATGAAGGACGATGCACAGTGCCTGATCCTGAAGGATACTAGTGCGCCGGAAGATGCGGACAGTGTATATGAGATTGTGGAGGATGATGCAGAGCTTCAGGGGCTTCTTAAGATATTTGAGGAGCTTTTGGAAGATGTGGATATTGAGATGTAGTTCATGCTATGACACATTTTAATGCAGGCAAGGATTCTGGCCTGATTTTTGCTTGTCCGCGTTGCTTCTTGCTGAAGAAGGAAAATAATATTGTGGATTTTACGAGATATGAACAGGTCAGTGTGCCAGCATACTGTCTCGTTCACATTTCGTAAAATGCCTTGTTTGAATTTCATTTTACGATATTAATGTACGGATGATTATATACATAAAAATTATGGAGGTGTGAGATTGAAACGTGTAAACAATTCAAAATTGAAAGTCATTCCGCTGGGAGGTCTGGAAAAAATCGGAATGAACATTACTGCCTTTGAGTACGAAGACAGTATTATTGTTGTGGACTGTGGTCTGGCTTTTCCGGAGGATGATATGCTGGGAATTGACTTGGTCATTCCGGATATCAGTTATCTGAAGAGCAATATTGAAAAAGTAAAAGGATTTGTGATTACGCATGGTCATGAGGACCATATCGGTGCGCTGTCTTATGTGTTAAAGGAGATGAACCTGCCGATTTATACGACGAAGCTGACCATGGGAATTATCGAGAAAAAGCTGGAAGAGCACAACCTTCTCCGCTCTACCAGAAGGAAAGTGGTGCGCCACGGACAGTCGATCAATCTGGGACAGTTCCGGATTGAGTTTATCAAGACAAACCATAGTATTCAGGATGCTTCTGCACTGGCAATCTATTCGCCGGCGGGAATCGTGGTGCATACAGGTGACTTTAAGGTGGATTATACCCCAGTGTTTGGCGATGCCATTGATTTGCAGAGATTTGCAGAGATTGGGAAAAAAGGCGTGTTGGCTTTGATGTCCGACAGCACCAATGCGGAGCGGCCGGGATTTACCCAGTCGGAACGGACAGTCGGGGCGACATTTGACCGGATTTTTGCAGAGCATACGAATACAAGGATTATCATTGCGACGTTTGCGTCCAATGTAGACCGGGTGCAGCAGATTATCAATTCTTCTTATAAATATGGAAGAAAAGTCGTGGTAGAAGGCCGCAGTATGGTGAATATCATCTCTGTTGCTTCCGAATTAGGATATTTGAATGTACCGGATAATACACTGATCGATGTGGATCAGCTCCGGAATTATCCGCCGGAGAAGACGACGATCATCACGACGGGCAGTCAGGGAGAATCCATGGCAGCTCTTTCGAGGATGTCTGCAGATATTCATAAGAAGATCAGTATTCGGCCGGGAGATACGATTATTTTCAGCTCCAATCCGATTCCGGGCAATGAGAAAGCAGTTTCTCATGTGATTAACGAATTGTCTGCGAAAGGGGCAGATGTTATTTTCCAGGATGCCCATGTATCAGGGCATGCCTGTCAGGAAGAGTTGAAACTGATCTATTCTCTGGTGAAACCCAAGTATGCGATTCCGGTGCACGGAGAGTTCCGCCATCGAAAGGCGAATGCTAACCTGGCAAAATCACTGGGAATTCCGAAGGAAAATGTATTTCTGATCAAATCCGGTGATGTACTGGCTATGGATGAGAACAGTGCGGAAGTAATCGGCGAAGTTCATACCGGTGAGATTCTGGTTGATGGCCTTGGCGTAGGTGATGTGGGAAATATCGTGCTTCGTGATAGACAGCATCTGGCGGAAGACGGAATCCTGATCGTGGTGCTGACACTGGAAAAGAGAAGCAACCAGCTTCTGGCCGGGCCGGATATTGTGTCTCGTGGCTTCGTCTATGTCCGTGAATCGGAGGGCTTGATGGAGGAAGCAAGACATGTACTCACAGAAGCCGTGGAAAAATGCCTTATGAGCCGTCATGCGGACTGGAGCAAGATTAAACTGGTGATCCGGGATACTATGAATGAATTTATCTGGAAGAGAACGAAGAGAAAACCGATGATCCTGCCGATCATCATGGATGTATAAAAATTTATGCCCCGCGGATTTGCTGCGGGGCGTTTGGCTTTCACATACTTAAGTGATGAGAGGATAAGAGATATGATTGTAGAGGAACGTCTGGTGACTTACCTGCATTCACTGGAACAAAAAAACAGTGAGATTTTGGAAAAAATAGAGCAGGAAGCACTTCAAAACGAAGTGCCGATCATTCGGAAAGAGATGCAGAGCTTTTTGAAGGTACTCCTGAAGATACAAAGGCCTGCGTCTGTTTTGGAAGTGGGAACTGCAGTGGGATTTTCTGCCATTTTGATGAGCGAATATGCTCCTTTGGGGTGTAGGATCACAACGATAGAGAATTATGAGAAACGTATCCCGATCGCACGGGAGAATTTCCGCAGGGCGGGAAAGGAAGAGAGCATCACCCTGATAGAGGGCGATGCCATAGAGGTATTAAAAACGCTGGAAGGCCCTTATGATTTTATCTTTATGGATGCGGCGAAGGGGCAGTACCCGGCCTATCTGCCGGAGGTTCTCAGAATCTTAAAAAGCGGCGGGGTTCTGGTTTCAGACAACGTGCTGCAGGAGGGAGAAATCATTGAGTCCCGGTTTGCGATAGAGAGAAGGGACAGGACGATCCACAGCCGGATACGCGAATATCTGTACACATTAAAGCATCATCCTCAGCTTGAAACCAGCATTTTGCCTCTTGGGGATGGCGTGGCAGTAAGCGTGAAGAATGAGGAGAATATTTCATAAGAAAGAGAGAAAGAGGTTATGGCGAGACATCCTGAACTATTAATTCCGGCAAGCAGCCTGGAGGTTTTAAAGATAGCGGTCATTTATGGAGCTGATGCGGTGTACATCGGCGGAGAAGCGTATGGTCTTCGCGCAAAAGCGAGAAATTTTACAAAGGACGATATGCGGGAAGGGATTCACTTTGCCCATGAGCATGGCGTTAAGGTATATGTTACGGCAAATATTCTGGCGCATAATTATGACCTGGACGGAGTGCGCGCATATTTTGAGGAATTAAAGGAGATAAAGCCTGATGCGCTGATCATTGCCGATCCGGGCGTTTTCGAGATTGCAAAAGAAGTGTGTCCGGAGATTGAACGGCATATCAGTACGCAGGCGAATAATACGAATTATGCCACCTATCGTTTCTGGCATCAGCTTGGTGCCAGCCGTGTGGTTTCGGCGCGGGAGCTTTCTCTGCGCGAAATCCGGGAAATCCGTGATCATATTCCGGATGATTTGGAGATAGAGACATTCGTTCATGGGGCGATGTGTATCTCCTATTCCGGAAGATGCCTTCTGAGTAATTATTTTACCGGAAGAGATGCCAATCACGGTGCATGTACTCACCCCTGCCGCTGGAAGTATGCAGTGGTAGAAGAGACCAGGCCTGGAGAGTATCTTCCTGTCTATGAGAATGAACGGGGAACCTATATTTTTAATTCTAAAGACCTCTGTATGATTGAATATATCCCGGAGCTTATCCAGGCAGGAATCGACAGCTTTAAGATCGAGGGAAGAATGAAGACGGCGCTCTATGTAGCAACGGCGGCCAGAACTTACCGGAAGGCGATTGATGACTATCAGAAAGGAGAGGAATTCTACCGCACGAATATGCCTTGGTATCTGGAGCAGATCGCGGGGTGTACTTACCGGCAGTTTACGACGGGATTTTTCTTTGGCAAGCCGGACGAGGAGGCGCAGATTTATGACAGCAACACGTATATTAAGGAATACACGTACCTGGGTATTGTAGAAGAGGTCCGGGAGAGCCTTTGCAGGATCGAGCAGAGGAATAAGTTTGTGACTGGAGAAGAGATTGAGATTATGAAACCGAATGGGGAAAATATTCCGGTAGTAGTGGAACAAATCCTGGATGAGGAGGGTGCCGTGCAGGAAAGTGCACCTCATCCCAAACAGGTGTTGTATGTAAAACTCAGTCATATCCCTGAACAGTATGATATTCTCAGGAGAAAAGAGGAAGCATAGGGAAGATAGGGATATGTAGAGGGAGGACTTTGGTCCTCCTTTTTTTTACAGAAAATGTAAACGCAGCTTTTCGATGGCTCCTTTTTCGATTCGGGATACATAGGAGCGGGAGATACCAAGTGTTTTAGCTATTTCTCTCTGGGTATATTCTTCCTCGCCGTACAGGCCGTATCGCATCTTTAATACCAGGCGTTCTCGGGGGGTGAGGTCCGATTCCACTTTTTTGTATAGAAGCTTTACGTCATCTCTGGCGGTGACATGAGAGAGGGCATCCTCCCCGTCTGCTTCAATGATGTCGTAGAGCTGGATTTCGTTTCCCTCCCGGTCTGTTCCGATCGGTTCATAGAGAGAGGTTTCCCGGTTCGTCTTGCGCTTGGTACGAAGCATCATCAAAATCTCATTCTCGATACAGCGGCAGGCGTAGGTGGCAAGTCTTGTGTTTTTGTCGGCGTTGAAAGTGGTGACAGCTTTGATCAGCCCGATGGTTCCGATAGAAATGAGGTCTTCAGGGTCGTCTTCCAGATGCTGGTATTTTTTCAGAACGTGTGCGACGAGACGTAGATTACGTTCAATCAGAATATGCTTTGCTTCCAGGTCGCCCTCCGTATATTTTCTCATATAATATTTTTCTTCTTCCGCAGTAAGTGGTGGAGGAAAAGATTTCAAGAAAGACACCTCGCAGCATAGTTAATATAGTTTATGGAGGGACAAATTGAATTGTGCTTTTCCAATAAAATCTTGCTGAGAAATTCCAGGTTGACAAAAAAATAATTTTCTATTATGATAGGAATACACTTTCTAAAGGATATCGGTTTTCTTTTAGAATCTTGCGGCGTTTCGCCATATTTTTTCTGATATAAGCTGGAACACACTTTTGCTCTCGGAAGCAAAGGAGTGTATGATTATGGGTTTTTATAAGGTAGTATCGGCGTCTATGCGGGGAATTCAGGCAGAGCTTATCCAAGTAGAGGCCGATGTAAGTAACGGGCTTCCCATGTTTCACATGGTAGGCTATTTGTCGTCAGAAGTAAAGGAGGCGGCTGAGAGAGTCCGCACGGCCATACGCAACGCGGGATATACGCTCCCGGCGAAAAAAGTAGTAGTGAATTTGTCCCCGGGAAATGTGAGAAAACGGGGAACAGCATTTGACCTGCCGATTTCTATTGCGGTGCTCAGCGCACTGGATATGGTTCCGACAAAGCGATTCAGGAATATCCTGCTGATCGGGGAACTGGGGCTAGACGGTAAAGTGCGCCCTGTAGATGGTGTACTGTCTATGGTTACAGAGGCGAAGAAACGGGGAATCTGTGCATGTATTCTTCCGAAGGCGAATATAAAAGAGGGGGCACTGGTTCGGGAAATGCATATTCTAGGGGCAGAATCTTTGGAAGAAATCTGTGACTGGGCCAAAGGAAACGCCAAGCTGGCAGAAGAAAATGGTCGTGCAAACGACAGTATACGGCATGTACAGGAAAAGCCCGACATAGATTATAGTGATATCCAGGGGCAGGAAGGGGTAAAGCGGGCGACACTTGTGGCAGTGGCGGGTCACCACAACCTACTTTATATCGGGCCTCCGGGATCGGGTAAGACGATGATGGCGAAGAGAATCCCTACGATTTTGCCGGAGCTTAGCTGGGAACAGAGTATCGAAGTGACGAAGATCTACAGTGCGGTTGGGATGCTCCGGGGAGACGAGCCGCTGATGACAAAACGGCCATTTAGGGAGGTGCACCATACGGTTACCCGGACCGCACTGGTGGGCGGAGGGCGTTTCCCTGCGCCGGGGGAAGTGACACTTGCACATGAAGGTGTGCTGTTTCTGGATGAGCTGGCAGAATTCCAGCGAGGTGTGCTTGAGGGGCTGCGTCAGCCGCTGGAAGAGCGGTGTGTACATTTGGTGCGCCAGCAGGGGGCGTGCTGGTTTCCGGCAGATTTTATGTTGGTGGCTGCTATGAATCCCTGCCCGTGCGGTAACTATCCGGATTTGGAAAGGTGTATCTGTACTCCGACACAGATTCAGGGGTATCTGGGGAGGATCAGCCAGCCGTTTCTGGACAGGATGGATATTTGTGTAGAAGCTCCGAAAGTGAAATACGAGGCACTGGCCGGGGAGGAGAGGACGATCACGTCAGAAGAGATGCGCCTCATGGTAAAGAAGGCAAGAGACAGGCAGAAGGAACGATTCGCAGGAAGCAAGATTCTGACAAATGCGCAGATGGGAAGAGAGGAGCTGAGAACATGGTGCCACTTGGGGAGAGCAGCAGAATGTTTGATGCGTCAGGCTTATGATGCACTGCAGCTGACTGCGAGGAGCTATCACAAGATTCTGAAAGTGGCGCGGACGATCGCGGATCTGGAAGATGCAGATGAGATAGAGGAAGGGCACATCAAAGAAGCGGTTGCGTATCGGATGATCGATAAGAAATACTGGGGAAGCTAAAGGAGGGTGCGGATGGAGCGAATGTATGAGTATTGGCTGGCGTGTCTGAAAGGAATCGGTAGTGAGAGGAAGAAGCAGCTAAGGGAGAGGGCAGGTTCCGCGAAAGCACTCTATTATATAGAAGAAACAGAAAAACAGGTGGGTATTCTGGTAAATGATTCCGAGAAGCAGGCAATCGGTACCGGACGGAAAAACTGGGATTTGAAACGGGAATATGAAAAACTTGAAAAGGCGGGAATCCGCATGGTGATAAAGGGGGAGAAGGAATATCCGGTAAGGATGCGTAAGCTTGCGGGAATGCCGTATGCACTTTATGTAAAAGGGAACCTGCCAAAAGAGGACGGGATGACCGCAGCGATTGTGGGAGCGCGCAAATGTACAGCGTACGGGGAAGTGATGACGCTTAAGATTGCAGAGCGGCTGGTACAGTGTGGAATTCAGATTGTCAGCGGAATGGCAAGAGGAATCGATGGAGCAGGGCACAGAGGAGCTTTGAATGCAGGGGGAAGTACCTATGCTGTCTTAGGGTGTGGAGCAGATATCTGTTATCCGCGAGAGCATCGGGGATTATATGAGGATATTTTGAAAAGAGGTGGGATTCTGTCAGAATTGCCTCCGGGGGCACCTCCCCTTCCGCAGCATTTCCCTGCGAGGAACAGACTGATCAGTGCACTTGCAGACGTTGTGCTTGTGATGGAGGCCAGGGAAAAGAGCGGCTCTTTGATTACGGCGGATATGGCGCTTGAACAGGGAAGGGATGTCTATGCTCTTCCAGGGCCTATAAACAGCAGCCTGAGTCGCGGCTGTAATCAGTTAATCCGACAGGGAGCGGGGATTATCACCGGAGCGGAAGATTTGCCCCTGGATTTGGGCATTTTGCAGAAAAATTCCTCTTCCGGAATAAAGAAAAAAACAGAAGAAACAAAAATAATGCTTGAAACTACGGAAAATATGGTGTATAGTAACCTCGATTTGTTCGCGAAGAACCAGGAAGAACTTTTAAGGCTTACACATCTTGCGCCGCAGGAGCTTTCACGGGCGTTAGTCTCCCTGGAACTGAAGGGATATATCGAAGAACGATCAAAGAATTATTATGTCAGACGGGAGAAGTAAGACAGTAGAAGTATAAAGGAGTATGAAGTTATGGCACGTTATCTTGTAATTGTGGAATCACCTACGAAAGTGAAAACCATAAAGAAATTTCTGGGAAATAATTATGTGGTGGTTGCATCTAACGGGCATGTAAGGGATTTGCCGAAGAGCCAGATGGGGATAGATACGGAACACGATTTTGAACCGAAATATATTACGATCCGTGGGAAAGGAGAGATTCTTGCCAATCTTCGCAAGGAAGTGAAAAAGGCAGACAAGATTTACCTTGCAACTGACCCGGACCGCGAGGGGGAAGCGATTTCCTGGCATTTGACTAAGGCACTGAAGCTGGAAGGAAAAAAAGTATATCGGATCAGTTTTAATGAGATCACCAAAAATGCGGTGAAGGCATCTCTGAAAAATGCAAGAGAGATTGACATGAATCTTGTAGATGCCCAGCAGGCAAGGCGTGCGCTGGACCGGATTGTGGGCTATAAGATCAGCCCTCTTCTCTGGGCGAAGGTAAAACGGGGATTGAGCGCGGGGCGCGTACAATCGGTAGCGCTTCGGATTATCGCTGACAGAGAAGAAGAGATTAATTCGTTTATACCGGAGGAATATTGGACATTAGATGCCTCGTTCCGGGTAAAAGGGGAGAAGAAACCTCTGACCGCTCATTTCTATGGGACAAAGGATGAAAAGATCACGATTCACAGCAAAGAGCAACTGGATAAGATTCTTGCAGATCTTGAGGGCGTCAGCTTCCAGGTGACGGATGTAAAGCACGGGGAGAGAACGAAAAAAGCGCCTCTGCCGTTTACCACCAGTACCCTGCAACAGGAAGCCTCCAAGGTACTTAATTTTGCAACCTCGAAGACCATGAGGATTGCACAGCAGCTTTATGAAGGAATCGATATCAAGGGGAATGGTACAGTGGGTCTTATCACTTACCTGCGTACGGATTCGACACGTATTTCCGAGGAAGCAGATGCCAATGTGCGGGAATACATCGCGAAAGTGTACGGTGAGGAGTTTACCTCCAAAGTGCAGCAGACGAAGAAGAATGAAGGAAAGAATGTGCAGGATGCCCATGAGGCGATCCGTCCTTCCGATGTGGCCAGAACGCCTGCAGCGGTGAAGGAATCTTTGAGCAGGGACCAGTTCCGACTGTACCAGTTGATCTGGAAACGGTTTGTGGCAAGCCGGATGGAGCCGGCGCGGTATGAGACTACGTCTGTCAAGATCGGAGCCGGAGATTATCGTTTCAGTGTATCTGCATCTAAGGTGGCATTTGAGGGCTTCCGGCTGGTTTATGTGGAGGCAGATGAGGAGAAAGGAGGAAGCAACCTTTTGGTGAAGGGACTGGACATCAGTTCCGAGCTGGAAAAGGAAAGCTTTGAAGAGAAACAGCATTTCACCCAGCCGCCGGCACACTATACGGAGGCGGCTCTGGTAAAAACACTGGAGGAGCTGGGGATTGGAAGGCCGAGCACCTATGCGCCGACGATCTCTACGATCATTGCCAGACGGTATGTGGCAAAAGAGAATAAGAATCTTTATCTGACTGAGCTTGGCGAGGTCGTGAATAATATGATGAAGCAGTCCTTTGAGAGCATCGTGGATGTCAATTTTACCGCGAATATGGAAGGCCTTCTCGATATGGTGGCGGAAGGAAAAGTAGAGTGGAAGAGCGTGATCAGTAATTTCTATCCAGACTTGGAAAAAGCAGTGGAGGATGCGGAAAAGGACCTGGAGAGCGTAAAAATTGAGGACGAGGTCACCGATGTGATCTGCGAAGAATGTGGAAGAAATATGGTGATCAAGTATGGTCCTCATGGACGTTTCCTTGCCTGCCCGGGCTTTCCGGAATGCCGCAATACCAAGCCTTATTTGGAAAAGGCCGGCGTAAAATGCCCGAAATGTGGCAAAGAGGTCGTGCTGCGCAAGACGAAAAAGGGCAGACGATATTATGGCTGTGAAAATAATCCGGAATGTGATTTTATGTCATGGCAAAAACCATCTGCCAAGAAGTGCCCGAAATGTGGAGGATATATGGTGGAAAAGGGCAATAAGCTGGTATGCGCCGATGAACAATGCGGTTTTGTACAGGATCGCGAGAAAGATGAAAAATAAGAAAAATATTAGGAAACTCGTTGAGTTCTTGCGAATTGTATGATAACATAGCTTTATAGAATTTTTTTTCTTATTTGTGTGCAGAATTGAGACAATATATGAATGTGGAGGAAGAAATGAGCGTACAATTATTAGATAAAACGAGAAAGATTAATAAGCTGCTGCATAACAATAACTCGAGTAAGGTGGTATTTAATGATATTTGTGAGGTGCTGACCGAGATACTCCTTTCCAATGTTCTGGTTGTGAGCAGAAAGGGAAAGGTACTGGGTGTCAGCGTTTGCGCCGGAGTGCCGGAGATCAAAGAATTGATTAAGGGGGAGGTCGGCGGACACATTGATGAGATGCTCAATGAAAGACTTCTTAGTATTTTGTCTACAAAAGAAAATGTGAATCTGGAAACTCTGGGATTTACGCCGGAGATTGTGAAAGGGTATCAGGCGATTATCACTCCCATTGATATTGCGGGGGAGAGATTGGGAACCCTGTTCATTTATAAGAAAGAAGCAACGTATGAGATTGATGATATTATTTTGAGTGAATACGGAACGACAGTGGTTGGACTTGAGATGCTGCGCTCCGTGAATGAAGAAAGTGCGGAAGAGACCAGAAAAGAGCAGATTGTGCAGTCTGCGATCAGTACTCTTTCTTTCTCTGAACTCGAGGCAATCATTCATATATTTGAGGAACTTGACGGGATGGAAGGAATTTTGGTTGCCAGCAAGATTGCAGACAGGGTTGGTATCACACGTTCTGTGATCGTAAATGCGCTTCGGAAGTTTGAGAGTGCGGGAGTGATCGAATCCCGTTCTTCCGGCATGAAGGGTACTTACATTAAGGTGATTAATGATTATGTGTTTAAAGAGCTTGAGAAGATTAAAAAGGAAAAAGCGAATTAATGATATAGAGAAATAAAAGCAAAAGAAAAGGGTGTCAGAGATTCTGATGCCCTTGATTTCATGCAAGGACCTGCTTAAAGCTGCCGTGTACAGGCAGGAGGTGTGGCGGCTTGGGCTAGGTTGTCTGTGATGACAGCAGAGAAAGGAGAAGAAAACATGTACGATGGAGATAAGGCAGTTATTTCGATGATTCAGTGTTTTAAAGAGGGCATGGAGATAGATAACCGGACATATAAATGTACGGTCATCGAATACCAGAAAGAGAAGGAACAGGTGCATCTGTTGATGAGTTCGGGGAATATTACAGATATTTCACTGGATGGGGTATATGAATGCAGGATTCAGACTCTGCAGGGAGAGGCAGTATGTACAGGCACTATCAAGGAACGATATGAAAATCGTGCAGGTATGATTATGATTTTCCAGATCATAAATGGATTTTATGAAACAAATCTAAAGTAATTATAAAATTCTAAAAGTCGTGTTGACAAATGAGTAGTACAGTGCTATTTTATTACTAGAAAGTTTTTAGCACTCGAATTCAATGAGTGCTAACAAAATATAAGATTGCAATTAAGGAGGAATTACAATGAGATTAGAACCGTTAGGTGACAGAGTTGTATTAAAACAGTTAGTAGCAGAAGAGACCACAAAATCCGGTATTGTACTTCCGGGACAGACAAAAGAGAAACCGCAGCAGGCGGAAGTAATCGCTGTTGGCCCCGGCGGAATGGTTGACGGAAAAGAAGTGACCATGAACGTGGCAGTTGGCGATCAGGTGATTTATTCCAAATACGCAGGAACAGAAGTGAAGCTGGAAGAGGAAGAGTATATCATTGTAAAACAGAGCGATATCCTTGCAGTGATCAAATAATGATCTGCCGATGGAAGAACAAGATGTTATAGGCTAAGAAATCGAAAGAACAGGGATTTCTTGAAGCAGAGTGAAAGGCACCTTTGGTGCGGAAAATAGACTTTAAAAACAGAATCAGGAGTGATAATTATGGCAAAAGAGATTAAATATGGCGCAGCAGCCAGAGCAGCATTGGAATCAGGTGTCAATCAGCTTGCGGACACCGTAAGAGTAACATTAGGACCGAAAGGACGTAACGTTGTCCTGGACAAATCTTTCGGAGCACCGCTTATCACGAACGACGGTGTGACCATCGCAAAAGAGATTGAACTTGAAGATGCATTTGAGAATATGGGAGCACAGTTGATCCGCGAGGTTGCTTCTAAGACGAACGATGTAGCAGGTGACGGAACTACCACAGCCACAGTTCTTGCACAGGCTATGGTGAATGAAGGAATGAAGAACCTGGCAGCAGGAGCAAATCCGATCGTCCTGAGAAAAGGTATGAAGAAAGCAACCGACTGTGCTGTGGAAGCAATCCAGAAGATGAGCAGCAAGGTAACAGGAAGAGACCAGATTGCAAGAGTTGCAGCGATTTCAGCAAGCGACGATGAAGTAGGTGAGATGGTAGCAAATGCTATGGAGAAGGTTTCTAATGACGGTGTTATTACCATCGAGGAATCCAAGACCATGAAGACAGAGCTTGACCTGGTAGAAGGTATGCAGTTTGACCGTGGATACATTTCCGCATATATGTGCACCGATATGGAGAAGATGGAAGCAAATCTGGAAGATCCGTTTATTCTGATCACAGATAAGAAAATTTCTAACATCCAGGAGATTCTTCCTCTTCTGGAGCAGATTGTGCAGTCAGGCGCTAAGCTGTTGATCGTGGCTGAAGATATCGAAGGCGAAGCACTCACCACTTTGATCGTGAATAAACTCCGCGGAACCTTCAATGTGGTTGCAGTAAAAGCCCCGGGATACGGCGACAGAAGAAAAGCGATGCTGGAAGATATCGCAATTCTTACCGGCGGACAGGTGATTTCAGAGGAACTGGGATTGGATTTGAAGGAAGTGACCATGAACCAGCTTGGGCGTGCAAAATCTGTAAAGGTTCAGAAAGAGAACACAGTTATCGTTGACGGTATGGGAGATAAGGCTGCGATTGAAGGCAGAATCGGCCAGATTAAAGCGCAGATCGAAGAGACTACTTCTGATTTCGACAAAGAAAAACTGCAGGAGCGTCTCGCAAAACTGGCAGGCGGCGTAGCAGTGATCCGTGTAGGTGCAGCGACTGAGACAGAGATGAAGGAAGCAAAGCTTCGTATGGAAGATGCGCTTGCAGCTACAAGAGCGGCAGTAGAAGAAGGAATTATCGCAGGAGGCGGTTCCGCATATATCCATGCATCGAAAGAAGTTGCAAAACTCGCTGAAACTTTGAGCGGTGATGAGAAGACAGGTGCAGGCGTTGTCCTTAAAGCGCTGGAAGCTCCGCTTCACCATATCGTGGCAAATGCCGGACTTGAAGGTGCAGTGATCATCAACAAAGTAAAAGAGTCTGAACCGGGATTAGGATTTGACGCATACAAAGAAGAGTATGTTGATATGGTAAAAGCAGGGATTCTTGATCCGGCTAAGGTCACCAGAAGCGCTCTTCAGAATGCAACCAGTGTTGCATCTACTCTTTTGACCACAGAGTCCGTTGTGGCAAACATCAAAGAAGATGTTCCGGCAATGCCGGCAGGTGGCGCTCCGGGAATGGGCATGATGTAAGGCAGATAGAAAATATGAAAAATTTGAAAACTCCTCGGAAGAGGAGTTTTCTTTTTCTTCCAAAGATGTTACAATAAGATAGTGCCTATAATATGGGTGCGGAGAAATTATACAAAAGAGCTTTGGAGGTAAGTTATGGGTGATTATTATACCGAACAACTGGTAAAGAGAAAAACTCCGGTCAGTGCTTACATCATTATGGGGGCATTAGCCCTGATGACTGCGCTGGCTGTTCTTGCAATGCTGATGTTCCCGTTTGGAATGCTGATTGTGGTTGTCGCGGGCCTTGTGGACTATTTCGTATTCCGCGGTCTGAATGTAGAGTATGAGTATTTGTATGTGAACGGGAACCTGGATATCGATAAGATTATGTCCAAATCCAAGAGAAAAAAAGTGTTTGAGATGTCTGTAAGCGACATGGAATTGATCGCTCCTAAGGGGGCTGCCCAGCTACAGGGTTTCCAGAATATAAAGGCGTCTGATTTTAGTTCTCTTATGCCGGATGCAAGGCTTTATGAGATGATCGTTGTGAAAAACGGGGCAAAGCAGAGAATCGTATTCGAGCCGGATGACGTGATTCTGGAAGGAATGAGGATGCTGGCACCCCGGAAAGTGATTAAGTAATTAAATGTGACCGAGATGGTAGTCTGCTGGTCTGTCACTCAAGTATGCTTGGCGACTGAGAACGGATTGAACCGTAATAAATAAGTGATAAAAAGGGTTGACACAGGCCTGGATTTTATTGTATGATAGCAGGTAAATCACAAGCACAGACGAGAAAGAGAGGAAAGAATCATGGCTAAGATTATTGGCGAAGGAATTACATTTGACGATGTCCTGCTGGTACCGGGATATTCTGAAGTCATTCCTAATCAGGTCAGCCTTGAAACACACCTGACCAAGAAGATTAAACTGAATATTCCGATGATGAGTGCAGGTATGGACACCGTTACGGAACACAGAATGGCGATTGCCATGGCACGTCAGGGTGGTATTGGTATTATTCATAAGAATATGACGATTGAGCAGCAGGCAGAAGAGGTGGACAAGGTTAAAAGGTCTGAATATGGGGTAATTACAGATCCGTTTTATCTGTCACCTGAGAATACACTTGCAGATGCGAATGAGCTGATGGCAAAGTTCCGTATTTCCGGTGTGCCGATTACAGAAGGCAGAAAACTGGTAGGTATTATCACAAACCGTGATCTTAAATTTGAAGAAGATTTCTCTAAGAAAATCAAAGAATCCATGACAGCAGAAGGTCTGATCACCGCACCTGAGGGGATCACCCTGGAGGAAGCCAAAAAGATTCTTGCAAAAGCAAGAAAAGAAAAACTCCCGATTGTAGATAAAGATTTTAATTTAAAAGGATTAATCACGATCAAGGACATTGAGAAACAGATCAAGTATCCGATGTCTGCGAAGGATGAGCAGGGACGTCTGCTTTGCGGTGCCGCTATCGGTATTACCGCTAATTGCCTGGAGAGAGCGGAAGCGCTTGTAAAGGCGAAAGTAGATGTGATTGTTCTTGACTCTGCACACGGGCATTCCGCTAATGTGCTTCGCACGGTACGCATGATCAAGGACGCATTCCCTGAGCTTCAGGTAATCGCTGGTAATGTGGCAACCGGAGAAGCCACAAAAGCACTGATCGAGGCCGGTGTGGATGCCGTAAAAGTAGGTATCGGACCAGGCTCTATCTGTACAACCCGTGTGGTTGCCGGTATCGGAGTACCGCAGATCACAGCGGTTATGGATTGTTATGAAGCTGCAAAAGAGTACGGAATCCCGATTATCGCCGATGGAGGTATTAAGTACTCAGGTGACATGACCAAAGCCATTGCAGCAGGAGCTAATGTATGTATGATGGGAAGCATCTTTGCAGGATGTGATGAAAGCCCGGGAACTTTCGAGCTGTACCAGGGAAGAAAGTACAAGGTTTATCGGGGAATGGGCTCCATCGCAGCTATGGAGAACGGAAGCAAAGACAGATACTTCCAGACAGACGCTAAGAAGCTTGTGCCGGAAGGCGTTGAAGGCCGTGTGGCATACAAGGGAACGGTAGAGGATACCGTATTCCAGCTCATGGGTGGTCTGAGATCCGGTATGGGATATTGCGGAGCAAAAGATATCGAGACTTTGAAAGAGAACGGTAAGTTTGTGAAGATTTCTTCGGCATCTCTGAAAGAGAGCCATCCGCATGACATCCATATTACAAAGGAAGCACCGAACTATAGCGTGGATGAGTAGAAAAGAATAAGAGATACCCGTTGGGACTAATATCCTGACGGGTGTTTTTTGAGTTGTCAAGCATACCTGGGTGACAGGCATGCCTGAGTGAAGACCTGGCGGAATTTCATCTCGGTTACCGGGCCTGCTTAAGTGACAGTCCGGTGGAATGGTATCTTGGCTGTATATCTAATTAAGAAAAATATAAGTATTTATTACAGGATTCTTCAAATGGGGTATGCTATAATATCTAAGATAAAAAATTGAAGTGAAATAAGCGGAGTATAGGTGGAGTCATGAGCAGGCGGAGACGAAAGACGAATGCAGGGAGATCCTGGGACGGAAAAAATTATTATATGAAAAATCAGAAATTAAGGCTGCGGCGGAGAATAAAGATTGGAGCAGGTGTACTGATCATTCTTTTGTTTGGGCTGGCTATTATGAAGATGACGGGAACAGGACTTTTTGGACCGGGAAAATACCGGGAAATTGCAGATGAGAAGATTGATGCTACAAAGCCGGATATCGATGTGCAGCTTTTGACAGTGAACGAGTATTCCAGACCCGGGACCAATTCAAATCAGATTAAGGGAATTGTCATCCATTATACAGCGAACCCTGGGGCCGGGGCAATGGCAAACCGGAATTATTTTGAAAATCTGAAGGATACGCATTTGACAAAGGCTAGCAGTCATTTTGTGGTGGGGTTGGAAGGAGAGGTTGTGCAGTGCATTCCAACCTGGGAAGTGGCATATGCTTCCAATGAAAGAAATATGGATACAGTGTCCATTGAATGTTGTCATCCGGATGATACAGGACAGTTTAATGAGACTACATATCGGACCATGGTCCAGCTCACGGCCTGGCTGTGTGAGAAATTTTCGCTTACTGAGGAAGATGTCATTCGGCACTATGATGTGACAGGGAAGAATTGCCCGAAATATTTTGTGGAACACGAAGAAGCATGGGAAAAGTTTCGGGTTGATGTGAAAAAAGCAATGGAGTGATGGCGGAAAAAAGGAGAAGATTAGAATGAGCAGGAAAATGAGCAGGAAAAAGAGACGTGAAATGATAGGCACTATTCTGCTTACAATACTGATTGGAATAGCAGCAGCCACGGAGCCGGGAAGAGAGCTTTTGCGGGAAGTATTCCAGGAGAGCTCCGACGCTGAGGCAGATGAAGCTACAGTGGAACGTGTGGTTGACGGGGATACTTTAGTAGTGGATTTAAATGGCGAGGAGACGAAGGTGCGTCTGATCGGAGTCAACACGCCGGAGAGTGTGTCACCGGATGAGAGCAGAAACTGTAAGGAGGGAGAGGAAGCCTCAGAATTTACAAAAGATTACCTGCCGGAGGGGACGAAAGTATATCTGGAATACGATGAAGAACGGGAAGACAAATACGGCAGGACGCTGGCGTATGTGTGGCTGACGGATGATTGCGATTATTGGGATTATGAGGATTTCTGCAAATATAACCTTGGCGCAGTCCTGATGCAGAATACTTATTGTGAAGCAGTTTATTATAAACCCAATGGTAAGTATCGTGAGTGGTATGAGCAGTTAGAGCAGGAGTATCAGGATGTGCAGAATGAAAAATAGATTTTTCCTATTGATTATCGATACGAGAGCATGCTATCATATCCATATGTGAAAAATGCAAAAGAACAAAAAAGAAATGAGGAAGACAGATGAACGATTTGGAGTTGTTCCGTGAGGAACTGGCGGCATGTGACGATAAATTAATGGATGCACTAATGGAGCGGTATCTGATCATAGAGAAGATTATGGTATACAAAGAACAATATGGAATGCCGATCCTACAGCCGGAACAGGAAGAAAAGCAAAAGAGTCGGATGCTGGTAAAGCTCCACGATAATAAGCATAGGGATGAGATCTATGACGTATTCCGGCAGATCCTGCGGAACAGTAAGAAGATTCAGGCAAGAAAGCTGTTTGATTACAATATCGTATTGATTGGGTTTATGGGTGCCGGAAAGAGTACTATTTCAGATTACCTGAGCACCATGTTTGCTATGGATATTGTGGAGATGGATCAGGTGATCGCAGAGCGTGAGGGCATGAGTATTTCTGATATTTTTGAGACATACGGGGAAGAGTATTTCCGGAATCTGGAAACCAATCTTCTGATTGAGATGCAGGAAAAACAGAATGTGATCATTTCTTGCGGAGGCGGTGTTGCCATGAGAGAGCGCAACGTGACGGAAATGAAAAAGAATGGCCGGGTCGTACTTTTGAAGGCCAATCCGGAGACGATTCTGGACCGGGTAAAGGACAGCGATGAAAGACCTCTGCTTAACGGACATAAGAATGTAGAATATATTGGAAAATTAATGGAAGCAAGACGCGAGAAATACGAAGCGGCGGCGGATATCGTGGTGGAGACGGACAATAAGAGCGTACTTCAGATTTGCGAGGATCTGATCCAGAAGCTTCTGGAAATGGATGGAAGACATGTTTAATACATTTTATCCGGACGCGTATGTGGCGTCTACCTATGTGATTGATTTTGAAAGGTTATACGAAAAGGGGTACCGGGGATTAATATTTGATATCGACAATACACTGGTTCCGCACGGTGCTCCTGCGGATCACCGTGCACGGATGCTGTTTGAGCGTCTCAGAAGGATTGGATTTGCTACCTGTCTGATCTCTAATAATCAGGAGCCGAGAGTAAAGCCCTTTGCGGATCAGGTGGAAAGCGCGTATGTCTATGACGCTCACAAGCCTTCTACCAGGAACTATCGGAAGGCCATGGAGTTGATGGCGACCGATGAGGAAACCACTCTGTTTGTCGGAGATCAGTTGTTTACGGATGTATGGGGCGCAAAGCGGACAGGAATAAGGAGTGTCCTGGTGAAACCGATTCATCCGAAAGAGGAGATTCAGATTGTTCTGAAACGTTATCTGGAGAAGATTGTGCTTCATTTTTACAAGAAAGATAAAAAGCAGGGAAAGATACCGGAAAGTGTGATATAGCGGTAGTTTTCGGTATAGATGCTCCATGAGGCAGTGTCATATGATTTCGAATCCCAGATTGAAGGAATCTGTTTGATTTCCACGAAGAAGGTGCATATTTTGGCACATCTGGAACATACTAGGAGTAAAAGCGAAAAGGAGAGTATGTACAGATGGCGATTGAGTTTATGGACAGTAAGACGAAAGAGAATCTGATGAAGGCATTTGCCGGGGAGAGCCAGGCGAGAAACCGTTATACGATTGCTGCAGAAGCTTGTAAGAAGCAGAAAATGCAGGCGATCAGCCAGGTATTTCTGTTTACGGCGGATCAGGAGCGGGCACATGCGCAGAGATATTATGATTTGCTTAAGTCTTTGTCAGGGAATACCATAGAGATCTGCGGCGGGTTCCCAGTGGATCATCATGATAGTGTAATCGAGCTTTTGCGTTCTGCCGAGCATAATGAGATGGAAGAATATGAGGATGTTTATCAGGCATTTGGCGATGAGGCCAAAACTGAGGGATTCCTGGAAGCAGCCTCTGCGTTTTATCAGATTGCAGAAGTGGAGAAGGTGCATGGCAGACGGTTTGGAAAACTCAGGGAGATGCTGGAGAATGATACTTATTTTGAACGGTCCGAGTCAGGTATGTGGATGTGCCTGAACTGTGGACACATCCAGCAGGGGATGAAGGTACCGGAGGTCTGCCCGGTCTGCAGACATGACAGAGGGTATTTTATTCCGGCAGAGATGGCACCATATCTGGAAATGAGTTTTGTACAAGGGTAGATTAAAAGCTTACCAAGAAACATGTTTAAAGCATAACGTGGAGCAGCTTAAGCTGTGGTGGCAGTGCTCCGGAGACAGTGATATAAATATGGAAGAAAAGAGCGCCGGTTCGATACAGGAATCGGCGCTTAAATTATGGATTATTCAGGAGGATGAAGTATATTGAGGTGTTATTAGCCTTAATTATTGCTGTGCCAGAATTTGATCCGCTTCTTCCTGGGTCAGATATTTCTCACGCACCATACTTTGCAGGACTTTTTGCTGACGTTTTTTTGCCAGGTCCGGATTGACGGTAGGAGCATAGGCAGAGGGAGCGTTAGGGATGCCTGCTAACATTGTGCTTTCATAGTCTGACATATCGGCAGGATCTTTGCCGAAATATCCGCGGCTTGCGTCCGCCACACAGTAGTAGCCATCGCCAAAATAAATACAGTTTACATAGAGCTCCAGTATTTCATTCTTGGTGAATTCCTGCTCCAGCTTAAGTGCTAAAATTCCTTCCGCCACCTTGCGGGTAAAATTGTGATCCTGGGTAAAATAAAGATTTTTAGCGAGCTGTTGTGTGATCGTACTGCCGCCCTCCATCAGTTTCCGGTATTGAATATTATTTTTAATGGCTCGTCCGATAGAAATCGGGTCAATGCCGGGATGTTCATAAAAACGCTTATCCTCCACAGCTATCACCGCTTCCAGATAAGTCTTTGGCAGTTGTTCCAAAGTGGTGTAGGCAGGTTTTTGGCGAATTTCAGTAATCTTATCGTCTAATGGAAGTTCTTTCATTGCGGTGTCATACATCTGATAGCCTTCATACAGAAAGTATCCTCCAGTCAGGATGAGAAGCAGGATACACAATCCCAAAAATCGTTTTACATGTTTCATAAGTATTCTTCCTTTACATAAATAATAGTAGGCACATAAAGTTATGGTTTTGGGTTGACAGGCATAGTGTGAAAATAGCCAGCGGTTATACCGTTCGTTATTTTTGTACTATGGCCTTTTCATAACAGGGATTCTTGTATATAATGATGTTGGGGTAAATCAATTTTGACTCCGACATCTCATAATGCTATTATACAAGAGAAACCTTGCATAAACCTTCATAGAATCTTACATTTACCTTACAATTTATAGTAGATACGGATACCGGGGGAGTTTCGATGAATCAGAATTATATCAAAAGAATCTGTATAGATTGGAATAAGATAAGCCGGAGTTCTTATTTGCAGGAGATTCTGGCGATCAGACAGTTAAAAGAATTAGAATTTCAAAAAAATATCACCTTTTTTGTCGGAGAAAACGGAACGGGAAAATCTACGTTGCTCGAGGCGATTGCCGTTGCCTATGGATTTAATCCGGAAGGCGGCACATTAAATTACAGGTTCAGTACTTACGATGATGTGTCGGAATTGGGGGAGGCTATCAAGGTGGAAAAAGGCTTTTTAAGGCCCCGGAACAGTTATTTCTTCCGGGCTGAGAGCTTCTTCAATGTGGCGAGCAAGGCGGAGGATTATCGGGATATTACGCCGAAAGAAGTATATTATAAGAGATATGGAGGGAAAGCACTGCACGAACAGTCCCATGGGGAGAGCTTTCTGGCATATTTTCAGTCGTTTGACGAGCCGGGGTTATATATTATGGATGAGCCGGAAGCGGCGCTCTCACCTCAGCGGCAGCTTACTCTGTTTATCCAGATCGCGCGAATGGCAGAAAAGGGAGCACAGTTCATTATTGCATCCCATTCTCCGATTCTGCTGGGAATCCCGGGGGCGGATATTTATACGTTTGATGATGGAAAAGTAGAGTGCTGCGATTATATGGAAACAGAGAGCTATCAGGTCATGGAAATGTTTATCAATAATCGGGAGGTTTTGGTGAAGCGGCTGCTGGAGGAATAAACGTTGAAAGAAGCCGGGAAGCCTTGTTATAATTTGAGAGTATTATATTTTGCGTGAAAGAAGGAAAACTTTCAGGAAAGCATCACGTCGAGATCAGTATCAAAGATTACGGCACGGTCAAAGTGGAGCTTGACGCAGATACAGCGCCAATTACGGTGGAGAATTTTCTTCAGCCTGCCGGAGACGGTTTTTATGACGGACTGACTTTTCACCGTATTATAGATGGATTTATGGTACTTTCAGAGAACCAGCCAGTGATCGAAAAAGTTACGGTTGTGGATTAATAAGAATAAAATAATCTGGATTGACAGAGTTATTTCAAAATACTAAAGAATGAAGACAGGCGGCCAAGATTTGACCGCCTGTCTTTGTGGTGCCGGGCACATCTGAGCGGCAGTCAGATGGACTGCCATCTCGGTTTTATCATTTTTACAGATAATCATGTTTAGCCAGTACATTCAGAATGTTTCTTGCCTCTTCCGTACCTTCGATAATCCTTCGTGCACGCACGCTGTCGCCGATGTTCATAATCTCTACATTTTGGTCCTCGAATTCTTCGCGCACTGCATTTAGAATCGGGGCATTTGCGCGCATTCCCAGGCAGACAAAGCCGTAGTCAAAATGCATTTCTTCTTCGGTGCCTTCCGGTGTCTTAACCAGGAAGGAATCTGCTTTCACTTCCAGAAGTGCGGTATTCGGGCATTGCTTTACACCGTGCTTCTCCATAAGAGCAAAGGTTCCCACTTTGGAAACCGGGTCGATTCCGTTACCGATCACCGGCATCATCTCTACGATGCTTACATCTGCTCCGCGGGGAGCGAAGAATTCAACTACATCAAGACCAACCGCACCGCCGCCGATGACAACCACTTTTTTCCCGGTCAGATCTTCGGGATATTCGGTGATGTGCGCGATCATATTGGTGATAGATGAAACCTTTCCGCCGTCTTTGTCAATATTCTCATGCAGTCCTTTGATCGGCGGGAGAAGAGGGTTGGAACCTGTTGCATTTACGATGATGTTCGGGTTCATACTCTTTATCATCTCGATGGTTGCTTCTGTATTTTTGAAAATGAATAAATTATGCAGCTTTTCTGCCCGGTGGATTAGATAATTCGGGAAGTCTGCCAGACGTTTCTTATCCGGAATCTGGGAAATGATCGCAGCCAATCCGCCAAGGTTCGGTTTTTTCTCGATCAGGAATGTAGTACATCCGACTTCCGCCGCGGTACATGCAGCCTCCAGTCCGGCAGTTCCGGCTCCGATCACGACTACGTTGCAAGGTTTATTGACTTTCTGTTTCTTATAGTCCTCACCCATATTTACGGATGGATTGATCGTACAGCGGATTGGACGGTTGATTCCGATACGATGTCCTGCACAGCCGATGTTGCAGGAGATACATTTACGGATATCACACTCGTCACCAAATTCTACTTTATTTACCCATTCCGGATCAGCGATAAGTCCGCGTCCCATACCAATGAGGTCTGCATCGCCGCGGGCAAGGATATCCTCGGCAACCTGTGGGTTACGGATATTACCCATGGTCATACAAGGTTTGCCGTAGCGTTCTTTTACAGCTTTTGCCATGTAGGAACGCCAGCCGTCTGGCAGGTAATTGGCATCGATCTGATACTGGATGGAGCCGTTCAGACCTGCGGAAACGTCGAATACATCAACCTCCTCCTGGAAATACTGAAGATAATCCAGACAGTCATCCAGTGTGTTTCCGCCTTCCATGAACTCATCGGCACTGATGCGGACAAAAATCGGGAAGAATGGTCCCACCTGTTTTCTGACTTCTTCTATTACCATTTTTGCAAATCTTGCACGGTTTTCCGGTGTCCCGCCAAATTCATCAGTTCTCTTATTGGTAAGAGGAGAGAGGAACTGGCTGATCAGGTAGGAATGTCCTGCATGAATCTCAACAGCGTCAAAACCGGCGATCTGTGCACGTTTTGCAGCCTCTCCGTATTTTTTTACAATGTGGAGAATCTCATCTTTTTCCAGCGGACGCGGAATCTCGCCTCCTGCCTTGGATGGAATATCAGATGCGGAAACCGGCTGCATATTGGTACGCGCGGACTGGGCAGACGCACCGGCATGGTTAATCTGGATCGCAATACATGCGCCGTGTTTGTGTACAGTCTCACATAATTTAAATAAACGGGGAAGATAATTGTCATGGTCGATACGAAGCTGCGTAGTTCCGTTGGAGCCCTGCGGGGAGTCCACACTGGCATTTTCCACGATCAAAAGCCCGGTGCCTCCTTTTGCGCGCTGTTCGTAATAGTTGATGTGAAGAAAACTCATCTCACCGCTCTGTTCGCCGTAGTTGGTTCCCATGGGAGTCATTACGATACGGTTTTTGATGGTCATATGCTTAACGGTAAATGGTTCAAATATATGTTTGTATTTGCTTTTCATTATAAATTCCTCCGTGAAATGATAAATTACTATTTTAATCATCGTAACATAGAGGCTGTTATTTTAACATTCGGCTTGGGCGTACCGCTTTGTTGAGAATATTATAATCCCTAAATCATAGAAAAACAAATTGAAAAAATATGCAAAAATAATAGTTTAAAACTATCATTAATTTTGAAGCAATAGAACGTTCGGAATGATTTGGGAAAAAAGCAGGAATATGTTGGATTATTTATTTAAATGATGTGGAAAATCAAAAAAATTTGTGTTATGGTAAAATTAAATAAATGTAGTCAGGAAAGAAGGTGGCAGGTTTTGAATCTCAATCAGCTTCACTACTTTGTAACACTTGCCCATATGGAGCATTATACAAGGGCAGCTGAAGTATTGTCCATCACACAGCCGAGTTTAAGCCATGCCATCAGTATGCTGGAACAGGAACTGGGCACAAATCTTTTCGAGAAACGCGGTCGAAACGTAGTATTAACAAAATATGGCAGAATCTTTCTGGAATATGTGGAAGAGGCGCTTGGCGTTCTTGAAAGCGGTATTAAAAAAACCAGGGCACTGACAAGTGAGACGAGCGGAGTGATTGATTTGGCATACATTTTTACGCTTGGAAGTGTTTTTGTACCGCAGCTGGTGGGAAGTTTTCTTCGTCGGCATGAAGGGTGGAATGTAGATTTCCGTTTTACGGTGGGAAGTACGGCGGAGATTATTCAGGGGCTTAAGGATGAAAGATATGATATTGCGCTCTGTTCACGTAAAGAGAGGGAGCCGGAAATTGAATTTATACCAATCGGAAGAGAAAAACTGGTAGTAGTGGTGCCCAAAGGTCATGACTTGTCAGGAAAGGGCAGTATTGCTCTTGAGGAGACACTGGATTATCCGATGATTTATTTCACGCGGAACAGCGGACTTAGACCGGTTATTGATCAGTTGTATGAGAAAATCGGCGGAACTCCGAAGATTGCATATGAGATTCTCGAAGACGGCTCTATGGCGGGGCTGGTAGCAGAAAAGTTTGGAATTGCAGTGATGCCGGAGATTCCCATCTTAAGAAATCTTGATGTGGATGTTCTTGACATCAAGAGTCCGGCATATGAGCGCTATATTTACATGGCACGGCTGAAAGATAAGTATCAGGCACCGGTTATCCGGGAATTTGCTGAGTTCGTGCAGAACGGGTTTGAGGGATAGAATATAAAGAGAGACTGCCGCCGGCAGTCTCTCTTTATATTATGAATGTTGTTCCTTTCCCATATTTTTGACAAACTGGATAAAACGTGTGACAGCCGGAATCCGGTATTTATCGCGGAGATATCCCATGTAAACCGTATGCCTGGAGGTGACATCTGAAATAGGAAGGATTGCCACCTTATCCGGGTCAATCGCATCTACGAGTGCCACAAATGCAATTCCAAAATTCTCGGCCACCAGTGCAGCGATGGCATTTTCGTCGGGACATTCACAGACGAATTCCACTTTCAGATGATTCTTTTGGTAAAACTGGTTTGTCAGGCCGCCAAGACCGGAGAATTTATCGTAGCCGATGACCGGATAGTCTGCGAGATCCCGGAAGCTGACGTCTTTTTTCTGAGTGAGGGGATGGTCTTTCGGGGTGATGATGACCATTTCCTGATGCAGAATGGGGATAAATTCAATATCCGGTTCATTTTCTACATAGGAACAGAAAATAATGTCATGCTTGTCGGCTTTGAGTCCGGCAACCATATCCGCGGTGTGGGTTTGGTTAAAGTTAAAGGTTACATTCTTATTATGATCCATGTCCAGAAAGCACCGTACCGTATGCGGGATGTAATAGTTTGCAAGAGGAAATACGTAGGCGATATCAATGTGCCCGCCGCTTCCGGCAAGCTGCTGCATCTTATGCTTTGCCGTATGTACTTCGTCCATGATCCGGTCCACATGTTCCAGGAACATCCGTCCGGGACGGGTCAGTTCTACATTCCTTCCGCTTCTTTCGAAAAGCACCAGATTCAGTTCTTCCTCAAGGGCAGCGATGGACCGGCTCAGGCTGGGCTGCGAGATCATCAGCCTTTCCGCTGCCTGACGATAGTGCTGGAGATGGGCGACCATCTGAAAATATTCTAGTTGATTCAACGTCATGTGGATTTCTCCTTTCTTTATGATAATATTAGCCATTTGCAGTGTAACACATGGAAGTTTTTAATCCCTTCCGGCGTGGGTATAATGTTTGATGACATTATACCATAATTGATACTTAAAAGCTATCAATAAATGACAAAACATGTATTTGTAGTATCAAACCATATCGTTTATAATTTAACTATCAAGAGGTTGTTTAAATTTTAACGAATTGGGCAAAGAGGTAAAATTAGACGAACCCGGCAGCGATTGTAAGGCAGAAGAAACAGTTTCCAAAAAGATTTTTAAAGAGAAAAGGAGAACAAAATCATGGCAGAAAGAATCACAGGACACACAGAACTCATCGGACTTATGGCGTACCCTATCCGTCATTCCAGCTCACCGGCAATGCACAATGAAGCATTTGCCTATCTGGGACTTGACTATGCGTACCTTGCATTTGAAGTAGATAACAGCACACTGGAGGATGCTGTGAAAGGCCTCAGAGCTCTGAGACTGGTAGGATCAAATGTTTCCATGCCGAACAAAACAGTTGTACATAAATATCTGGATGAGCTTTCGCCGGCGGCGAAAATGTGTGGTGCGGTAAATACGATCGTAAATGATAACGGAAAACTGATCGGCCATATTACAGACGGTATCGGATACATGCAGTCATTGAAGGATTATGATATCGATGTGATCGGAAAGAAGATGACCATTGCAGGAGCAGGCGGAGCAGCAACGGCAATTGAGATTCAAGCTGCACTGGACGGCGTAAAAGAGATGTCCATCTTCAACATCAAAGACAAATTCTGGGATAACGCAGTGGAGACCGTAGAGAAGATCAACAGCAACACAAACTGTAAGGCAACACTCTATGATCTTGAGGACCTGGATGCTCTGAGAAGAGAAATCGATGATTCTTATCTGTTTGCGAATGCGACTGGCGTGGGAATGAAGCCGCTGGAAGGCAAAGCAGTAATCCCGGACAAATCATTTTTAAGACCGGATCTTATTGTAACCGATACGGTGTACTCACCGGCAGAGACAGAGCTGCTTAGAATGGCAAAAGAGGTTGGCTGCAAGAATATGAACGGATTTGGAATGATGCTCTTCCAGGGCGCAGCAGCATTTAAGCTTTGGACTGGAAAAGAAATGCCGATCGAACATATGAAAGAGGTACTTGGAATTAAGTATGATGCGTAATCGTACATTCTGTTTATAAATAGGGAAAGAGAAAAAGGGAGAAAACAACATGAATAAAAAATATATACCCAGTGCATTAATTCTTTATATGAACTATTTTATTCACGGCATCGGCTGTTCAATCTTAAGCCAACAGGTAGTGAAGGAGCTGTTGATCGAACAGTGGGGTGTGGAAGATGTTATGATGGTAACCGCGATTGCAGCGGCGCTTGGACTTGGGCGACTGATTTCCCTTCCGTTTGCCGGACCGCTGTCCGATAAACTGGGACGTCGTCTCTCCGTACTCATCGGTGTAGCGTCTTATGTGATTTTCTTCGTGGGAATTGCATTTTCCCCGAATATGCAGGTGGCTTATATCGCAGCAGTTCTGGGTGGAATCGCAAATTCCTTTCTGGATACGGCTACATATCCGGCAGTTGCAGAAATTATGTATAAATATACTGGTATCGCTACCATGGGAATCAAATTCTTCATTTCCGTTGCACAGCTTTTGATGCCGTTTTTCCTCGGCATGGTAGTTGCTACCAAGATGTCTTATTTGACACTTCCGCTGGTAGCTGGTATTGTAATAGCAGTGCTTGGAGTCCTTGCGATTTTTGCACCATTACCGGCAGAGTCCCAGAGTGCAAAAGGAGAGTCTTTCCTTAATAACTTAAAGAATGCACACTTCTCCGTAGAAAGTATTGCACTGATCCTGATCGGTTTTACAAGTACGGCAACCTTCCAGCTCTGGCTGAACTGTGCGCAGACCTTCGGTAAAGAGATCGCAGGGATCGCGTCAGAGAAAGTTTCCATGATGCAGACTTATTACTCAGCAGGAACGATGGTAGCCCTGGTTGTGACAAGTATTTTGATCACCAAATTCAAACAGGTACGTTTTCTGGTGATCTATCCGGCAATTTCGACTGTTATGCTGGTACTGGTTTACATCATTAAGACACCGATGATCTGTTATGTGGGTGCATTTGTCATTGGCTACGCGGCGGCAGGCGGGGTGCTTCAGATGGCAACCGCAACGGTAAATGACCTGTTCCCGAAGATCAAAGGAACGATCACAAGCCTTGTTATGATCGCATCCAGCCTTTGTAACTATACCATCTTAAGTGCAGCATCCAAGATGACATCCACCGGTGTGATCGTAATGAACATCGTGATTACAGTAATCGGTGTACTCCTTGCCGTTTTTGTAAACGCAAGATATGGGACATTGCTGAAAAATGCAGAGGCATCCAAGTAAGATAAGCTGAGAGATTATAATTATGTAGGAGGAATAGATATGAATCCAGTAGAAGTTAGAAATATCAAAATCGGAGAGGGAGTTCCGAAAATCTGTGTTCCGATCGTAGGCGTTACGAAAGAAGAGATTATAAGTGAAGCAAAAACCTTCGACAGCATTCCGGTAGATGTTGTAGAGTGGCGTGTGGACTGGTTTGAGGGAGTATTTGATATCGAGCAGGTGAAGGATGTCCTTGTGGATCTTCGCGCAGTATTAAAAGACACCCCGATTCTTTTTACTTTCCGTACGTCCAAAGAAGGAGGAGAAAAGGCGATCGAGCCAAAGCAGTATGCGGAGCTTAACAAGGCAGTTGCAGCTACCGGCAATGTGGATCTGGTAGACGTAGAAGTATTTACCGGAGATGATATCGTAAAAGAGATCATTGAAGGAGCACATAGCTGCGGTGTAAAAGTAGTGGCATCCAACCATGACTTTGACAAGACCCCGGATAAAGATGACATCGTCGGAAGACTTCGCAAGATGCAGGAACTGGGTGCAGACATTCCGAAAATTGCGGTAATGCCTCAGAATAAGGAGGATGTACTTACGCTCCTTATGGCAACCGAAGAAATGACACGCAAATACGCAGACCGTCCGATCATCACCATGTCCATGGCGGGAACCGGTGTGATCAGCCGTCTCTGTGGAGAGGTATTCGGCTCAGCCCTCACTTTCGGGGCAGCCAAAAAAGCATCCGCACCGGGACAGATGGGTGTGGAAGATTTAAGTACAGTATTGAATCTGCTGCACAAGAGTCTGTAATAGTGAGACAGTCCCCAAAAACCTGACGAACTTATAAACGCCAGGTTTTTTTGGGGAGAGGCATGTTAAATAATCCACAAAGTTTCGTGCTTATAAAAACATAATGCATCCACGTTTGGGAATAGTAGTTGTTATGTGAAAAGTTAAGAGCGAAAGATTGTGGTGAAAGGAGAGCTATGAGAAAAATAGTGTCATGGCTGAATGACAGTCTAGAAGAATTTCTGATGGTCATCAGTTTGATTCTAATGACGGTTATCATGGGAATTCAGGTATTTTCCAGGTATGTGCTCGGCGCATCCCCTTCCTGGTCAGAGGAGCTGACCAGATATTTGTTTGTGTGGGCCGGATTTCTAAGTGTCAGCTATTGTACAAAGCGTTGTGTATCCATTAAAATAGAGCAATTCGTCTCCATGTTTCCAAAGCGGGGAAAGGCCATGTTTAAACTGGTAAACCACACGGTAGAGCTGACATTTTTCTTCTATTTGATTCCGTTTGCGGTCAAATACTTGATGTCCGCGGTGGAGAGCGGTCAGGTCAGTCCTGCCTGCCATATACCGATGTATTATATTCAGGCAGCGCCGCTTGTGAGCTTTGTGCTTGTCGCGATACGGATTATGCAGAGATGGTGGATTGAGTTAAAAACAGTCCGCAGCAAAGAGGAAAAGGAGGAGTAGAACATGCCGGCAATAGTAGTTTTTTTGATTTTTATAGTATGTCTTGTTATTGCGATTCCGGTCTCTATTTCTCTGGGAATCGTTGCGGTTCTGCCGGGAGCGTTTGACCCTTCCTTTACAGCTTCGGGACAGTTTGTTATCCGATCCATGCTTGGAGGAATCGACAGTTTTCCGCTTCTTGCCGTTCCGATGTTTGTTCTGTCGGGAATTGTTATGGCAAAAGGTGGGATATCCAGGAAACTTTTTGATGTATTTGCTTATTTTCTAGGCAAGTTGACTGCGGGAATGCCATGTGCGGTGATCGTCACCTGCCTGTTCTATGGTGCAATATCAGGATCAGCGCCGGCGACGGTGGCAGCAGTGGGAAGTATGACTATCCCAATCCTGACAAAGCTTGGTTATGATAAAGAATTTTCTACCGCTGTGGTAGCGGTTGCAGGAGGACTGGGAGTGATCATCCCGCCTAGTATCCCGTTTATTATGTATGGTATGGCGTCTGGTGAATCGGTAAGCGACCTGTTCATATCAGGCATTATCCCGGGTCTGCTGATCGGTGCCCTGCTGATGGCATATGCGATTTTTTACTGTAAAAAGAACGGAGAAGACAAAGAGAAGATCAGTGAGGTGGTAGATGAGCTTCATGCCAAAGGTTTTCTCAGAGTTTTGAAAGAGAGCTTCTTTGCGCTGTTAAGCCCTGTCATCATCCTGGGCTGTATCTATTCAGGAATCGCATCGCCGACAGAGGCAGCGGTGATCTCTGTATTTTACGCACTGATCGTCAGTGTGTTTATTTACAAGTCAATTAAGGTCAAAGATATCTGGGGGATCATGGTGGAAGCAGTGCGTACCTATGCTCCGATCATGTTTATCCTGGCGGCTTCTGTGGCATTTTCCAGAGTTCTCACTTTGATGCAGGTTCCGCAGACTGTCAGCGCATGGATTTTGGCACATTTCACCAACAAGATCATTCTCCTTCTGGTGATTAATCTGTTCCTGCTCATCGTAGGAATGGTCATGGATACCACACCGGCTATTTTGATCCTGACTCCGATTCTTCTGCCTATTGTGACCGCAGTTGGAATGAATCCAATTCACTTCGGCATCATGATGGTAGTAAATCTCGCAATCGGTTTCGTGACTCCGCCTATCGGTGTAAACCTGTTTGTAGCAAGCTCCCTGACGGATATCCCGGTTATGCGAATCGCTAAAAAAGCGATGCCCATGATCATTTATTTCCTGATTGCCCTTCTGGTGATTACATTCGTACCGGCAGTCAGCATCATGTTTTTATAGGAGGCAGTGGAAGTGAAAAGAAGAAATGATATACTCAGAAAACGATTTTCCTGCATGGCAAATGTCGGCGCAGCCCTGCTCCTTGGAGCAGTACTCCTTTTGCTTACCGGATGCCAGAGTCATACGGCAGGTTCGGAAGAAGAGCAGCGCTATGCATGGCCGCTGGGAACTGCCAGCCCGGAGGATACGGTAACCCAGATTTATGCGGAAGAATTCGTAAAAGAAGTAGAACGTCTAAGCGATGGAAAAATGAAAATTCAGGTCTATCCAAACAGCACATTAGGCGGAGACCGGGAGCTTCTTGAAACTTGCAAAGACGGAGATATTCCCTTTGTCATCCAGAACACGGCCCCCCAGGTCACCTTCATGCCGGACTTGGCGATCTTCGATATGCCCTGCATGTTCGACAGCATCCAGGAGGCAAGAACTAAGGTAGATGAGCCGGAATTTTACGGGTTGATGGAAGAAGTCTATCAAAAGGGAGGTTATAAACTGCTAGGATACGCTGATCAGGGCTTCCGCGTCATGTCCACCAACAAAGAAATTACCGTATTTTCTGATTTTAAAGGCCAGAAAATCCGTACAATGGAAAACTCTTACCACATGGATTTCTGGAAAGAACTGGATGCATCCCCGACCCCGATGACCTTCAGTGAAGTCTATATCGGACTCCAGCAGGGAACGATCGATGCCCAGGAAAACCCCTACGAAGTCATCGTATCCAACCGCCTCTATGAACAGCAGGACTACATCGTAGAAACCAACCATCTGCCGCATCTGATCTCCCTCATCGTCAGCGACGAATTCTTCCAGGATCTTCCGGAAGACCAGCAGAAGATCATCAAAGAGGCTGCCGAAACTGCCAAACAGGCCGCAAGAGACGCTTCCGACGAACGAATATCTGCCAAAATCAAAGAAATCGAAGAGAGCGGAACCAAAATCATCAAACTTGACGAAAGCGTAACCCGAGAAATGCGCGAAGCCTCCCGCCCTGTATACGATGCCATCGAGTCCAGCGTAGACCCCGAAATCGTAGAAGCCTACTTAAAGTAACTTTATATCTGTAAAAAAGCGTCGGTCCTAAGCTGGGAGCAGATGCGTTAGCATATGCCTCGCAGCTTAGGATCACCACGTTTCTTCCCGAGCGGGGAGCGTGCCTGGCACGGTAATGATGCACGGAATCGGCGTCTCTCCCCACAAAATTTTCCCACACAAAAAAATAAAACAAACACTTGATTTTTCCCTTTCATAGTGCTATATTTATTATTGTCTCTGTAGCTCAGTGGATAGAGCACCGCCCTCCGGAGGCGGATGCGTCAGTTCGATTCTGATCAGAGACGTAAAAGAGCACGGTACAGTTCGTTCTGCCGTGCTCTTTTGTTTTACCAGGTATACCTCAAGCTAATCTAACACTCGTTTTTCTTTCCCACTATAATAGTATGCATGATCTGACAAGACTTCCGATTCCTCAAGCTCTTTCAGGTTCACTTCCTTTACCATCACATCAAGTTGGGTACGCCTGACTCCATGGCTTTCGGGAACGAGTATTACTTCATGGATACTGCTGGGTAAGAGATAGAAATTGCCGCCCAGTTTCTTAAGGGCCTCCTCCAGTGCGTCCGGATAGAGAATGACCGCCGCGCCCAGGCTGCGTGCGCTATTCGTCATAATATACATATAGTCTGTCAGGGGATGAATGTCAAGAGGGAGCAGATGGGAGGTGTTCCTCTGAGCCGCTTCGGCGACATCCTTCTGCGACACCTTCCACTGCCGTAGATGTTCATTCCGGATCAGCAGCGTGGCATCTCCGAAAGCTGTGTTTTCCAACAGAATATAATACACGACAGCAAAATCCAGATACTCGTCATATGGAATTTGAGTCAGAAGCTCTTTATTTGCAGACCTCTGGATGAGCTGATAACAGATCTTGTCCTGAATCTTTTGGAAAGACAGGATATCCTGGAACGGGTAGGACTGCTGTACCCTGATCTTTTCATAAAGGTCCTGTACAAGCTGTACCAGAACCGAGATTTCTTCCCCATCCAGATAGCGGCTGTAGAATTCTTCCATATAAATAGTCGGGGACATATTGATCCCCTTTTGCATCAGAACCAGGCCGACCTTTCGGGTGTTATTGTTCTTGGCTGTCGTGTGCAGTTCCACCTGAATATCCGGCTGCATCCGCTCCCGTACTTTGAATTCCATCTCCTTTACAAACTCAATATAAGTCATATCTCTTTTTTCCATATAATCTCCTTTCCGTCATGTCTCACCGAAGGAAATATGATTTGAACACACATATCTGTCTGGCAGGTATGTGAGTCGATTATAATGCCGTATGCCTCTGTTTTTCAACCATTTTTTAAAACAGTTAAAATGTTTTTGACATGTAAAAAAGCCGGAATTACGGGAGTTATTCGTAATTCCGACTTATCCGTCCACATTATTTTTGTGAAATGTAGCTAAAAAATTGCCCATTTTACAATTTTAGAAATAAAGTGAAATCTGAATTAATTTTCAAAGACATATGCGTCTGAAAAGACACGGCCTATGCTCTGGAGAGATATTCTCCGGTACGGGTATCGATCTTGATCTTGTCGCCCTGGTTTACAAACAGCGGAACAAGAACAGTAGCACCTGTCTCAACGGTAGCCGGCTTGGTAGCGCCTGTTGCAGTGTCGCCCTTTACACCCGGCTCAGTTTCTGTGATCTCAAGTTCTACGTTAAGAGGCGGCTCTACGGAAAATACGTTGCCCTGGTGGGAACATACCTTCACCATCTCGTTCTCTCGTACGAACTTCAGTGCATCGCCGATGGTATCCTGGTCAATGGCAATCTGATCGTATGTCTCCACATCCATGAAGTGGAACAGTTCGCCGTCAGAATATAAGTACTGCATGTCTTTTCTGTCGATGTGAGCAGTATCAAATTTCTCGGTAGGACGGAAGGTCTTTTCTACAACTCCGCCGCTGATGATGTTTTTCAGTTTGGTTCTTACGAAGGCTGCACCTTTACCCGGTTTTACGTGCTGGAACTCCAGAATCTGGTAAATGTTACCTTCGATCAGAACGGTAAGACCATTTCTAAAATCGCCTGCTGAAATCATTGTAATCCTCCTCGTATATGCCCTTTAAACGGGCAGAATTTTAGTTGCTAAATATACCTGGGCAGAACAGCTTTTATGACTTCTGCCGCAGCCTTAATTTCTCACTCATATAATTCTATAATAAAATGGCTTTTTTTTCAACTGTTTGTTTTATTTTATTCTCCAAAAGTAGTGTTTTTTCGCTATTGACGGCAAGAGGTAGGAGAGGGTATCATGGGAAGGAATAAGGAGGAGATGTCATGGCAGAAAGAGTCAGGGACTTCTGCCGGATATGCTGTAAGGAGCAGCGGGCCAATGTGATCATCGGCGCGATGCTCGCGGCACTGTTCGGTATGATGGCGTTGTTTTTTCTGACCAATGATACAGAACTGCAGGTAGTATCTTCTACCATAGCTGAGGAAAATGAAGGCTGTGAGGAGATGGAGACGAACCCTCTGAAGCTTTGCCAAGAGGCAAAGGTGTGCAGTGCAGTTCAAAAATACTATGAACGTCTGGGGGAGAACACTGAGTTTGCGGAATCCTACGACGACCTGATCATTTACCAGAAGAACGGACAGACAAAAGACACGTACGTTGTGTTTGTTACATACCGGATGAAGATTAAAGATATCTATACCTATGTCCCCGGACTTGGAACGTTTTTTGTAAAGAAAGAAAAAGACGGAGGAATCAAACTGGATTCACAGGTGCAGGAGACCGGGATACAGCAGTACATTGCCCGGGTGACGCAGCACGAGGACACTAAAAAGTTGTTCCATATGGTGGAGATGCGCTATGCACAGGCGGTAAGATCCGATGCGATGCTGGCAGAATCGCTGGCTGATCTGCAAAGTGCGGCAGGTACCGAGTAGGAACATTAAAAATAGGAATCACACGAAAAGGCTATTACGCAATCTGTCTTATCACATTTTCCTGACCTTCATTTTTCACAGTCGGTCGAAAATGTATAAGAAGATAGTAATAGCCTTTTTGGAGTGAATATTAGTCCAGGTTCAGGCGCTTTTTCATCACATAGCAGCTGAAAATATAGCAAATAATACCAATCAGGACAGAAGATACCAAAATGATGTAAAACAATGGTGTATACAAGGAGAGAAACTCTCCGAAAGTAAGGTCAGCCTGATAAAAGCTTGGATTCTTAAATGTGGTGAAAACCTGGGCGCAGGCACCTATGATCTGAAGCAGCATGGTAAGTCCTGCGTAACATGCGATCGCGGTCAGCACGCGGTGTTTGCGGAAACAATGTCCAAAGGAAATACATCCGAGTGCCATGGACATGTTTGAGAAGCATCCGATGATGCTGAGCAGGAACAGGAGCAGAATAAAGTGAGCGCATGCGCTGCCAGGTCCGATGATGCGCGCAATCTCTCCCGTAAGATCCTCGTACAGAGGCGGGGTGTATATAACAAAGGCCATAGCTGCAAATACCACGAATACATTGATCATAACCCAGATGGAACCGCTCAGAAACTTGGCGAGCACCTGCGTGGAAGATTTTACCGGCAGTGTAAAAGTCAGGTATCCCTCCCGCGAAAAAAGCTTGCGGTAGGAATATATCGCAGTATAAAGCTGGGTGAAAAAGCCCGTAAATGACAGATAGGTGATTGTTATGACTAATGTCAGAATCGCAATCGGTTCTGGCTTTGCAAAGGCATAGAGCCTAAGTACACCTGCGTATCTTGCCGCGACAGCCAGAAAAATGACCGGTATATGCAGCAGGATGAGGAGCTTTGACATGGAGCGTAAATCATATTTGAGCAGTTTTCCTAACATCTGAACACCTCCCTGAAAAATGCATCCACGGATTTCCCGTGCGACTGGCGAATATCATCTACCGTACTATTGAGGGTGAGATGACCGCCCTGAAGAAAGAGTACACGGTCAAGCACCTGTTCGATATCAGAGATCAGGTGTGTGGAAAGAAGAACGGTTGCATTTTCGTCATAATTATTGATGATTGTTTTCAAAATATAATCTCTTGCAGCCGGATCAACGCCTGCGATTGGTTCATCCAGGACATAAAGCTGTGCCTTTCGGCTCATGACGAGAATGAGCTGTACTTTTTCACGGGTCCCTTTCGAGAGGGCAGCCAGGCGTCTGTCCGGGCTGATATCCAGTGATTTCAGCATATCGTAGGTACGTTCCGGAATGTAGTCCTGATAAAAATCCGTAAAAAGGCGGATCACATCTTTTACACGCATCCCGTTTTTGAGATAGCTTTCATCCGGAAGATAGGAGACGATTTGCTTTGTGGAAACACCCGGTGCATCCCCTGCGATCAGAATCTCGCCGGAGGTGGGAGTAAGCAGTCCGTTTATCAGTTTGATCAGAGTTGTCTTACCGCTGCCGTTGGGGCCGAGAAGTCCTACGATCTGTCCGCGGTCCAGCGTAAGATTTACATCTGAGAGCGCGCAGAAGTTCCCATATGTCTTTGTAAGTGATCGGCATTCCAGTATAGGGGTCATAATTCCTCCTCCTTTAAAATCTCTTCAAGAAGCTCCAGTGCTTCTTTTTTGTTAAATCCAAGCCGGAGCATGGCCTCAAGGAAGGTTTTGATGTTCTCCCGGGCAAGATCTTTTTTCATCTTTTTCAGCATTTCTTCATCCTCCGTAATAAAACGTCCGCTGGTGCGCCGGGCAAATACCAGTCCGTCCCGTTCCAGCTCAGACAAGGCTTTCTGCATGGTGTTGGGGTTGACTGCCGCATCCATTGCCAGTTCTCTGACGGAAGGAAGTCTGTCGCCGGGCAGGTAATGGCCGGAGATGATATCAGCTTTCAGGCGCTCCATCAACTGCAGATATATGGGTCTGTCATTATCTAGTTCCCATGGCATCCATTTACACCTCTTTCTAAATTTGTATGGTATGAGTGTCAGGTGCCTGTAAAAGCACCACACCTCCCTCCTGGAATTGGTCAAAAATCCTCCGGGGGGGTGATTGTATTAGTGTTATAATACAATATTATGCTACAAAGATGAAAATGTCAATAGGAAAGAGTGAGGATGTGGCATATTATTGCGATATCATACCGATAACAAAGGATTAGTTGTTGCGCTTAGAAATAGTTTTGGATATAATTAGAAATAGTGTTGATATAAAAAAGAAAAGCTAAAAAGATAAAGAGGTAACTGACTATGAAAAAGATTATGGATTTAATCTCAGAAGAACTGGCGCAGGCCTTTGAGGAGGCTGGTTACGACAGAGAGCTGGCGAAGGTGAACCTGTCTAACAGGCCGGATTTATGCGAATATCAGTGCAACGGTGCGATGGCAGGCGCGAAGAAATACCATAAGGCGCCGATTATGATTGCTGAGGAAGTAGTTGCCAGGCTTTCCGAGAATGGCAGCATATATGAGGCCCAGGCGGTAAAGCCCGGATTTATTAATCTGAAAACAAACCCGGTTTTTGTGGCAGAGTATCTGAATCAGATGGCGTGCGCTGCAAAGCTTGGTGTAGAGATGGAGAAGGAACCAAAGACGATCATGATCGATTATGGTGGGCCGAATGTGGCAAAGCCGCTCCATGTAGGACATTTGCGTTCTGCCATAATCGGTGAGAGTATAAAAAGAATCACACGTTTCATGGGAAATCAGGTAACCGGAGATATTCATCTGGGCGACTGGGGTTATCAGATGGGCCTGATCATTACGGAACTGAAGAAACGTCAGCCGGATCTGCCGTATTTTGACGATAGCTTTACCGGAGAGTATCCCAAAGAGGCGCCGTTTACGATCAGTGATCTGGAAGAGATCTATCCTGCGGCTTCGGCTTATGCGAAAGATCATGATGACTACCGGGATGAGGCTCTGGAGGCTACTTTCCAGCTTCAGAACGGCAAACGGGGATATCGGGCGCTCTGGAAGCATATTATGAACGTTTCCGTCACCGACTTAAAGAAGAATTATCAGAATCTGAATGTGGAATTTGACCTCTGGAAAGGGGAGGCGGATGCACAGAAATATATTCCGGATATGGTAAAGAGGCTGAAAGAGGAAGGCTATGCACATATGGATGAGGGGGCGCTGGTGGTTGATGTGAAGGAACCGACAGATACCAAAGAGATTCCACCCTGCATGATTCTGAAGTCTGACGGAGCTGCACTCTATGACACGACGGATCTTGCTACGCTGGTGGAACGTCAGGAGCTGTATCAGCCGGACGAGGTTATCTACGTGGTGGACAAACGTCAGGAACTGCATTTTGTCCAGGTATTCCGTTGTGCGAAAAAAACGGGAATTGTGCCGCAGGATATGAAGCTTACGTTTTTGGGCTTCGGAACCATGAACGGAAAGGACGGGAAACCGTTCAAGACCAGAGAGGGCGGCGTGATGCGTCTGGAGCATCTGATCGCGGATATCACAAAGAAAATGTATGAGAAGATCACAGACAACCGTACCGTAGCGGAAGAAGAGGCAGAAAAGACTGCGAAAATGGTAGGAATGGCGGCAATCAAATATGGAGATTTGTCCAATCAGGCATCCAAGGATTACATCTTTGACGTGGACCGTTTCACATCCTTTGAGGGCAATACAGGTCCGTACATTCTGTATACGATCGTCCGGATTAAGTCCATCTTGAAGAAATATACGGAGAGTGGAAAGAGTCTTGAGGATGTAGTGATCACCGCGGCGAAAGCGGACTGCGAGAAAGAACTGATGCTGGAGGCTGCCAGATTCAGTACCATGATGCAGGCTGTTTACGAGGAGCTGGCACCTCACAAGATTTGTGCTTATATTTATGATCTGGCAAATGCATTTAACCGTTTTTATCATGAGACGAAGATTCTGTCGGAGGAAGACGAGACGAAGCAGAAGAGCTATATCGCTCTGTTAAAGCTGATAAAAGAGATTTTGAATGTCTGCATTGATCTGCTTGGTTTTGAGGCACCGGAGCGTATGTAATGTAGAGAGAAAAGAGGGACGCCTGTATGGGAATGCTTGCATTTGGAAAGAAAAACGGCGGCCCAAAATAAAGATGAAACATTAAGATATTAGGAGGAGCGGCTATGACGAGAAAATTGTTTTATGATGACAGTCATATGCGGGAATTTCAGGCGAAAGTTGTTTCCTGCCAGCCATCCGGAGAGAAATATAAGGTAGTTCTTGACAGAACTGCCTTTTTTCCTGAGGGCGGCGGCCAAGCAGCCGATACGGGAATTCTGGGCGGTGTACAGGTATTGGATGTCAAAGAAAAAGAAGGGATTATCTATCATTTGACGGACGGCAGGCTGGAAGAAGGGGCGACGGTTAACGGGAAGATTGACTGGGAGGCACGTTTTTCCAGAATGCAGCAGCATACCGGAGAGCATGTGGTATCCGGCCTGATCCATGCAAGGTTCGGGTATGATAATGTGGGATTCCATCTGGGGGAGGAAGTCTGTACTTTGGACTTAAGCGGCCCCATCACGAAGGAAGAGCTGACAGAGATTGAGCTGGCTGCGAATCAGGTGGTGTTTGCAAATCTTCCGGTAGATGTGTCCTACCCGTCAAAGGAAGAACTGGGGAAGTTGGATTACCGGAGTAAGATTGAGATTGAAGGCCAGGTTCGAATCGTGACGATCCCGGGTGTCGATGTGTGCGCCTGCTGTGCACCACATGTAGAACATACCGGGGAGATCGGGCTGATCAAATTCATCCAGATGCAGAATTATAAAGGCGGCGTGCGGATCACTATGGTCTGCGGGGTGCGTGCACTTCGGGATTACCGAGCAAAAGAAGAAAGCGTAAAGGCGATCATGCAGAGCCTGTCTTCAAAAGAAGAGAAGATTGCAGAAGCGGTGGAACATCTGAAAGAAGAAGTTACAGAACAGAAGATGCGCGCGGTCTCGCTTTTACAAGAGATTTTTCTCTATAAGGTACGTGAAATTCCGGAGGATTCCGGGAAAGTATGTCTGTTTGAAGAGAAGTTAGACGGCAGTGCCCAGCGCGAGCTGATGAATATGGTATTGGATAAGGGGATCGGTACCTGCGGTGTATTTACGGGAACGGACGAAGCGGGCTACCGATATGTGATCGGAAGTAAAACGGAGGATGTGCGGCCACTTGGCAAGTCTTTGAATGAGGCATTTTCGGGACGAGGAGGAGGAAAACCAGAGATGGTACAAGGATCACTTGGAGGAACGGAAGAAGAGATTCGGAGATATTTTTAATTGCAAGGGGTACAATTTAAAACACGATCTGCAATTTTCTGATAATAAAAAATAAACAACTAAAATTAAAAACAATCAGACAATTTGAGTAAAATTCCCTATTTACAATCAAAGAAAAATGTTGTATAGTGGAAAATCATAAAGTACAGATGCCAGAGATAGAGTTCATAGGTGTCATTCAATCTACATGTATCTGATAGGAAGATTCGGTATCTGTATCATAATTATCAGAAAGGGCAGATTCTATGAGTGGTGAAAAAAAGAATAGGGTAAGCGGTTTGTACAGCCCGGATTTCGAGCATGACAACTGCGGAATTGGCGCGGTGGTGAACATCAAGGGTCAAAAAAGTCATGAGACGGTGGCAAACGCGCTGAAGATTGTTGAAAATTTAGAGCATAGAGCCGGCAAGGATGCCGAAGGGAAGACAGGAGACGGTGTTGGAATTCTGTTACAGATTTCACACAGGTTTTTCTCAAAAGTCTGTCAACCCCTCGGCATCTTTTTAGGTTCTGAGAGAGATTACGGTGTGGGTATGTTTTTCTTCCCCCAGGATGAACTGAAACGGAATCAGGCAAAAAACATTTTTGAGGTCATTGCCAGAAGAGAAGGACTGAATTTCCTTGGATGGAGAGAGGTTCCGATCCGCAAGGAGATTCTTGGCAAAAAAGCATTGGAATGTATGCCGTGCATCATGCAGGGATTCATCGAACGCCCGGAAAAGGTGGAAAGAGGAGTGGATTTTGACCGCCGCCTCTATGTGGTACGAAGAATTTTTGAACAGAGCAGCGATGATACCTATGTGGCATCTCTGTCCAGCCGTACGATCGTATATAAAGGAATGTTTCTGGTAAAACAGCTTCGGAAATTTTTCGATGACCTTCAAAGTCCGGATTATGAATCAGCTATTGCAGTGGTGCATTCACGATTCAGTACCAATACGAACCCAAGCTGGGAGAGGGCTCATCCGAACCGCTATATCGTACATAACGGAGAGATTAACACGATCCGTGGAAACGCAGATAAAATGCGGGCACGGGAAGAAAATATGGAATCGGAGCATTTAAAAGGAGAGCTTTATAAAGTCCTTCCGGCTATCAATATTGCCGGTTCGGATTCCGCTATGCTGGACAATGCACTGGAGTTCATGGTGATGAGCGGAATGCCGCTTCCTCTGGCGGTGATGATTTCTATCCCGGAGCCATGGGCGAATAACCAGACTATGTCTCAGAAAATCAAGGATTTCTATCAATATTACGCAACCATGATGGAGCCATGGGACGGTCCGGCATCCATTCTGTTCTCTGATGGAGATTACATGGGAGCGGTGCTTGACAGAAACGGTCTGAGACCTTCCCGGTACTATATCACCGATGATGATACTCTGATCCTTTCTTCCGAGGTAGGTGTGCTGGATATCCCTGCGGATAAGATTTTGGTAAAAGAACGTCTCCATCCCGGCAAAATGCTGCTTGTGGATACGGTGAAGGGCAAGGTCATCGACGATGATGAATTAAAAGAGGCCTACGCTTCGGCACAGCCTTACGGAGAATGGCTGGACAGCAATCTGGTAAATCTTCGTGACTTGAAGATTCCGAACCAGAAGGTACCGTCTTATACGAAGGAAGAATGCCAAAGATTGCAGAAGGCGTTCGGATATTCCTATGAAGAAGTCAATACTTCCATTCTAAAAATGGCAATGAACGGAAGCGAAAGTATCGGCGCGATGGGAATTGATGCTCCTCTGGCTGTGCTTTCCGAAAAACATCAGCCGCTATTTGGATATTTTAAACAGCTTTTTGCGCAGGTAACTAACCCGCCGATCGATGCGATCCGTGAGAAAGTCGTAACCTCTACCAGTGTTTATGTAGGGCGTGACGGAAATCTTCTGGAAGAGAAGGAAGAGAATTGCCATGTGTTGAAGATCAATAATCCGATTCTTACGAATACGGACCTGATGAAAATCAGAAACATGAAGATAGAAGGTTTTAAATGTGCAGAGATTTCTACTACTTATTATAAGAATTCCAGCCTGGAAAAAGCGATTGAGTATCTGTTTATTCAGGTGGACCGTGCGATTCGGGAGCAGGCAAATATTTTAATCCTAAGTGACCGAGGGGTGGATGAATACCATATCGCTATGCCGTCGCTTTTAGCAACCTCTGCAGTGCATCAGCACCTGGTGCGCACCAAGAAGCGTACGGCAGTGGCTATGATCCTGGAGACAGGAGAGCCGCGGGAGGTGCATCATTTTGCAACACTGCTGGGCTATGGTGCATCTGCGATCAATCCGTATCTGGCACATGAGTCCATTAAACAGCTCATTGATACGAATATGCTGCAGAAGGATTATTATGCGGCCGTGGAAGATTACAATCATGCGGTACTCGGCGGAATCGTTAAGATCGCATCCAAGATGGGAATTTCGACGATTCAGTCTTATCAGGGATCTATGATTTTTGAGGCGATCGGACTGAAAGAATCATTCATTGAGAAATACTTTACCGGAACAGTCAGCCGGGTAGGTGGTATTGGAATCCAGGAGATCGCAAGTGACTATATGGCACGACACACAGAAGCTTTTGACCCGCTGGGCCTTGAGGCGGATATGACATTAAACAGCGTGGGACAGCATAAATCCAAGAGCGGCGGGGAGAAGCATCTCTACAATCCGCGCACGATCCATATGCTGCAACAATCCACAAGACGCGGTGATTATGGGATGTTTAAACAGTATACTGAGATGGTGGATGAGGAGTCAAAAGGAATCACTCTGCGCGGCCAGATGGATTTCAATTTCCCGAAAAAAGGGATTCCGCTTTCTCAGGTGGAGAGTGTAGATTCTATTGTCACCCGTTTTAAAACCGGTGCCATGTCCTATGGATCGATTTCCAAGGAGGCGCATGAGACATTGGCTCTTGCGATGAATGCACTGCACGGTAAGTCGAACAGCGGGGAAGGCGGAGAGGACATTGAACGTCTGGACAGCGACCGCTGTTCCGCGATCAAGCAGGTGGCAAGCGGAAGATTCGGGGTGACTTCCCGGTATCTGGTGAGTGCCAAAGAGATTCAGATTAAGATGGCTCAGGGCGCGAAGCCGGGCGAAGGCGGACATCTGCCGGGCGGCAAGGTATATCCGTGGATAGCGAAGACCCGTCATTCTACGCCGGGTGTGGGCCTGATTTCCCCGCCGCCGCACCACGATATCTATTCGATCGAAGATTTGGCGCAGCTTATCTATGACTGTAAGAATGCGAATAAGGACGCAAGGATTTCCGTAAAACTGGTTTCAGAAGCCGGTGTGGGAACGGTAGCCGCCGGTGTGGCAAAGGCCGGAGCCGGGTTGGTTCTGATCTCCGGGTATGACGGAGGAACGGGCGCGGCACCCCGAAGCTCTATCCACAATGCAGGACTTCCCTGGGAGCTGGGACTTGCCGAGACGCATCAGACCCTGATCCAGAATGGCCTAAGAGAACGTGTCCGCATTGAGACTGACGGGAAACTGATGAGCGGAAGAGATGTGGCGATCGCAGCTCTTCTGGGAGCGGAGGAGTTTGGATTTGCGACTGCACCGCTTGTTACTTTGGGATGTGTTATGATGCGTGTCTGCAATCTGGACACCTGTCCGGTGGGCGTTGCCACCCAGAATCCGGAGCTTAGAAAACGGTTCGGCGGAAAGCCGGAATATGTGATGAATTTCATGCGCTTTATCGCAGAAGAGCTGAGAGAATATATGGCAAAACTGGGTATGCGTACCGTGGATGAGATGGTAGGGCGTACGGATCTTCTGAAAGTGAAGGATGTACCGACCTCAAAGCGTGCCGCCTCGCTGGATTTGAGCCGGATCCTGGATAACCCATATGCGAAAGAGACGAAGGGGAGAACCTTCAATCCGAAGAAAGTATTCGACTTCGAACTGGAGAAAACGCTGGATGAGCGTGTACTGATAAAAGAACTTCTGCCGTCATTGGAGAAGGGCCAAAAGAGAAGTCTGGAAATTGATGTATCCAATGTGGACCGGACATTCGGAACGATTTTCGGCTCTGAGATCACCCGGAGATATCCAGAGGGGCTTCCGGAGGACAGCTATGTGCTGAAATGTAAGGGCGCAGGCGGCCAGTCCTTTGGTGCGTTCATCCCGAGCGGCCTTACTCTGGAGCTTACCGGGGACAGCAACGACTATTTCGGAAAAGGACTTTCAGGCGGTAAGCTGATCGTATACCCGCCGACAGGCATTAAGTATAAATCAAATGAGAACATTATTATAGGAAACGTGGCACTTTACGGAGCTACCAGCGGAAAAGCATTTATCAGCGGTGTGGCAGGCGAAAGGTTCTGCGTGCGCAATTCGGGTGCAACGGCAGTTGTAGAAGGCGTAGGAGATCACGGATGTGAGTATATGACCGGAGGACGCGTGGCAATCCTTGGTAAGACCGGCAAGAACTTTGCGGCAGGAATGAGCGGCGGTGTGGCATATGTGCTGGATATGGACAGCGACCTTTACACCAAAGTAAATAAACAGATGGTAAATATTGAACATGTCACCTCCAAGTACGATGTCCTGGAATTGAAGGAAATGATTGAAGAGCATGTAAAAAACACCAACTCTGCCATAGGAAAAGAAGTGCTGAACCATTTTACAGATTATCTTCCGAAATTTAAGAAGATTATTCCTCATGACTACGAGAAGATGCTGACTATGATCCTGCAGATGGAAGAACAGGGCATGGGAAGCGAACAGGCAAAAATTGAAGCGTTTTACGCGATTAAAAATGAAAGATAGGAGGCGGGAAAATGGGAAAAGCGACTGGATTTTTAGATTATAAAAGGAAGGAGCAGGAAACGGAGGATGCCTTGAAAAGAATCAGGCATTTCCGGGAATTCCATACGCCCTTATCTAAGGAAGAACAGGAAATACAGGGGGCACGCTGTATGGCGTGCGGCGTCCCGTTCTGCCAGGCCGGACAGATGATCGCCGGTATGGCAAGCGGATGCCCGCTGCACAACCTGGTACCGGAGTGGAATGACCTTATTTATCACGGTAACTGGGAAGAGGCCTATCATCGGCTGGTGAAGACAAACAATTTCCCGGAATTCACATCCCGTGTATGTCCGGCACTCTGTGAGGCGGCATGTACCTGCAATCTGCATGATGAGCCGGTTTCGACCAAGGCAAATGAGTATGGTATCATAGAAAATGCTTATGAAAAGGGATATGCAAAGGCGAATCCTCCGAAGGTGCGCACAGGAAAGAAGGTGGCAGTGATCGGCTCCGGCCCTGCGGGACTTGCAGCGGCAGACCAGCTTAATAAAAGGGGACACCTTGTGACCGTGTTTGAGCGGGAAGATAAACCGGGCGGCTTGCTTCGTTATGGAATCCCAAATATGAAGCTGGAAAAACAGGTGATAGACCGTAAGATCGCTGTCATGGAGGAAGAAGGAATCGTATTTAAAACAGGCTGTGATGTGGGAAAGGATGAAAAGGTTTCTTCTATTTTAAAAGAGTTCGACCGGATCATTCTTGCCTGCGGTGCGTCAAATCCGCGGGATATCAAAGCACCGGGGAGGGATGCGAAGGGAATTTATTTCGCGGTAGATTTCCTGAAGTCTACAACAAAATGTCTGTGGAATCATGATATGAACTTGGAAGAAGGCGAATATATTTCCGCAAAAGGGAAACATGTTATGGTAATCGGAGGCGGTGATACCGGAAATGACTGTGTGGGAACATCGATTCGCCATGGGGCGAAATCCGTTTTACAGCTTGAAATGATGCCGAAGCTTCCGGATCAGAGGACAGAGACGAATCCCTGGCCAGAGTGGCCGAGAGTCTGTAAAACAGATTATGGTCAGCAGGAAGCGATCGCGCTTTGGGGGCATGATCCGAGAGTGTACCAGACCACAGTCAAGGAATTTATAAAGGATAAAGAAGGAAACCTTAAAAAGGCGGTTCTTGTAAAGCTTGAGAGTCGGAAAGATGAAAAAACAGGGCGGATGGTCATGGCTGAGGTTCCGGGAAGCGAGTATACGGTAGAAGTAGATCTTGTATTGATCGCGGCAGGTTTCTTGGGAAGTCAGGATTATGTGACAAAGGCATTCGGCGTGGAGGTAAATGAGCGTACGAATGTGAAGACTCTGCCGGGAAATTATAAGACAAATCATCCCGCGATATTTACGGCCGGAGATATGCACAGAGGCCAGTCTCTGGTAGTGTGGGCGATCAGGGAAGGCCGTGAGGCCGCCTGTCAGGTAGATTTGGATTTGATGGGATATACGAATCTATCTGTGCAATAAGGGACAGCTTAGATATCTGTTGGTAGGGGAAAATATAAGATGTAATATAAGCCTGACAGCGCAGGAAAAGATGCCGGCTGTCAGGCAATTTTATTTTGATCACGGTTTATTTTTTTGCAGGTACGATTTCCAGCCAATATCCATCAGGGTCTTCGATGAAATAGATGCCCATGTCAGGATTCTCGAAACAGACACAGTTCATTTCTTTGTGGTGTGCCAGCGCTGCATCTATATCATCCACCGTAAATGCAAGATGGAACTCGTTATCACCTAAATTGTAGGGATGGTCCATATCCCTAAGCCAGGTGAGCTCAAGCTGGTGAGGCGTAGTCCCATCTCCTAAAAATATCAGCTTAAAGCTTCCGTCGGAGGCCTCCTTTTCGCGGGTAACAGTAAGTCCCAGCGCCTCCTTATAAAACTGAATGGATTTGTCCAAATCCAGCACATTCAGGTTATTGTGATTAAATGTGAATTTCATGACTTAGTTCTCCTTTCTACTGTGGTATTTGGCTTAAGTTTACCACAAATAGGGGAGCGGGAAAAGCTGGAATAATAGATATAGTATATTTCTAAAAACAGGATGTGTTATAAAATATTACGAAAATGTTAAAAAATATTGCAATTTATACGAATATGCATTATAATCAAAAAAGAAAAATAATTAGTAAATTTTTACTTTAGGATAGGTGGAATATGAAAAAAATTGGAAGAACGTTATTAGCATCGTTACTTGCCAGCGCGATGATCGTTACACCCGTTTGCGCGGAGCCTAATGTGAGTGATCTTAAGGAAAGTAAGGCTGCGGCTGAGGGTGAGGTGAGCGAGCTTCAGCAGGAGCTGCAGACTCTTTTGGAGAAGATGGATAAATTGGAGAAAGATCTTGTTCAAAAAGGACAGGACATCAGTAAGGCGGAAGAAGATCTTGCCGCAGCGGAAGAAAAAGAGAAGCAGCAGTATGCTGATATGAAGCTGCGGATCAAATATATGTATGAGGAAGGAAATGGCAGTATTGTAGAGGCTTTGATGTCGTCAACAAATTTCTCCGAACTTCTGAACAAGGCAGAGTATGTTCAGAATATACATAGTTACGACAGGCAGATGCTTCAGGAATATGTGGCAACGAAGCAGAAAATCGCAGATTTGAAAGCGTCTCTGGAAAACGAGATGGCAGATATGGAAAAGATGCAGGACGAGTACGAAAAGGAAGAAACAAATTTGAACAGTACTCTGGTTGCAAAGCAGGCTGAAGTTGCGGATTTAGAGGTACAGCTTCAGAAGGCGGCGGAAGCTGCGGCTGAAAAGGCAAGAAAGGAAGCGGAGGAAAAGAAACAGCAGGAAGAAGCTAAGAGGAATGAGAATACTGCTAACCAAAACAATGACACTTCCAGTGAAGACAATAGGCAAAACTCGCAAGACAACAATAACAATAGCAACAGTAGCAATGATTATACTCCGCCATCAAGTAATGGCGATGGAAGTGCAATCGTAAGTGCAGCACAGGCATATCTGGGAACGCCATATGTATACGGTGGCAGTAGTCATTCGGGCATTGATTGCTCTGGTCTTGTTATGAGAGCTCTGGCGGCAATTGGTGTCAGCGTAGACCATTACTCAGGGTCGATTAGTGGCGGTGGCCGTGCAGTATCAGATCCTTTGCCTGGAGATATTGTATGTTACGCCGGACATGTGGGAGTTTATGTTGGTGGTGGTCAGATGATTCATGCACCGCAGCCGGGACAGTCAGTTTGCTATTCCAGCGTGGATTACGCTCCGCACTGGTATAGAAGATATTGGTAAGAAGAGTGTTGTAGAATGAGCGGAGTTCATTAGTGGTGATCTCCGCTTTTCTGTCACAATATGTAGTTGGATGGGAATGAAGAAAAATGGAAGTTGTTAGAAATTAGAAAAAAGGGTTGAAATGAAGAAAAATATGGTGTATGCTGAGGCTAAATATGTGGGGCATATAAATATTGTATAAGGCGGGTAAGGTTATGAAGAATAGGTGTTTTCGTACGCTCATAGCATCCCTTGTTATGAGTTCTTTTTTTGCAGCTACGGTGGCGGCGGCTCCAGATGCTGACGCGATTAAAAAGGAGCGTGATGCAGCACAGAGTCAGGTGGATTCGCTTCAGTCAGAGTTGACGGCAGTTCTCACCAAGATTAATGATCTGGAGGAAAAATTAATCGAGAAAGGTGAAGAGATTAATAAGGCGACTGAGGATCTGGCGGCGGCTGAGGAAAAAGAAAAACAACAATATGAAGCTATGAAGCTGCGAATTAAATATATGTATGAGGAAGGCAACAATACTGCGTTAGAGAGAATTACTGAATCCGGCAGTATCAGTGAACTTTTGAGTCAGGCAGAATATATCCAGAGCGTACATAATTATGATAGAAAACAGTTGGAAGAATATGTTGAGACAAAAGAAGAAATCGCAGCATTAAAAGAAAAACTGGAAAAAGAAGAAAAAGAGTTGGAAAAGACGCAGAAGGAGTTTTCGGCTCAACAGACGTCACTTAATGCGACGCTTTCTGCAAAGCAGGCTGAAGTTGCCGATCTTGATCAGCAGTTCCAGGCGGCGGTAGAGGCGGCTGCGAAGGAAGCAGAGGAGAAAGCGAGAAGAGAGCGTGAGCAGGCGGAACGTGAGAGACAGGAGCGGGAAGCCGCCAGCAGTCAGACGAATAATAATAGTCCAAGTTCCGAGAATAACAATACTGCTAATAATACGACTAATAATACAAGTAACAACGCTTCCAATAACGGCAATACCAGCAGCCAACCGTCAAGTACAACGTCAAACAATAATTCCAGTTCATCAAGCAGTGGGAATACTTCGGTAGCATCTGCGATCGTAAATGCTGCTTGGGGGCAGATTGGTACGCCGTATGTATGGGGCGGTACATCTCCGGGGAAAGGACTTGACTGTTCGGGACTTACTCAGTATTGTCACCGCGTGGCCGGAATTTCTATTCCTAGAACCTCCGGACCGCAGGGTTCCGGTGGACAGGCTGTATCCAATCCGCAGCCGGGAGATATTGTATGTTATCCGGGGCATGTGGGGATTTACATAGGAAACGGCCAGATGATTCATGCACCGCAGCCAGGAGATGTGGTAAAAGTTCAGAAAGTTTATGGAAGCCCCTGGTATAGAAGATACTGGTAGCATAACTGAATAATAAAACTATAGGGATTGCTGTATCTTTGGAAATTTGTCCGGTGCAGCATCCCTTTTTGGATATGGGGAATATGAAAGGATAACGTAAAAGGAGTGGGGAAAGATGGAGATCATCCGTGCAAAAAGTGCAGGATTTTGTTTTGGTGTTCAGCGCGCAGTAGAAACCGTTTATGAGCAGATAGAAGCAGGAGGCAGGAAACAGATTTACACCTATGGACCAATTATTCATAATGAAGAGGTGGTAAAGGACCTGGAAAGCCATGGAGTGAAAGTCATAAAAAGTGAAGAAGATTTAGAGAAGCTTACGGACGGGAAGGTTATCATACGTTCTCACGGAGTGCCCAGAAGGATCTGCGACAGACTGGATGAGAAAGGAATTGAATATGTAGATGCTACCTGTCCGTTTGTAAAGAGGATTCACCGTATTGTGGAAGAGGAAAGCAGGAAGGGAAGCTACATTGTAATCATCGGTAATCCAGAACATCCGGAGGTACGGGGTATCAGAGGGTGGGCAGGAGAGGCAGTTACCGTGCTGAATACACTGGAGGAAGCTAGGGCGTTTCAGCTTGAACAGGAGTGCCATCCGTGCGCACAAACAGAGAAAGGCAGGCTGCCGCGTATTTGTATTGTGGCGCAAACGACATTTAATTACAATAAATTCAAAGATTTAGTTGAAATTATTTCTAAAAAGGGTTATGATATAAGTGTTTTAAATACGATTTGCAATGCTACAAAGGAACGTCAGGAAGAGGCGGGAAGGATTGCAGGAGTGGTGGATGCTATGATTGTAATTGGTGACAAGCATAGTTCCAATACCCAAAAGCTATTTGAAATATGCAAGAATGCATGTAACAATACGTACTATATACAGACACTTGGCGATTTGGATACGAATCAATTAAGGTCCGTGGAAACAGTAGGTATTACAGCAGGGGCATCCACGCCCAATATTATAATTGAGGAGGTTCAAAATTATGTCAGAATTAACTTTTGAGCAAATGCTGGAAGAATCTTTTAAAACAATTCATAACGGAGAGGTTGTAGATGGTACTGTAATCGATGTAAAACCAGATGAGATCATCTTGAATATAGGGTACAAGGCAGACGGTATCATTACACGAAGCGAATATACAAACGAGTCCGGTGTGGATTTGACAAAGGTTGTTTCCGTAGGCGATGCTATGACAGTAAAAGTGTTGAAGGTGAATGATGGAGAGGGACAGGTTCTTCTTACATACAAGAGACTTGCAGCCGAGAAAGGAAATGAGAGACTTCGTGAAGCATTCGAGAATAAGGAAGTTCTGAAAGCTCCGGTAACTCAGATCCTTGGCGGAGGCTTAAGCGTAGTTGTTGAAGAAGCGAGAGTATTTATCCCGGCAAGCCTGGTATCTGATACTTATGAAAAAGATTTATCCAAGTATAAAGATCAGGAGATTGAGTTCGTGATCAGCGAGTTCAATCCGAGAAGAAACCGCATCATCGGTGACAGAAGACAGCTTCTTGTTGCAGCGAGAGCTGAGAAGCAGAAAGAGCTTTTTGCTAAGCTTCAGATCGGTGATACAGTGGAAGGTACTGTTAAGAATATAACAGATTTTGGTGCATTTATTGATCTTGGCGGTGTTGATGGTTTGCTTCACATCTCCGAGATGTCATGGGGCAGAGTTGAGAATCCGAAGAAAGTATTCACCGTAGGTGAGACCCTGAAGGTTCTGGTTAAAGATATCCGCGATACCAAGATCGCGCTCAGCCTGAAGTTCCCGGAGACGAATCCGTGGGTGAACGCTGCAGAGGATTATGCAGTTGGCAAGGAAGTAACCGGAAGAGTTGCAAGAATGACAGATTTCGGTGCATTTGTTGAGCTGGCTCCTGGTGTTGACGCACTTTTGCATGTGTCCCAGATTTCCAGAGCACACGTAGAGAAGCCGTCTGATGTTCTTTCTGTAGGTCAGGAGATTACCGCGAAGGTAGTAGATCTGAATGAAGCAGAGAAGAAAATCAGCCTGAGCATGAAAGCACTTGAGAATGCTGAAACACAGCAGCCGGAAGAAGAGGCTGAGACAGAAGAATAAGTTGATTTATTAGGCGGGGGATATGTGAATATCCTCCGCTCTTTTTATTGTTGGCATACCTGAAAATGTCTGACAGACGCCTATTTTAGCTGTTTGAAATGTTAAAAAATCGACGGGCTGTATTGCAAAATGTACAATAATTTGTGGCAGATTGCTGGATTTTTGCCACGGATTTTTGTATAGTTATAAGAAGAGAACAAAGGAAGGAAGGAAGAAAAAATGGGACTTTTGACATTTAAAGGCGGAGTGCACCCGGATGACGGGAAAAGCCTTGCAAAGGACAAAGCCATTGTTGAACTGCTGCCTAAAGGGAATCTGGTATATCCCCTCTCCCAGCATATCGGAGCGCCGGCGAATCCGGTGGTACAAAAAGGTGACCGTGTGCTGAGAGGCCAGAAGATTGCTGAGGCAGGAGGCTTTGTTTCCGCACCAATCTACGCTTCTGTATCCGGAATAGTAAAGGCGATTGAGCCGCATGTGAATCCGACAGGAGCGAAGGTGAATTCCATCGTGATTGAAAATGATGGCCAGTATGAAGAAACTGAATATCCTCCGGTAAAGCCTCTTGATGAGATGAGTAAAGAGGAAATCTTAAGCCGAATCGGCGATGCTGGTATTGTCGGAATGGGCGGAGCCGGGTTCCCCACCCGTGTGAAGCTATCTCCGAAGGAGCCGGATAAAATCGATTACATCATTGCAAACTGTGCGGAATGTGAGCCTTATATTACAGCGGATTACAGGAGGATGCTGGAGACGCCTGAGCTTCTTGTAGAAGGAATGAAGGTGATTCTTAAGCTGTTTGATAACGCGAAGGGAATCTTTGGCGTTGAGGACAATAAGCCGGACTGTATCGCGAAGCTTCAGGAACTGGTGAAAGATGAGCCGCGTATGGAAGTAAAGAAACTGATGACAAAGTATCCTCAGGGAGCAGAGCGTCAGCTCATCTATGCCACGACTGGGCGTGCCATCAATTCCACTATGCTTCCGGCAGATGCGGGATGCGTTGTGGATAACGTGGAGACGATCATCAGTATTTACAATGCAGTTGTAAAAGGAATCCCTTCCATGGAACGTGTTGTCACAGTAAGCGGTGACGGTGTTGCAAATCCGGGAAACTATAAAGTTCTTTTCGGAACAAACCAGATGGAGCTGGTTGAGGCTGCAGGTGGTTTGAAGGAAGGCTGTGAAAAAGTGATTTCCGGCGGACCGATGATGGGATTTGCCATGTACACTCTGGATACACCGATTACAAAAACGTCTTCTTCTATTCTCTGTATGAGCAAGGATGAAGTATCGGCATGCCAGCCAACGGCATGTATCAATTGCGGGCGCTGTGTTGATGCCTGTCCGAGCCGGATTATTCCGTCACGGCTTGCTGATTTTGCCGAACGTCATGATGAGGAAAGTTTTGTAAAGCAGAACGGACTGGAATGTGTGGAATGTGGTTCATGCAGCTACGTGTGTCCTGCTAAGAGGCAGCTTAAGCAGGCAATCGGATCTATGAGAAAAACTGCTCTTGCAAACAAAAAGAAGAAATAGAGAAGAATGAGAGGAAGAGGTGAATAAACGTGAGTGAACAATTTAAGATATCATCTTCACCACATATTCGTTCCAAGGCTACCACAAGTAATATTATGATGTGGGTTGTGATCGCGCTTTTGCCGGCAACTGCCTTCGGAATTTATAATTTCCGGGATACTCATGCGTGGCTGGTTGTAATTTTAACCACACTTACGGCAGTACTTACGGAATATATTTATGAGAAACTGATGCATAAACCCATTACGATCAAAGATTTCAGCGCGGTAGTAACAGGTCTTTTGCTGGCACTGAATATGCCGCCAAGTGCACCACTCTGGATGGGACCTTTGGGAAGCGTGTTTGCAATCCTTGTGGTAAAGCAGCTCTTTGGAGGTCTGGGACAGAATTTCATGAACCCGGCTCTTGCGGCAAGATGTTTTCTGCTTATCTCCTTTACTGGAAGAATGACTACATTTGTATATGACGGCGTGTCCGGAGCGACTCCTCTGGCTGCAATCCGTGCGAATGTGGAAGGCGGAAAGGCGGCGCTGGAAGGTGTAAACAGCATGAATATGCTGCTGGGAAATATCGGAGGTACCATCGGTGAGACTTCTGTGATCGCAATCATGATCGGCGCGATCATCCTGATTTTAATGGGAATCATCGACCTTCGGATTCCGGGTACATATATTGTAACTTTTGCATTATTTATCGGGATTTTCGGCGGATTTGTAGATGGAATCGGCTTTTTCAATGCGCAGTATATGACAGCACAGCTCTGCGGCGGCGGTCTGATGCTTGGCGCATGGTTTATGGCGACGGATTACGTTACGACGCCGATCACAAAGAGTGGTCAGATAGTTTATGGTATGATTCTGGGCATTTTAACCGGACTGTTCCGTCTTTTTGGCGGTTCCGCAGAAGGTGTTTCTTATGCGATTATTTTCAGTAACCTTCTGGTACCGCTGATTGAGAGGGTAACTCTCCCGAAGCCATTTGGTAAAGGAGGAGAGAAATAATGAATAAGATATTGAAAAATACGTTGATTCTGACAGCAATCACTGTGATCGCGGGACTGGCGCTGGGCGCAGTGTATGAGGTGACGAAGGAACCGATCGCCAAAGCGCAGGAGGCAGCTAAGCAGGAAGCTTGTCAGCAGGTATTTCCGGAAGCGGATTCTTTTGAGGCAATGGATGTGGATGCAGACGCTGCGGCGAAAGCAATCGAGATTATGGGCACGAATGCGACTGTTGATGAGGTTTATGCTGCAAAGGTGAGCGGAAGTGATGCCGGTTATGTAGTAACGACCACGGATAAAGACGGTTATGGCGGCAATATCCAGATTTCTGTTGGTATCATGAGTGACGGTACGATTAACGGAATCTCAATCTTGTCCATCAGTGAGACTGCAGGTCTTGGAATGCGTGCTACGGAGCCGAAATTCTATAACCAGTATGCGGAAAAGAAAACAGAGCGTTTCTATGTGTCAAAGGATGGCGGCGAAGGCGAACCGATCGATGCGCTCAGCGGAGCTACCATCACAAGCCGTGCGGTAACAGGAGCAGTCAATACTGCACTGGGATATTATCAGAATGTGTTAGGAGGTAGCGGAAATGAATAATTGCACCGAGAGATTATATAATGGTTTGATTAAAGAGAATCCTACCTTCGTTATGATGCTGGGTATGTGTCCGACACTGGCAGTTACCACCTCGGCGATCAATGGTATCGGTATGGGACTTTCCACAACGGTGGTACTGGTCCTTTCCAATATGCTGATCTCCATGCTCAGAAAGATTATTCCGGATTCGGTCAGAATGCCGGCGTTCATCGTAGTAGTGGCATCCTTCGTAACGATGGTACAGTTCCTTTTGGAAGGATTCATCCCGAGTCTGTATTCAGCGCTGGGACTTTATATTCCTTTGATTGTTGTAAACTGTATTATCCTGGGAAGAGCAGAGAGTTATGCATCCAAGAATCCGGTTCTTCCGTCTATCTTTGACGGACTTGGTATGGGTCTTGGGTTTACTTTTGGACTTACCTGTATCGGCATCGTGAGAGAGCTGATCGGCTCCGGTAAAGTGTTCGGATTCCAGATCATGCCTAGTATCTATGAGCCGATCACGATTTTCATTCTGGCGCCCGGAGCTTTCCTGGTGCTGGCATTCCTTGTAGCTGGAAGGAATAAGATCATGAAGAAGTTGGAAGCAAAGGGCAAGGAAGTGCCGAAAACACAGGGATGTGCGGAAGGCGGATGTGCTTCGTGCTCCGGATGTGACGGCAAAGTGTTCCCGACGGGACAGGATAAGGAATAGGAGGAATGCGAGATGAAAGAATTACTTATTATTGCAGTTGGTTCTGCGCTGGTCAATAACGTAGTCCTCAGCCAGTTCCTGGGAATTTGCCCGTTTCTTGGCGTATCAAAGAAAATTGATACGGCGGCAGGTATGGGAGGAGCCGTTATTTTCGTCATTACGATCGCTTCATTCTTCACCAGTCTGATTTATCAGTTCATACTGGTGCCGACCGGGTTTGAATACCTGCAGACGATCGTGTTTATCCTGGTGATCGCGGCGCTTGTTCAGTTTGTGGAAATGTTTCTCAAGAAGGCTATGCCTCCGCTTTACAATGCGCTGGGTGTATATCTTCCGCTGATCACGACGAATTGTGCGGTGCTTGGTGTTGCGCTTACCAATGTTCAGAAAGAGTATAATCTGATCCAGGGTGTAGTAAACGGATTTGCAACAGCAGTTGGATTCACCATCGCCATCGTGATCATGGCAGGTGTCCGTGAGAAAACAGAGCATAATGATATTACAGAGTCCTTCCAGGGAACTCCCATTGTACTGCTTACCGCAGCACTGATGTCTATCGCGTTCTTTGGATTCTCTGGAATTATTTAAGAGGAGGACTGAAAAATGAGTATAACAGGAGTTTTGATCGCTGCCCTGATCGTGGGCGGAACCGGTCTCTTTATCGGTGTCTTCCTCGGTATTGCAGGAAAGAAGTTCGCAGTTCAGGTGGATGAGACGGAGGCTGCAATTCTGGAAGCACTGCCGGGAAATAACTGCGGTGGCTGCGGATATGCAGGATGTGCGGGGCTTGCGGCTGCAATCGCAAAGGGCGAAGCACAATATAACCGTTGTCCGGTAGGCGGGGCACCGGTTGCCGAGAAGATCGCGGCCCTTGTCGGAAAAGAGGCAGGGGAGAATATCCGTGTGACTGCATTTGTAAAGTGCGCGGGTACCTGTGATAAGGCGAAACAGGCATATGACTATACCGGCATCGAAGATTGTGTGATGGCCAGCCAGATGCAGAACGGCGGGGCGAAAGGTTGTACATATGGATGTCTGGGATTCGGAAACTGCGTGAAGGCATGCCAGTTTGATGCGATTCATATTGTAAACGGTGTTGCAGTTGTAGATAAAGAAAAATGTAAGGCGTGTGGAAATTGTACCTATGCATGTCCGAAGCATCTGATCGAGATGGTGGTATACGATCAGAAACATCATGTTCAGTGCAGCTCCAAGGATAAGGGTAAAGATGTGATGAATGTCTGCTCTGTCGGATGTATCGGATGCCGAATGTGTGAAAAGGTTTGTGAGGCTGGCGCAATAACGGTTGTGAATAACATTGCCCATATTGATCCGGAGAAATGTACGAATTGCGGAAAATGTGCGGAAAAATGTCCGAAGAAGATTATTCGGTAAGACTGATGTGACACTGCCGGACTGTCGATTGGCAGCTAAAACCGGAGGAAATGGCGGTTCTCAAATGAATGGAACCGCTTTTTTCTTATCATAGACCAGAAAAGTATCTGTCGGATTGTTATTTATATAGGCGTTGGTTTAGAATCAAGGAGACAGAAAATGAGGCAAAGATTTGGAAAAAGGTTACAAGGCACGTGGAAGATCCTGAAAAAGGATATTAAAGATCTGTGGATAGCTTTTGCTATATTTGGAGTTTATTTCCTTGTGGGAAGATATTTTCTTTACAGTTTGTGTCCAAGTGTGGTGATCACGGGCCTGCCTTGCCCGGGATGCGGTCTTACAAGAGCCATGTTGTCCATTTTCAGAGGAGATTTTGAGGCAGCCTGGCATCTGCACCCGTTTGCTTATATCGTGCTGGTGTATGCAGGAGTTTTTTTGTTCAGGAGATATATTCAGCAGAAAAAGCATACTCATTTTCTGACACACCTGAAGGTGATTCTGGCGGCGATGGTGTTATTCTATATTTATCGCATGATCCGCTATTTCCCCGGGGATCCGCCCATGAGCTATTACTATGGGAGCGTGGTGTGGAGAATCCTTGGACGATATTGCTGAAATTATGAAATTATTGTGATATCTAAGGAATCGGCGGCTGGAGAGTTGTTTTTTAAAATCCGGTGTGCTATGATGGGGAATAAAGAAATGGACTTTTCGTACACAGGAGGACAGGAAGATGGATAATAATTTTGAAAATAATACTCTCGATATGCAGGGAGATCAGACAGATAATACAAGAACATCATATGCTGGCTCAAATACTGGTGCGGCGTATACTGATGTTAATACCAATGGCGGACAGAGTGATTCAGATGCCGGTGCAGCATATAGTGATCCGAACGCAGGCGTATCCTACAGCGATCCGAATGCGGGTGCCTCCTTCCAGGCATCGAATATAGAGACAGATAACGGTATGAATCATACGGGAGCGGCATCTAATACACCGCATATTGACGGGCTGCCGAATACACCGTCAGGCCAGACGACATATACGTATGGGAACTTTTCAAAGGGACCGGAGGTAAAGTCGGACAATGGTGCGTCTGCGGGGCAGAGCTCAGCGCAGAACGATTCCTACGGAAACGGATATAACAATTACTCTAATAATATGTATGATTCAAATGGCTGGAACAGGCAGGGCGGTGGTAAGCAGGATGAAGGAATGGACACCTCACCGATGTCCATGGGAGAATTTCTTACTATTGAGCTTGTTTTTTCTCTCATTCCGTGCGTGGGAATTATTGTATATCTGATCTGGGCATTTGGAAAAAGCGGAAATATAAATCGCCGGAATTATTGCAGAGCGCGTCTGATCGTGACAGCGATTTCACTTGTTATTCAGATCATCCTTGTTTTTATTATTATTTCAGCATTCGCAGGTATGGCGTCTTATATAACGTATTAGAAAAGTTCTAAGAAAGTATGAGGATGGGCGAAAGCCTATTTTGCCTTAAAAATACCGCATAAAGGAAATCAAAAGCTGATTTTCTCTATGCGGTATTTTTTCAGATGGCGTATTGAATGGAAGAGTCCGTGAAACCTCCATACGATTGTAAGACACGTCAAAGTGGTGATCCGGGGGCCAAGTCCCAGGGGCATACGCGTACACAGGTAAACAGCGGGTCTATTTGGGAAAATTACTGGAATAGTGAAGGGAACCATCTTTCGTGATAAAGACAGCCTCGACAGATGGGAGGTTCTCAACGTATTCCAGTCCCTCTGATAACCCCATGGCAAACAGTGTTGTACTAAGTCCGTCGGCATCGGAAGAAGAATCGCAGACCACAGTGACACTTTGCAGGTCGTTATCGTAAGGATAACCTGTTTTCGGATCCAGGATATGGTGATAAATTTTGCCATCCAGTTGAAAATACCGTTGGTAATTTCCGGAGGTCACCACAGCTTTATCTTTGATTTTAACAGAGGTTATAGCCTCCCCTGTTGCTGCAAATGGTTTTTGGATACCAATATTAAAGGCAGAGCCGTCAGGTTTACTACCGACTGCAAGTACATTTCCGCCCAGATCGATGAGGGCATGGTTGATACCCTGATCTTCCATATAAGCTTTTAGCTGGTCGGCGATATAGCCCTTTGCGATACCGCCCAGGTCGATCGCTGCATTCGGAGTTAGGAGCTGTACAGTATTTCCTTCCACATGTACATTCTGATAACCGATCAGAGATACGGCCTGAGATATGGATTCTTCTGAAGGCAGAGTTCCTGTGTTGTTTTTGAAATCCCAGAGGGCGGCAAGCGGAGCAATGGTGATGTCGAAACGTCCTTTGGAAAGTTCGGAGTATTTTAGACCAAGCTGAATCAGCTCGATTGTATCCTCGGATAATTCCACGGCTTTCCCACCAGCGTGATTCAGTTGGTAGATTTCACTCCCCTCAAGAGTACGGCTGAATTTCTTCTCATATTCTTCGCATTTTTCTATGCAGTTATCAAGGATGCTGTCAGAATCTTTGTCGTATATGTGAATGGTGATCACAGTGTCAAACAGGGTGGTCGTTCTGGTAAGGGGATTGTTTGAAACGGAAGAGCACCCGGTAAAAAGCAGTGTGACAAGCGTCAATAGTATGGTTATTTTTCTTGTTTTCATGAAATCCTCCTGAATCTGTGTGTCGCGAAGTGCGTCATACGGCACGAAGTAAACAGTATCATTATACGGGGGAGTGCTTGAAAAATCAATCGAACGTTTGGTTGCATTTAGGAAAATACTGTGCTAGAATAGACGAAGAAGAGGTAGAAGGATGAATATTTTCAAAAAAATGAAGAAAAACGACTGGATACTGCTGGGAATCGTATTATGTGTAGCAGTGGTGTTCTATGTGGTCCGCATTTTTTCGGCGGACAAGAGTCCGGGCTATGTGAAAGTCAGCATAGATGGCAGGACGGCAGGCACATACGATCTTTCCGAGGACCAGGAGATTGAGATAAACGGCGGTACAAACAGGATGGAGATCAAGGATGGCAAGGTGAAGATGATAGAAGCAAGCTGTCCGGATCAATTGTGCATGCACCAGAAAGCTATTTCACTCGATAAAGAAAGTATTATCTGCCTTCCGAATAAAGTGGTACTGCAAATTGAAAGCCGGGACAAGGCGGAATTGGACGCGGTAGTAAAGTAGGAGAAAGGGATTGAAGAAAGTAGCATATTTTGGAGTATTTACTGCGCTGGCACTGATTTTCAGTTATGTAGAGGCGCTGATTCCATTCCATATCGGAATTCCCGGGATTAAACTGGGCCTTGCGAACCTGATTGTAGTGATCGCGCTATATAAGATGGGGGCGAAGGAAGCTTTTTGCTTATCGGTAGTCCGCATTGTGCTGTCAGGATTTCTATTTGCTAACTTGTTTAGTATTATATACAGTCTGGCAGGGGGAGTTTTGAGTCTTGCAGTCATGGTCCTGCTCAAAAAATGTGGGACATTCAGTGTTTATGGAGTCAGTATGGCCGGAGGAGTTTTCCACAATATAGGGCAGATAATGGTTGCGATGGCTGTGGTGGAAAGCTTTAGTGTGGCGTATTATATACCGGTTCTCCTGGTGGCTGGCATTTTGACCGGACTTGTTATCGGGATTGTTGCCGGGGAGATGCTGAAAAGACTGATAGGGTTGGAATTATAGCAGAGGAGAAGATTTATGATTTCATATATACGAGGGGAATTGGTTTTGATTGAAGAAGATAAGGTGATTGTAGACGTGGGCGGGGTAGGATATGGAATATTTATGCCGGGAGCCTCGATGAGTATGCTGCCGCCTTTGGGAAGTGAGGTAACACTCTACACTTATCTTAACGTGAAGGAAGATGCGATGCAGTTGTATGGTTTTTTGAGCCGGGATGCACTGCGTGTTTTTAAGCTGGTGATCGGTGTGAATGGAATCGGACCTAAAGGTGGACTGGGGATTTTGTCGCAGCTTACCCCGGATGACCTGCGCTTCGCAGTAATGTCAAAAGATGTAAAGGCCATTTCCGCCGCACCGGGGATCGGGAAAAAGACGGCAGAGAAGCTGATTTTAGAACTGAAGGATAAACTGAGTGTTGAAGATACACTGGGGCATTATGAGGAAGGCGCCGCAGGAGGGGCTTTGGGTACCGGCGGACAGGAGTGCCAGTCGGAGGCTGTTCAGGCTCTGGTCGCACTGGGATATGGAAGTACGGAAGCGCTGCGCGCAGTGAAACAGGTGGATGCAGAAGAGAATATCACTGTGGAGGAATTGTTAAAGCGTGCGTTAAAATATCTGATATAGTAAGGGGCTACATATGGGAAAGCGGATTATTACCACAGAGAATCTGGAAGAAGACATTAAAATAGAGAATCATCTGCGCCCCCAGATGCTGGAAGACTATATCGGCCAGCAGAAGGCGAAGGAGACGCTTAAGATTTATATTGAGGCGGCAAAGTCCAGGGGAGAGTCTTTAGATCACGTGTTATTTTATGGACCGCCAGGGCTTGGGAAGACAACTCTTGCCGGGATTATAGCCAATGAGATGGGAGTAAATATTAAGATCACATCGGGTCCCGCGATCGAAAAACCGGGAGAGATGGCGGCAATACTGAATAATCTGCAGGAGGGAGATGTACTTTTTGTGGATGAGATTCACCGGCTGAACCGTCAGGTAGAGGAAGTGCTGTACCCTGCGATGGAAGATTATGCCATTGATATTATGATAGGCAAAGGGGCTTCGGCCAGATCCATTCGTCTGGAGCTTCCGCGGTTTACGCTGGTAGGAGCAACCACCCGAGCGGGAATGCTGACGGCACCGCTTAGGGATCGTTTTGGTGTAGTGAATCGTCTGGAGTTTTATACGGAAAAGGAACTGAAGCGTATTATCCTGCGTTCGGCGAAGGTGCTTGAGGTTGAGATTGAAGATGGCGGCGCGCTGGAGCTCGCGAAGCGTTCGAGAGGAACTCCGCGGCTTGCAAACAGGCTGCTCAAACGAGTGCGGGATTTCGCACAGGTGAAGTATGACGGAGTGATCACAAAAGAAGTGGCAGTCAGTGCATTGGATCTGCTGGATGTGGATCCGATGGGCCTGGATCATATTGACAGAAATATTCTGTTGACTATGATTCATAAGTTCCAAGGAGGTCCGGTGGGGCTGGAGACTCTGGCGGCATCGATTGGTGAGGATGCAGGTACTATCGAAGATGTATACGAACCATATCTTTTGATGAATGGTTTTATTCAAAGAACCCCCCGCGGGCGGGTTGTAACGGAGCTTTGCTACAGACATTTGGGAATTTCCGGTGAAAATAACGAAAAGTAGTTGGTTTTTGTGAAAATATGGTTTATAATAGAACGAGGAATTGGAGCGGGTAAGGAGGTTCTTTATGGCATCGTCAAAAAATTACACGGAAGTTCTGATAGGTGGAAAAGTATTTACGCTCAGCGGATTTGAGAGTGAGGACTATTTACAGAAGGTTTCTACTTATCTGAATCATAAAATTGAAGAATGTACCAGCAGTGACGGTTACCGCAAGCAGAGTGCTGAGGCAAGGAGCGTGCTTTTAGCACTTAATATAGCAGACGACTATTTCAAAGCTAAAAAGCAGGGCGGAGCGCTGGAGAGCGACATTGAAGCAAAAGACAAAGAGATGTACGACTTAAAGCATGAACTGATTTCTACCCAGATTAAGTATGAGAATGCGGAGAAAGCGCTGGATCGGCTTAAAGAAGAGAACCGTGAACTGCAGATGAAGATTGTACAATTAGAAACTGAGATGAAGAATCATCGTAAAAAATAGACTGTCTTAGGACAGTCTTTTTTATCACATAGGAAGGTGTATGGCACTTTCCATTTTATTACAGACGGAGAATCAGATGGAGAAAAGGATTGAGATATTAGCGCCGGCTGGTTCGGCGGAGAGTTTATATGCGGCTGTAGCGGCAGGGGCTGATGCGGTTTACATTGGAGGCCGGATGTTCGGTGCCAGAGCTTATGCGAAGAACCTTTCTGAGGACGAACTTCTGGATGCGATTGATTTTGTACATTTGCATGGAAGAAAAATATATCTGACGGTAAACACGCTCCTAAAGGAAAAAGAGCTTATTTCGGATTTATATCAATATTTGCGCCCATATTATGAGCAGGGGCTGGATGCCGTGATTGTACAGGATGTAGGGGTCATGCGTTTTATCAGGAAATATTTTCCGGATCTGGCTGTCCATGCGAGTACGCAGATGACGATTACTGGGGCAGATGGGGCTCGATTTATGGAGGAACAGGGAGTAACAAGAGTTGTTCCGGCAAGAGAATTGGGGATTGAAGAAATCAGAAAGATTTCTCAGGAAACGAGTCTTGAGATAGAGTGTTTTGTGCACGGCGCGCTTTGTTATTGCTATTCGGGACAATGTCTGCTCAGCAGTTTTATCGGCGGCAGGAGCGGCAACAGAGGGCAGTGTGCACAGCCCTGCAGGCTTCCATGGCAGATGGAAGGAAGTAAAAAACCGCAATATCTCATGAGCCTTAAGGACATCTGCACACTAGAGATGATTCCTGAGATGGTGGAAGCAGGCATTGACTCCTTCAAGATCGAAGGCAGAATGAAGAAGCCGGAATATGTTGCTGCGGTGACTGCGATGTATAGAAAATATACGGATTTGTATCTGAGATTGAGAGAGGAATGCTTAAGAGGAGACGTAAATCCGGCAAAAGCACGGGAAAAATTCCGGGTAAGTGAGGAAGATCACAGAATGCTTTTGGACTTGTATAACCGGGGAGGTTCCCATACTGGTTACTATCACACTAGAAACGGTAGCAAGATGGTGTCACTTACCAGACCGAACCATGCGGGAATTCCTGCATTTGAGGTAGTGAAGAAGCAGGGAAGAAATGTGCTGGGAATTGCACGGGTTGACATTTCTCCGCAGGATGTGATCGAGCTTCCGCTTCGCAAGGGCCAGGAGAAGGCGGATAATTATACTTGTAAAGAGAAGATAAAGGCCGGGCAGAAGATGCAGATTCCGGTGTTTGCGGATACGAGGGTGCAGCGTGGGGATGTTTGGATGCGGACGAGAAATGCTGTCCTGATCGAAGCGATGCATAAGCAGTATCTGGGTGAAAAAATCAAAGAAAAACTTAAGGGAAAGTTCATACTTTCTGTGGGAGATTCTGCTAAACTGTCTGTAAGCTGTCAGAATGTAACCGTCACTGTCTGGGGCGATGCCGTACAGAAGGCGGAGAAGCAGCCAATGGATGCACAGCGGATCGAGAAACAGATTAGAAAAACTGGAAATTCGGAGTTTGAATTTGAACAGCTTGGTATTGAAATAAGCGGAGAAGTGTTTCTTCCTATGCAGAGTCTGAATGAGATCAGAAGACGTGCACTGGAAGAACTGGAAAAAAAGCTGACTGAAAGGTTCCGGAGAAAAATATTGGTGGTCTGGGAAGATGAAAAGGAGCGCGAACTGCAGTCTGCCACTGGTCATTGTGCCCTTATGGAGTTTACCGCGTCGGCGGAGACGATGGAGCAGGTACAGGTCCTTTTGGAATCGGATATCATCCGACGGATTTATGTGGATGCTGCGGCATTTCCTGAGATATGGAAGCAGGCCGGATTGGCCTTATGGGTTGAGAATGCGCGGAAATATGGAAAAGAATTGTATCTGATCCTTCCTTACATTTTTCGGGAAGATACAAAAGCGTTGTTTGAAAGCGCATATGACCAGGTGCTGGGAGCCGGCTGGGACGGAGTGTTAGTCAGAAACTATGAAAGCTTTTTCTTCTTGCGGCGGCATGGGTTTACAAAACCGGTGATGACGGATTATAATTTATATCAGTTTAATCATTATGCTAAAGAATTCTGGCAGGAAAACGGAGTGTCCGAATTTACGCTTCCTCTGGAGCTAAATGACAAGGAAATCCGTATGTTCGGTGCCAAAAGGGGAGAAATCTTGGTTTACGGATACCTGCCGATGATGGTTTCAGCCGGCTGTATCCGGAAAACAACGGGAAGCTGCCGGAGGGAATCCGGCTGCTCGACGATTTTTGACAGATATCAGAAGAAATTTATGGTAAAAAATGAGTGTGACTATTGTTATAACATCCTATATAATCATGTTCCGTTGTACCTGGCAGACCGGATGGAGGAAGTAAAGAATACGGGCGTTTCGGCTATGCGGCTTGGATTTACAACAGAGGATGCGGAAGAAGTGAAGCGGGTACTTGAATTATATCGGCAGGAAAGTGCGTACCCTGACGGAGAGTTTACCCGGGGACACTTCAAAAGAGGAATAAAGTAGGTGAAATTTTGGTAAATATTGTAGTAGAGCTGTCAAAATATCTCATGATCATTATGGTCGCAGTTTATACGTTTGAGTGTTTTGCGGTGTTTAATTATCAGGATGACGATATAAAACGCAGTATTATGCGTAGACAGAATGTTCTAATGTTTATGATACATTTTGTGGCGTTTCTTGTCATGTACTTGCAGACAGAAGAAAAGAAGATGATTGGCTTTTATGGAATGCAGGTGGCATTGTTTTTGGCGATTATTCTTCTTTATACACTGATCTATCCGCGGGTGTCACGTCTGGTAGTGAATAATATGTGTATGCTGCTTGCCATTGGTTTTATCATGATCACGCGCCTGTCCTACTCTCTGGCGGTAAAGCAGTTTATCATTGCGGCGGGAGCGGTGGCCGTGAGTCTTATCGTTCCGGTGATCATCAGAAAAGTAAAGGTTCTTTCTGAGTGGCGGAAATTTTACGCGGTGGCCGGAGTGGTCATGCTTGGTGTTGTTATCGTGCTGGGACGGGTATCCGGCGGAGCATTATTGGGAATTACGGTGGCTGGCTTTAATATTCAGCCCTCTGAGCTTGTAAAGATTATTTTTGTGTTTTTTGTATCAGCCAGCCTGAAGACGGATACCAGTTTTAAGAATGTGGTGATCACGACTGTGATCGCGGCGATGCATGTATTGATCCTGGTGGTATCAAAAGATCTGGGTGCGGCATTGATTATTTTTGCTGTATATCTGGTCATGCTTTATGTGGCGACAAGACAGCCGTTGTATGTGCTTGCCGGTGTAAGTGCGGGAGCGGCGGCATCAGTTATAGCGTATCATCTGTTTAACCATGTGCGTGTCAGAGTGATTGTGTGGAAAGATCCATTTGCTGTCTATGACAGAGGAGGCCAGCAGGTTGCACAATCTTTGATGGCGATCGGTACGGGAAGCTGGTTTGGAATGGGGTTGTTTCAGGGGGCAGCGGATAAGATTCCGGTGGCGGAATCCGATTTCATTTTCTCGGCGATCGCGGAAGAGATGGGGCTTATTTTTGCTCTATGCCTGATCCTGATATGCGTGAGTGTTTATATTATGTTTTTGAACATTGCGATGCAGCTTCGGGACAGTTTTTATAAGCTGGTGGCACTGGGGCTTGGGACATGTTATATTTTCCAGGTGTTCTTAACGATTGGAGGAGTGACCAAGTTCATCCCGTCTACGGGGGTGACCCTTCCACTTGTCAGCTACGGTGGAAGCTCGGTGCTTAGTACGGTGATCATGTTTGCAATTATTCAGGGACTTTATGTGTTAAGAGAAGACGAGGAAGAGGATATTGAAAGAAGAAAAGCGCAGCAATTACGAAATGAACGAGTTGGACAGAGAGCTTCAGAATCTGCCGGACGAAAGCAGCCGTCAAAAAACGGCAGGACAATCCGCGGGGAAGAAGAGGAGCGTAGAAGGCCGGCAGCCAGACGGGAAGAAGGCAGGCGCAAAGAAGAAAAACGGAGGACGGAAACCGGAAAGCGGCGGCAAACAGATTCAGGTGCCCAGTCTCGCAAGCCAAGGGAGACAGCAAAAGGCAATAAAACCGGATATGCGCAGGGAGGAGAAAGAAGAAGCGCGCGGGAAAAAAAGAGAAGCTAAGAAAAAAAGAATGACAAACAAGGAATTTGCAAGGGTAACCTATATGTTTGTTACGCTGTTCCTTGTTATGATAGGATATCTTGTGTATTTTAACGTGGTAAAAAGTAAGGATGTGATCAACAGCCCTTATAATGTCAGACAGGATCTTCTGGCAAAGCGTGTGATACGTGGAAAGATTCTCGATAAGGACGGAGAGGTGCTGGCACAGACTGTCACTTCCGAAGATGGGACCGAAACCCGGGAATATCCGTATGATGATCTGTTTGCCCATGTGGTCGGATATTCAGTGAAGGGCAAATACGGAATAGAGTCCGTGCAGAATTTCCCATTGCTTACTTCTAATGCGTTTTTCCTGGAAAAGGTGATGAAAGAATTCCGGGGGGAGAAGAATATGGGAGATACGGTGGTCACTACGTTGGATGCGGATATTCAGCAGGCAGCTTATGATGCGATTGGGAATAATAAGGGGGCAGTGGTTGTGATGGAGGCGAGCACCGGAAAGATTCTTGCTATGGTGTCGAAGCCTACATTTGACGCGAATACGGTGGCGGAGAATTGGGAGGCGCTGAATAACGATGCGGATAGTGCTCTGTTAAATCGTGCTACGTTGGGACAGTACGCGCCGGGTTCTACATTCAAACTGGTTACAGCCCTGGAATATATGCGGGAGAATCCGGATTATGGGAATTATAGTTTTGACTGTTCCGGGGAGATCACGCAGGATGGAACTACGATCCATTGTTATGGAAGCGAAGTGCATGGACTGGAGGATTTAGCTGATTCCGTTGCCAATTCCTGTAATGCTTCGTTTTCTAATATTGGGCTGTCACTGAACAAAAAGAAATGGAAGGAGACGGCTGTAGATCTTTTGTTCGATAAGGAGCTTCCAAGTGACCTGCCATACCGGGAAGGAAAGTTTAGGCTTGAAGCAGATTCTGATACTGCGGAAACGATGATGACAGCGATGGGACAGGGAAATACGCAGGTCAGCCCGTATCATATGGCTATGATCACTGCTGCGATCGCCAATGGCGGTAAGCTAATGCGGCCTTATCTGGTAAATGAGATTACCAATTATACAGGAACTACGGTAAAGAAATATATGCCGGAGAAGTATGCGGACCTGATGACATCGCAGGAGGCAGCGCAGCTTGCGGAATATATGAAGGGAGTCGTGGATCACGGAACGGGGGCGGCGCTCTCGGGAGAGAGCTATACTGTGGCGGGAAAGACAGGGACTGCTGAGTATAGCATAGACAAGGAAAATGTACATTCCTGGTTTGTCGGCTTTTCTAATGTGGACAATCCGGAGCTTGTGGTGAGTGTCGTGATTGAAAATGCAGATACTGCAAGTATTACGGGAGTAAGTGTTGCAAAACAGATTTTTAACGCGTACTATTATTAGTAATATGGGTAAATGGTCGGTATGACCATGAAGCGGCCTAATCATGTTGCGTCAATCATAATTGGCTGCCGGGCACAGAAAATGCAGGAGATGAGGGCATGAGATTTTATCGTGAATTGTACCTTAGTGAGAATTTGAGAAGAAAAAAAGACCGGATTATTAAGAAGATGGAAAGGGGAAAATTCCCGCTCAGGCTTTATGCTCTTGTCATGCCGCCGGAAGGGGCAATCCCACTTGAGTATTACAGCACAGCGCTTATGCGCCAGGGAATTTTTGTGGAGGACGATATGCTGGTTGTGGGAATCGCTTCCTGTGAGGATGATGCGTTGTACATGATTGAAGAGATCACGGATGAAGTATATCAAGAGACAGGAGATGTCGACATCCGCACTTACCTGTTGAAAAAGCAGGAAGAAAGCGTGCATATTTGAATTCGCCTGGCCGATAGTGGAAAAAATGACGAAAAGAAGTTCCCTTGTGAGTAAAGAGTGTGGAAAACATAAGGGAATAAGTGAGGAAAACAGGGTATGTTGCACTTGATCGGACTGATTCTCAAAATAATAGGGATTATTGTGGCGGTGATACTGGGACTTCTGGTATTACTGATTTGTGTTATGCTTTTTGTTCCGGTACGGTACGAAGTGCAGGGACAGCTTCCCGGGAAAATGTCTGATGCAGCAGCTTCTTTGAAAATCTCGTGGCTTCTGCATCTGATTTCGGTGCAGGCGCGGTATGGAGAAGGGAAAATGAAATGGAAGGCTCGGGCTGCGTGGATCAAGTTTGGGAGTGAGAATGACGCAGCAGCCGGAAAAGAAGAGCCGGGTGAAGAAAAGCTTGAAAAAGAGTTAGATGATGGGAAAGAAGGGCTGGACGAGAAGTTAGGTGATAGTGGAGACAAGATAGAAGAAAACTCCGGAGAAGATAAAATCATAGGAGATGAGAGCTCGGATGAAATGGTTGAAACGACGGCAGATAAGGGTGACATTTTTGAGGAAATAGATAAGACTTTTGACGCGCAAAAGGAGCAGTCCGGACAACGGAAGGAAGCAATATCAGATCAATCAGATCCACATTCAAGGGAGCCTGAAAATTCCGGAGCGGAAAATGACAGTGAGCAAGTAAAAGGCAAGAAGATAGGACAAAAGAAAAAACGAAAACCGATAAGATTGATTTTGCATAGTCTGGCAGAAAAAATAAAGAATATTTTCAAGAAGATCAAATATACATTCTGCAAAATATGTGATAAACTTAAGATAGCTTCTAAAAAGAAGGAACAGCTTGTTGCATTTCTGGAAAATGAGACACACAAGAATGCATTTGCCAGATTGAAGAAAGAACTGGTGTGGCTTAAGCGTTTCCTGAAACCAAAAAAACTGAGGGCGAATCTTCGGTTTGGATTTGAAGATCCTTATCATACCGGGCAGGCGTTGGCGGTATTCAGTATGATTTATCCGTTTACAGGCAATTATATAAGTGTGACACCGGATTTTGAGTGCAGAGTGCTAGAAGGAAATCTTTATATAAAAGGGAAACTTCGGATGATTCATTTGGCTATGCTCGCGCTTAGAGTGCTTCTTGACAGAAATGTAAGAAAGACCTATAGAGATGTACGGAGAGTGCTGAACAGGTAGGAATACTGTGGGAGTGCAGGGATTTTTAAAGGCAATGCATCTACATTAAGAATAGAAACAGGAGGAAATGAGGTATGGCAGCTGATAATCGATTCAAGGAAACAGTGGAATCTTTGTTCAAAGGAATGAATGGTGTAATATCATCCAAAACGGTGGTTGGGGATGCGATTCACATCGGTGATACGATTATCCTTCCGCTGGTGGATGTATCATTTGCAATCGGAGCAGGAGCATTTAATCAGGATAAGAAGGAACGCGGGGCAGGGGGACTTGGAGGAAAGATGTCTCCGTGTGCGGTTCTGGTGATTCAGAACGGAACCACCCGCCTTGTAAATGTGAAGAATCAGGATACGATGACGAAGATTCTTGATATGGTTCCGGATGTAATTGATAAATTCAAATCTCCGCAAAGCTCCAAGATGACGGAAGAGGATGTAGTAGACATTCTGAATGAAGCGGATGAAGCTGCCGAGGCTGCTGCAGACGCAGTGATAAATGGGATGGCTGAGAAAGAAAAATAAATAGGCCTGAACGTTTTGGAGATCTTCTGTCCGCATAGACGAGACGCATTCGGAAGGCAATACTGGGAAATATTGACATCATGGAGTTGATGGATGCATATAGTGTATTAAGAGATAACAGGCAGGCACAGATTATGAAGCGTGTAATAGGATTTGCCTTGTTTTTCGTGGCAGTGGGAATGGTGATCAATATGTTTATGCCGAACCTTTTTGTCAGTATATTGGTCGTGATTTTATGTCTGCTTGTGGGGTTCCAGTTATTTTGCAGATGTTAAATAAAAGCCTTGCGTATGCAAGGCTTTTGTGATATACTACTAACGTTGCAAAAAAACACGTATGCGGTTAATCCCAGTGGTGCCAACGCAGAAGCTGCACGGTTTTGGGATCGGAAGCATACGGAAGTTAAAAACCAAATGGAGGAAAGAAACATGAGTGTTATTTCAATGAAACAGCTTTTAGAAGCAGGTGTACATTTCGGACACCAGACCAGAAGATGGAACCCTAAGATGGCAGAGTACATCTACACAGAGAGAAACGGAATCTACATTATCGACCTGCAGAAATCCGTTGGAAAAGTAGATGAGGCTTATCAGGCAGTTGCTGACATTGCAGCAGAAGGTGGAAAGATCCTTTTCGTAGGAACCAAGAAGCAGGCTCAGGATGCAATCCGTACAGAGGCTGAGCGTTGTGGAATGTATTTCGTAAATGAGAGATGGCTTGGCGGTATGCTTACTAACTTCAAGACCATCCAGAGCAGAATCGCTCGTCTGAAAGAGATTGAGACTATGGCAGAGGACGGAACATTTGACGTACTGCCGAAGAAAGAAGTAATCGCTCTTAAGAAAGAGTGGGAGAAGCTGGAAAAGAACCTTGGCGGAATCAAAGACATGAAGAGAGTACCGGATGCAATCTTCGTAGTAGACCCGAAGAAAGAAAGAATCTGCGTTCAGGAAGCTCATGCACTGGGAATCCCGCTGATCGGTATTGCAGATACAAACTGTGATCCGGAAGAACTTGATTATGTAATTCCGGGTAACGATGACGCTATCAGAGCCGTTAAACTGATTGTTTCTAAGATGGCAGACGCTGTTATCGAGGCTAATCAGGGAGCAGCCGAGGACTATTATGAAGAGCCGGCTGAGGAATATGTAGAGGAAAGCGTAGAAGAATAATCGTTAAGTTTGGAGGAGAAGATCATGGCAATTACAGCAAGCATGGTAAAAGAATTAAGAGAAATGACCGGCGCCGGCATGATGGACTGCAAGAAAGCCCTGAATGAGACGAACGGAGATATGGATGCAGCCGTTGAATACCTGAGAAAGAACGGACAGGCTAAAGCTGAGAAGAAAGCCGGACGTATCGCAGCAGAAGGTATTGTTATGGCTGAGGTTAGAGAAGATAAGACTGCAGCAATCGTAGAAGTAAACTCTGAGACAGACTTCGTAGCTAAGAACGCTGAGTTCCAGGGATTCGTTAAAGCAGTTGTGAATCAGGCTTTGGATACCAATGCAGCAGACATGGAAGCATTCCTTGCTGAGGCATGGAACGAAGATGGAAGCAAGACTGTTAACGATGCACTGACAGAGAAGATCGCTGTAATCGGTGAAAAGCTGAACATCAGAAGATTTGAGCAGATCAAGACAGAGGGTTGTGTTGTTGCATATATTCATGGCGGCGGACGTATCGGTGTTCTTGTAGAGGCTGATACAGACGTGGTAAATGATGAGATCAGAACTTGTCTGAAGAATGTAGCTATGCAGGTAGCAGCTATGTATCCGAAGTATGTATCCCGCGATGAAGTATCTCAGGAATACATCGACCATGAGAAAGAAATCCTTCTTGCTCAGGCTAAGCTCGAGAACCCGAATAAGCCGGAGAACATCATCGAGAAGATGATCATTGGCCGTCTCAACAAAGAGATGAAAGAAATCTGCCTGCTTGACCAGGTATACGTTCAGGACAGCGACCTGACCGTTGCTAAGTATGTTGAGAAAGTTGCAAAAGAGAACGGTGCAAACGTTACTGTTAAGAAGTTTGTTCGTTTTGAGACTGGGGAAGGTCTTGAGAAGAAGAATGAAGACTTCGCAGCAGAAGTTGCAGCTCAGATGGGAATGTAATCTCATAAAATAAAGTGAACTTAAGACCCTTGGAAATCCCGGAAAACGGGCATTTTCAAGGGTTTTTTGCGTCCTGGGGGCAATTCATAAATTATCATATCTTACCTCATTTTGAGCAAAAATTTGGGGGATTTTTGGGGGAAGACTTGGGGGCAGGCTTTCCCCCAAATGGAATCTGAAAGTTTTCCTCGTTATTCTAAAAATTCGTATAGCATTTTTGAACGCGAATATCCATAGTTTTTCACTAATTTATGTAAAAGATTTTAAGTTGTCATAGTTTATCATGTAACGTTATCAAGCGCAAATTGAAGAAATTATTTATACATAGCTGATTAGTTTTTGAAATGAAAATTAATCGGCTTTTTTATATTATTATCGAATTTTTTCGATAGTTTTTTGAAAGGAGGAGAACATTTGAATGCACAAATTATTGCCGTCTCAAACCAGAAAGGGGGTGTCGGCAAGACAACAACCTGTGTCAATCTAGGCATCGGACTGGCCAGGGCAGGAAAGAAAGTATTAGTGGTAGACGCTGATCCCCAGGGTAGCCTTACGATCAGTCTGGGAAATCCGCAGCCGGATAAGTTACCAGTGACACTTGCTGACATTATGGGAAAGGTCCTAATGGATGAACCGATTCTTCCGGGAGAAGGTATTTTACATCATCCCGAAGGGGTTGATCTCATGCCTGCAGATATACAGCTGTCTGGGATGGAAGTATCTCTTGTAAATGCCATGAGCCGGGAAACAATTCTTCGGCAGTATCTGAATAGTGTAAGGAATCAGTATTCCCATATACTGATTGACTGCCAGCCATCCCTGGGGATGCTCACTGTAAACGCTTTGGCAGCTGCAAACAGGGTATTGATTCCCGTCCAGGCTGAATATCTTCCAGCTAAAGGATTGGAACAACTGTTATCCACAATTAGTAAGGTGCGCAGGCAGATAAATCCCAAACTGCAAATTGACGGTATTTTACTGACTATGGTAAACAGCCGGACAAATTTTGCAAAAGAAATCAGCACACTTTTAAGAGATACCTATGGAAGTAAGATCAAAGTGTTTGGAACAGAAATTCCACATTCGGTCCGGGCAAAGGAGACCAGTGCGGAGGGGAAAAGCATCTATGCCCATGATCCCGGTGGGAAAGTGGCCGAGGCTTATCAAAATCTGACGAAGGAGGTGCTCAAAATTGAAAAGCAGCGCGAAAAATGTAAAGCTGGCATCGGTCGATGATCTGTTTTCCACAGAAGAAAGTCGGGCTGATGAAAACCGCGAAAAAGTTGTAGAAATCCCATTGGAGCAGCTTCATTCTTTTAAGAACCATCCATTCAAAGTCAAGGATGATGAGTCAATGATGGATACGGCAGAAAGTATCCGGCAGTATGGTGTTTTAGTACCAGCCATTGCAAGACCAGATCCGAACGGAGGTTATGAACTGATTGCTGGACATCGCCGCCGACATGCCAGTGAAATTGCGGGAAAAGAGACTATGCCGGTGATTGTCCGGGAGTTGGATGATGATGCAGCTACAATCATCATGGTTGACAGTAACCTGCAAAGAGAAGAATTACTGCCGAGTGAGAGAGCTTTTGCTTACAAGATGAAGTTGGATGCAATGAAAAGGCAGGCCGGTAGACCACAAAAAGAAAATTGTTCCCAAGTTGGGAACGATTTTGGAAAGAAATCGAGCGAAATATTTGCTGAGCAGGTGGGGCAAAGTAAAAACCAGATTTTTCGTTATATTCGTCTCACAGAATTAATTCCCCCTTTGTTGGATTTGGTAGATGAAAAGAAAATGGCCCTTAATCCGGCTTATGAGGTCTCATTTCTAAAACCAGAGGAGCAGGAATGGTTGTTAGAAACCATTGATTCCGAACAGGCTACCCCATCTTTATCCCAAGCTCAACGGATGAAGAAATTCAGCCAGGAAGGAAAACTCACTGAGGATGTAATGCTTGCCATTATGTCGGAGGAAAAGAAAAGTGATCTGGACAAAGTAACATTTTCTTCTGACACTCTGCGGAAATATTTTCCCAGAAACTATACCCCAAAAAAGATGGAGGAAACGATTATCAAACTGTTGGAGCAATGGCAGCGGAGGCGTCAACAACAGCATGACAGGTGAAAGGAGCTTTGATGAATGCAGGATATTTCCGCAAAGGAAATGAAGGGCCATAATATATTGGCGCTTGAGCGGTTTATGGATAGTACACGCCATATGGTTGAGTTTATTGTGTGTAAAGGGGGAAGCGACCATGGTCTGCCAGGGGACGAGGTACGGCTGTTTTTGGATGAAGCAGGATATAAGAAAGCTTTGGAAAGCCAGAAACAGGGAGAAATCAAAATAAAAAAAGATGCCCATGTGATTGAAGGACATATTCTTTTGAAAAAGAAAAGGAGGCGACATTGAGATGTTTACGGTTAAAGGAGTAGAGGAAGCAATTAGGGAGATGGCTCGGTTGCTGTATGTGTATGACGATGATATGGATGTGGAAGAGGCGGTTCAGGGAATTGACTATGAGAATGTCACCCAATACCTGATAAACCGGCTGGAGCCGATTTATTCGTATAAGGCAAAAGGAGACTGTGAGAAGTCCTTTGATTATTTCGGAAAAGAGCTGATGCCACAGCGCGGAACAATGATCTACCGGGAGTTTGATCGTGGCTGCAGTGACATTGTTGTTACCAGCTATGAGAAGGAGTTGTGGATTCTGGAGGATATGACGCTGGCGGTGGTGATGTGCTTTTCCGTTGGTGTTGTGGGGGAGGATATGACCTATTCCACAGAATTTCGGACCTATAAGGGGGAACTGAATGCGGATAATGGTTTTGCCATTGAGCCGCAGGAACTGGAGATGCTGTTCCAGGATATGTGCGGTGAGCAGTATGAATGGGAGGCCCCCTATTATGAGATGTAAACAGAAAAAGGGGTTGGATATCCATTACCAGAAAGATATCCGGGATGCGGTCTATGAGCGGTTTCAGGCAGTATGTGGAACGGATGCAGACCGGTGTTCGGAGATTATGGGAAGATTGGAAAGGTCTATGGGGCCAGTGGAGGAGGATTATTATATTCTGTACTTTGATAAATATGGGTATCCGTTTTTAGTTTTATTGGATTTTGATGGACCGCAGTTGATTTAATGCTGCGGATTTTTTTATGTCTGTTTTGAAAGGAGTGAAGTCAATGGCTGTATTTCGTGTGGAAAGGACGCGGGATTACACCGTTATGAGTAATTGTCATTTAAGGGATAAGAGGCTGTCATTAAAAGCAAAAGGGCTTTTATCACAGATGTTGTCTTTACCGGAGGATTGGGACTATACCCTTTCAGGGCTGTCCAGCATCAACCGGGAGAGTAAGGATGCAATCCGTTCTGCAGTGAATGAACTGGAACGGGCGGGTTATATCCGGCGTCATCAGACCACCGATGCACAGGGAAAATTCAGTGGGAATGAGTATATTATTTATGAACGTCCGGTGGAGACGGGAAATGCAGAAGTGGAGTCTCAGAAGCAGCTGCTTTCTGGGAAACCGCTGTCGGAAAAACCGTCGTCGGAAAATCCGACAACGGAAAATCCGGTGACGGGAAAACCGTTGCCGGAAAATCCAACGCAATTAAATACTAAGGAACTAAGAAAAGAAAAATCAAATACGGATAGAGAAAATAACGATTCATTTCCTTCCGGAAAAAGGGGAACGGCGGATGAACCGCCGGACAGGAAGGGAAGGGGCTATACCTCTGTGGATGAGATAAAAGCCTATCGGGAATTGATCTGTGAGAACATCGGCTATGAGAGCCTGTTAATTGATTATCCGTATGAACAGAAGATGATTGACGAGATTGTTGAGCTGATGGTTGAAGTGGTCAGTGCAAAGCGGAAATACACACGGGTGGCCGGAAGTGATTTCCCTCATGAAGTAGTAAAGGCGAGGCTTTTGAAGCTTGATATGGGGCACATCCAGTTTGTGCTTTCCTGTCTGAAAGAGAATACGACAAAGGTAAAGAATATCAAGCAGTATATTCTGACAGTTCTGTTCAATGCACCGACCACAATCAGCAATTATTATTCATCACTGGTAAACCACGATATGTACGGCAGCTAAGGTTGTCTTTTTTATTGTCCGGAAGAAAGGAGTTGATGCACCATGCAGGAAGAAGTGGAAAACAGGACAGTGACGCTTGTTGTCAGCGGCACGAAATTCTCCGGCAGGCTATTAAAATCTGCAATCGCCAGGTATATGGCGCACAGGAAGGAGAAAAAGGTACAGAAGGGCCGTGATGCACCCGTAAAGCCCAAAGGAAAACAGACTGTCAAGGAACTGATCGGCCAGAACCAGGGTGTTTCCAATATTGAGATTACTGATCCGTCCATCCGAGACTTTGACCGGATTGCCCGGAAATATGGGGTCGATTATGCGGTAAAAAAGGATCGCAGTGCGTCACCGCCGAAGTATCTGATCTTTTTTAAAGCACGTGATGCGGATGCGCTGACTGCAGCATTCTCGGAATATTCCTCAAAGAAAATCAGAAAGGCATCACGCCCTTCTGTGCTTCAGCGGCTGGGACAGTTTAAAGAGCTGGTTAAGAATGCTGTCGTGGATCGGACGAAGCGGAAGGAGCGGGAGCGATGATGGACCTAAAAATGAAAAGGCTTATCCTGCTGAATGCTCCTTATGTATTGCTGGGGCTGTTTGCCACAAAATTGGGAGTAGTGTGGCGGATCGCAGAAGGAGCTGATTTCTCTGAAAAAATGCTCCATATCAGTGCAGCGTTTGATGCAGCCTTTCGGTCTCCGTTCCCCAGTTTCTATCCGAAGGATATCCTGATCGGCATCTTATTTGGTGCCGTTGTACGTCTTGCAGTCTATGTGAAAGGAAAAAATGCAAAGAAATACCGGCATAACGTAGAGTACGGTTCTGCACGTTGGGGAACCGCTGCAGATATTGCGCCCTACATTGATCCGGTATTTTCTAACAATATCATTCTGACCCAAACGGAGCGGCTTACTATGAATAACAGGCCGAAAGATCCGAAAACTGCACGAAATAAAAATGTGCTGATTATCGGCGGCTCCGGTTCCGGTAAGACCCGCTTCTGGTTAAAGCCAAATCTGATGCAGATGCACAGTTCCTATGTGGTGACTGACCCAAAAGGATCAATCCTGGTGGAATGCGGCAAGATGCTGCAGAGGGGGACACCAAAGATCGGAAAAGATGGAAAACCGGTGAAAGATCAGAATGGAAAAATAGTTTATGAACCATACCAGATAAAGGTGTTAAACACCATCAATTTTAAGAAATCAATGCATTATAACCCGTTTGCCTACATCCATTCGGAGAAAGATATCTTAAAGCTTGTTACCACACTGATCGCCAATACAAAAGGGGAACAAAAGGGCGGGGATGAATTCTGGACCAAAGCGGAGACCCTTCTGTATTGTGCCCTGATCGGATATATCCATTATGAGGCACCGGTGGAGGAACAGAACTTCTCGACACTGATTGAGTTTATTAATGCGATGGAGGTCCGGGAGGACGATGAGGAGTTTAAAAATCCGGTTGATCTGATGTTTGATGCACTGGAAGCGGAGAAACCGAACCATTTTGCGGTTCGGCAGTACAAAAAGTACAAGCTGGCTGCCGGGAAAACCGCGAAGTCTATTTTGATTAGCTGCGGTGCCCGTCTGGCTGTGTTTGATATTGAAGAACTGCGGGAAGTGACAGCTTATGATGAATTGGAACTTGATACCCTGGGAGATCAAAAAACTGCACTGTTCCTGATTATGTCCGATACAGACGACAGCTTTAACTTTCTGATTTCTATGTGTTATACCCAGCTATTTAACCTGCTTTGTGAAAAAGCAGATGATGTGTATGGCGGCAGGCTGCCGGTACATGTGCGCTGTTTGATTGATGAGGCGGCAAATATCGGCCAGATTCCACGTCTGGAAAAGCTGGTTGCGACCATCCGATCCAGAGAAGTGTCGGCCTGCCTGGTGCTGCAGGCACAGAGCCAGTTAAAAGCAATCTATAAGGACAATGCAGATACGATTATCGGAAACATGGATTGTTCCATATTTTTAGGAGGGCGGGAACCAACCACTTTAAAAGAAATGGCTGCAGTTTTGGGGAAAGAAACCATAGACACTTACAATACCGGCGAGAGCCGTGGGCGGGAAACCTCCCACAGCCTGAACTACCAGAAGCTGGGTAAGGAGCTTATGAGCCAGGATGAGCTGGCTGTTATGGATGGCGGTAAGTGCATTTTGCAGCTGCGTGGTGTTCGTCCGTTTCTTTCTGATAAGTATAACATTACAAAGCATCCAAATTATAAATACACAGCTGATGCAGACCCGAAGAATGCTTTTGACATAGAGGAATTTTTATCTACAAAGCTGAAACTTAGAGCAGATGAGGTCTATAACGTGTATGAAATCGAAGAAGGGGAAACAGAAGATGAAGAATAAAGAGAGGAGAAATAAAGATGTTTGAGCTGAAAAGCAGAAACCGTGCAATAAAAAAGATGAGTGAAGTACAGGATCAGAAAGTCTGCTGGATATGGAATCCATATCTGCCATTCGGGAAGGTGTCGGTTATCCATGGGGAGCCGGGTATTGGAAAAAGTATTTTTGCGGCCAGGCTTATAGCTGCCTGCACAGATAAGAAATACTTGCCGGGTATGGGGAAGCTGGAGCCCTGCAATGTTCTGTATTTATCTGCAGATGATGATCTCTCCGATATGGTAAAGCCAAGGCTTAAGGAGGCAGGTGCCGATCTGGAACGTGTTTTTGCCATCCATGACATGCTGCCTTTTACACTTGCGGATGAGAGTACCCTGCAGCTGATTATGGAAAATGACATTCGTGTGATGGTCGTAGACCCAATCCAGGAATATATAGAGCATGATGTTTATGGTGATAAGCCGGAAATGACATATCCAATCATCAATAAACTGGCAGAGATGGCGCAGCAGACCGGATGTGCCGTAGTTCTGATCGCTTATTCAGATGGACCTGGTGGGGATGGAAGCCTGGCATGGAGATCAAACTATGCGGAGAAAATCAGTAGCCTGCTGTGTATTGAAAAAGCAGACGGGGAACCTAGAAAGAGGCTTGTTACTCATGAAAAGAGTCTCCTTAGTGTGGAGGGGGAAACACTTTCTTTTACACTTGGTGACATGGAGGTTTCAAAAAAACTGCCAGATGAGAAAGAATTGCCGTGGTAAAAAATAGAGAGAGCATAGACAGGGGCATTTGATGCAGCCTGCCTTTTTTATGCGTGAAAAGGCGGTTATATCTGGCAAAGGAAGGAGATAAGCAATGGAAAGCCATATCCGATCACCGACTGTTTCCGAATACCGGAAATGGAATGACAACCCAAACAACAAAAAAACGAGGAAAGGAGATACCAAAACCGCAGTAATGGAGGCTGTATGAATAAATAGATACGGCCTTTTTTCTTTTGAGTGTTGTTTGGGAAAAACAAAATAATTCAGAAATGCGGTTTTGGTTATGTGTATTACTTTCCCAAATCTACTGAACAATACTTCAAACAGCCGTTTTTTCCTTATTCTATCAGCATTTTTCGGGTTTCGTCCCGTCCTTCCCATTTTGAACAAAACAATTAAATACAGAATAA